>Ga0208331_100435_pt1 | contig 12028 bp, 7 predicted proteins | sample DeeseametaMP1648_FD_184184 | JGI IMG/M metagenome (GOLD analysis project Ga0208331, IMG submission 184184) | Marine microbial communities from the Deep Pacific Ocean - MP1648 (SPAdes) | ecosystem: Environmental > Aquatic > Marine > Oceanic | place: North of Tokelau, South Pacific Ocean | collected... | reverse complement strand
CGGGCGCCCTCTCCGCCCCTTCCGACACCGGCAGAAAAACCTCAAACACCGTTCCCTGGTCGGGTATACTCTTCACTCGAATAGTACCCTTGTGTTGCTTCACAAGACCAAAGACCGTGGATAACCCAAGACCCGTTCCTTTTTCCGCGGCCTTCGTCGTAAAGAACGGTTCGAAGATTCTGGGAAGGTCTTCAGGGGATATACCGTGTCCCGTATCGCTGACTCGCAAAAGTACATACTCACCGGCGACTTTGTCGACTTGCTCAGTGAACTCTTCCTCGCTGAATCTGCCGGGACAAGTTTCAACAATCAATTTCCCTCCCCCAGGCATGGCTTCCCTAGCGTTGACGGCCAGATTTATCAGGATTTGATCGACCATTCCCGCATCCCCACGAAAAATCAACGGCTCGGGATGAAGACGCAGCCCCAAACGGACATCTTCCCCTAAAATTCTCTCAATCATGGATAGCAAGCCCGAAACGCTCTCATTGAGGTCAAGGGCTACGGGCTGCATCACTTGCTTTCGACTGAAAGCCAAGAGCTTCCGGGTAAGGTTGGCGGCTCGCTCCGCGGCCAACTCGATTTCCTGAGCCGCTTCCAGACCTTCCTCCCCCAACCCGTCGAGAGCGATGAGAAAAGCACTATAGCCCTGTATTACGGTCAGCATATTATTGAAGTCGTGAGCTACTCCGCCGGCCAATCGACCGATAGCCTCCATCTTCTGAGACTGAAGAAGCTGTTCTTCCAGCCGGCGCCGAGCCGTGATATCTCGATAGTTGGTGACGATTGACCGCACCACCGGATCGTCCAAGAGATTGGTGAAAACCGCCTCAATCCAAACCCAGTGTCCCCCCTTGTGTCGGCGTCGAAACTGAGCCGACAGGGATTCGTCAGGATTGTTCTCGAGGGTTTCGAGCGTTTTCCAAAGTCTCGCTTCATCATCGGGATGCGCGTTCCAAAAGAGGTCGCGTCCCACCAATGTCTCGGGCGGGAATCCCTCGGTCTCGTTGATGGCGGGACTGGCGTAAGAGATCTTGAAATCGGAGTTGCTTAAAACGATGACATCAGTGCTATTTTCGATCAAGGAACGAAATCGGTGTTCCGCACGCCGAATCTTCTCCTCCGCCTCTTTCCTCTCGGTGATATCCTGATTCACCCCGTAAGTGCTGAGGGTCTTGCCGGTGCCGTCTTTCTGAGCGAACACTCGCACCGCGAGATAGCCGGGACACCCGTCGCCGAAGACGATAGGGTGCTCTAGGTGGCTTGAATACTGAAGGTCCTTATTTGTGACCGCTTTCCTGGTCTCTTCGGCCACAGTGGAGAGCCAACCCTCCGGCAGAAAGCGCTTCGCATACTCCCGGGAGTGCATCGTGTATCCCCCCTCACGCTCGGCAGTCGTTCGAAGCAGATCATAAAAGTGATCGTTGAATAAGAAGACCTCGTTCTCCACGTCGTATTCCCAATGACCCAGGTGAGCCATTTTTAGAGCGCGGGAGAGGGTCCGCTCGCTAATCATAAGCGCATTCTCCGCCTGACGTCTTTGCTCTTGCTCTAAAGCGAGAGAGACCAGATGACTCATTGCAACAGCGAATGTCTTCTCATCGTTTGCCCATTCCCGGGGAGGGCCGAGATTCTCTAGACGCACTATTCCCTTGCGAGTACCCAAATGAAGTATGGGTACGTCCATCACCACCCCGGTTCTATTTCTCTCGGCAACGTTCAATTCTTGACCCCTGCCGGTAACCGGCGTCACGACCACCTTGCCGGAACTGTGAGTTTCAGTTGTAAGTTCGAAGAGAGCCGCGCATTCGAGCGCGTGAGCGTGAGAAGCTTCCAGCCAGATACCGACCCGCTCCACATTCAGGGTACGAGCGATCAACTCGCAGAGCCGTCTCAGAGTCTCCTCGGCTCCACCCGTCTGAGCCGTCTGTTCATTAGCAAGGGCGATCAAGGCCTCCCATTGTTTGGCCAGACGCTCCTCCTCGGCCTCTCTTTCAGCCCGGCGGCTGCGAGCCTCAAGGACGTGTGAAATATCGGCCGCCAGGTAACTCAAAAGCCGTAACTCATCCTGCCGGCAACCCAAAGATTGGGCAGAAAAAAGACCGAGGCTTCCGAAGGCTCTGCCTTCAAAAACTAGTGGGAAGGCGGAAAAACGGCCGTAGTCTCGCTGCAAGGCCTCGGCCATCCAAGGATGTTCGGCAACGGCTCCTTCCGAAGTGACCAGAATCATAGACTCTCGGGTCTCCAAGACCTGCCGAGTGGGAACTTGAAATCCTTCCTCCAACAGCGGATTGCCTTCTTGTAAATCGTCGCTAGCAGCCCACGCTTTCAAGGTCGGACCTTCTCCAAGAAGCCCAATCCATGCCAAGCAAAAACCATCATCCACGGCAAGACGGCATATCGAGTCCAGAAGCTCCTCGACGTTTTCCGATCGAATGAGCGTCTTGTCGATCTTGCCGATCATTCTGTAGAGATTATTCAAATGCTGGGCGTTGCGCTCTCGTTCTTTGCGCCGGCTAATGTCTCTACCCACAACCAGCCTTCGCCCGTCCGGGAGAACCGTCGCACTTGCCTCGACAGCGATGGTCTTGCCGTCCTTGCGACGGCAGAGCCATTCACTATGAACCATCCGGCCGGCTCCCACTCGGGCCTTCTCCGCCGACACCCGGATTCGCTCGGACTCCAACAGCAACTCGTTGCGGCGAAGGAGTGCGAATTCATCCTTGCTATATCCCAACATCCGGGTAGCCGCGATATTCGCGTCAATGATGATGTCACGATCAGCAAAGATCAGGATAGCGTCCGAGGCTGACTCGAAGATGGTCCGATAACTTCTGCTCTCGGTAATATCCTGATAGGAGATAATGAGCCCACCCACGCTGCCATCGCTTCTGTACCAGGGGCAGACCTCCCAACGCAGCCAGTACGGAACTCCGCCTGTCGAAACGAAACGGTCCTCGCCACGGCTCTCTTCTGCTCCGACAAGAGAACGTCGGTGGGCCTCCTTCCAATGCCGGGGAAGGTCCGGATTCACTTCGTAGTGATGGCGACCGGTAATCTCGCTTGTCTCTGGATTGAACATCTCTATCCAGCTCCGGCTGGCAGCGATATAGAACATCTCGGAGTCGAACATCGCCACGGCCGCCGGATTGTGTCGGATGTAGAGGGAGAGTTGCTCTTCCCGCTCCTCTAGATAGGCGCACTGAATAGCGGACTCCAGCAGGATGACAACCTGCCTACCCAGCGTTTGCAGCCAACCCTGCTGCCTAATATCCAGCCGGCAAGGGGCTTGGTCGACCACACACAACGCTCCCAGCTCTGCTCCGTCAGAACCGATCAAACGTGTCCCGGCCAGAAACTGCAAACCTTGCTCCGCCAAAGCCGTAAGGAGAGGGGCACCTGCTGAAAAACCTGGGAGGACTTCTATTTGGAAGAAATCGGAGTCCTTAAAGAATCGAGCTAGCGACACATCGCTCCACAGTTCTTCCAACTCCGGGAGTCCAATCGTAGAGATGACAGTCCACCCTCCCTTCCCAAAACAGATTGCGATCGAACCTGATGAGCAGCAGAGCTCGGTGGCAAGAGCCGTCAGATCGTCCAGTGCTCGCTGATACCGTGGCCTGATTTTGCCCGCAATACTCTTCATGAAGCAACATTGAATAGTCAAGCCCAACCGGCCTTCTAGGGTTGCTGCCCCAATTCATGCAACCGCCTCCTGCAAGTCGCCACGGAGTCGGGTCGACAAACGAAAGGAATGCTTTAGACGGCCTCAAATATTCAGAACCGGGGATCGTTTTGACGTCCGGGTGTGTGTTGCAGACTGTGAGGTGGCCCGATGGCATCATTGAATGACGAAACGAGACTCGAAGCGATCGCGGAAACGAAGCTTCTTCATGCTCCTCCCGATGATAAGTTCGGTCGATTCACTCAGCTGGTGACCGCCGTCCTGGGTGTCCCCATCTCCCTCATAACTTTGGTCACCGACGAATACCAATTCTTCACAAGCGAATCTGGTTTGCCGGGACACCTGCGTGAGGAACGACAGACGCCTATAACTCACTCCATCTGTCGATATGTGGTGGAGTCCGAGGAGCACTTGGTGGTTGAGGATGCTCGGGAAGATGTTGATCTGCGCAAGAATGGGGCGGTTCGCGAATTCGGCATCGTAGCCTATGCCGGATTTCCCATCTCAACACCCGAAGGAGAAGTTTTGGGTAGTTTCTGCGCGATCGACGATAAGCCGCGAAAGTGGTCCATCAAAGAACTCTCTATACTGAAAGGTTTCGCCGAAGCCATTGAAAGCGAAGTCGGTCTTCGCCTGGAAGTGGGCCGCCGGAGAGAAGCTGAAAAGAGGCTGGAGTCCGATGTTTTAGCCCGTACGGCGGAGCTGTCCGAAGCTCTGAAGAAGTCGCGAGCTGTCGAGGAACGTTTCCGCACCCTTGTGGAGCGCACCCCACAGGCCATCGCCATGTTCGATCGGGAACTACGTTATCTGCACTACAGTGAAAGGTGGGTAGAGGATTACAAACTCCAAGACCAGGGAGAACTCACGGGGCGCAGTCATTACGATGTCTTTCCCACCATACCGGAGAGGTGGAAGGCTCATCATCGCCGGGTCCTCCAAGGTGAACGGCTACGTTGCGACGAGGATTCGTTTCTTCGAGAGAACGGGGCCCGCGAATGGCTTAGATGGGAGCTGGTGCCCTGGCGCAAGTCCGGAGGAGAAATCGGTGGGTTGATAATGCTAACGGAGGTGCTCACAGAGCGACGGGTGGAACAAGCAGAGCTGCGCCGCAAATATATTGAGCTACATGAGGCAAGTGAGAAGCTTGCTCAGGCTCAGAAGGAAGCGAAGCTTGTTCACTGGAGTTGGACACCATCAACATCGGAAGTCAAGCTCGAGAACTACAGAAGAGAGGGCAAAGTCGAGTTCACGCTCGACCGTCTGCTCGGAGAGATTCAGCCAGAGTACCACGAATCTATACGGGAGCAGCTTAAGAAGGCGGAGTCTTCGTCCGCTTCCGTGGACTTGGAAGTGGCCACGATCGATGACAGATTTCTGATGCTCGCGGGGGTCAGGCAAGGCCACCGCATCGCGGGTGTGGCGCAAGATGTTACCGAACTCCGTCACCTCAAGAAGCAACTCCGAGAGTCTCAAAAGATGGAAGCTCTCGGGCTGCTTGCCGGTGGCGTGGCTCACGATTTGAATAACATCTTATGCAGCATTCTTCTGCCTGTCGAACTTAGTAGAGACGAACTGGAGTCAGACCATCCTGTTCAAGAAGATCTATCTATAATTTTTGAAGCCGGCAAGCGGGCCGAGAATCTGGTCCGCCAACTCCTGCTCTTTTCGCGTCGAAGCGAGGTCAAGACGCAGGTCGTCGACGTGAATTCGGTGGTCGACAATTTTCGTTCTATTCTGACTAAGCTGCTACCCAAGAGGATTCGGCTGGAGGTGATTCTGGCGGACTCCATTCCAAAAGTACGTATCGACCCGTCGGCCTTGGAACAGGTTTTGATGAATCTCGTCGTCAACGCAAAAGACGCCATGCCGGAGAGTGGGAAGGTGAGTCTCCAAGTGCAGGTTGAGGAACGCCCGTCATCTCAGAAATTTGTCGTCGTTTCCGTAGAAGATTCAGGCAGCGGTATCCCCGAGGAGGTTCAGGTTAAAATGTTCGAGCCCTTCTTCACCACTAAAGGAGTCGGTGAGGGGACAGGCCTGGGGCTTTCTGTTTGTGCAAATATCGTCGAGGAGGCTGAAGGCCGACTCTCCGTGGACTCCGTGCTCGGTCAGGGAACCTGCATTCGGGTGGAGTTCCCTTTTGCGGAGGAAGCCGTCGCCGAAAGCGGTCCTGTCGACGGTAGGAACATCAAGGTTCCCCAAGGCACGGAACGTATTCTCTTGGTGGACGATGACGACTCTATCAGAAGGATCCTGGCGAAGTTCCTTCGCTCCATCGGGTACAAGGTAAGTAGCTTCGAATCTCCTTTGGACGCCCTTCAAGTCTTAGAACGTGAAGAGGTGGATCTCCTCATTTCAGAAGTCCATCTTCCCAGCATGGATGGCCGTGAATTCGCTTCGGAGTTGAGAGTAATTCGTCCCTCGCTCAGAGCGGTCTTGATGTCGGCGGATTCCTGTTTGAGCGTGGTGGGGGAAAAGAACCTTTTTCTGCATAAGCCTTTCGGTAAGACTCAACTCGCTCTGAGCGTTCGGCAAGCGCTTGATGGTAACTAAAAAATTGAGTCCGGGTGACCGGGAAAGTTACCAATCGGACGAAATCATTTCCAAGTCCTTTGCCCCATTGAGGTTGCGCAGCTTACTTGTGTCGCCGCTGCCGCTGCATTCAGCAGAAACGGTGTTGCCCTTGGCAGCAACCAAAAGGAGTGTATGAATGGAGGCGAAATTTAAGGGCGGTGAGTATCAAGAGACTTCTGTATTTCGTTTCCCTGTTTCTTCTCTGTCCCGCCGTCACTCTTCCGGCCGTTGGTCAACCGACACCCAAGGTAGATCGGCTCGCGGCCGCTCCGGCAGATCTGATTGGCACCTACTTCTTCTATGATCGGCGAGATCATGGATACGCGTTTCATCTGCAACTCGAAGCCGACGGGACGGCCTTCTATATCGAACAAGCCGAGGACGGCAACCTCGTACGCAAAGGCTCGTGGAGCGCCGGCGGCGACAAGATAACGGTCAAACTTCCCGAGGAGACCAAGGTTCTTAACATGGACGAATACGGTCAACTCATCGAGAGCAGAGATGGCGAGACCCGCATCTTCTCAAACATTAGACGAACGACGCAGCCGTAGTCTCTTTAGAGAGTCTACAAGTCGTTACTCGGTAGTACCGACAACCCCGTCTTTACGAACCGCCAGCCCCGTCTGCTTCTGCCAGGTCTGAACGGCTTTGCCCACAAAATCTCCGTGATTGGCGTTGAGAGTGGAGAGGTTTTCGGCCGTTACGTCCATCCAGAGAGCCTCTTTAGCGTCGTCACCGCCCTCGAGCTTCATATCCCAGCCCAGATTATCGGCGTCGGACTTATCGATCTCCATCATCTGAACCTTAGTCGCCATCCAAGAGGTGTCGGTGTTGCGAAAATCATCGACGGCGCCCTGATACACGAGTGCGCCTCGTTCTTCGAACAGGTTCTTGAAGCTTTGGTCGAACTTGTCGGACTGCTCCTTGGTCAGGCTGTCGCCCAGAGCTTCTTCTCGGAGCTCACGACCAAGAGTCGCGGAGACGGTCTCCCCGTAGTCGGTCATGCCGCCTGGGATAGCCCACTTACCGTTGTCCGCCCTCTGAATGGCGATCATTTGCAGCTTGGTTTCGCCGGTCTCCGGGTCCTGGTGGCGGCGGAAAACGATGGGGTCGGCGGCGGTGTTTTCACCCTGCTTTCCCAGTAGACCCTGTCCGGTGATACCGGTGGGTCCTCGTGGGTTGCGGAGCTGCCCGTCCACGACCCGGGAGCCCTCGTAGCTCGGAAAGAGCTTGGCAATATCCTTGTCGGAGAGATTGCTGCCGTCCATTCCGGACTTCTCAGCTCGTGCTTTGACCGCCTCTTGAAAGTCGGTAGGCTCCGCCCAGATCGGCTGCTTTTCCACCACGGGAGAGGTATAAGGTGTGGGGCGGTAGTCGCCCCCCCAATTGTCAGGCACCTGACCTCGGTCGGGATATCCCTCCGGCTTGTCGGTCCTGGAAACTTTGTGACGAGTGCCGTGCTCCAGGCTGGGGAACCGGGTCTCGTCGGTCACTAGCATTTCGTGTTTGGCGATTTTTGGTTGCGAATTTGAGGGCATAAATTTTGTCAAGAATCCGTCGATCCCGGCGTGGTGAAGAACTTCGGCTTTGCTATCAGTCGTCTCCTCCGCCAGCAGGGGAGCATTGGCATTTAATGCAGAGGTGGCGGTTTCTCTATCGACGAGCCTCGCCGCCGGCTTCTTGGCGACTTCAGCCGGTGCTTGCTCCACTATCGGCTGCGCCCTGCCCGTGATGTTGACGCTTTCCGAAGGCGTGGCCGGGGCCCCGTTTTTGTTTGGCCCCTCCACATTGGCGCTCGGTTTCTTTCGCCCCGGGGGAGCGACGGACTTCGTGCTCAAGTGTGGTGGTATCTTGCCTGAGTTCATCCTAATTACACTCCCGCTTCAACAAACAATGCTTGAATTTTACCTCACCGAGGCGCTCAACACATGGGTGGCATGTAAATTCATGACAAACTTGTAAATTTCCCCCGAAAGAAAACACCCCCGACTTAGCTACAGTCGGGGGCGGGAGAGGTTATTAGTGCAGGCTTACATCATAGCGGAGCCGAGCAGCGCCATGACCATACCTAGACCGATAATGACAGCAGTACCAATGATAGCCTGAGCGATCCAGACAAAAAAGCCTCTGGCCAAGCTGACGGGTACCATCAAGGAGTAGACGAAGGAAGAAATACCGGCACTCACCACCAGTTGGATGACGGTATAGTCGAGACCGATCCAGTGAAAGGGTGCCAGGACGATGGACTGGGCAAATCCCGCTACCAGCAGAATGACGATAGCGTAGCCGAAAGACGGCGGCTCCTCTACCCCCACCAGCCCACAGGCTGTCCGTAAAACCATAGCTCCGATTGCGAGTAGAACAAGAACCGCAGCTCCGAAAAGAAAGATGCCCAGGGCACCAGCCGCCAACATTTGACTCATTATAAAAGTCCTCCTATCCAGGTTTTCTGCACTATAGAAAAACCTCCTTCAATCAATATCTACCCCGAATATACCCGAAACCCGTCTTTACAGCGCTCTGCCCGGCCCAATAGTATCGGTCGACAAACAATCTCCTTGGAGTAAACTATGAAATTTCAAAAGTCGAGTCTGAGCAGACTCGCTTCCTATCTTTTAGTCTTGTCGGTCGCGTTCTTTGTGAGCGCTTGTGGCGACAGCAACACCGACGAATTCGTCATCAACAACCCCGGCAACCCGGCTCTTGCCGGACGCTACCTGGGTGCCAACGACCTCTCCGGCGGTCAGACGGCCAATCTGGATCTGACGGTAGCCTCCAACGGCAACGCCACCGGCACTTGGACGGTGATCGACCCGGTCACGGCCCAAACCATCAACGCGGGAAGCTACGCCGTCTCTGGTGCCGTCAATCTGGCCACCGGCAATTTCTCTCTCTCGGGCACCATCCCCGGGGTAGGCAACTTCAGCATTGCGGGCACTCTGCCCACCGCGGGCAACGTCGCCTCCTACTCCGTGAGTATCAACGGCCAGACTTTCGCCGGTGTGATTCAACCGGCCGCCCAAGGTCAGCCCAACCCGCCCTCCGGCGGCGGTGGCGGTGGGGGCAACAGCCAGCTCATCCAGGGCGGAACGCTCTCCAACTTCGTCTTCACTCCGGACAACAACTACAACGGGGACAACCCGCCCATCGACGCCGAGTCCGGTATCAACGGGGCCGTCGGCGAAGGGGTCGATGGTTCGGAATCAGCCAGCATCGTGATCTCCGACATCTTCCTCACCAACCCGGTGCAGACCCGTACCTTTGCTATCAGCATCGTGGTACCCGAGGGTGAAGACCTGGAAGTCGGCACGGTTTATCCGCTGGCCGACAACACCGGGCGGGGCGTGATCATCGCTCTTACCGACTCCGAAGGAGTGGAAGCCGTGGAAGGCTGGAGCCTGACGGCTTCGACCACCGGCTCTGCCACCATCACCGCGCTCAACGAGGACAGCATCACCATCGAGTTCACCTTCAGCAACGTCGGCCCGAACTCCGAGATCGCCAACAACCCCGCAACCGGAACATTCAACACTTCCGGCACCGTGGTTGGGAATTTCGCTCAAATTCCGTAGCTCAGGTTTCGGGAGGGGAAGCGTCCAGGGCAACCTGGGCGCTTTTTTATTTGGCTCCGGAGCGACCTACTGCCCCTGATTTATCAGCACCCACTGGGTCTTGCCTTCAAGAATTTCACCAACCAGAGCGCTGTCGTGGTGAAACTGCGCCCCACCCCCGACCCACATCAAGATCCCGTACAAGGAACCAAACAACCTGACGTTGTCACCGATAACGTAGCGTGCATTCTCCCCGGCCATCACCAACGACGCCTCCGTGCCGTCACCTAGCTCGAGTTCGAAACTGTCACAATTCCTCCACCCCACGAAATAGAGTTGGAAGTCCTTCGGTCGAGGTGGATCGCCCGCGGAGGCCGGCATATTTACCCGGCAGTTCGCACGCGTGATGAAGCCGTGCGCATAGACAACACAAGGCTCGGTTGATGGCCCGTCCAGCACGATAGCGGCGTCCGCGCCTAGTTCGATCTGACCTATCGGTCCAAGAAAAGCGTACTCACCTCCACGCTCAAGAGTGAGAGTCACTCCGGGGTCGACATAGAGGTCTCCGTACGTGCCCGGAGCTAGGGTCATGTCCGCACCCACCACCTTGTCGGCGGGCGGAGAATCCTCGTCGACCCCCTCAGGGGGAATAAATCGATACGGAACGTGGATTTCATTTTGGACTTCAATGCTGTCGTACGACCCGCCGGGCGCCTCGTTGTTCATCGTCAGATTCGGTGGCACGACCATCTTTCCATAGACCCGGGCAGTCCCACCGAACGAGGGACTATCCATCGTGCGAACGGAGGCTTGGCTGTTGGCGGCCGGGGGCGAAGTGGAGGCAACGTGTGGGAGCACCGGCCCGCCGCTATCGTAGCTCAGATAAACGGCTCCCGGGGGTGCGTCGGCGAGAATGGGGGACGCCAGGTCGAAAATATTGTGGTCGAAGATTGGAGGCGGCTTCATCATAATCACCGTCTGCTCCGCCCCGCCAAATCCGGACGAAATTTCCCTTCCGTCGATCAAGGCGACGACCTTGAGTGCTGCCTGGCCTCGCTCAAGCATTTCCCCGCCGGTGCTCGCGACCGCCGTGTCGCTGTTCAGGTTGATACCTTCCAGCCAGACCCGAAAGCCCACCTCGTTCTGAGGGTCCAGGTAGTCCTCGAAGGGTGAAGCCTCGGACGGTGCCCAGGTCGGGTCGGTGTTGAGCCGGTCCATGGCCGTGGCAAGACCTGACCGAATCGCATAGCGCGCCTGCAACTGACGTTCTCGCCCCTGAGCATTGGTGTAGTTCTGGTGGGTGATCAGGCCGCTGGCGGTGGTGAAACCTATCACGATCAAGAGCATCATCATCACCACCACAACCGCCACCCCGCGAGGTCGCCGGCCGCTTCGCCTCCCCCGCTTAATGTTAATTACGAGGTACAATATCGAGTCCCATGGAGATCGCATAGCGTCGTTGTTGTAGCTCTCTTTCCAGCTTAAGGTGAACACGAAATAGCCGGGCTTCAGCAAAGGCGCTCTCCTCAAACTCGTTTCCGTCGGAGTCGATTCCGATGCCTTCTAGTTCGAACTCCACTGCGCCCTGCCAGCGTCTTATACGGACGAGTAGGCGAAATGAAGTAAGCGTTGTCGCGAGGTGGCATGAGTTCATCGATGGGATGGGGCGGCAGGGGCTCCGGTGCAGTCAGCACATCGACATACCGCCGGAGTTCCCGCTCGCTCCCAACCACGCGATACGAGACAACCGTTCCGAAAAGAAGCCTATTTCCCGCCGAATGGTCGATCAGAAGCTCACCGTTGGCACCTCGGGGCGTGGAGAAGGTCAGAGCAGGCCCTTCCGGCGGACTCTCCTCCCAGGAGATTGCTCGAGGAGAAGTCTCGGCTCCGTCACGGGTCAGCGCCCCGATCGCCATCATCAGACTGTTCTCCAAATCTGTCTGCTCGCCGATGCGGCGATGATACTGCGAAGCGGACCTCAAGGCGACGGCGCAGCTTGCCAAGAGCAACATCAATATCGTGGTGGCGACCATCACTTCCACCAATGTCCTGCCTCTTTGGAAGCTACTGGCTGCGATGTACACGGTTTCTCAATCTCAACGTTTTGAGTTCGTTCGACTCTTTGAACGACAGCGTCACCGTGATGTCTTTGAGGGTGTGCTCGTCATTCTCGGCCACTTCACTCTCGACCGTGAACGCTTGGTCCACGGCTTGTCCGTCT
>Ga0208331_100432_pt1 | contig 12045 bp, 17 predicted proteins | sample DeeseametaMP1648_FD_184184 | JGI IMG/M metagenome (GOLD analysis project Ga0208331, IMG submission 184184) | Marine microbial communities from the Deep Pacific Ocean - MP1648 (SPAdes) | ecosystem: Environmental > Aquatic > Marine > Oceanic | place: North of Tokelau, South Pacific Ocean... | reverse complement strand
CGGACCAGAAGACGAGAGCACTCACCGACCCGAAGGCCGGTGTGATAGAGAAACATGATGAGGAGATAATCCCGGCGGCCGAAAGGCGACCTGAGATCGACCGCGGAGAGAAGCTGGCGGATTTCTGAGTTTGATAAGTGACGACGCATAATGCGCACCTCCTGATTGTGATGATGCTTCCCGACAGAGCGAAAGGGCTCGGGCGTGTCAAGAAAGACCCCCCAGGTGTAGCGGAGGAGAGCCTGGGCGATCTTGGGATCGTCGAGAAGCCAGACCGGCTGGGTCGGCTGCGCTGCGGCTGGGGCCGAAGGCCCCCTGAATTAGAAGCGTATGAAGTTTGGAGGGGAGTCCGGACCAGGAGATCGCGGATTCGAAAAACGCCGGCGTTTTTGCCGGGGGTCTAGCGAAGCGGTTCTTGACTCGCCCGAGCTCTTTCGCTACCACTTTGCATCATCACAATCAGGAGGTGTGCATTGTGTGGCGGTGCTCGAACTCAGGGATCCGTCGGGTTCTCTCCGGTTGTTTAGGTGGGGAGCCTTTCGGGTGTCGATATTATCGGATAGTAGAATTGTCCAGTTGGTCATTGTAGGCAGTTCTTGTGACTGCTAGTGTGATTTGATGACTGTTAAAGGATGCAGGGTTTTACATTTTTTTCAGCTGCTAGCTGTATTGGCCATCTTGCTTGGTGGGTGTACTACGGATGATAGTTTTGTCGCGACCGGAACTAATGGAAGTAACTCGCAATCGGTTGAGAATTCAGGTTCGGAGGAGGTCGTTTTGCTTATAGACCCGGTGACCGGAGAAGAGGTGCCCCCCGATCCCGGAGAGGCCGGATGGGAGGGGGAAGGAATTGATAGCGATGGCGATGGTTTGAGAGATGATGTCCAGCGCTGGCTAGCCGTCAACTATGGGACGAAGTTTACGCTGGAAGAATATAAAATCGCTAAAACGTATGCCATCCTTTTTCAGCGCTCTCTTCTTTATAGTGACGACAAGGACAAAGCTCTCAACCTTGTCGCCGAGAGAGACACCCTCTATGACGCTTTGACCTATCTGCGCGTTGAGAAGAAACTTCAAGATTTTGAGGAGGAGAATCCGGACGAGGCTGCCGTTGACAGCTTTCTTCGGGAACGACTAGCCGAGATCGCCGACTTTATAAGAGGTCTTGAAGAGACTGTTGTCAACACAAATTTCCGTCTTGTTACCTACAGAGAGTTCGACTCTCAACTGGGTGGAGAGGTCTTCTCTTTTGCTAGTAGCAGAGCCGAATTTCTGAGGGCCTTGTCCGCATCAGAGAGTATTGTCAAGCGAGAGTTGGAGGGAGCTGATCAGTGAGAGCCTTGTTTCTAATACTTTCTCTTTGCGTCCTTATGCTTAATGTCGCTGTAGCGCAGCAAGACGACGAAGATCGGGAATGTACCGATGATAAAGAGATCACTATTTTCTATGTAAATGGGGTTCTCAATACTAGGTCGCAAGCACTGATATCCCTGGCTGAACTCAAGTCTCGTTACAAAGCGCATTACAAACGTCGGTACGGAGAGGATGAGGTGGACAAACTCCAATTTCGTTTAGCCTACAATCACACATCTGGGGTGGTCGATGATATCGAGCGCGTCTTTGCCTTTCATGATTCTCAACAGTCCCAAACTATTCGGCACTTAGATGCGGGGGTTTGGCGAAGCCTCCGAGAAGTGGTGAATTACGGTCAGTCCGAAGGCATTACGAAGCTCCGAGAACAGCAGTTTAATGCGCTGAATCAAGCTTTGAGCGATCTCTCCACTCACCTCAATTTCTATCAAAAAGAGTATACCGAGGGGCGTAAAGTTTTGATCGTAGCGCACAGCGAAGGAAATTTCTTCGCGAACTTTGCCCACGAAGCTCTTGATGGGCTTATCCAGGATAGCACTAAGATTGTGGCTGTGGCGACTCCGGCTGCCGTAGTGCACGGCAACCTTGGTGCCTATACGACGTTTCGTCAGGATCAGGTGATCAACTATTTTCGGGAGCTTCTAGTAGTCGACCGGCCTTTGCCGGCAAATCTTGATATCTGTGGAGAGCGAACAGATTTCCTTGGTGGAACGACTTTCGCAACACTAGGTCACGGTTTTGTCGAGGATTATATGTTCTGTGATGGCTCTAGGAATCAAATTTTTCGCGACATGGACAACAGTCTCGCTGTCGCAAATCAGCCTCCGGAGCTGGCTCGGGATAGCATCATCACCGTGACCTTGACTTGGGGGGACCAACCAGACGTTGATCTACACGTCTATGAGCCGAGCGGTTGGCACGTTTTTTACGCGAATCCTGTTGGTCCGCTTGGAGGCTTGGATGTTGACGATACCGACAAGCGTGGTCCGGAGCACTATTACGCTTCCTGTCAGACGCTACAGCCTGGGACATTCAGGGTTGGTGTCAACTACTTCCACGGCTTTGAGCCCGAGCAGGCAACTTTGATCGTTCAAGCTGGGCAACTGATCCGAAGGTTCGTTGTTGATCTTCCTTCGGCAAGAGGTTCGGGGGGTGACACGACTCCGATTATAGCCTGTAACATAATTGTGGAAGGCTCTCAGGAAGATGGTTTCAAGTTCTCCATAGAAGCTGTCGAGGAGACGTTGGAGCGACGTCTTCCAGCGCCTGTGGAAGTCAGAACTCAGCCGAAGTCAACGAGATGATTTAGACGGAGCCTTCGGTCCACGGAAGTGACGACTCGAAAGATCGCCGGCGTCGAGGTGGTTGTCTTTTGTCGCAGGAGTCGATCTTCAGAGGTTCAAGCCCTCATTAAGGAGGGTGCGATGAAAGAACCGAAGACTACGGATTACCCGATCGATATGTGGCGAGGGTTTATCGTGGAAAGCGAGAGCTACAGAAGATGGAGAGCTCAGGATTGGATCCCCGCGATTGACGAGATGACGCCGGACCGTCTGAAAGCTTTTCTGGATGAATCAGAGGGGACGAAAGATGTGGGGCTTTGTCGGTTTCTGCTGCATGTTTGGGATCACGCGAAGTATCCATTTAGTCCGAGTGAGACGGTGGACTGGCCTGCGGAGGATCTCAAGGTGTTCGCGGACTGGTTGACGGACCCGTCCCAGCCCTGCGGGGTTTTTCGTCCGGATCGCCACGAGGAGCTCTGGGAGCTTGAGTCGATGATTCCTGATCCTCAGTTTGCGAGGGTTGAAAACAGGCATCCGGCGCGTTCTTGAGTTGGAAGTTTGGAGAGAGTCCGGAGCCCTATGAACTGAGGTTTCGCAATGCGAAATACGCGCTTGTTTTGGTCATGGGGGGTGACTGTGATCTAGGGGTGCATCTCGACGGGGATTTCGCCGAGATGACGAGGGCGGTGGGCCCGGATGTGGCGGCTCTGGTGCTGGTGGATTATCCGGAGCCGGAAGAAGACGAGGAACGACCGAAGACGGCACGGGTCTTGGAAGTCTTGCCCTCGGTGACAAAGCCTGTGGAGTTCTTACCGGAGATCAGTACCGGGGACCCTCGGCCATTGTCGGATTTTTTGGCCCGGGCGCTGGTGAGCTTTTCGGAGGAGACTCGCATCGCGTTGGGGTTTTGGGGGCACGGGCACGGGGTTTTCAAGGATTATGACCCCGAAGAGGTCGTGCTCTCGCGGGAGATTCGTTTTGGAGCGTTGGGGGCACCGGTGTCCGAGGCGGTGATGGAATCGCCGGCGGCGGTGAAGAGAGTGCTGTCTCGTTCGATGTTGCCGGATGCGACGTCGGAGAATTCGTTGACGAATCGGGAGGCGAGTTCGGCTTTGGCTGCGGCGTTTGCGCGGGCGGGTCGGACGGAGCCGGTGGATATTCTGTTTTTTGATACCTGTATGAATGGGTCGGTGGAGGTGTTCACGGAACTCCGGGTTTTTGCGAAGACCTTTGTGGCCTCATCCTTAGGTGTTCCGGGGACGGGCTGGGACTATGAGGAGTGGATAAAGCAGACCCGGGCGAGGGCGCCTGAGACGGCGGAAGACTGGGCCATCTTGTCGGCCGCGGTGTTTGGGATAACTTACGATCAGAGGCTGGGCAAGGAGGCCGCCCAGATGGGAGCGTTTTCGACCTCGACGGATTTGGTGGAGAGGTTTGGGGAGCTGGTGGACGAGCTTCGCAAGCACGACGAGAGGGGAGTGAGCCTGGCCGAGGTGGCGGCGAGGAAGTCGGAGCATACGGTGTTTGGGGAGAATGTGGATTTGGGGCAGCTGCTGGCCTGGATTACGAAGCTGACCGATGAGCAGAGAGTGAACGACCTGGTGGGGCGTTGCTGGGAGGCCTATAGAGAGGCGACTCTGGCTTTGACGCTCGCGCCCCCGAAGAGAGAGCGGTTGACGGGGATGACGATCTGGTGTCCGGTGTTGGGTGATACTTTTGATGTGGGCCGATATTATCGGAGTCTTGAGTTTGAGCGGGTGACGGGATGGCTTGATTTTCTGGAGTCCGGAGTGAAGCCGGATCCGGAGGGGCTTCCAATTTATACGATGTGTGGTCTTTGGGGGTTGGAGCTGGTGGAGGCCGGGTCGGTGGAGACCTGTTTTGTCAACGGGAAGAAGAGCGAGTTGTGGCTCGCTATTCCGGAGCGGGCTGAGGAGTTCTCCGGCGGATTGGTTGAGGGGAAGTATGTTTTCACGGGCGGGACGGGAGAGGTTCATTTTCGGAACTATGTGGTTCTGCGAGAGTTCGCCCGGAAGTTGATGAGGCTGCGGGAGGGCGATGAGTTTGAGGCTCTGCGGGGGTGCTGTGAGTCGGGGTGGGTGATCGGGGGGTCGGTCTGTGGCGAGATCTACGAGGAGCTTCTGGCTTATCGGGAAGCCTTTTGGGAGGCTTATCCGGAGGAGGGCTTTGACCTGGAGATTTATGGCCAGATGCTGACGGCTATGCGGCGGGCGAGTAAAGACGACGGGGTTCTTGTGTTTTATCTGATGGAGTAGGAGAGGTCCACGGGGTTAGTCCTGTTCGGATTCGTCTTCTAGCTCTTCGAGGGATGGAGGGCGGCCTGGTCGGGATGTTTTCTGGGCCAGGGGGTGGTTGTTGAAGTATCGGTCGGAGAGCGCTTTGATGCCGATGTGGACGTAGGTTTTGGTGGTTCTGAGGAAGAGATGGCCGAGGAGCGTTTTGAGGACGAAGGTGTCGGCGCCTTGTTCGTACATGTGGGTGGCGTAGGCGTGACGGAGGCTGTGGGGAGTGAAGTTGTGTCCCATGGCTTGGAGGCGTTGGCGGAGGCCGGTTTTTTCGGCGGCGGCGTTGACGACGCGATTGATGGTGCGGGTGGAGAGATCGAAGATCGGGTCTGTTAAGAGGAAGTCTTTGGTGTAATCGGCGAGGAGACGGGACGTCTCTTCGTCGATGAAGACGTAGCGGTCTTTGTCGTATTTGCCTTGGCGGACGAAGATGATGTTGCGATCCGGGTAGAGGTCGGCGACGCGAATGTTGGTGAGCTCTTCGCGGCGGACTCCGGAGGCGTAGAGGGTGCGGATGATGAGATAGTTTCTTTGGTGGTCCTTGGTGGCCTCGAAGAGGTCTTGGATGTCTTTGGGTGTGGGGGCGACGGGGAGAGGGAGGCCTTTTCGTTTGGCTTGGATCTCGTGGCCGAGTTCTCGGCGCCATTCTGCTTCGGCGGTTGGGGGGATTCGTTTTTTGGATTTGGTTGAGTGGTCGGATCGCCAGCGGGGCTCGTCGGATGGTTTGTCGGCTTGCTCTTCGTCGTCATCGTCGAGGCGGACGGCGAAGCGTTCGATGAGTTCGGGGCCGGCGGCTTGGAAGACTTTGAGCATGTCGCGACCGGTGGGGGCTTGGAAGGTTTCACCGGCGCGGGTTAGGAGGCGGAGGGCGAGGGCGGCTTCGTCGTGGAGTTCGGACATGATCTCGAGCTGGGCGGAGGGGAGGCCTTTGACGAACTTGGCGGGGTCGAAGGCTTCGGGGGTGGGTTGGTCGTCGGTCATTTTGAGGGGTTGGACGAGGGGCGAGGGTGCCCTTCGGGTTTGGGTAATGGATTGGTGGCGTATGAAGACTGGAGGTTCGTGTGAAACGGTTTTTCATACGGAGGTGGGTGTTTCACACGGTTGGTGTGATGTTTTCGTGGCTTGGAGTCCCTGGTGGACCAGCATTAGGGTGAGTTCGTCGTTTTAGTCGGGTGTTGGAGTGAGAGGGAGGGTTCTCGGGCGGCTTTGGGCCGCGGAGCGGGCCGGAGACGGGCGAGAACACGGGGTTGGGTGGCTGGAGTTGGGTTTTGTCCCCGTCGGTGGGCCGGCCATCGGCCGGAACGCCGGCGGGGACAAAAAGGAACAATCGTAAATCGGGCATGTCACACTTTGCAGAGCATCTGTGACATCGGCGCTTCGCGCTTTAGATTGAGGCCGTGGAATGCCGTCTACGGGCTTCCGAGAGAAGGCCGTTTGCTCGGCCGAGAGGCCCTCGAAATGCTCGAACGTCTAGAAGGCACCTGTGGGCCGTTCTGGGGCCGTCTAAGCGACTCCAATTTTGCGGCAGTGCACCTGATTTTTGAGACTCACTAGACGAGAAACTTGTCGAGCATCCCCCTCAGTTTGAAGACTCTGCCGACAACAGGGTCATTTAGGCCGGGCTGAGAAGGCCTCTGAATCAAAGTGGAGGAGGGGCAATTATGGAAGCCCAGATGGAACAGTTCGTAGCGTGGTTGAAGAAGATCGACAATCTTCAGGACGCCAAGACGGTGGAGGAGATCAACAAACTCCACAACGACTGGAAGGCGGCCGCAGCCAACTTCGGTGAAATGGTCGAGCGGATGAAGAAGCGGGAGACCACCGCGCCGCTGGACGACCAGGCGGAGGAAGTACAGATCGCTATGGGGGCGTTCGAGAAGATGCAGAAGAGCTACAACGCCTGGGGGAACTTTCTGATGGAGACCTGGTGTTAGGCAGGTTCCGAGATCCAGGGCATCAGAAGCTACATTCAGTTTTACAGAAGTTATAAGCGCATCCGGCTGAACAAAGGGCGAGACAGGCTAAGATTGCAGCTGGTTCAGTGTTTGCCACGCACGCAGCGCAGGCTGCGCAGTTTTCAAGAATGCACTTCCTACAGCGGTCCAGCTTCGTTTTCCAGGACACTCTGGGCCCAGTCAGCGTCATGACGAGCTCACCGCCAATTTTGATCTCCGTGGGATGCATTTCTTCGCGGTAGGACTCTTCGTCGTCCAAACGGCGATCGTCTTCTATGTAAAAAGAACTCGGTCGCCGGACCGTGAGTTCAAAAGGAATCGGTAGGAAGTCTTCCTCGTTTCTTTCCCAAGATATGGTAGCGAGTCTCTCCGCTTCGTACTCGCTACCGTAAATATCCACACGGTGATAAGAAGACTGCAGAGAGAAAAAGACTTCGTTGTTGTAGACGTCTATTCGAAACTCATGACGGTTTTTGCCTAGTCTTTGCGATAAACGTCGCAGCCGTGCCTCCAGTTCTTCAAACCTGAAAGATATTGGAAGGCTCGGTTCTAGGACCCCTGAACAATTGCAACTCATGGTGATGCGCTTCGAAACCTTCAAGCGGATGCCTATGACCATCCGGTGCCAAGGTTATGGACGATCGGGCATCTTTTTTCGACCAGTTGTCCAACGTTCGGAAGCGGCTCCCTAAAGGGAAAGGAAATGTACTTTCCCCTGAAAAGACCTAAATGCCCTGGGGAGGTATTCTTTTGTTGTTGCTCCGCAGGAGAATCGTCGGGAGCACTCAGGAGCTGCAGAGCTTTGCGGTTGCCCCCACAAAGGAATAGCTATGAAACTCGAATCTCAGAACTGGTCAGCCTGGTACAATCTAATGCCGCCAGGCCCGCACACTCTTATCGTGACCGGCACCATCAATGTTGGGAACAACAGTGATAGTGCTACTATCGTTTTTGACTCTATCGAAAAGTCGAAATCCGCCAAATTTGATTCTCAGAGTCATACCAAAAACAATTTTTATCCCCAGAGATGAGGGGGATAACGACGTGCGACTGCATTACCAAGAAATTGGTTCGCCCGGCAAATATGGCGAGGTTAAGATCGTCATCGATGGAGAGGACAAGCCTCCCTACGTGATCAACCACTTTGGAACTGCGCACTGAACTATGAAAAAAGTCTTACGTTACAATTTTGGTATCGGACCTGGCGGCAAAGCTGGAATTAAAGTCTTTCTCGATGGCGGCACATCTTTGAAGGTCAAACTTTACGGATACGAACACGCTCTTCTTGTACATCGAATGTTATTAACTGATCACGATGTCTTCTTCGATCCTAGACAGCAAATGTTCTTTTCAGGACTGGAGCAGCCTGGCGCCGATGATGAGAACTTTTTCGAGCCTGACAAGGGATGATTCCTAGTCGCTCACGATAGTGAGTTCAGCTCCGAAAGGAAATGACAGGAGCAGGTACCCCGGCAGGGCGAATTACCAACAGTTAGACCGTTTCGGCTTCGCCGCCAGTATCGTGGGGGAGACCCCCAAATCTGGGAGCCGAGATCTGGCTCTTGTGGTGAGTCTCATCGAGACTCGCAAAGCACCAGATCCAGGAGCTTCGGTTCCGCTTCCTTCGCCCCCGTGGAAAGGAGGTAACCGATGGAGATTGAGATCAATGCACCCGTGGTGCTGCTCATCATGTCCCCTGCAATAGCGAAAGCGCTCTTTGAGCTTCCTCGTTTTCTGCTTGGCGGCCGTAACGTAAGAAGTAGAGAGCGCTTTCTCTAACAACCGGACCCTTCTCTGCGGGGTCCACCTCTTCAGGCTAGCATAGGTGCAGCGCACCTGTCACCATGTGGCAAAAACTTGATTCAATGTTGAAGATGCTTGGCGAACGGGCGGGGCAGAAGAAGACTAGATGGGAAAGACCTCCATGGCTGAGAAAATTAGAGACCTTCTTTATTTAGACTTCGAGAAAACCGCTTCTCTTTTCAGCCAATTGGAAGACGGACTCATCAAGGAAGTCAAATCAACATCTGAGTCTTCGGAAGATGTAAAGAAAGGTGTTAAGGGTAACTTCTCCATCATAAGCGGTGAGCTGGCCGGAAGCTCATTATCGAAGAGGCAAGTAATCGAGTCGAAAAGCCTTCATCATGATCTCTTGAACAAGGTTGAAAGTGCGCTAGTCAAACGCAAGGTTGTCTCCGAATTGAACTTGGTCGAAGAAGTACCTTCGATCGAGCAATTAAGAACAAAATCCCGAGAGAATCCTTATCTTTTGACAGAAGGCTGGGTTTCAATTGAAGATTTCGCGCGAGTCGACAATTTCTCAGAGATGTTCAGTAAGTTTCGAGAAATGACGGTCTGGTCCACCTTAGAGAACAATGAGGAATATCAGTCAAAGAAGCTCGAACTCGCGGCCTTGGGTCATGGCAAAAGTGGCAAGCAGAAACGAGAGAGGCAGAAACTACAGACCGAGCTAGAGACAATGGAGCAATTCGTTAGCGAAGCCACTGGTCTGAACGGTCCAGATGCAAAGCTCCTTGAAATGCTTCGCTTTATTATCAAGCAATTCTTAGAAGAGGTAATTACCATTAGGATCCTCCCTTTCGAAGGGTTGCCTGATTTTCAGGTGGTTGCCAACCTCAAGAAAGACTGTTTCGTTGACGATAACATTGACTCTTTGATCAGGGCGTACGGGCGGAAGCCAAACGTTAAACTGACAATATTTGGTCTTGTAACTTCAATACCAGAAAAAGAAGAAGCAAATCTTTTTTCCGAGTCGAGTAAGCCAGAGAATTTCGAGAACCCCAGCTCCGAAGCGGAGGTTCTCGAATCGGCTTTTTTCAGCATATCTGAAGCTGTTGAATGTGTAGATAAGATGCTGAGGTTCACTAGGTATCCAAATGTCACTGTTTACCCCTTGGCAATCTATCGCAGCATAAACCTAGGGAAGGCGACAGAGTAAACTTCATCCCGTTCAGCTATAGGCTAGCTGGACACGCAGTTCGCTGGTGTTATTCGTCAAGAGAGAGTCCTTTTCGGACCTTTTGGATGCGTAATCGCCGGGTTCTGGCTCTATCCTGTGATTGAAGAGCGTCTGTCTCAGTTTTCTGAAATCTCAACGATCTCTTTAGCCAGGTATATCGAATTGCGATCACGGGGGATGTACTCTTCGATAATGCCCAACTCCACTAAAGATGAGATGTAGCTTTTTGCCGTGGGATAGGTGACCTCGACAGAGTCTCTTGCGCCGGCGATTGTGATGGCCGGTATCCAGAAGAGCAAGTCGACCAGCTTCATTAGGTTCGCACCGGTCGGTAGTCGACCGCACAGTTCATAGTAGTGCTCTTTGAGTTCGTGGAGGCGGCTTGCCCTTTCGACTCCATCCTGAGCCTGGACACTGATCCCTCGAAGAAAAAACTTGACCCAGGAGAGCCAGTCTCCCGTTTGGCTGACGCCGAGCATAAGGTCTTTGTACTCGCGGTCGTGGGCAGCGAAATAGCCACTGAGGTAGAGGAGAGGTTCTCTCATCCAACCGCCCCTAGAGAGCATCAAAGGGATGAGAATTCTTCCCATCCGACCGTTGCCGTCGGCGAAAGGGTGGATGGTTTCGAATTGATAGTGGACCAGGGCCACCTTTATCAAATACGGCAGCTGTTCGTCTTCCCTGTTGATGTATTCAACGAGCTCCTCCATACAAGGTGGGACTTGCTCGGCAGGCGGCGGCACAAACCTTGCCTCTTCTCTTTTTTGCGCTTTGAAGTTGACGATGAAAGCCTGCTGCATCCGGAACTCGCCGGGGTTCTTGTCTCGGCCACGCACACCACTCAGAAGATCGTGGTGTAGTTCTTTGATGAGGCCGACAGTGATGCCGCGATCGGTCTCCTTGAGCGAAGTTAAGCCTTCACCGAGAGCCTTCTGGTTATTCCAGACTTCTTTGACGTCTTTAGCTTCCTCCAGGGTGAAATCGGCCTCGTATACTGCCAGCTCGGTGAGACCCGTGACCGTGCCCTCCATGCTACTGGAAATGAGAGCCTCTCTTCTGAGGAATGGCCACTTAAGGAAGGTCTGGGACAGACCATTTAGCTGGGCCAGCGACTTTGCCGCATCCTCAAGTAGTCTCACGAGTTCAAAATCCAGCGGAATCTCTGGCGGCAACGGGTCCGGAACAAAGGCTTGTAAGCCTCCTTCTATCGCGACGAAATGGCCGGGCATTTCTTGGGAAAAATTATCCACATCCATACTATTAAAATTACAACCCCTTTATTTTAATAGTCGACGGGGCAGCTAAAGGATCCTTTAGCGAGGACGGCTCATCTTAAAATTTACTCGCCACCTTTTTAACAACTCATTAAGATGAGGGATTCAGCTTGTCTGAAGCCCAACGCGGGTGCGGGGGACGTATCCCCCGTCATTATTGGTCGCTGTGGCCTGACAGCCCTGAATCTGGTTGCAAATCTTCGGTATTTTTTTCTAATGTTTGCCAAAACGGAACCTGACGGAACTGGATCTATATTTGCCTCCTTGGCTATATTTGCGATCCTGCAAATATTCAACATAAGGCAAATATTGAAAATCGTCGAACTTGCCGAGGTCGGACTCCTTGTTGCACAAACGAGTGTTTGTGCAATCAGAACCAAGGCTACGATTTGTAAATGTTAGCGGTAAATGGCACCTTTTTGCAGCGCTAATTGGCACCCCTGAAGAGGTTTGGCTCAAGGTAGAGTAGAGGCCGGAATCCACCGATAGAGAGTTGGTACGGATACTCCGAGATTCTTTGCGACATCTTTAGGTGGCACTCCGTTGAGGAGCAGCTTTTTCGCGGACTCGAGCTTGCTGTCGGTCATCTTTCTTCGCCGCCCCCCCTTTCTTCCCAGCTTGCGAGCGGCTTCAAGACCCGCTCTAGTTCGCTCGACGGTAAGTTCGCGCTCCATCTCGGCGAGACTGGCCATGACGTGGAAAAAGAAACGGCCCGAGGGAGTCCCGGTGTCGATCGAATCCGTGAGACTCTTGAACTGAACTCCTTTCTCACGTAGCTCCCCTACCATATTGACCAGGTGCTTGACACTACGGCCCAGGCGGTCGAGCTTCCATACAACGAGAGTATCGTCTTTGCGCAACAGTTCAAGGGCTTTA
>Ga0208331_100415_pt1 | contig 12382 bp, 10 predicted proteins | sample DeeseametaMP1648_FD_184184 | JGI IMG/M metagenome (GOLD analysis project Ga0208331, IMG submission 184184) | Marine microbial communities from the Deep Pacific Ocean - MP1648 (SPAdes) | ecosystem: Environmental > Aquatic > Marine > Oceanic | place: North of Tokelau, South Pacific Ocean... | reverse complement strand
GCTCTTGCCCGACCCGGAGACGCCGGTGAACACCGTCAGCCGGCGCTTGGGCAGGTCGACACTGATGTCCTTGAGGTTGTTCTCCCGGGCGCCGACGACGCGGATCAGGTCGTGGCTGTCGGCGGGGTGCTCGGTCACGGGTGGCTCACTTCCGGCAGAGGGTGCGTGGGCGGCGGGACGATCCTGGCAGGTCCCGACGTCCCTTCGACGCACGACGGGCCTAGGGTGTGACCGCCGTGGCGAGCCGGACTCATCGCCGCGTCGCTGTGAGGAGCCACCAGGAGGAGCGGGAGACGTGACGACCGAGGTGTTCGAGGCCGAGCGTCCCCGTCTGGTGGCCCTGGCCGCTCGGGTCCTCGCCGACGGCGCCGAGGCCGAGGACGTCGTGCAGCAAGCGTGGCTGCGCTGGCACGGCACCGATGCACAGATCGACAACCTCCCCGCCTGGCTCACCACGGTGACCGGCCGGCTGTGCCTCGACCGGCTGCGGGTACGCCGTCCGGTGCTCGTCGACGACGCCAGCGCGCTGCCCGAGGGCCCGGCGGGCACGCTCGACCCCGCGGACGAGGCGGTGCTCACCGGCGAGGTGGGGGCTGCGCTCGCGCTCGTGCTCGACCGCCTGTCGCCGCAGGAGCGGGTGGCCTTCGTGCTGCACGACAGCTTCGCGGTGGAGTTCCCGGCCATCGCCGAGGTCCTCGACACCACGCCCGCCGCGGCGCGCAAGCTCGCATCCCGGGCCCGCGCGAAGCTGCGCCCGCCGGCCGTCGATGCGTCGATGGCCGACTGGGAGATCGTGGACGCGTTCATGACGGCGGCTCGGTGCGGGGAGTTCGACCGGCTGCTCGCGCTGCTCGCGCCTGACGTCGTGGTCACCGCCGACGATGCGGCCGTCCTCGCCGGCACACCGGAGCGGATCGTGGGCCGAAGCGCCGTCGCGGACTTCTTCGACGGCTCGGCCCATGCCGCGCTGCCGGTGCTCTGCGGCGGGCGTCCCGGCTACGCGTGGTTCCACCGGGGCGACGCGGCTGTCGCCTTCGATTTCACCGTGGCCGGGGGAGTGGTCACCGGGCTGGTGTTCCGGGCGGAGCCCGGCACCCTGGCGAGCGTGGTGCGCCGTGAGGGCGCGGACGCGAGGGCCTGAGCAGCGGGTACGGGGAGTCGTGCCCCTGAGCGGGCGGCATGGCGCCCGCTGACGGGCACGACTCGACACGAGCGGTCACACTCACCAGGTGACCCGCCACGCGGCGACGTCGACGACGAAGTAGGACAGCACGAGCGCACCCAGGTAGAACGTCGAGACGGCCAGGGCAGCGGCCACCTGCAGGCCCCAGGACCGGCGGCGGGTGGCGGTGAACGCGACGACGGCGGCCCACCCCAGGGCCACCTCCGGAGGCAGCACGTAGACCGCCACGCCCAGCACCCGTGTCGTGTCGCCGACCGGCTCCCACAGCTCGAGGACGGGCGCGAGGATCTCGGCGCCCAGGAAGATCACACCGGCGAAGAGACCCGATCGTGCCGGTCGCAGCCCAGCCAAGGCGAGCGCCATGAACAGGGGCGGCACCCACATCAGGGCCATGGACAGCGAGATCGTGTCGTCGACCCGCGGGCCCCCGGTGTCAGGGAAGCGCAGCGTGCCGATCACCTCGGCCAGCACCCAGTCGGGCAGCACCTGGAACACCGAGACCAGCAGCAGGAACCCCGCGAGCTCGACCAGATCGCGCCGGCCCGAGTGGCGCGCGGTCCACATGAGCCCAGCGGCGTACGACACCAGGAGGGCGAGGACCGCCCATCCCTTGGTCGGGGGCTCGAGCAGGAGCACCACGCCGCCGACGGCGAGGAGCACGACGTGGAGACCGACGAGGGGGCGCAGACGACGGGGCACGGACGGACAGTAGCGGTCCGGTACCGGTGCCCACGGAGGGCTGCGCCCGCTCGCCCGACCGGGTGACTTCGGGTCCGGCCGCGACGGGCACGGTGACCGGGAGGCCCGCACCGGGCGGGTCCGGAGAGGGAGGAACGACTCGATGCTTCGAAGCCTGCTGTCCAGCGTCATGGGTGGTCGTCGTGGCGGCCGCGCCGCCGGGGTCGGCGCCCGACCGGCCGGCGGCACGTCCACGGACGCGGCCGTCGGTCGAGGGGTGCGCGGTCTCCTCAGCCGGCTGACCCGGCGCTGACCGCTACCTGGAGTACGACACGACCCGACCGGGCCGGGTGAACGCGTAGAGCGCGAGCCCATGCTCGGTCGCGAGTCGTACCGACAACGACGTCGGGGCGCCGACGGCGACCAGCGACCCGATCCCGGCGGCGACCGCCTTCTGCACCAGCTCGAAGCCGGCGCGCCCGCTGACGACCAGGCACGCCTCGGCGGAGGTCAGCCCGGCCAGCATCCGGGCCCCGGTGACCTTGTCGACCGCGTTGTGACGACCGACGTCCTCGCGGACGACGACCACCTCACCGTCGGCGGTGGCCAGCGCCGCGGCGTGGGCGCCGCCGGTGCGGTCGAAGACCTGCTGCGTGGCGCGCATGGCGTCCGGGAGGCCACGCACGACCTCGGGCGTCGGCAGGGGGCCGTCCCACCGGGCCCCCGAGGAGACCGCGAGGGCGTCGGCGAGGGAGTCCGACCCGCACACCCCGCAGGCCGAGGACCCGGCCGAGGCCGCCTCGTGCCGGTGGCCGGGGTCGCGCAGCGGGGGAGCAGCCAGCGTCACCGTCACGACGTTGTAGCGCTCCTCCTCCGACAGTGAGACGTCGGTGCAGTAGCCGACGCCCGCCAGGTCGCCCGGCCGGTCACCGACGAGCCCCTCGTGCCGCACCCACCCGGCGGCGAGCTCGAAGTCGTGACCGGGGGTGCGCATCGTGACCCACACCCGCCGTGCCGCGGCGCCCGGCCATGCCAGCCGGATCTCCAACGGCTCCTCGCCGACGAGCCGGTCCTCGTGCCGTCGCTCGGTCCCGTCGCCGAGGTGCTCGACGACGCGCGTGCGGACGGTCGGGCCGGGTCGGCGCACGTCAGGCCCGGCCGAAGCGCGCGATCACGGCCCGCCGGCGCTCGAGCTCGTCGACCGCGTCGGTGACGCGACGGCGGACCGGTGCGGGGAGGTCGTCGCTGGTGCGCAGCGGCGCGAGCAGCGCCATCGCCTCGTCGGAGACCATGCACGCGGGGAAGAAGTCCTCGGCGACGTCGGCCTGCACCCACCCCGAGTGCGCTCGTGCGGCGGTCGGGAGCTCGGCGGCGTAGCGCTCGACGTACGGCGCCAGCAGCTCCTCCTGCCCCTCGCGCCACATCCCGAGGCCGGCCGCGCGCAGCTCGTAGTTCGCGACCGAGACCGCACCCGTGAAGCGCTCGAAGGCGAACTCCTTGGCCTCGACGGTGGGCAGCGACACGACCGCCCGCGTGTGCTCCACGCGGGACACCGCGGTCGGCTCCTCGTCGAGGGCCGCGTCGAGCTCGGCCCGGTCGGTGACGCCCAGCACCGCCAGGCGCACCCAGATCCGCCACCGCAGCTCGAGGTCCATCTCCAGCCCGTCGGGGAGGTCACGACCGGCCAGCCAGCCGCGCAGCAGCTGCTCGTCCGCCGCGGTGGCCACGGTCGTCTGCATCGACCCGAGCTGCAGCGTCGAGCCCGCCTCGTGCGCTCGGGCTGCGGACAGCGCGGCTCGGTGCAGGCGGGCGGCGGACGACTCGGGGTCGCTGCTCAGCGAGACGGCCGAGCGCAGCAGCCACGGGGTCGTGTAGGTCAACCCGGCGTCCTGGGTCTCGACCGGGAGCCAGGCCTCGGCGAGGTCCACGACGGCGTCGGGGTCGACCTCGGCGTGGTGGAAGCCCGAGCGGACGGAGTTCCAGATGCCCGCGCGCAGCATCGGGTCCTCGGTGCGGGTGACCAGGTCCGGCAGCAGCGCCAAGGTGGTCTTGTCGGCCAGGCAGGCAGCCCAGGAGTCCTCCCACGGGTCGATCAGGACGGCATCACCGTCGGGGACCGGGACAGGCGTGCGCTCCCCGGTGACCTCGACGTCCACCGGCGACCAGTCGCCCCCGGCCGGGGCGACGGCCAGCCGCAGCGAGTGGCTGCGGTCGGCCGGGTGGGCAGCGGGGGGAGTGCGCACCAGCTCGCCCGCGGCACGGTCCAGCGCGAGCCGGTCCGGCCCGGCGGTGACCAGCCACTCGCGGGAGAACGAGTCGAAGCCCCCGGCGCCCGCCCGGGTCCAGGACGCGAAGAGGTCGTGCATGGTCGCGTTGCCGAAGCGGTGCCGTGTCAGGTGGTCACGCACGCCCTCGAGGAAGACCTCGTCACCGAGCCGCGCCGCCAGCTGCTTGAGGATGCTCGAGCCCTTGGCGTAGGAGATGCCGTCGAAGTTCTGCAGCGCCGCCAGCGCGTCCTCCTCGCCGTTGCCGGCCACCGAGTGGGTGCTGGGCCGCTGGTCGGCGACCAGCCCCCACTGACGACGGGCGAAGGAGTTCTGCACCCACGCGTCGTCGTACTCGGTGACCGCGGCGGTGACGCGCACGCCCATGTACTCGGCGAAGGACTCGTTGAGCCACAGGTCGTCCCACCAGCGCGGGGTGGTGATGTTGCCGAACCACTGGTGCGCCATCTCGTGCGCGACCGTGGTCGCCCGCTGGATGCGCACGCCGCGGGTCACCTTGCTGGTGAAGACCAGCGGGTCCCGGAAGGTCACGCAGCCGGGGTTCTCCATCGCACCCGCGTTGAACTCCGGCACGAAGGCCTGGTGGTAGTCGCCGAACGGGTAGCGGATGTCGAAGAGCCGGTGGAACTCGTCGAAGCACTGCTTGGTCATCGTCAGCAGCTCGTCGGCGTCGCGCTCGAGGTCGGCGGCGATGCTCTGCCGGGCCGAGAGCCCCAGCGGGATGCCGTCGTGCTCGTCGCGGACGAGGTGGTAGGGGCCGGCGACGAGGGTGACGAAGTACGTCGACAGCGGCTGGGTCGGCTCCAGCTCCCACACGCCCGGCTCAGGGTTGCTCGCCGGGGCGTTGCCGACCACGACCCAGTCTTGGGGTGCGCGCACGTGGAAGGTGTAGGGCGCCTTGAGGTCGGGCTGGTCGAAGCAGGCGAAGATGCTCGGCGCGGCGTCCATGAAGGACATGCCGTAGACGTAGTGGCGTCCATCGGCCGGGTCGACGGAGCGGTGCAGGCCCTCGCCGTCGTTGCGGAAGCGCATCACGGCGTCGACGACGAGCTCGTGACGACCGGCGGTGAGCTCCAGGGGCAGCCTGCCGTCGCGCAGCTGGTCGACGTCGAGCTCCCGGTCGTCGAGGGTGATCGAGCGGACCGAGGCCGGCTTCAGGTCCAGGAAGGTGTTGCCCGCGTGGGAGGTCAGCCCGATCCGGGTCAACGAGCCGAAGGTCTCCTCCGAGCTCGCCAGGTCGAGGGTGACGTCGTAGGAGTCGACGACGAGGAGGTCCGCACGGGCGGTCGCCTCGCTGCGCTGGAGACCGCGGACCGGCTGGCTGGGGGACTCGGAGAGCTCGGGCACGCAGCGACCCTACGTCCGCCCGGCACACCCTCCCGCACGCGGTCGGCCGAGCCCGGGCAGCCACCGGACAGGCACCGGACAGGCAGCGGCCAGGCACCGGACGGCCACCGTCACCAACCTGTCCAGACAACTTCCCTCGTGTCCGGCAACCAAAGTGGCCCCGGACACGTCACCATGTGCAGCGGGCGCACTCCGTGCCCGCACGTCTAGGGAGGACACCGCGCGATGACGCGTTCGATCCAGGCGGGCCGGGCTCGGGCCCTGGCCGCCACCATTGCTGCCGGGCTCGCGCTCGGCACGCTCGCCGTGACCGGGGGTGCGGCCAGCTCCGCCGAGCCGGCACCCGACTGCACGGCGCCGTACGACGTCGCGCAGCTCGAGCGCGGCGACGCCGTGACCGGACTGACCGTCGAGTCCGGCACCACCCCCGAGGAGTTCACCGGCGAGGTCATCGGGGTCCTCGACGACGGGATCGCCGTCGGCCTCGACATGATCATGGTCGAGCTCGACAGCCCCGCCCTGGAGCGCGCCGGCGGCATCTGGCAGGGCATGTCCGGCTCGCCGGTCTACGTCGACGGCCAGCTGCTCGGCGCCGTGGCCTACGGCCTGAGCTGGGGCCCCTCGCCCATCGCGGGCGTGACGCCCTTCTCGGAGATGGACGACTACCTCGCCGCCCGCCGCGCCCCGGGCGCGAAGCAGGACGTCGAGGTCGACGGGAAGACGGCGCGGACCATCGCGCGCCGCAGCGACGTCAGCCGCTCCCAGGCCGCCCAGGGCTTCACCGCCCTGCCGGTGCCGATGGGCGTCACCGGTGTCTCGCAGGCTCGCCTGGACAAGGCCCACCGCTACGCCACCAAGCACGACAAGGGCTACTTCGCCTCCGGTGCGCTCGCCAGCGGCCGCATCGGTCGCACCGGTGCCCGCGAAGCCGCCCCCGAGACCGTGGTCGCCGGTGGCAACATCGCCGCCTCGATCTCCTACGGCGACGTGACGTACGCCGGTGTCGGCACCGTGACCTCGGTGTGCGACGGCCGCGTGGTCGGCTTCGGCCACCCGTTCTCGTTCCTGGGCGGCACCACCCTGGGCCTCCACCCGGCCGACGCCCTCTACGTCCAGCCCGACTCGCTGGGCGCGCCCTTCAAGGTCGCCAACATCTCCCCGGCCACGGGCACGATCGACCAGGACCGCCTCACGGGCATCAGCGGAGCCTTCGGCGACCTCCCGGACGCCGCGACCATCACCTCGACGGTGACCTACGAGGACCGCTCGCGCACCGGCTCCTCGGACATCTACTACACGCCGTACTCCGCCGACGTGACCTTCGGCCAGCAGATCGCCAACCACGACCGCGTCCTCGACGCGATCATCCCGGGCGGCGAGGACCTCTCCTGGACCATCACCGGCGCCGACGAGACCGGCGCGCCGTTCGAGCTGTCGTGGGCCGACCGCTACGTCTCCAACTACGACATCACCTTCGCCTCGTCGTGGGACCTCGCCGACACCGTCTACGTGCTCTCCAACCTGCCGGACGTGCGGATCGAGTCGATCACCACCGACGGTGCGGTCGACGACAACACTGACCAGCTCCGTGTGAGCGCCGTCGAGCAGCTGCGTGGCGGTGAGTGGGTGAAGGTCGGTCGTCGCCAGGGGATCTCCGCCCAGCGCGGCAAGATGCTGACCATCCGCGCGGTGCTCAAGGCCCCCGACGGCACGCTGTCCTACGTCCCGTTCAGCACCCGTATCGGCCCGCGGGCCCGCAGCGGCAGCCTGAACGTCATGGGTGGCGCCTCGCAGTGGACCAACATCTGGAACGCCAAGTCGGTCGCCGACGTCCAGGAGGCCTACGAGAAGTCCGCCAGCAACGACGAGGTGCTCTTCAACCTGCGCCTGCGTCGCAACGGCGGCAAGATCAACGAGCCGAGCGAGGCGCAGTCCTCGGTCGTGGTCGGGCGGAAGTACTACTACGTCGACCTCGACAGCGGTCGGGGCGGCCCGGCCTGCCGCGGCTGCTGACCCGCACCACCAGCACCACCACGCGCGTGGGCCCCGGACCCGAGAGGGATCCGGGGCCGCACGTGCGTCCGGGGCCGAGTCAGAGACGGATGAGCATCTTGCCCGTGTTGCCGCCCGTGCCCAGCCCGAGGAACCCCTCGACGGCGTTCTCGAGGCCGTCGACGAAGGTCTCGCGGAAGCTGAGCCGTCCCTCGGCCAGCCAGTCGCCGACGGTGCGGTAGAACTCCGAGGCCGCGTCGCGGTGGTCGGTGACGATGAAGCCGGTCATGCTCAGGCGGCGCTGGACGACGCGGGTGAGGTTGCGTGGCCCCGGGGGCGGCTCGGTGGCGTCGTACGTCGCGATGGCGCCGCAGGCCGCGATCCGGCCGAAGTCGGCCATGTGCTCGATGGCCGCCTCGAGGTGGTCGCCACCCACGTTGTCGAAGTAGACGTCGATGCGACGTCCGCCGAGCGCGGTCCCCAGCTGTCCGACCAGGTCGCCGTCGCGGTAGTCGTAGGCGGCGTCGAAGCCGAGCTCGTCGGTCAGCCAGGCGACCTTCTCCGCGGAGCCGGCCGAGCCGGTGACGTGCGAGGCGCCGAGCAGCTTCGCCATCTGCCCGACCAGGGAGCCGACGGCGCCCGCGGCGCCCGAGACGTGCACGACCTCGCCCTCGGCCAGCCGTCCGATCCGGGTCAGCCCGACGTAGGCGGTGAGCCCGGGCATGCCCAGCACCGAGAGGTACGCCGACGCCGGGACCCGGCTCGCGTCGACCCGTCGGGCCTCGCGGGCGTCGAGGAGGGCGTGCTCGCGCCAGCCGGCCATGTGGTTGACCACGTCGCCGACCGCCAGCGACGGGTCCTCGCTGGCCACGACCTCGCCCATCGCGCCACCCTCCATGGGCGCGCCGAGCGCGTAGGGCTCGACGTAGGACTCGGTGTCGTTCATCCGGCCGCGCATGTAGGGGTCGACCGACAGCACGGTGTTGCGGACCAGGACCTGACCCGGCCCCGGGGCGGGCAGCTCGACCTCGACGAGGGAGAAGTCCTCGGGAACAGGTCGGCCGACCGGGCGGCGGGCCAGGTGGATCTCACGGGTGCGGGTGCTCATGGCGCCCGATCCTGCCAGGGGATCCACCAGGTCCCTCGGCCCGGTCGGCCGGAGGTCCTGCGGGGGCTGGGTCAGCCCGGGGTGTCCAGGGTCAGCCCTGGACGCCGAGCGCGAACTCGACGCGCCCGGACTCGTCGACCGCGGCGTCGAGCACCTTGTCGTCGAGCATGGTGGCGGCGTCCTGGTCGAGGTAGACCGTGGCGCCGTCCTGCTCGAGGACCTGGTCGCCGGGCTCGGCGGTCTCGGCGGTCGTCACCGACAGGCCGGCCTCGGGGCCGGGCTCGGCGGTGATGCGCAGGCCGGAGCCCTCGGTGCCGCCGGACTGGTCGGCGATCTCCTTGACGATGAGCGTGGCGTTCTGGGTGAGGGTGAGCATGGCTCGCCTTCCGTCTCGCGTACGGGTGAATCCTCAACCGTGCCGGGTACGGCGCCCGGGATCAAGTCGCCGCGGGGTGACCCCGCTCTGGCAGGCTGAGCCCATGGCTGACGACGACACGCTGCGCGCGATCGACATGGTCCGGATCGGGGAGCACCGCTACAAGGCCACCAACGGCCGTGGGGGCGTGCTGCCCATCGGTGGCGGCGAGGACCCCGACTTCACTCCCGTGGAGCTGCTGCTGGCCGCGCTCGCCGGCTGTGGGGCGATCGACCTGGACCACCTCACCGGCAAGCGGGCGCCCTTCGCCTCCTTCGCCGCGCACGCCGAGGGGCACAAGGTGCGTGACGAGGGCGGCAACCACCTCACCGGTCTCACGGTGACCTTCGACGTGACGTTCCCCGAGGGCGAGGGCGGCGACGCCGCCCGCGAGGCGCTGCCGCGGTCCGTGCGCCAGATCCAGGACCGCCTGTGCACCGTCGGTCGCACCGTCACCCTCGGGGATCCGGTGGTCTACCGCACCGGCGAGCTGTCGACCGACGCGGACGCCGACGACTCGATCGCCCCCGAGCCGGACCCGTCGGCGTGAGCGGGCACCTGTGACCACCGCTCCCTGGACCGCGGTGCCCGACCAGCGCGGGCGCCGCTTCGTGGTCACCGGAGCGACCAGCGGCATCGGGCTGCTCACCGCCCGTGTGCTGGTGCACCGGGGGGCCGAGGTGGTCCTCGGCGTACGCAACGAGGAGAAGGGTGCGGCCGCCGCCGCGCAGATGACCGGGCCGGGACAGGCCGTGGTCGAGAAGCTGGACGTGTCCGACCTGTCCTCTGTCGAGGCCTTCGCCGAGCGCATCGGCGACGTGGACGTGCTCGTCAACAACGCCGGCATCCTCGGCGTCGCCCAGGGCACCTCGGTCGACGGGGTGGAGCTGCACCTGGCGACCAACCACCTCGGCCACCACGCCCTGGCGCTGCGGATGCTGCCGCGCATCGGCGACCGCGTGGTCGTGGTGTCCTCCAACTCCCACCGCCACGGCGAGCTCGACGTCACCGACCTCGGGTGGACGAGGCGCACCTACAAGCCCTACGCCGCGTACGCCGCCTCCAAGCTCGCCAACATGCTCTTCATGCTCGAGCTGCAGCGCCGCCTGACCGAGGGCGGCTCGACGCTGCGCGTGACCGGCGCACACCCGGGGTCGACGGCCACCGCCATCACGGCCAGCAGCGGGCACGGGTTCTTCAGCTGGCTCGGGTCCTGGGGCCACCAGCTGGTCGGGATGCCGGTGTGGCGCGGGGCGCTGCCGACGCTCTACGCGGCGACGATGGACGTGCCCGGCAACTCCTACATCGGACCGCACGGGCCCGGGGAGTTCATGGGCTGGCCGACGATGGTCGGGCGCAGCGCGGCGGCAGCGGACCCGGCGCTGGCGCGGGCCTGCTGGGACGCCTCGGTCGAGCTGAGCGGGGTCGGCCTCAGCCGGCGGTGACCGACTCCAGCTCCACGGTCTCGGTCGGAGGGCCGTCCGGGCCGCCGTTGGCGGTGCCCTTCTCCGCGATCTCGCGCAGCACCTCGACGCCCTCGGGGTCGACGGTGCCGAAGACGGTGTAGTTGGGCGGCAGCGGGGTGTCCTCGTAGACCATGAAGAACTGCGAGCCGCCGGAGTCGGGGTAGGGCGTCTTGGCCATCGCGAGCGTGCCGGCGGGGTAGGTCTCCTCGCCGCTGAGCTCGTCGGGGATGGTGTAGCCCGGACCGCCGGTGCCGGTGGCCGTCGGGTCACCGCACTGGAGCACGAAGATCGTGCTCGGCGCGATCGTCAGTCGATGGCACTCGGTCCCGTCGAAGTAGCCCTGGTCGGCCAGCGACACGAACGAGTTGACCGTGCAGGGCGTCGTGTCGGCGTCGAGCACCGCATCGATGTCCCCGACGTTGGTGGTGATGCTGACCTCGACCTCGCCCTCGACCGTCGGGTCGGCCGACGGCGCGTCGACGCCCTCGACCGCAGGGTTGCCGTCGGAGGGGTAGGCGCACTCACCCTCCGCCGCGGGCTCGAACGAGCCGCTGTCGCCCTCGCTCGACGCCGTGGTGGTCGGGTCGTCGGTGGCGGAGTCGTCCTCGGAGCCGCACGCGGCGAGGGAGCCCAGGGCGGCCAGCACGGCCACGGTGGCGAGGGGTCGGGTCAGCATGGCGCCGATCGTAGGCGAGCGACCTAGGAGTTCAGCCCACGGGCCGCGACCGGCCACGGACGCAGGCGACCTGCCTCCTCCACCCACATCGAGTCGGCGAGGTTGACCGCGGCGCAGACGTGGTTGGGGACGACGTCGACCTGGGTGCCCAGACGGGGCCGCCGTCCGGGCCACTCGACCACCGCGTGGTGCTCGGAGAGGGAGACGATGCGCGCCTTCGGGCGGTCCAGGATGCGCCCGTACCCCGTCGCGTACGCCGCGCGGTCGGCGCCCAGGACCTTCGAGCCGGCGTCCAGGACCACCCGGCCGCCGGCGTGGCTGACGACGGTGGCGCGTGCAGTGAGGGCGATGTCGTCGGGCTCGGTGGTGCCGAGCTCCCACTGCTGCGCGTCGCCGAAGACGTAGACCCCGGGGCGCAGCTCGGTGATCCGAGCGACGCCGTCGGCGCCGGCGGCGCTGCCTCCCGCACCCGCATCGCCCAGGCTCGCCGCGAGCGTGGGGGTCGACCCGCCGGAGAGGACCTGGACCTCGAGGCCCTCGGCCGTGACCGACTCCCGGGCCCGGCGCAGCGCGGCGGCCTCCGCGGCCACCACCTCCTGGGCGGCGCCGGGGGAGTAGCCGTGACCGGGGAAGGTGAAGACGCCGCGGACCGGGAGGCCGACCCGCGCGGCGGCACGGGCGACCTCGCCTGCCTCCTTCGGGCGGACCCCGGTGCGGTGGTGGCCCGAGTCGACCTCGACCAGCACCTCGACGCCGGTGCCGCCGAGGCGACGCCCCAGGTTGGCGGCGGAGTAGACCGAGTCGACGCCGATGGCCACGCGGGCCTGCTCCGCGAGGTCTCGCAGCCGCTCGGCGCGGGCGTCGTCGACCCACAGGGGGTAGGCGATGAACACGTCGGTGCAGCCGCCCCGCACGAAGGCCTCGGCCTCGCCGACCGTGGCGACGGTGAGCCCGCGGGCACCCATGGCCAGCTGGAGGCGGGCGATCTCCAGGCTCTTGTGGGTCTTGGCGTGCGGTCGCAGCGAGATCTGCGCGGCCGCGGCCTGGTCGGCCACCCGGCGTACGTTGCGGCGCAAGCGGCCCAGGTCGACGCGCAGGTGGGGCGTCGCGACGGGCATGCCAGTCACCGTATCGGCAGTACCGTCGAGGTCGTGCCTCCCCTCTCCGCACCGCTCGCCGCGCTGCTGCTGGTGGTGCTCCAGGCGCTGACGGGGTGCGGTGCCGGCGGGGGG
>Ga0208331_100412_pt1 | contig 12453 bp, 14 predicted proteins | sample DeeseametaMP1648_FD_184184 | JGI IMG/M metagenome (GOLD analysis project Ga0208331, IMG submission 184184) | Marine microbial communities from the Deep Pacific Ocean - MP1648 (SPAdes) | ecosystem: Environmental > Aquatic > Marine > Oceanic | place: North of Tokelau, South Pacific Ocean... | reverse complement strand
AGGGCGACTCCAAAAGAGCGGCCAGTCGCCCGCAGGTGTAGCCGCCGTTCGCTGAATCGGGGGGGCCGTTGAAACGGGGTGGGAGTAGAATTCTTTCCATAAGCGCCGTTTCGTAGATGGGAGTTCGGCGTCCTTTTGGGTGCGGGGTCCGGCGGGAAGCTTGCTGAGACTGCGAGATTGCGTTCAAGGGATCGAAAGTTCGTTCTAGTCAATGTGGTTGCACAGCGGTTCATTGGAATTGTCCGACCCCTTTGTAGGGAAAACCGGTTCGACCGCTCTCATCAGTATATGGGCGTCCTCGGTTCCGCTTGGAAGGCGAGTGCTTAAGGACCAAGTCGGCCCCCCCGAGGAAGTCGTCTCTTGTTCGGTTCGGCGGTACCTTGAGACTCTGTGATACTTAGTTCCGCAAATGACTTCAGATTTCAAGCTGAGGGGCTGGCTCGGACACACACCTGTGAGTTTTTCGAGTTTCCGGTCGCGAAAGATTTTGTGGTAGGAAACTCGGACGTTCGTTATAGCCGTCCTTGGAGTCCCGCCACTCCCTTGTTTTGCCATAAGTTCTCGATCTGGCAATGCCGGAGGGGTGGTGTGAGCAGCGGTGGCGAGAAGCGATTGGGTCGCCCGCGCGGGCGGGATAGTGGGGCGAGGCAGCAAGTACCAGCAGGACGGACACTCGGGTCGCCCGCGCGGGCGGGATAGTGGGCCATCCTTCCCGTGCCGGCCATTCGAAGTCGGCAACTCAGCTGGGGAGAGCTTCCGGGTCACTATCCGCTCTCTCGGGAAGTGGGTGATTATCGGCCAAACGACTTCGGTGGAGCCGGAATCGTCTTGCGGGAAATCGAACCGGTTTGCCGGCCTGGGGGATCTTGCTCCTCGTCAGCGGAGCAATTCTGGAGCAAGAATCCATGAGAGGTGACAAAGCCAATGGTAGAGGCAAACTGCCAGGAAGCAGATGAGAAAGACTCTTGTGCGAGAGAACTTGTTTATGATGGGTCGGGGCCAACCCCAAACAGCCATCGGGGGTCCAAAGATGGCTAGCAGCTTGAGCAGAAAGTTGTCTTGTTCTATCTGGGTCGGGTAGCCATACAATGAGCCTGAACTCAGGCCGTACAGGATCGGGGTCAAACACAACAGCACCATCAAAAGCGGCAGGCGCTCCGCTGCGACATTGGCTCCACCTGCTGAGGATTCGCTCTCTGCAGACGGCTCCACCTTGAAGAGCCGGTAGATAACGAAGACAAAGGGGGAAAGAACGAGGAGAAGTATCGGCCCGTAGACGACCAAACCGAAGAGAAACCGACCCATCGGAGTGATGTCGGGGTTCAAGGCCGTGGCGAGGAAAGGCTCTACCATCGAGGGTTAGACCCTGTTCTCTCGTCGGAGTTTCTCGGCTCCTCGAACGGCTTCTTCCTGGTCACGCTTGTGCCCGCGATGGAGCCTATGTGGGTGGCCGGCGGCATGGAGCCCTCGGGAGGCCCGCGCGGGTGAATCCGGGGACGCTTCAGGCAAAAAAAACGAGAAATTTATTTGGCTTTGCTGTGATCTGGCAAAAGAGAGCCTCGCCGAAAAACTCTTCGTATCGCCACCTGAGGTGCCTTGTGAAGGCCCGAACTCGTCCAAATCACTTGAATTCTCAAAACGCTCTAGAGGAGGCCCGGACACCATCGCTCATCCGATCTCCAAACGGCGTGGTTATGGGGTTTTCCTGGTGCCACCTTTTTGACCCCGGCTACCCTGGCAAGGTAAAATGGGGTATGAATAGTTACATCACGAACCCCTTGTTTTTCCGCCTGAAGACTCTCCTTTCGCTGGAGATTTCCGAAGTCGACGGTCTGGCCCGAAAAGCCGTCGGCAGTCTGACTTCTTTCCGACTTTTGCTTGGCCGTTGTCTCTTGGCTATACGAGAGAGAAAAGGGTTTAAAAAGTACGGTTGTTCCTCTGAGATTCACTACTCCGTCTCTCGCCTGGGGCTGAGTAAGGGAGTCGCGGGCGACTGCAGGCGGGTGGCCCGCGATCTGCTCGGTCTCCCTGACCTCACTCGGGCCGCTGAACAAGGAACCATCGGATGGGGTAAGCTGAGAGAAGTGTCTCGCAAGGCCAGTCCCGAAACCGAGGCTCTCTGGCTCAAGCTGTGTGGAGATCTGAACTACAAGCAGATTGAGAAGCTGGTAGCGAAGACTCCCAAGGGCGGCGTTCCCGGTGATGTCTTTGAAGACGACGAAAGACCGACCACCGAGTTTCGATGCCGGATGTCGGAGGAGGTTCTTGCCATGCTCGATCGGGCTCGTCGGATGTACTCTTTGGAGCAAGATAAAGCGGTGACCACTGTCGAGGTTCTGGAGTGGGCGCTGGCTTCTTACATTTCCAGTCAGCCGGTGGATGAGGAATCGTTGGAGAAAGTGCGACTGGAGATGGATAAAGATCTTCAAGCGGAGAAGGCGCGGGAGATTCCGTTGGTGGCTCAGGCGCGAGAGGTGGCAGCGGAGATGGGTTTCATTCCGATTCCCGGAGGTTCGGAGATGGAGAGTGGTACCGCCCGCGCGGGCGAAGCTAGTCAGCCCGACTTCGCCCGTGCGGGAGAGGTCGGCTCCGTTCATAGCAATGCTGGCTCGAGTGACTTCAACCCAGATGATGCGTGGGAGCACCGAAGAAATCAAACTTTCGCCCGCACGGGGACGTCCGGCAACGATAGTCTGAATGTGGAAACTGTCGCTAGGGGAAGATGCTGCGGGAGCCCTGAGCTAACCCCCGACTGCTGCCCGCGTAACTCAGACGGCTTGGAGCTTGCCGCCGCTCGAGCCAGCTCCGAGTATCTGAAAGCACTGAAAGACACCCTCTCACCTATTAAAAACAAAAAGGTCTGCTTCAATCCCCGCAACCGGCACGCCACCAAAGCTCAGAAGCGAGAGGTCCTGCGAAGGGAGGGTTGGTGCTGTGCTACTCCCGGCTGTCCTCACAAAATCTGGATCCACCTCCACCACCTCATTCCCTACTCCAAGGGCGGTCCGACTCTCGCTCACAATGTACTCGGAATCTGTGTCAGTTGCCACGGCAACGTCCACCACGGGCTACTAAAAATCTTCCTAAACGACCAGGGCAAACTTGTTTTCACCGACGCCGACGGAAATTGCCTCACCGAGCAAGCCGACTTGATGCTCGCCGGTTGGCTCGATTTCCACGAAGGCTGGCACGGAGAGCGAGAGGACTCCTATCGAATGAGGTGGGGGCGTGGGGATTGGTCGGTTTTTGAGGGATCGAGTTGAACTCAACCCTGTCCAAGCATCCGGATTTCTGCAGAGAAGGCCAGGTCTTTAGCAAATACCTGGTGGATGACTGGTTTGACCTCGCTACCCATGAATTGTACCGACAGTTTTATGTCGATACCTTGGAGGCGGCAAGCAACCTCGGTAAAGCTCTGAACGAGTACTGTGGTTCAGACTTACCGACCACTGACTCTAGAGAATTTCGCGGCTGTCTTCTAACTTGGAGAGACCTTGTCGATTTTGATGATCTCATCCTTGCCGGCGGTCCCACCGAGGTGACCAGGATCGTGACCCTAGCTCTCGATTTACATCAGGCTGTTTCCGCGCTCGCAAGAAGAAGAATTCTACCCCCTCGAAACTGACCGTGGGACGAACCGTATCACATTACGTGTGCCAGTTTGCTGTTAGTCGGAACCCGCCCTAAATTTACACTTAACCCGGCAACCCACTCGATCAGTCAAGAGGCTTGTCTCGATCCTGATCTCCGAAACGTAGCCATCATAGTGGTAGAGATTCTGAATCCAGCTTGGATAGTATGTACTCAGTGCTTGTTGCGACGAAGCATCACAAAGAGCATCTCGAATTGTCGTCCTGACAAGGGGGTCCCCCTTTAAGGAGCGCGCCATTAGGTCACCTCGCGAAGTTAGCTCTCCGGAATAGACGACTCTGTCCCCGAGATGGACTTGGTAAAGTGGCGAACAAGCTGAAACGTTTTTTCTCCGTTTGGGAATGGCCTCGATACGACGGAAAAAGCGTTCCGCATCTTCGACCGGCACCTCTTTGGAAAACCTGTGACCAAAACGATTAGCCACACTAGCGCGAAAGCTACCGTCGACCTGTTCTTCTATCACAAGATTGAGAGCGTGGCCGCCGGATTGGTCGGCCGACCATCGAAGGTCACATCGGAAGGTTTTCGGACTCTTACCCGCTGTCAGACCTGCTACTGCGGAAGCTAGAAACAGTGTTGTTACTATTGCTAGGAGGTTCGGTTTGCTCATCTTGACCTCCAGTTCGGCGCCGCTAGGGTTCCAGCTCCTTGCGAGCTTCGCCCTCGAGAAATTTACTTCAAGTCAGGACTGCTAGGTGTAACCTTTATGCCGATAATACTTTGGCGTTCTGCAAACTCGACCGTGCAACCAGTTCACGCCCAGGCCGGCCGTGCTCAACCAGATCGGTCGTTCACCGAGTCTTTGACGAGCGGCTTTCGCCATCTGCTGCCAGAATCGGTTTGCTTGCTCCTCCGGTGCGCCTCGTAGGAACGATGCGAGGTGTCCGTACACCTTCGCCTCCCCTACTTGTCTAGGTACGACCAAAAGTGCATCACCGCCGAGGTTTGGAAAGATCAGGACCGACTCATTCTGCGGTTGCGAACGAAAATGCTCCGAGAACGGCTTCGGATCGACTCCCGCCGAGACCAGGAGTGGACTGTCGGTGATAACGAATTCAAACCGCTTGTTCAAACTGCCCACGTTCAGCGACGGTGTCTCCCAAGTCAGTCCCCGGAATTCGCTCTCGGCGATCAAGCCGGTAAAGAAACGGCGGCAATCAGAGCTTTGCTCCCAACCTTCGAGAACCTCGCGAAAGGTAACCTCGCTGAAGGTGTATCGCACGGATTGTTTGCTGAGCTTCTCTGTTTCAGCCCGCCACTCAAAAGCTTGATGCCCGGCACCCACGGCCTCGTTCTCGATATCCTTGCGACCGAACAAGCTACCCATCTCGTACAGCTGCCCTTCTAAACAGAAGATAGTTTGCCACTAGTAGAGGGAGCCAGATAAAGAGAGCGGCTGTCGCTCTCACCCCCGGAGTGCCGCAATGAGCGAACGAGTGGTTCACAACATACCAGTCGGCGAGCAAGGCGCAGATAAATCCTCCGAACGCGATTCTCCAAACCGAGTCAATCGCGGCCGGTCGACCTGACCAATACTTGGTGAATGCCCTCGACACAATTCGATTTATACCCAGAACCTCCAGCCTCGGACGTACTTGGGAAAAACCTCGGGGAGCTGGAACAATCGTCTTTAGGGTCTGAAACTGATCCAGGTAACGGCGTTCTGTCTAGCAGCCTTGCCTATGAAAAAGGCCATATTCTGCCCCAGGCGATGAAAGTCTCGGGGCGTCGAAAGATCGCTATACCCCACTTCAACCCTCAATCCGTCCTGTGCCTTGCCAGGCTGTCTCTCTTCAGAGCAAAAACCGCGTTGGGGAACGGAGGGGCGAAAGGGCAAGTCCGACGACACAAATTCCCGAGCTTGCAGTCTGTTTGCGACTTTCTCGGCCAATCTGTTGTGAAATCTGTCGTTCTTCATCGGACTCTCCTGCGTTTAGAATATCGGTTTTGCATGAAAGAACCCTGAAACGACGGGGAGAGGGGACTCTGGATTGCCGCTTGCGAACGTCCTCAAATGAGCTTTATGGAAACTTGCCGCCAATCCGTGCGTGGACGCGGCCTGCGCATTGTCTACCCCGAAGGTCACGACGAACGAGCCGTGGCCGCCGCCCGCCAATTGAAAGAGCAGAATCTCGGTGTGCCTATCGTGCTCGGCTGTGGTCCGATGGATGGAGTCGAGACTCATCAGCCGGCGGAGCATCCCGAGCGAGAGCGGTTAGCAGCGGTGTGTTTGGAGTTGCGAAAGCACAAAGGGATGACTGAAGCTGAGGCTTCTGAATTGGTGAAGCAGCCGCATTTCTTGGGCGCGCTGATGGTGCGAGAGGGGCTGGCCGACGGTATGGTTTCAGGGCTGCATTCGGACACAAAGCCGTTTCTACCAGCCTTCCAGATGGTCAAGATGCGCCCGGGGTATTCCCGAGCCTCCTCGGTCTTTATCATGTGTTGGCCCGACAAGACCTACTTTTATGCCGACTGCTCCGTGAACATCGACCCGGATCCGGAGACGCTTGCCAGTATCGCTCTCGCCACGGCCGACACCGTCAAAGCGCTCGGCCATGAACCCAAGGTGGCCTTTCTCTCTTTCTCGACCAAGGGAAGCGCGGATCACGCCAGAGTGGACAAGGTGACCGAGGCGCTCCGGATCGCACGCGAGAAAGCCCCCGGGCTGGCCATCGACGGCGAGATGCAATTCGACGCTGCCATCGTACCCTCGGTGGCCGAGCGGAAATATCCCGGAAGTAAAGTGGCGGGGCAAGCCAACGTCTTCATCTTTCCCGACCTCGACGCCGGCAACATCGCCTACAAGATCACCGAAAGGCTGGGTGGTGCCGCCGCGGTGGGTCCGATCTTGCAAGGCTTGAATAAGCCGGTCAATGACGTCAGTCGTGGCTGCTCGGTTCAGGACCTGGTGGACGTCAGTGTCATCACCGGTTTGCAGGCACTGGCTTGTCAACCGGCTTAGCCGTGTTCTCCACGATGACTTGAGCGAGCGCGACCGCCTGCGGGTTGTTGTTCAGTTCGATCACTTTTTGAGCGGTCTCTCGGGCCAGGTCTGTTTTTTTCAAGGCCACGAGAGTGGAGGCTTTCTCATAGAGTGCCACGCTGTCTTTCGGCTCTAGCTCCAAAGCCCGGTCCAGATCCCTGAGCGCTTCCTGGTGACGACCCATTTTGTTCAGTAAGGCACCCCGGTTGGCCCAGGCTCGCTGGTAAGACTCGTCCACCGCGATAGCGTCGCCGTAGTCTTGCAAAGCTTGCTCGTGGTTCTTCGGGTCTTGCGAACCCTGCCATCCCATATCGTAGGAAATGTTGGGGTCCAGGGGAGCCAACTCTTTGGCCTTCAGGAGCGCCTTTCGAGCCTCCTCCGGTTTCTCTGCGGCGAAAAGAAAGCTACCCTTCGCCTGCCAAAACTGGGCGTTCTCCGGCTGTCGTTCCAAGGCGAGTTCCACCACTTGAAGAGCATCCTCATGCCGACCCAACTTTCTCAGTCTCAGACCGACCACCAGGTAGGCCTCCACGACCTCGGGGTTATCCGGCTGAAGCTCGGCCGCCTTCCTCAGGTCTTCTAGTCCCGCCTCCATATTGTTCTGCCGCATCTGGTGTAAAGCGCTTGTAAAGAGAGCCTGGATCGCCTCGGTTTCCGTGGCCGGTGTCTGTTGCACGGGACTGGGAGTGGACACCTTCTTGTCGGGCTGCGGAGCGCAGCCGGCTAAAAGCCCAAGGAGTATCAGAAAAGTTGGAACGGTTCGCATGACCACCATGTTTTACAATTCGTTCACATTCGCCCCCCGCTTTGGAACATTCTTGGCACCGTCAGATCTATAGTGAGTTCAAGATTAGCAAACAAGCCAGGAGAAGTAGACCTATGCAGATACAGAACACAACCAACACGTCCCCCTATCAACCCCTTCCTCCGCAGGTATCCGCATATCCCGGAGCACCCGCTCCCACTCCTCACTCCAGGATGTCGTCCAATCTCGCTATGCAGCTACTGTCCGCCTTCCAACTGCTGTCGACGGGTTGGGGCAATTTCATCGGTGCCCCGGCCCCGATGCCGCAACCGCGACCGTTCTTTGAGAACTTCCTGGAAGACCAGAACAGGGTCCGAGGACCCCAGCCCGACATCGCCGTGACTCAAGCCTACCCCTCGGATTCCGACCACGACAACGGCCCCGTTCGTCCGGGTCCTGGTATCGTCGTGACTCAGGCCTACCCATCCGATTCGGACCACGATCACGGTCCTGTCCGACCCGGTCCCGACATCTCGGTGACCATGGCCTACCCGTCCGATTCCGACGCCGACAACGGACCCGTCAGGCCCGGCCCGGGTCCCGACATCTCCGTCACCATGGCCTATCCCTCCGACTCCGATCTCGATACCACACCACCGGTCAGACCGGGCCCCGAAATCTCCGTCACCATGGCGTTCCCTTCCGACTCGGACCTGGACGTTGCCAGACCCCGGTAGGAGGCTTTCGCGCGATTTTCGTCGAGACCTTAAAGCATGAATATTCTCATCTTCACCCGTAGTGAAGACAACGCCTCGGTGGCTATGGTGACAAGTGAGTTGACGAAACGAGGTGCCACCGTGGTGCGCTTCGACACCGACCTTTATCCCCAAGATATCCAGGTGCGAAGCAGCTATCTCGGAGAGACTCAGAAGATCGCCGTGAAGACCCCCTCGGGCCTACTGGATCTTTATACCGTCGACTCTGTTTGGTATCGGCGGTTCTCGGCTGGAAATCGGTTGCCAGAGACTCTGGGGGACACCCTCACTGCCTGCCGAGATGAGTCGCGACTGTCTCTTTACGGGACGATCGTGTCTTTGGACTGCTTTCACCTCGACCCGGTACCTAAAATCCGGGGTACCGACTACAAAGAGCTTCAGTTGCGCGAAGCCATGCGCCTGGGGATGGAAATTCCGCCCACCGTGATCACCAACGACCCCGAAGCTGTTCTCGAATTCGCATCTCAGGTCAAGGGCAACGTGGTGGCTAAAATGCAAGGGCACTTCGCCATCTACCGTGGAGGCGAAGAAAATGTGGTCTTCACTAACAAGCTGAAGCCCGAAGACCTGCAAAACCTGGACGGGCTCCGGTACGCACCCATGATTTTTCAGGAAGCGGTACCGAAGAAACTTGAATTGAGAGTCACAGTGGTGGGCAAGAAAGTCTTTGCCGCGGCTATCGATTCCCAAAAGTCGGAACGCGCTCAGACGGACTGGCGTCGGGACGGAGTTCAGCTGATCGAGGATTGGGTTCCCCATCAGTTGCCAGAGGAGTTGGAGCAGAAGCTGTTGCGGTTGGCGGACTTCTTCGGCCTCAATTACGCGGCCGCGGATTTTATCCTCACTCCTGACGATCGCTACGTTTTTCTCGAAATCAACGCCGCCGGGGAATGGTTTTGGCTGGAGCAAGTTTGCCGATTGGGAATTGCACCCGCTATCGCCGACGTCCTGACCGATCCGGCTTGCCGGCGCTAAACTTCACCCTCGTGAAGGAAACTCAATCCAACACTTCAATTCTTTCAAGAAGATGGATTGGAGTATGCCCCTATGAAAGAGCTGAGAGAGAGTCTTCGTTTTTCTTGTAACGAAGCGGTTGTCTGCCTAATGGGTCGCCGCAAGATTCAGGCGGACATCCTCGATGTTTCGCGGGGTGGTATGCGTCTTCGACTGTCCCAGCCTCTGGAGGTTGGCCGGCAAATCGAAGTCAAGCCGAAACACCGCTCTCGCGGTCGCGCGCCGGTGCTCGCCGCGGTGCGCTGGCAGTGTACTGGAGATGAGATGGAAGCCGGCCTGGAGTTTCTGGAGCCCGCCGGGAAGCTTTCGCGTAAGTGGTTGCGGAAACTCTTCCCGGGCAAAGGAAAAGCTTGGACGGAGGGCCGTCAGCAGCGCTCTGAAGTGAGAGCCGGGTGTCGACTGCCGGTGGTCTCAGGGGACGGAAGCTGGGAAGGCGAACTCGTCGATCTGAGTGCTTCCGGAGCATGCTTTTTGAGAGACACCAAACTCGAAGAATCCGCCGAGCTATATCTCTGCTTGCCCTGGGACTATGTGCAGGTCAACGCGACGCCCGTGCGGGTGGCCCAAAGGGGCAAAGCGTGGGTGCACTCGGTGAAGTTCTCCCAACTGAAACCCGCTCAACGGGAACACCTGAAGCTCTTCGTCGAAAATTCCGTGGGCCGCTAATCTAGCTCAATCCAGGCTTGTTCGCCGTGTTGCAACCAGGTACCCCGGCGAGTCTTCGTCTCCGTGCGGTACTCCAGGGCTCCCGCCTCAGAATTCACCCGATGTCGGCTTTCCTCTACCAGTGCGGCGGTACCGTCCTCATCGAGGGTCAGACTGCGAGTCGTGACATGGCTCGAGGGAAAATCAGCCGAAGCGATCCCGTAGGTCCAGGTCCCTTGAAATCCGTGGCCTGAAGAGCTTCTCAGGTAGACGAGACTGGATTCGGCGGCGGGTCCGTGTACCCGGATGCCGGAGCCGGCCTCTGTTCTGCTTGCGATCAGGTCCGGCTCATGTCCTAAGTAGGTGAAAAGCGCAGCAGCGATGAGAACTGCCGCTAAAATCAGGAAGTTTCTTCTCATACCCCAAGTTGTCGCCATCCGGGGCAGGGTATTCCCTCAGACGCTTTCCCAGCAGACCGAACGACCGTCCCAGACGGCGTATCGCGGGTCCGACGACCTTTTCGGCTCCCCCAGCGAACCGACATCCACGATATACCGCCGACCGTCCTTCGGTGCCAGAGTGGTGTCGATTCCAGCGTGAGTCCAAACCGGACGGTCCTCTCCCCCGCTCCAACTCCACCAACCCGGGCTGTGAGAATGCCCTACGAACGCCATCCGAAAACAGCCTGAGTCATACATTCGGAGGGCGCTAAAGGTGCTGTCGATATCGAGAAAGCGGCGGCTCTCGTCGATGAGCGTATGAGTGTATAAAACGACGTTCTCTACTCGGTAGTCCGGCCAGCTCTCCACCCATCGTCGCCACACGTCGGACACCTGATAGCGATACATGATGTCGACTTCGTGATTTCCGTTGACACACGGAACATCGCGATCGTGAAGCAGTCGCAAAGTCTCGTCGTTATGACGCGGTCCCACCGCGTCACCCAAGCAGAGGATTCGGTCGCCAAGATGTTTGTCGAGGACTCTCATCAACGATTCAACATCGCCGTGGATGTCGGAAACTATGACGCAACGTTCCGCCGGCACGGACCGATTTTCGGCGGCACTCCTCAAAATCATCTCCCGGCTCTTCAGCCTTGGGAAGTGCTAGGCCCCAAATGCGACGAAGGGATTCCATATGAGCACTCCGCCCTCAAAGCCCGCAAAAACAACGGCGACTAAGGCGACGTCGAAAAAGGGCCATAAACTCCTAGCAATAGTGAAGGCGTTGCTCTGGGTGAGCGCCGTCTTTGCTCTTCCGTTCATGAGCATGTGGACCACCGGCACGCTGTTCGCTCCGTGGTGGAAGATTTGGAACCAGACCGTAGGTTCAACAGCCGGTCTTGTCACGGGCGCGATCAGTCTATTCGTGGCATTCTTTGTGATGCCAATGATGATGGCTCGAGTTCTGGTTAAGAAAACCAAAATCAAGAAGACCCCCTGGCTACCGATGCTGGTCGGGTGCAATCTGCTTTTCTGGGGTGCTCTGTGGCTTGCCGGAGTGAATCTGAAGAGCAGATATCAGTCGCATGGGGCCTGGCTCCTTAAAGAGACTCTGGGTTCAGAGAGCAGAGTCGTCGGCTTAGCTCGCCACTGGTTTGGACTGGGTGCCGGGGAATCTCTCCCCGCCGGTGTCGAGCCCTCCTCGGAAGTGACAAACGAGGTCTTGATGGACACCTCGCTTTTGATCTCGGGAGCGGAGCTAGAAAAACTCTCTGAAATGATAAACCAGCATCCGGAGTTGCTGACCTACTACGACGATCCTCAGATCAATTGGATGCTCGCCGAAGCCCTGAAGAATCCTCGAAAAGACACGCTGGAACTGCTCAAGAGCAAGGGTGTCTCCTTGGAAGCCGGACCCAGGGGTGGTCCGCTGAACTGGGCAGCCAAGTCCTCCGATGGAGCGGGCGCGAGAATCAAACTGTTGGTGGACGCCGGAGCAGATGTCAAATCGGTGGACGAGAACGGAAACACACCTCTTCATGAGGTGGCCGGCCAGCTTGTCTACGCGGTGCCGGTCGGTGACTATCTCTTGGCCAAGGGAGCCGACATAAACGCCCGCAACGTGAACCATGAAACGCCTCTCCATCTCAGCGTGAGTAAAGGGGACTGGAAGGGTACCGCCGCGCTCGTGGTGCGGGGAGCTGACACTTCGCTCACCAACAAGGACGGCCAGACTCCTCTCGACCTTCTTCGCTATATGATGAGCCCGGATTTCAAGTGGCAGACCAGCCATCTGGACCTGGAACAAAAGTTAAGCGTTTTGGAGGACCCCGACCGTATGAGGGCCCGAAACGAACGCAACTGGGAACCTCTGATGACGGACAAGGACGGAGATTGGGAGCTTGACACCAATTCCGGCAGACGCCTCTCTCAAAACGTCGGTTTTGAAATTCGTACCACCGACGGCTCCAGGGAACTCCTCATTCAGATGCGGGAGGACGGAAGAGTCGAGACCTACAGCGGTCAGTTCGTGGACGATCCCGAGGTGGTAGCCCGTATCAAAGAGCTTGCCCAGGAACTCCCGGCAAAAAACGTGCCTTTGGTAGAGCCGCGCCGGCTGCCCACCGATTGGAACGAAGACCGGTGGAATGAGGCCTTCGGAATTGCACCGTCCGGAGTACCCACTCGGCCCCAGGA
>Ga0208331_100404_pt1 | contig 12616 bp, 10 predicted proteins | sample DeeseametaMP1648_FD_184184 | JGI IMG/M metagenome (GOLD analysis project Ga0208331, IMG submission 184184) | Marine microbial communities from the Deep Pacific Ocean - MP1648 (SPAdes) | ecosystem: Environmental > Aquatic > Marine > Oceanic | place: North of Tokelau, South Pacific Ocean... | reverse complement strand
CTGGACGACTTCGACGACGGCCGGCTCTCTCACCTGGCCACCCGCGTTCAGTGTCAGGACGTCCTTCTCAAGGGTGACCTCACCGCCGCCACTCTCACTCGCTCCGTGCTCTTCTCCCTCCATCGGCACCGCAGCCGGCTGGAAGCCGAGCGATTGAGAAAGGAAGCCGAAGAGTTGGCCAAAGCGAAAGCCGACTTTGCCAGTATGGTCAGCCACGAAATATTGAACCCCATGACCGGTATTCTGGGTTACCTGGATATTCTCCAGCGAACCGAGTTGACAGCACAGCAGAAGTCCTACGTCTCCTCCGTACGCTCCTCATGCCAGTCGCTGGGGGCCCTGGTGAAGGATCTTCTCTCCTTTACCAAGCTCGAACAAGGAGTCGTGTCTACCAAGTTGACCGCCTTCTCACCGTTTGAACTCATGCTCGATCTCGAGCGACAGTTGAGAGGACAGAACGAAAATGCCGAAGTCCGGGTCATCGCTCACTGCGACCCCAGTCTACCCAGTGTCATCTACGGCGACCGGATAAAGCTTCGTCAGGTAGCCTTCAAATCTCGCCCAAAACGCGCTCAAATTCACCACCCGAGGTCAGGTAGCTTTGCTGCTACGCAGACTCGACGAGGACAGCGACGGATTCCGAGTGAGGCTGGCCGTCGAGGACTCGGGAATCGGCATCCCCAGCAACAAACTCGATACCATCACCCAGCCGTTTTGCCAGGCTCGCGCGGAGGATAGCCGCCGCGGCCACGGACTGGGGCTTGCCATTGTGAGCAAACTGCTTAGCGTCATGGGAAGCCGGCTCCTGGTCCAGAGTATCGAAGGTCAGGGCACCGTGTTTTGGGCCGATCTGGCCGTGCTCAAAGACCGCGCGGGGACACTCCTTGACAAGCCTTTGGAGGGGAAACGGGTGGCCATCGTGGACGACAATCCGTTGGCCCGTGAATACGTCAAAGAAAGTGTCAGAGCTCTCGGCGGCCAGGTCATGGAGCTCTTTTCCACCGACTGGCCTGCCAAAGCGGTGGACGTTCTCTTGGTGGACACCGAACATCCGGCGTGCGCCGCACTGCTGGCTCAGACATCCGGACAGATCGCCGATCGGTTTGTCTACGGCCGCGATTACGAAGAGCAACTCGCCGACGGGACCTGGCAGATCGAAGGCAGTTGCTATCCGCATCGGATGTCCGAGCTCCTGAGAGCGACACCGCACCTACAACAGAACGCGGAGCCTGTAGCGACCTATCGCGGCAGAGCACTGGTGGTCGACGACGATATCATCTGTCGCAACTACCTGGTCCACGAGTTGACCCGACTCGGGTTTGTGGTCGACCCGGCCGAAAACGGTCAGCACGCTTTGGAAAAAGCCGAGCTGCAGAAGTATGACCTCCTCGCGCTCGACGGTCATCTGGGTGATACGACGGGTCCGATTCTTTATCGGCGAATGCGGCGGGAAGGCTTCATCTCGGACCAGACGGTGGTCCTGATCGTCACCGGTGATCCGGAGTCGTGGCGAGGCAGGGTTCGGGAATCCGATCGCCGTGTCCACATCGCGGGCAAGCCGATCGGCACGCGGGAGCTTGCCGAACTCCTGCAATCCGCCTTTTCGGAGTGTCCCTTCTTCGACATGGAACGACTGGAACGACTATCCGCCCTCGGGGCACCGGCCATGCGACGACTCTTCCAAACCTTCCAGGAGAATCTGCCTTCCATGCTAGCCAATCTAGAGGGCGCTATCGTCGCCGGAGACCAGACAGGCGTGCACCAGACGGCACACCGGCTCAAGGGCGCCTGCGCCACGGTGGGCCTGAGTGAAATGGCCCGCTGCGCCTCGGCGCTCGAAGAAGAATCAGCCAACCCGAGCTGTTGGGGTCCCTGGCATACGCGCCTACGGACCGCGGCTGATGCGGTCGATATCGAACAAATTTTGAAAGGGGGTACTCGTCCTGAAACTGCAGGGTCTGATATCGCTATTTAGACAGAAACAATCCGATTGTTGTCTCGCCTTCTTATGGGAAGACGAGAACGTTAGCTGGCTCCGCTACACCGACAAAGACGGGGAGCAAAGCTCGGGGAATGGGGACTGGAAGAAAGCCGTCTCCGAAATTTCCGGCCAGGTCAAGGAAGTGCGTGTGTTAGCGGCTGGTCGAAAGACCTTCTACGGACTCTCCTCCGATTTCACCGAAGTGGAAAAGAAGATACCGTTCAAGCAGGGCTGCTACCAAATTCGAACGGTAGCCGTACCGGCGTTGGACGGAGAGTCGCAAAACCACTTTTTCGCGGTTGCCTGCAACTCCATGATAGAAACGATCTCCAACGAGCTAAAGACCGCGGGCCTGCAGCTGTCTTCCCTGGAAGTGCCGGCGACGGTCCTTTCTCGGCGGGCCGAACGTCTGAAAAAGTACACTCAGACCTTGTTGCAGATGCACGTGGGTCATAAGTACACTCAATTCTTGCTGAGCTTCGATGGCTATCCTTATGTGGCGCGTGAAATCTGTTACGGGCTTCAGGACTTCGGTGTGCAGTACTCGACTCACCTCAAGCGTCCTATGACATCCGCTCTGAGGGAGTTGGAGACTCACGACGTCTTTGAACCCGGCCCGGTGGAGCCGGCCGTTGTCAAGCTCCTCGAACAAGCCAGTCGAACGACCGCCCTTTTTCCAACTCCCATCGACGCCGTTTCCGTACTTGGCCCGGGAGCTTTGCAGGGTCTTCAGAGCAGGTTTGCCCGTCATCTCCAGGCATCGGAACTTGCAGACTCGGCAGTGAGTTCGGCCATTCCGATGTTGGTGGAGGTAGCCGATTCGTGAAAATCTACGTGGCCGATGATTCTGAGACCGAGCGAGTCCTTATCTCGGCCGTTCTGGATATGCTTGTGGGCGAAACGGACCTGGTCAAAATCTTCGACAACGGCCTGGACCTCTGGTTCGAATGTCTGGCAGATCCCCCCGACCTGGTCATAGTGGACCTGATGCTGACTTCGCTCGGCGGACTCGACTTTCTAACTCTATTGCGAACTCACAAACACTGGAAACAAGAGATCATCGTCTTGGTGGTCAGCTCCGTCTCTCCCGAGGTCATCAAAAGCGAGGTGCTTCGAGCGGGCGCTCAAGCCTACTTTCATAAGCCCTACCCCCCGGATTCACTGGAGAAAGCGATCCGAACTTTTCTACCGGGCCGTCCGCTTTCCGTGGTCCCACGTTGAGTCCCGTCCGGGAGCAGGTTTGCTATCAAAGTTAGCGGGAAAGAACATCCCATGGAAACCTCACCCACCGTCCCCCGTACCGAGACCGGAAAGACTTACGGCGAATACCTGAAAGTGCCGGAGTTGCTGAGCCTTCAGCAACCTCAGTCTACGCCGCCTCATCACGACGAGATGTTGTTCATCATCATCCACCAGGCCTACGAACTCTGGTTCAAGCAGATCTTGCACGAGATGGAATGCACTCGCAGTAGCATGAAGAAGGGTAAGATCCTACGGGCCGCCCACACGATGAAGCGAGTCCATGCGATCATGGAGTTGTTGGTCAAGCAGATCCACATTCTGGAAACAATGACGCCGGCGGAATTCTTGCAGTTCCGGGACAAACTCAACCCGGCGAGCGGTTTCCAGTCCCTCCAATTTCGTGAACTGGAATTCCTGGCCGGCCTGAAACAGCCGAAGTACCTCAACAGTTTCGCCGCCCAACCGGACCTTCAAGCCCGGCTTCAGAAGCGCTTCGACGAGCCCTCCTTGCGCGAAACCTACTTCGAACTGCTCCGAGACCTCGGCTATTCTCTGCCCGAAACGATCACCGAAGCCTCCAAGCAAGAACTCGATGAAGCAAGCGATAGTCCCGACCACAAAGAGGTCATGGCAAGTTTGATCGAGATTTACCAAAACCCCGACAGCAATCTCCCCTTGTATCTCCTGAGCGAGACGTTCGTGGAGTTCGATCTGCAGCTTGATCTGTGGCGAGAGCATCACGTGAGGGTGGTTGAGCGAAGCATAGGGTTCAAACGAGGAACCGGCGGCTCAAGCGGTGTCGGCTACCTTCGGTCCACGACCGGGAGGCGCTGCTTCCCGTTTCTTTGGGAAGTGCGAACTTATCTCAAGAAAGAAGCCAACGTCTGGTAGCCTCACATTTGAGGAAAAACGTCAAAGGCCAGAACGATACTCCGTATCATCCTGGCCTTTAGGCGGGTTGTCTTACCGGCTAGTGCAGCACTAGGCCGGTGCTGTTTATCGGGGTTAGGCGTTGACGAGTTCTTTTTCGTTCTCAAGACAAGCTTGAGTGAGCGTCTCGTGTAGCGCTTCGGGCTCAGACCCTACGGCGTTGCCCAGCTCTTCCGACAGAAGACGCATGCTTTGCTCCAGAGCTTTAGCATCGCGGGCTGCGAGATCACGTTTCTGTGAGAGGAGGGTGAGTCCCTTAACGACCAGACAGGTTTTCTCGATGTCACCGGCTTTGATGAGTTCGAGGATCATCTTGTGTCGTTGGTTGTGGTTGTTGGGTAGTTCGGGCTGGCAATTCTTCAGGTGATCCATGATACCCTCAACACCATCGGAGGTGATGGGTATGCGGATAGAGCTGTTACGGCTCTCCAGGTTGACCATGACTTGCATCTTTTCGAAAGCTACCACGGCAAATGTTGATGTGCTTCCGAGAATATCTTTTTCCTCGATACTCTCGATTGTGCCAAGGCCGTGCAGTGCATGCATCACCTTGTTATTCACTTTATACATAATATATGTGTGTCTCCTAACGTGTCCCGACTACGAACAACAGCATTCCCCGCCCCGCGAGTCAGAACATCTATCTTTCCACCCACATTGTGACAGAGGCGTCGTCTGTTTTTATGAACATGATGTTAAAGGGGGTACTTAACAGAAAAGCCGACGAATTATTTTCATGTCCTCAAATGGCTGGGCCCTGAGTTGGCCTTAGGTCGCTCTTACTTCGAGGCGCTGGTGTGATCGTGGAAGATCTTCCATTTGTCGTTGATCTTCACCATGACCAAAGAGAAAACGCCTTCATCCGTGGTGCCGGCGGCTGCCTCTCTCTTCAGCTGCCAGCGTCCCAGGACCAGAGCCTGATTAGGGCCCAACCTCCAAGCCTCCAAATCGGAGAACGAGAGAGTCCCCATAGTCTCGGTAGAGTCGCCGTAGGCCTTCCGATATCTCTGTTCCAAAGCCTCAAAACCTTGCAGAATCCGTCCACCGGAGGTGAATGTCATCTGGTCGCCTTGATAGTAGTCCTGAAGGAAACCTTCCAGATCGCCGTTGTTCCACCGGGTGGCGCTCTGCTTGAGTTGATCGCTGAGTTGGAACTGCAACATGGCGTCGCGCTCCTGGGCGGAGGAGAGAGTCACCAGGGACAAAAGGAGCAATACGGGTAGGAGATGTTTTAGGCGAATCATAGTAGGCAGAGTTACGAGACTGCCCCAAGAGCGCCTGCCGAACGTGCGATCTGTCCGAAGGTACCCGTGCCGCCTTTTGTGAAGGGGGAATAATGAACTTAAAAGTCGCCGCCGCCGTCTTGAATCAGACTCCTCTCGATTGGGAGGATAACGCCGACCGACTGGCCTCCGTACTGGAGCAGGCGCGTGGGGAGAAGGTGGACGTCCTCTGTTGCCCTGAACTGTGCCTCTCCGGCTACGGCTGCGAAGACGCTTTCCACTCTCCGGACACAGCTTCTATGTCCTGGCGGATGCTGGAGCGTCTGCTCCCACAGACTCAGGGTCTAGTGGTCAATTTTGGACTGCCCGTGTGGCACGGCGGGGGGGTCTACAACGCGGTGGTGCTGGTGGTTGACGGCCGGCCGGTGGGGTTGGTGGCCAAGCAGCATCTGGCGGGAGACGGCATCCATTACGAACCCCGATGGTTTAAATCTTGGCCTGCCGGAGTGCAAGTCGATTGGGAATCCCCCCTTGGGAGTCTACCCCTGGGAGACCAGACCTTCGACTTTCAGCACGACGGGCGTCCGCTGCGAGTCGGTTTCGAGATCTGCGAGGATGCTTGGGTGGCCAATCGTCCGGGAGGGCGGTTGGCGGGGCAGGCCGTCGATCTCATTCTCAACCCGAGCGCCAGCCACTTCGCCTTCGGCAAACAGCGCATTAGGGAAAGATTTGTGGTGGAAGGGTCTCGAGCGTTCTCTCTGGCCTACGTCTACGCCAATCTCAACGGCAACGAGGCCGGACGTGCCATCTACGACGGCGGCGCGCTCATCGCCTCAGGGGGCGAGATCGTGGCCCGGGGTCGTCGTCTCACTCTGGACGAGTGGGGCCTCACCACCGCCGTGGTGGACATCGACCGAAACCAGGTGACCCGTGCCCGTACGACGAGTTTTCGTCCCCAATTCGACCTTAAACAGCACAGCGTGCGCGTAGACCACCGCTTTGGAACCCACGCCGTCCCCTCTTTGGAAGCTGCTCCTCCGGAGTCTTGGGAAGACGGTCCCCATCACAAAGAAGAAGAGTTCAGTCGAGCGGTGTCGCTGGGGCTGCTGGATTACATGAGAAAGAGCCGGTCCCGTGGCTTCATCCTCTCTCTTTCCGGTGGCGCCGATTCGGCGGCCTGTGCGGTCCTGATCCATTTGATGCACGAACGCCTTCAGAAAGAGCTAGCGGAGTCCGCTCGCGAGGAGAAGCTCTCCTACTGGTCGGATTTCGACCACAATCTCGCTCAGGTTCTGACCACCGTCTATCAATCCACTCGAAACAGTGGAGAAGTCACTCGCCAGGCCGCCGCCACGGTGGCCAACGCGCTCGGAGCCAACCACGTCGAATTCGACGTGGACGAACTGGTGGTCGGCTATCGTCGGCGGACCGAGCAAGCCCTGGGACGAGAGTTGACCTGGCAGCGCGACGATATCGCCCTGCAAAACATACAAGCCAGAGTGCGGGCGCCCGGCCCGTGGATGTTGGCCAACGTCTTGGGAGCGCTGCTGATCTCCACCTCAAACCGGTCGGAAGCCGCCGTCGGATACGCCACCATGGACGGAGACACGTCGGGAGGCCTGGCTCCGATTGCAGGCATCGACAAAGCGTTCTTAAGGCATTGGTTGAGATGGATGGAGAGCAGCGGTCCGCAAGGCTACGGCCCTCTACCGGCTCTGAGTGCTATCAATGTCCAAGCGCCCACGGCGGAACTCCGCCCTCAGGAAGCCTCCCAGACGGACGAGGACGATCTGATGCCCTACCCCGTACTAGAACGGATCGAACGACTGGCAATACGCGATAAGGTCGGACCCGAGGGCATCTACCACCGTCTAGCAGCCTATTTCCCGGACAGCTCCTGCGAACAGCGTCTGGCCTGGGTGGAGCGGTTCTTTCGTCTGTTCACCCGAAATCAATGGAAAAGAGAGAGGTATGCCCCCTCTTTTCATCTCGATGATCAGAATCTCGACCCTAAGACCTGGTGCCGTTTTCCCATTCTGAGCGGCGGATTCGCCCTAGAATTGCGAGAGCTCAGGACGAAGGTCAGCTCCTGAGGTAAGGCAGGAGTTCATCCTCGCTCGCACCGTCGATCTTTCTTAAGGCCGCCCGGACCCTTACCACGAAACAGAGCCAGGTCGCCGCGCCCAGAAGGGCGACCGGCCACCACTGCTCGGGGGCGAAGTGATAGCAAAACAGGAGCATCACCGCACGATCGGCGTGATCACCCAAACCCGGCCAGTCCGAATTGTCCATCACGATAACGAGAGCGCAACGCGCTTTCGCGAAAGAGGTCATGCAGGTGCCGAGAATGGCGACTGAGACGAGCCCCGGCGCCAGCGGCAGCAGCCCGAACAGGAGAATACCCTCTCTAAGGCGGTCGCCGGTCGCGTCTAAATAGTTTCCCCGAGGAGTTTGGCAGTTCGTTTGCCTGGCCACCTCGCCGTCGGCCATATCGGTTGAAAAGGCCAGCAGAGCCACCCAAAAGGCGATTTCGTGAAAACCCGCTCGAAAGAACAGAGCCGCTGCAAAGGCTGCCACCACACCGAAGACTCCGACTTGAGTCGGCGTCATCCCAAGCTTGAGGTAGGGCCAGGCGAGCAAACGTTTCAACCATTTGACGTGGGGTCTGAGATGTCCAAGCATGAGCGCTCTTTTTGGCTTCTGGCTGTATTAACCTGGCCAGTTGGTCCGCCAAATCACCGGCGGTTCATCAGGAAAATTCGCCGGCCGCCTCTAGCACATCGCCGTACCGCTCCTCAGGCAAGTAGCTCAACATTCTCAAGATCGCGGACCGTGCGTTTTCCGGAAGTTCGCCCGGAAGAAGCTCCAGGGGCTTGGCTCGCTCCTCGTCGGACATATGAGCCAACGCCATAGGGTCGTCGGTCTCGAACATGGGGCGACCGGTCAGGCATTCGACCAGGACGACTCCTAGGGCGTACTGGTCGGACCTGGGCTCGGTGCGCCCTCGAAAGTGTTCCGGTGCCATGTAGCCAGGTGTTCCAACGGTGAAGCCGGTGGACTCGGCGCTCCCCCGGTCCAGACCCTTGACGATGCCGAAATCTCCCAGGACGGTGCGCTCTCCGTGTCGGAAGATATTCGAGGGCTTGACATCCCTATGGACGACCTTCCGTTTGTGAAGATAGGCAAGTCCACTGGCCAGATCGAGGCAGATATCTTTGACTTCGGGGTAGGGCAAGCTCCCGTCTCGAGCCAGAGTGTCGCGGACCGAACCCTCGCTCATATATTCCGAAATCATAAACTTTTCTTGCGCGTCGTTGGTGCCGACCTGAAGGACATCCAAGAGACATTCGTGTCGAAAGGAGAGTGCCGTCTGGCCCTCTCTCTCGAAACTCGCTCGGGCTTCGACGTCGTGCTGTAGGTGAGGTAAAAGGAACTTCACAGCTACCTTTCGACCGTCCGGGTCGAGCATCAGAAAGACCTCCGAAGAGTTTCCCTGACCTAGCTTCTCCAGCCTTAAGTAGCCGGGAATCAATCCTCGCGGACTTCGAAACTTGCGTAGGTCACGGCTGTTCAGCGTCGGTTCGGCAAACAGAAACTCGTAGCGGCAGAAATCGGCCACCAACACGTCTCCCACCTCCAGGGCCACCGGCTTTCGAAATGGGAAATCAGCTCGTCCCTCCTCTTGTTTACGGGAAACGGTGAGCCGACTCTGGCCTTTCGCCCTGGCCACGAAGACCCCCCATCGGGGTTCCCAAACTAAAACCATGTTGAGTCCGACGGCGTTCTCGTCTTCCTTGGCCAGGTGCTCCCTATATCCGCCGGGCAAAAGTTGGACGCAGTAATCGCTCGTTCGTTCGTCTCTTTCGGCGGGAGGTTTCTTGGAGCGGGACTTCTTGTGCAAGATAAACTGAGAGGAGCCCAGTCCGAGGTGGGAAGTCTCGGGCAGTTCCAACTCTCCCGAGATCAATTGTCGATTGATGCGAGACAAATTCGTTCGGGCCCTATTTCGAAAGCGAAACGCTCTTTTCTCGGCAATCCATTCGAGATCCGCGTGGTGTGGTGAGAGGTCCTGGTCAGGCACATGAAACCAGGGTATCCCAGCACCCGAGCGACCTCTCCCGATTCCCAGTCCCTCAACGGGTAGGTTAACGACCGTTCCCGACTTGGGCCCCGCCACACAGTAAAGTGTATACCCGCTCTCTCCCACGAGGGAGGCTTCTTGGGTCTAGCCTCCACAACCTCCGCACCCGGAGGGGCGACTCAAAGCTTGGAGCAGAGCTGACGAGGCCTGAGACCCACCACGAAGCGGGTTTTCCACCATTTGTTCAAGACGATCTCTCGCACAGGGTCACCGGCCGTGGCGCGGTCCACCATCGAACCCTCCGAGACCCAAATCGCCACGTGGGTAATGCAGCCCTCCGGAAAATCGCCTTTGTAGGTATCGCGGAAAGCCACCAGATCGCCCGGTTGGAGGTCGCTGAAGCCGAGCAAAGTTCCGTTTTCGGCTGAGAAGAAGCTGTTGGCAAACGAGGGGCCTTGCTCCAGTTTTTCGGTCAGGTGAAAGTCGAACGGTTTCTTAGCGGGGGGTACCCGAACCCCCGCCTCCTTGAGAAGCCGGCGAATAAAATTGGCGCATTGCTCTTTTTCATCGCCATGAAACCTATGCCCGACCCAGGACTTGGCCCGAGCTACGAGAGTCTGGCTCAAAAGCAAAGGATGCGGAGTGACCACATATTCCAACTCTCCCGTTTCCTCCATCTCTCGGGGGTCGATCCCGATATCCGAAATGTCCATTTCCACGCTCGACTCGGACATTAGGAGCCCGCCTCTTGAGAAACCTTATCGAGACCGATGTCGAAGGTGAGGTCCAAAACCTTCAACTCCACTTCGGCCTTATGTTTCACCTCTTCGGGTATCCGACTGCCGTTACTTAATTTCAACGCCAGTGTCTCGCTAGAAATCGTATCACCGTGCTCCTTTAATGTTTGACTAAGCATGTCCGACTCCCCTCCCACGAAAAGGTGAATTCGATCCGTGATTTCAAGACCGCTGGTTTTTCGTAGCTCCTGGACATGTCTCACCAGATCTCGAGCCAGGCCCTCTCGTTCCAGCTCCGGAGTCAGTTCGGTGGAGAGCGCCACCAGATATCCCGAGTCTTCGGAAGCGGCATAGCCCTCCGGCGATTTGGCCTCGATCAGGAGTTCGTCCGGCTCCAACTCCAGGGTCTGACCGTCGACTTCCACCGCGAAGGTTTGGCCGGCGGCGGCCGCCGCCGCGGCGGCTTTTCCGTCGGCCGACTGGAGGGCAACTTTCAAAGCCGGGACGAGCTTGCCGTACTTCCTTCCCACAATCCGCAGATTCGGCTTGAGGTCGAAGTCCAGAAACTCCTCGCCCACCCCCAGAAAGCGAACAGACTTAACATTCAGCTCCTCAACAAGCTGGTCGGTCATGGCCTCCAGGGCTTTTTGTTGCTCCGCGGTCTTCACTCGAACCAGGACCTCGGGAAGCGGCTGGCGGGTGCGGTGTCCGCTTTCCGAGCGCGCCGCGCGGCCGAGCGAAACGACTTTTTGCAGGACCTCGGTGTTGTCTAGCAGGGCCTGGTCGACAAGCGATCCGTCCGCCGCCGGCCAGCTCTCCAGGTGGACCGATACCGCGGGCGCCTTGTCTCCGTGCAATCCTTGATACAACGTCTCGGCCAGAAACGGCACGAACGGAGCCAACAGTTTGCTCAACCCTTCCAGACACTCCCAGAGGGTTTGAAACGCGTCCACCTCCTCGGCCCAGAAGCGGCGTCGGGAGCGTCTCACGTACCAATTGGAGAGGTCGTCCACGAAAGCGTCCAGTTTGCGAGCCGCCGGGGTGAGTTCGAACACTTCCAGGTCAGCCGTCACCTCTTTGACCAGCTGATTCAGCCTGGCCAAAATCCATCGGTCGAGGGAGTCTCTCGCCTCAGGCTTGTTGGCTTTACTCAAATCGGGATTGGCTGCGTTGGCGTTCAACACAAAGAAGTTGTAAGTGTTGAGGATCGTGCCCAGGAATCGGCGGGCGGATTCGTTCACCAGTTCGGTCGAAAACCTTCGAGAGAGCTCAGGCGGCGCCGAAACGTAGAGATACCAACGAAGGGCGTCTGCCCCTTCGGCGTTGAGGACGCTCCACGGGTCGACCACGTTGCCGCGGCTTTTGCTCATCTTTTCGCCTTCGCCGTCGAGCACCAGACCGTGACAGATCACGCTCTTGTAGGCGACCGAGTCGAATAGCATCACACCCAGCTGATGCAGGCTGTTGAACCAGCCACGGGTCTGGTCCAGTCCCTCACAGATGAAGTCGGCGGGGAAACGTTGCTCGAACGCCTCTTTATTCTCGAAGGGGTAGTGCAACTGGGCAAAAGGCATGGAGCCGGAATCGTACCAGCAGTCGATCACCTCCGGGACCCTCTTCATCTCACCGCCACACTCACCACACTTGAGAGTAATCTCGTCGACGTAAGGCCGATGGGGGTCGAAATCGGGCGAACTCGGGTCCAGCGTGGCGGTCGAACGATCGGCAAGCTCCTGGTAAGAGCCGATGCAATCCCGGTGGCCACATGAGCATTCCCAGATGGGAAGCGGGGTCCCCCAATAACGATTGCGGGAGAGGGCCCAGTCCACCAGGTTGTTGAGCCAGTCTCCGTAGCGACCTTTCTTGATGTGGTCCGGATGCCAGTCCAGGGTTTCGTTCTTTTCGATCAGACGCTCCTTGACCGACGTATTCTTGATAAACCAGCTCTCGGTGGCAAAGTACATCAGCGGGTTGCGACAGCGCCAGCAGTGCGGATAGCTGTGTTCGTAGTCGAGCTTCTTCAACAAACGTTTTCGTTCTTTGAGGTCTTTGACCACGATCTTATCGGCGTCTTTGAACCAGGTGCCCTTGAGAAAATCGATCTCGGCGGTAAACTTGCCGTCTGACCCGACAGGGAGAATGACCGGAAGGTCGTGCTCTTTTGCCATGTCCATGTCGTCGGCACCGAAGGCCGGGGCGATGTGGACGATGCCGGTACCGTCCTCGGCCGAGACGAAGGCGCCGGTGATGACTCGGTGTCCGGGACGATCCAACTCGATCAGCGGGTAAGGAGCTTCGTACTGAACGCCCACCAGATCGCTGCCCTTCTTCTTCCAGTCGGCACGGGCCTCGGCCCCTTCCCCGAACGTCTTCTCGACCAGCGATTCACAAACAACCACCGGACCCTGCTCGGAATCGACCA
>Ga0208331_100398_pt1 | contig 12745 bp, 9 predicted proteins | sample DeeseametaMP1648_FD_184184 | JGI IMG/M metagenome (GOLD analysis project Ga0208331, IMG submission 184184) | Marine microbial communities from the Deep Pacific Ocean - MP1648 (SPAdes) | ecosystem: Environmental > Aquatic > Marine > Oceanic | place: North of Tokelau, South Pacific Ocean | collected... | reverse complement strand
TGGACCGTCCAGCGGCCGTCCTCGTTGCGCCAGGCGTCCCACGTGGTGTCGTCCGGGTTCAACCCGCGCGCGATGAGCGCGGTCGTGACGGTCTCCAACAGGGTCAGCACCGACGGGCCGTCAGCCAGGATGGGGTGCGCCGCTGTGGCCAGCTCCGCGGCGCGGGAACGCTCCAACAGCACCGGATGCGCGAAACGCTCCACCCGCTCGATGTCGGCGCCCGACGCCGAGGCGATCTGCTCGACGGAGGCTCCGGCGCGGATCCTGGCTTGAATATCCTTGGGGCGCAGCACGTTGGGGACCTCGACATCGATCGTGGTTTGGTTCGAGCCGACTCTGTCGCCACGGACCGCGGCCTTGAGCCGGTCATCGGAGCGCAGCACGAACTTCTCGGTGGAGTCGTCGGTCTCGCAGATGATCCGCCTGCCGTCGACGTCGAGTCCGACGACCTTGAGCTCCCGCATGTCGACCTCCTCCGGGCTGACGCAGGCCCGATGTTTTGGTCACCCTACTGTGTTATCAGTCCGTAACCGAGGTGACACGCGGCGGTCGGCTACAAACGCTGGACAACCCAGTCGATGCATTGCGTCAGCGCGCTGACGTCGTCGGGCTCCACCGCGGGGAACATGCCGACGCGCAGCTGGTTGCGGCCCAGCTTGCGGTAGGGCTCGGTGTCGACGATGCCGTTGGTGCGCAGGATTTTGGCCACCGCGGACGCATCGACGTCGTCGGCGAAGTCGACGGTGCCGACCACCTGCGACCGCAGCGCGGGGTCGGCGACGAACGGGGTCGTGTACTCGGTCGCCTCGGCCCATGCGTAGAGCCGCGCCGAGGAGTCGGCGGTGCGCTTGGTTGCCCACTCCAGCCCGCCGTTGCCGAGCAGCCAGTCGATCTGCTCGGCGAGCAGGATCAGCGTGGCGATGGCCGGGGTGTTGTAGGTCTGGTTCTTGACGCTGTTCTCGATCGCGATGGGAAGCGAGAGGAAGTCCGGAACCCAGCGCCCCGCCGCGGCCACCTTCTCCACCCGGGCGAGCGCAGCCGGGGACATCAGGGCGATCCACAGCCCGCCGTCGCCGGCGAAGTTCTTCTGCGGAGCGAAGTAGTAGGCGTCGGCCTCGGTGATGTCGACGGGCAGGCCACCCGCCGCGGACGTCGCATCGATCGCGATCAGGGCGTCGCCGGCCCCGGCCGGGCGGTGCACCGGCACCGCGACACCGGTCGAGGTCTCGTTGTGCGCCCAGGCGATGAGGTCGACCGAGGGGTCGCTGACCGGGTCGGGTGCGCCGCCGGGGTCGGCCTTGACCACGATCGGGTCGCCGACGAACGGGTTCTTGGCCACCGCCGACGCGAACTTGGCGCTGAACTCTCCGTAGGTCAGGTGCAGCGAGCGGGTGTCGATCAGGCCGAACGCGGCGGCGTCCCAGAACGCCGTCGAGCCGCCGTTACCGAGGATCACCTCGTAGCCGTCGGGCAGCGAGAAGAGCTGACGCAGGCCGTCTCGGACCCTCCCGACCAGGTTCTTGACCGGTGCCTGGCGGTGGGAGGTGCCGAACAGGTCGCCGGCGGCGGCCAGTGCCTGCAGCTGTGCGGGGCGGACCTTGGACGGTCCGCACCCGAATCGACCGTCGGAGGGCTTGAGCTCGGTCGGGATGGTCAGCGAAGTCGGGGCGTCGGCCATGGCTGCAAGCCTAGAACCGGCCGTCGACCCCGCCGGATGCGGGCACCCCGCGGTCGGCACTGTGATCTGAGACACATGTGATGTGGATAACCCGGCTACGGCACAGGATGGAAAAGGGCCTGGTTAATTCCTGGGACCGTGGGTACTGTTACTGGACAGCGAGCAGACGAATGTAAAACGGCACGGGAGGCTGCAATGGCTGTCAAGACCGCAAGGACGCGCGTCATCCGGCGCTGGCGCAAGAACATGGACGTCCTCGACGACACCGAGTACGTCGACATGCTCAACACGCTGTCCGAGGGGTCGGTGCGGCGCAATTTCAACCCCTACACCGACATCGACTGGGATTCACCCGAGTTTGCCGTCATCCCCAACGACGAACGCTGGATCCTGCCCGCGACCGATCCGATCGGCCAGCACCCGTGGTACCAGTCGCAGCCGGTCGAGCGGCAGATCGAGATCGGGATGTGGCGGCAGGCCAATGTGGCCAAGGTCGGCCTGCACTTCGAGTCGATCCTGATCCGCGGACTGATGGAATATGCCTTCTGGGTCCCGAACGGATCGCCGGAGTACCGGTACTGCCTGCACGAGGCGGTCGAAGAGTGCAACCACACGATGATGTTCCAGGAGATGGTCAACCACATCGGTGCCGACGTCCCAGGTATGCCGCGGCTGCTGAAGTGGATCCAGCCGGCCATCCCGCTGGTTGCCGGGCCGCTGCCGATTCCGTTCTGGTTCGGCATCCTCGCCGGCGAGGAGCCGATCGACCACACGCAGAAGAACGTGCTCCGCGAGGGCAAGTCCCTGCATCCGATCATGGAGCGGGTGATGGCGATCCACGTCGCCGAGGAGGCCCGCCACATCTCGTTCGCCCACGAGTACCTGCGCAAGCGGGTGCCCGACCTGCCGCGCCGCAAGCGGTTCTGGCTGTCGCTGTATGTGCCGGTCGTGATGCGGGTGCTGTGCTCGGCCATCATCGTGCCGCCGCGCGCGTTCTGGAAGGAATTCGACATTCCGCGCTCGGTGCGCAAGGAGATCTTCTTCAAGTCGCCCGGTTCCCGGAAGATGTTGCGAGACATGTTCGGTGACGTCCGCATGCTCGCCCAGGACACCGGTCTGATGAACCCGCTGGCCAAGTTGATGTGGCGGATCTGCCGGATCGACGGCAAGGCCAGCCGGTACCGCAGTGAGCCACAGCGCCAGCACTTGGCGCCGGTCGCGTAAACAGAAGACCCACAAAGGTTTTTCATGCCACACGTCATCACCCAGTCGTGTTGCAGCGACGGGTCGTGCGTCTACGCCTGCCCGGTGAACTGCATTCATCCGTCACCCGACGAGCCGGGCTTCGCCACCGCCGAGATGCTCTACATCGACCCGGCGGCCTGTGTGGACTGCGGGGCCTGTGTCTCCGCGTGCCCCGTCGGCGCCATCGCTCCCGACACGAAACTGACACCCGAGCAGTTGCCGTTCATCGAGCTGAACGCGGCGTTCTATCCGAAGCGGGAAGGCAAGCTGCCGCCGACGTCGAAGCTCGCGCCGGTGCTGGACGCGCCGGTTGTGTACCGGCGCCCCGGTGGTCCGCTTCGGGTGGCCGTAGTGGGCTCCGGGCCGGCGGCGATGTACGCCGCCGATGAGTTGCTGACCCAGGAAGGCGTGCGGGTCAACGTCTTCGAGAAGCTGCCGACCCCCTACGGCCTGGTCCGCGCCGGCGTCGCACCCGACCATCAGACCACCAAACGGGTCACCGGGCTGTTCGACAGGATCGCCGCCAAGGACGGTTTCGGGTTCTACCTCAACGTCGAGGTGGGGTCCGACATCACGCACGACGAGCTGCTCGAGCACCACCACGCGGTCCTCTACGCAGTCGGGGCGCCCAACGACAAACGCCTGCAGGTCGAGGGCATGGGCCTCGCCGGAACCGCGACTGCCACAGAGGTCGTGGCCTGGTACAACGGGCACCCCGACTACACCGACCTCCCGGTGAACCTCAGCGGTGACCGCGTCGTCATCATCGGCAACGGGAACGTGGCGCTGGACGTCGCGCGCATCCTGACCGCCGATCCGGACACGCTGGCGCGCACCGACATCGCCGATCACGCACTGGCCGCGCTGCGCGCGTCACAGGTGCAGGAAGTGGTGATCGCGGCCCGCCGGGGGCCGGCGGCTTCGGCGTTCACGCTGCCAGAACTGATCGGGCTGACCTCGACCTGCGAGGTGGTTCTCGATGCGCTCGACCACGAGCGCGTCTCGGCCGACCTGGCCGCCACCACCGATGCGTTGACCCGCAACAAGCTCGAGGTCTTGTCGAAGCTCGGGTCGGCGAGCGCACCGATCACGCGGCCGCGCATCCGGCTCGCCTACGGTCTGACACCCGCGCGGATCCTCGGGGACACCGAGGCCACCGGCGTCGAGTTCACCGTGACGGGATCCGATCAGGTCGAGCAGATGCCGGCGGGCTTGGTGTTGACCTCGATCGGCTACCGGGGCAAAGCCATCGCCGCGCTGCCGTTCGACGAGGCGAGTGCCGTGGTGCCCAATGCGGGTGGTCGGGTGCTCGAACCGGCGTCCGGGCGGCCGCTTGCCGGAACGTATGTCGCGGGCTGGATCAAGCGCGGCCCCACGGGCTTCATCGGGACCAACAAGTCGTGCGCCGCGGAAACGGTGCACAACCTGGTGGCCGACTACAACGAGGGTCGACTGCGGGACCCCCATCACAAGCCCGGGGCGATCGGCCGATTCGTGCGTGGCCGCAAACCCGAAATGATCGACGCCCGGGGCTGGGCCGCGATCGACGAGGCCGAGCGGACCCGAGGCGGGCCCACCCGCCCGCGGGACAAGTTCACCGCCGTGCCCGACATGCTCGACGCCGCCGCCGACGCGCCGAGCCGGCCCCTGCATCAGCGCCTGCTCGCCGGCCTGCTGCGCTGAATCACTTTCGCCGCTGAACCTCTTTCACCAAAGGCCCCGCCCGAGGGTTCCGGGAGCGGTAAGCAGTGGGGATGGATGCTGCGCAGTTCGTCGGCCGGGTCGGGAGCCTGGCGGTGGCCCTGGGTGTCGGGGCCGCGGTCCTCACCGGTACCGGCGTCGCATGGGCGAGTGAGGATTCTGACGGGTCGGCTGCCGCGGCGGAGTCCCCGGCGTCGTCCGCGTCGCCTGATCCCGGCGGCGCCTCACCGACGGATACGTGGTCGCCGGGGGATGCCGGGGGCGAGGACGGCACCGACGCCGCAGACAAGGACGTCGACCATGACCTCGCCGACGACGACTTCGCCGACGACGACCTCGACGATGAGGTCGCCGACGACGCCCTCGACGATGAGGTCGCCGACGAGACCGACCCGGATGTCGCCGAGGACGTGCCCGCCGTCGATGACGAGGCCGATGATGCGGGCAGCGTCGAGGATGCGCCGGACGCCGGCGACGTGACCGACGTGGGCGGGGACAGACCCGACGTCGACGATGCCGAGGAACCCGGTGAGAACGGCACCGCCGATGTCGCCGGCGACGTCGACGAGACGGACGGGACGCCGGCCGCGGCCCGGCGCACCGAGCAGACCACGCCTGTGGACGAGGTCGCCGATGTCGCGACCACCAGTGACCGGGCGCCGGTGGCTCTTACCGACGCCGACATCGCTACCGCGGCGCTCACCGGCGAGCGGCGTGCCGCCGCGACGGTCGCGGTGGCCGACAGCGCGGCGTCCGCACCGGCCGTGGTCGATCCCGCGGTGCCTTCCTGGCGGCCGTGGCCTACGGCGTTCGACCTGCGCACCGGGCTGACTTACGTCAAGGACCTCATCACCAGCGTGGTCGACGCGGTGTTCCGGCCGTTCACCGCAGGCCCGCCCGCCCCCTCGGCAGACCCGGCAGCGTGGGGACTGCTCGCCTGGGTGCGCCGGGAGTTCTTCAACTCCACCCCCAGCGTCGTGGCCAACCCTCTGCCGTATACCCAGAGCCTCACCGTCGACGGTGAGGTGGTGGTGACCGGCAACGTGGGCGTCGAGGACGCCGACGGCGACGAACTGACCTACACCGTCATCGGAAGACCCCTCAATGGCGGCACGGTGACCGTGGACGCCGACGGCGGTTTCGTCTACCGGCCCATGAACGCGATGGCCGCGCTGGGTGGAACCGACACGTTCACCGTGCTCGTCAGTGACGAGCACGCCGGACTGCACGTGCACGGTCTGTTCGGGCTGCTGAAGTTCGTGCCGATCGTCGGCGAGCTTCTCTACCCCGGCGGTGGCGACCGCATCGAGCGCACCATCACCGTCACCGTCGAGCCGGTCGCCGGCATCGATCTCACATTCCCCGACGAGTTCCACTGGGGCGTGGCGCATTCGGGGTTCCAGGCCGAGGGCGGTCCGGGTTCACCGGTCGACCCGGGATCGGACTGGTACCGCTGGGTGCACGACCCGCTCAACCGGCTGCTGGGGCTCGTCGGCGGCGTCCCCGAGAACGGGCCGGGGGCGTATGTGTCCTATGAGAGCGACGCGGCGCTGGCCCGCGACGAACTCGGCATGAACACCTTCCGCATCGGCATCGAGTGGAGCCGCATCTTCCCCGACTCCACCGCCGCGGTGGACATTTCCGACGAGGACGGCACCGTCAGCCTGTCGGACCTGCAGGCTCTCGACGCGCTCGCCGATCAGGACGAGGTCGCCCACTACCGGGCGGTGCTCGACGCGTTGCGTGCGCACGGACTGGAACCGATGGTGACGGTCAACCACTTCACGCTGCCGCTGTGGGTGCATGATCCCATCGTTGCCCGCCCGTTGATCCAGTTGGGACTCCCGGCCCCGGCGGCCGGATGGCTGTCGTCGACGACGCCGCAGGAGTTCGAGAAGTACGCTGCCTACCTCGCGTGGAAGTACGGCGACCAGGTGGACAACTGGGCCACGGTCAACGAACCCTTCTCGCCGGTGCTGACCGAGTTCCTGGCGATCCCGTGGGTGGTGCCCAACTGGCCGCCCGGGGTCCTGCGTCCCGACCTGGCCTCGACGTTCCTGGTCAACCAGGCCATCGGCCACGTCAAGGCCTACGACGCGATCCACGCCTGGGACACCACCGTGGCCCGCGCCGACGGGCCCGCGGCGTTCGTCGGGTTCACCCACAACATGATCCCGGCGCGGCCGGCCAATGCGGCGAACCGGTTGGACGTACAGGCCGCCGACGCCTGGAACCACTTCTACAACGGCTGGTTCCCCAACGCGGTCATCGACGGCTGGGTCGACGTCGACTTCGACGGCGTCCGGGACGACGGCGAGTTCTTCGCCCACATGGCCGACAAGGTCGACTTCCTGGGCGTGCAGTACTACGGCTCGCAGCCGATGTTCGGCTTCGGTGTCGCTCCGGTGCCGGGGTTCCCGTTCCTGCGCGGGTTTCCGATCCGCTGCTCGGCGGACTCGCCGACGTGCAGCGACTTCAACCAACCGACCGATCCGGGCGGATTCCGTGAGGTCCTCGAGGTTGCCGCCTCCTACGGAAAGCCGTTGTGGATCACCGAGAACGGCATCGCCGACGACGACGACACCAAGCGACCGTCCTACCTGGTCAACCACATCGCGGTGGTGCAGGATCTGGTGGCCCACGGAACCGACATCCGTGGCTACACCTACTGGTCGTTCGTCGACAACCTGGAGTGGGCCGACGGATACGACCTGCAATTCGGTCTCTACGGATCCGACCCGCAGACTCCCGAGTTGGAGCGGACACCGAAGCCGGCGAGCATCGCGGCGCTCAGCGGCATCACGAAATCCAACGCGCTGCCGTGGTGGCTGCTCGAGCAGTACCTGCCCGACTAGCCGTCGGCGTTCATCTCGGCGAGGACCTGGTTCATGTCCACCTCACGCACGGTCTCGGCCAGCGACCAGTGGTGGCCGAAGGGGTCGCGGACAACCCCATAGCGGTCGCCCCAGAACATCTCCTCGAGCGGGCTGACGACGGTGGCGCCGGCGTCGACCGCCCGCTGGAACCTGCCGTCGACGTCGGGACCGTGCAGGTGGACCGTCACCGGCGTGCCACCCAGCGCGGTCGGCGCACTCGACCGACCGTCGCAGAACTCGGGGAAGTCGTCGTTGACGAACACCATGTGTCCGTTGATCCGAAACGCAGCGTGCATGAGCTTGCCGCCGGGCCCGGGCAACCGGGTCATCTCCTCGGCTCCGAACGCCTTGGCGTAGAAGTCGAGGGCGGCAGCGGCGCCGTCGACGACGAGGTGCGGCACGAGCATCGGGGTGTTGTCGATCGCCATGGGTTCTCCTTACGGTTCGGTGGTCGGCATGGCCGAACAGGTTGACCGGAGAAGACGCCGGAAGTCATCGCGGTCCGGGCACCCGGTCCTCGGCTCAGACCACCGAGAACCCCGGTGGCAGATCGCTTCGGCCGGTCAACCCCAGCAGCAAGGCCGGTCCCTGGCCCAGCGCGACGCCGATGCGAGCGGCCAGCGCCGCGGCGTCGGCCAGTACCTCTTCCGGCGGGTCGCGGTCGACGCCGACAGCCCGCGCAATGTCGATACCGTGCACGGCGAGTTCGAAGGTGCGGGTGGGCAGATAGCTGCTCAGCCGGATCCCCAGCCCGCCGATCACCTCGATCAGCGGATCGTCGACGCCATCGAGATCGTCGAGCGCGCGCGCGAGCAGGTGATCGATCGCCGAGGCGGGGTCGGCACCGAGGTCGCGGCCGGCCTGTCGGCCGCGCTCGACGATGGCGTCGGCACCCATACCGGCGGCGTAGTCGCGCATCCTGACGTAGTAGTCGACGGCGCTCGAAACATCCTCGTACGCCGCCTCGGTACGCAGGTACGTGCTCACCGTGGTCAGTGACCGCGAGGTGTGACCGACCAGGTCACGCACTGTCCAGTCGCCCAGTCCGGGCTCGTCCCACCGGTCGTCGGCGATCGAGCGGACCAGATCGGCGAAGTGACCCGCTGCGGCTTCGAACACGCCGCGCCGGCCACGGGTGCCTGTCGTCATGAGCGGTGGAGCTGATCCCAGCCGTCAACCGACTCCGGGCTGCGCGGGCCCGGCCCGACGTAGATCGCCGACGGGCGCACGAGCTTGCCCAGCCGCTTCTGCTCCATGATGTGCGCGCACCATCCGGCGGTGCGTCCGCAGGTGAACATGGCCGGCATCATCTGCGGCGGAACCTGAGCGAAGTCCAGGATGACCGCCGCCCAGAACTCGACGTTGGTTTCGATGGCCCGATCGGGACGGCGTTCCCGGAGCTCGGTGAGCGCGGCTTGCTCCAGCGCTGCGGCGACCTCGTAGCGCGGCGCTGCGAGCCGCTTCGCGGTGGCGCGCAGGACGCGGGCCCGCGGGTCCTCTGCCTGGTAGACGCGGTGCCCGAAGCCCATCAGCTTTTCGTTGCGGTCCAGGATCCCCTTGACCACGGCCCGGGCGTCGCCGTTCTTCTCGGCCTCTTCGATCATGGGGATCACCCGGGCCGGCGCACCGCCGTGCAGCGGTCCGCTCATCGCACCGATCGCGCCGGACAGCGCGGCGGCGACATCGGCGCCGGTGGAGGCGATGACCCGGGCCGTGAACGTGGAGGCGTTCATGCCGTGCTCAGCGGCGCTGACCCAGTAGGCATCGATGGCCTCGACGTGGCGGGGGTCCGGCTCGCCTTGCCAACGGGTCATGAACCGCGCGGTGACGGTGTCGCACTCGTCGACAGTGCGCTGCGGCACCGCGGGCTGGTAGATGCCGCGCGCTGACTGCGCGACATAGGACAAAGCCATGACCGAGGCGCGGGCCAGCTGATCGCGGGCCGTCTGGTCGTCGATGTCCAGCAGCGGGGGATAGCCCCAGATCGGTGCGAGCATCGCCAATCCGGCCTGCACGTCGACCCGTACGTCGCCGCTGTGGATCGGCAGCGGGAAGGGCTCGGCCGGCGGCAGCCCGTGGCCGAACCGGCCGTCGACCAGCAGGGCCCACACATCGCCGAACGTCACCCGATGGGCCACCAGATCTTCGATGTCCACCCCGCGGTAGCGCAGGGCTCCGCCGTCCTTGTCGGGTTCGGCGATCTCGGTTTCGAACGCCACCACGCCCGCCAACCCGGGGGCGAAATCCTTCGGCACCGCAGTCATGGGGTGGATTCTTGCACCCGGCTTCTTCGGCGGTGCCAACGGTCCAATTTCGTGCGCGGGGCTGAGCCGGGTTTCGTCGCCGGGGCTGAGCCCCGCCTCCGTCGCCGGGGCCGAGCCCCGCTTCCGTCGCAGCGCCCGACGTAACGTTGTCCCGTGAGCACTTCTGATCATCTGGCGCGGATGCGGGTGGAGTACGGATCGGCGGAGAAGGACGGCAGCGCCGATCTGGACCCCGCCTGGCTCGGTGCCGACCCTGCATCCGGTTGGGTCTCGCTGCTGGAGTCATGGCTGGCCGAAGCGCACCAGGCCGGTGTCGCGGAGCCCAACGCCATGGTGGTCGGCACGGTCGACGGCGAGGGCAGGCCGGTGACCAGGACGGTGCTGTGCAAGAGCGTGTCGGAGACGGGAATCTCCTTCTACACCAACTACGAGTCCGACAAGGGCCGGCAGCTGGCCGCGAACCCCTACGCGTCAGCAACGTTCCCCTGGTATCAGCTGGGCCGCCAGGTCCACGTGCGCGGCCCCGTGGTCAAGGTGTCGGCGCAGGAAACCGCTGACTACTGGTCCACCCGCCCCCGTGGCTCACAGCTCGGTGCGTGGGCGTCAGCGCAGAGCCGCCCGATCGCGTCGCGCGAGGCCCTGATGGGCCAACTCGCCGAGGTCACCGAACGGTTCGCCGGCCTCGAGGACGTGCCCGTGCCGCCGCACTGGGGTGGCTATCTGATAGCTCCCGAGGTCGTCGAGTTCTGGCAGGGCCGCGAGAACAGGGTGCACAACAGGGTTCTGCTGAGCGGCGGTCGGGTGGCGCGGCTGCAGCCGTAGGTGGTGACCGCAGCGGTACGGTGGAGTTCGCGCAAAGCGGATTCCCATCTATCTCGGCCTCAGGCGGGATAGATTGTCGAGGTGGCCGACAACAGGGGGGCGCCCGTTCTGGGTTTGCGCGAACGCAAAAAGCTGCGCACCCGCGCCACCCTGATCGACGCGGCGGTCGGTCTGTGCGATCGGCAGGGCTTCGACGGAACCACCGTCGACCAGATCGCCGCCATCGCCGACGTGTCACCACGCACGTTCAGCCGGTACTTCGCCACCAAGGACGCGATCGCGCTGGCGCTCATCGACGAGGTGCTCGACCACACCGCGGCCCAACTCGCCCGCCAACCCGCCGACATCGACCACTTCGAAGCGTTGCGGCGGGCCTACATCGGCATGGCCGAGGCCACCAAGACCGCTCCGGCGGGCGGCTTCACGTCAGCGCGGCTGCTGCAGATCCTGCGGATCGTCGTCACCTCCTCGGCGCTGCGGCACGCCGCGATCGAGTACCGCGCCAACCCGGTCGACGCCGTCGTCGCGCAGCGCATGGGCACCACCGTCGACGACCGTCGGGTCAAGCTCGTCGCCGCGGTCTGGGGCGGCATGTTGATGACCGCGCTGCAGGACGCCACGCGCGACCTCACCGACGCCGTCAGCATCACCGTCGACGACCTCATCGACGCTTTCGAGGCGACGTACACCGACTTCGTCGGCCAGATCGCTCCGCTTCGGCAACTCGTCTGACCCCGCCGGTGCCCCCCGCGGGCGTGACTGCTGGAATGGGACTACCTTTTGGTAGGCAGACTTGTGTCGTGGTGGGCAGACTGCCTCGTGAAGACAGACTTGTGACCTCCGGATAGACCTGATCGACAGCGAAGGGATTCCAGTGGCCGATAACGCCGAAGCCGAGCAGCACGCCATCCTCAATTACCCCGGTGGCGAGCTCGAGCTCGACATCGTCAAGGCCTCCGAGGGGGCCGACGGCATCGCGCTGGGCTCGTTGCTGGCCAAGACGGGATACACGACGTTCGACGGTGGCTTCGTCAACACCGCCTCGACCAAGTCGGCGATCACCTACATCGACGGTGATGCGGGCATCCTGCGCTACCGCGGTGTGCCCATCGAGCAGCTCGCCGAGAAGTCGACGTTCATCGAGGTCAGCTACCTGCTCATCTACGGTGAGTTGCCGTCGAAGGAGCAGCTGGAGAAGTTCACCACGCAGATCCAGCGGCACACCCTGCTGCACGAGGATCTCAAGCGGTTCTTCGACGGCTTCCCGCGCAACGCCCACCCGATGCCGGTGCTGTCCAGCGCCGTGAACGCGTTGAGCGCCTACTACCAGGATTCGCTGGATCCGTTCGACGACGAGCAGGTCGAGCTGTCGACGATCCGGCTGCTGGCCAAGCTGCCGACCATCGCGGCCTACGCCTACAAGAAGTCCGAGGGACAGCCGTTCCTGTACCCGGACAACTCGCTGACGCTGGTCGAGAACTTCCTGCGCATGACGTTCGGCTTCCCCGCCGAACCCTACGAGCTCGACCCGGAGATGGTGCGCGCGCTGGACATGCTGTTCATCCTGCACGCCGACCACGAGCAGAACTGCTCGACTTCGACGGTGCGGTTGGTGGGTTCCTCGCAGGCCAATCTGTTCACGTCGATCTCCGGCGGCATCAACGCGCTGTGGGGTCCGCTGCACGGTGGCGCCAACCAGGCGGTGCTCGAGATGCTCGAGAAGATCCGCCAGGCCGACTTCGACGTCAAGACATTCGTCAAGAAGGTCAAGAACCGCGAGGACAACGTCAAGCTCATGGGCTTCGGCCACCGCGTCTACAAGAACTACGACCCGCGGGCGCGCATCGTCAAGGAGCAGGCCGACAAGATCCTCGGCAAGCTCGGCGGTGACGACGAGTTGCTGGACATCGCCAAGACGCTCGAGGAGATCGCGCTGACCGACGACTTCTTCATCGAGCGCAAGCTGTACCCGAACGTCGACTACTACACCGGGGTGATCTACCGGGCGATGGGATTTCCGACCCGGATGTTCACCGTGCTGTTCGCGCTGGGCCGCCTGCCGGGCTGGATCGCGCACTGGCGCGAGATGCATGGCGAGCCCAACAAGATCGGGCGTCCGCGTCAGATCTACACCGGCTACACCGAGCGCCCGTACGTAG
>Ga0208331_100396_pt1 | contig 12810 bp, 9 predicted proteins | sample DeeseametaMP1648_FD_184184 | JGI IMG/M metagenome (GOLD analysis project Ga0208331, IMG submission 184184) | Marine microbial communities from the Deep Pacific Ocean - MP1648 (SPAdes) | ecosystem: Environmental > Aquatic > Marine > Oceanic | place: North of Tokelau, South Pacific Ocean | collected... | reverse complement strand
CCGGCCGGCGCTGAGTCTGCCCCGACTCATTCGATTGCAAGCCGTGGGAAACAAATCGAACATCGGCACTGGTAAGTGTCGGTACTTCAACTTTCGGTGTGTCGCTTCGAACAGAAAGCATGCGTAATCGCTTGGAGACGTCGTCGAAGGTGTGCGCGCCCATGAACCGTGAAGACAGAGCTTTCCCGCACAACTACAAACGCAGGACGTCTTCGGCGGCCTCCTCCGCGCCGTGTGCGCCGCCATCCAAGAGCCTCTCGTAGGCATCCATCGCTCTCGCGCGAATCGGGTCGTCAGCGCGCTGCAACGCAATTGCTAATTGCACGAAATCTCTGTCGGTTCCGGCTCTATGTGCCCCGGAGCTGTTCTCAGCGACTAGCTCAGAAACACGCTCAACCACACGCAGGACTGGCTCATCAAAGCCGGGGTAGAGGAGGAGCGACTGAAGACTTTCAGCAAACCAGCCTGTCAGCGATGCCTCAAGTACTTCATCATTATCCGCGATCTGGACGATCAATTCCCTCGTCAGGTCATCCGCCGGCATCTTGCGTGCCTGGTCGACTGCAGATGAGATTGCATGGGCCTGATCCCCTTCGGCTACCGCATCAAAGTCCATCAGCAGAGCGGGTGCCATCTTCCGCAGTGCACTTTCACCGTCGCGCAAAGCGGCTGCTGCCGTAAACAGTCGCCACGTCAATACCGGGGACGGCACTTCGCTCAGCGCCACTGCCACGTCAGTCGATGGCTCGACCAGCCGAAAGACATCTGCAACCCCCGCGGCCGCCTGTCTCCTTTCATCGCGCTGATCTACCAACCACGCCTTGATCACCGCGATCATTAGGTCGTCAGGTACTAGTGGATGCGCCGATCATAGGAGTCTTCCCAGAACGACGCGTTCAAATATACGCGCATCTTGTTGCCATAGTACCGAGGAGCGCCGGCGCATAACGCTATCAGCCCAAGCTTGACCGTAAATCAGAATTATGCGCGGAGAACATCCTGGTGTGCCGCTCCGAGCGCTGCGGCGCCGGGATGATCTAACTTAAGATGCGTTACCGCGGCTTGGTGGTGAATCGCAGGGGGTGTTCCGGGTTTATGCCCAAGCAAAGCGGTGCAGGAGTACTTTGGTGTCGAAGAGCGAGCGCCGGTCGCTGGTACGGCCGAGTGGCGCCAAATGCGGTGTGATCGACTGACTTCGTCTTCTATCGCGTCGGGGGCGGCTTCTCGCTGGAGTGCCTAACGGTCCTCGATGAAACTACGCATGGGTATGCGGCGACTAGCCCGCCCCATGCGATTGGGGAGCTCTGCATTTGATTGATGATCCAATCCGGTTGGGTTGAGGTGAACCGATCGGACAACAGGCCATTGTTGATCGGGAAGGCAATGATGCAGTGAGCTGAAACGGTCGCGGTCAAAATTGAGTAGCTCTAGCCAGGCAAGCCGTAACAGAACGCCCATGATGGAGAGCGACAGAGGAAATCACTGGGCGGGCTCATGTCCGCTCAGTGCGCCGAGCCGCTTGCTCAGTAGGCTGTTAATTTACCCTTGGACTCTAAAGCCAGGTGCTACTGAGAATGAGGTACGTTAGGCCGAGTGTGATTTATAATGTCGCGGCTTTCAGTTTTTTCGTAGCCTTATTCCGTAAACACCATTGGTGACGGCTGCGCTCAGCTTGAGTCCGGCCAAAGCTCCGCCGTAAGCTTCCCCCTACGGGCGACAGGTAGGAAGTAGAACTTTCTGGCACATTGCCAGCCAGGAGGTTTGAAATGAAGAAGTCCCGATTCAGCGAGTCCCAGATTGTTGCGATTCTGAAGGAAGCGGATGCCGGATTGCAGATCAAAGAGGTCTGCCGCAAGCACGGCATCAGCTCACCCACGTACTACAAGTGGAAACCCAAATACGGCGGCATGGAGGCCTCAGATCTGCGCCGCGTGAAGGAGCTGGAGGCGGAGAACGCCCGGCTCAAGCGGATGTACGCTGATCTGGCACTTGAGAACACAGCGATGAAGGATGTCATCGCGAGAATGCTCTCGGGCCGAAAGATCGACGCGAGGTCGCACGCTACATGACGACCACTCACGAACTACCGGTCGCCGCGGCTTGCCGGTGTGCACCGCTCTCTCGGTCGGCCTATTACAAGGAGCCCGATCACTGGGCGGTCCGGGATGCCGAGATTATTGCCGTGCTGGCCGAGCTGGTCGCCGACCGGCCCAGCCGGGGATTCTGGAAGTGCTACAAGATCATCCGTCGTCGCGGCTATGACTGGAATCACAAACGAGTTTATCGCGTGTACATCGCCATGGGCTTGAATCGCCGGCGACCAGCCAAGCGTCGTCTGCCCAAGCGTGAGCGTGTGGCGCTGTACGTCCCGCGCATGCCCGATACCGTGTGGTCTGTCGATTTCATGAGCGACGCCCTCTACAGCAGCAAACGCTTTCGGACATTCAATGTCGTCGACGACTTCAATCGGGAAGCGCTCCATATCGAGATCGATACCTCACTCACTTCCGAGCGCCTGGTGCGAATCTTTCAGCAGCTAAAGGCGGAACACGGTCTGCCGCAGGTCATGCGGTGCGACAACGGACCGGAATTTCTCGGCGAGGCGTTCACCGCCTGGGCCAAACGGGCCGGAATGGCCATTCAATACATCCAACCCGGCAAACCCAATCAGAACGCCTACGTCGAATGCTTCAACCGCACGTACCGTGAAGAAGTGCTGGACCAGCACCTGTTTGCCAGCCTGGAGGATGTCCGCGTAGCCACCTACTGGTGGATGATCGAATACAACGAGGAGCGACCGCACGATGCGCTGGGCAACATGACACCAGCCGAGGCCAGGTTACTTGCCGCCAGAAACTCTACTTTTGAGCTGTCGCCTTGACGGGGAAGCTTACGTGAGGGCTTCTTCGGATTGCTCAAGCGTGAACGTGTCCATCACGCGAGGCACCCGAGCTTCGATGCGGCCAAGGCCGATGTGTTTGACTACATCGAACGATTTCACAATCCTCGGATGCGGCGCAGAACCGCCAAGCAAGACCGGAAGTTGTCAAACCTTTTCAAACCGTCCGTGGAGACGGGGTAGATCCCGAATCTCCACTTCCTCATTAGAATATCGATCCTAGCGTCTACTTGCAGCTTGGCATACGACCGGGTCAACGCAGGGTATTACCACACACTTAACGGCGTCGATTTTTCAATGAACTAGAACGCACCAAAACGCAGATGCGCGCCAAGATCGATCATTCGTTCCGGATGTTCAAGCGGCTGTTTAGTTATCAGAAGGCTCGGTATCGCGAACTGGCAAAGAGCCACCCCCAGATCGTCACGCTGTCCGCGTTAGTTAACGGGGTACAGGTCAGGCGACGGTTAAAGCCCACTCGTGCGGTATATTCGTCGTGTGAAACCAGACCGTCGCAGAGCTTAAAGTAGCGTCTAAGCGCCACATTTGGCACGCACGGTGGACGGAAACATAACCGTGGCCACACAATGAGGCTGAGAATACCTAGCCTTCAACATCTAGGTCGGCTTAATGCAGACATTCCCTATGGCTTTGTTGGGTAGATCATTGCTCGGCCAGAAAAGCCCACTTTCTTTGAGTTCCAAATCGAGCGTAACTCTGAAAAGGAGACGATTTTTACACCCGGCGCATCAGACAAAGTATCGATTAAATAAAGGACTTCCCGATCTTCACTTACCCCATTCACGATTAAAGCATGCCCTCCTGCAAGTTCAGTATCAATCACAACCAGAACGCCATTTCTCAGTAATCGAATGATTCTTCCTATACCTTGCATGAATCCCTGATTGTCTAGTGAAAACGTTTCTTCGCGCCAGAGAGAATCAATACTGCGCAGGCCTGCTATCTGATCCAGAAATAATGTTTTAGAGTAGACTTTATTATCTAAATTGGAGCCGTTGCCGTACCGCATTGAGAGTTTCTTGAGCTCAATTGGCTCAAAGTATCGGCCGTAAAACTCTAAAACAATTGAAACCGCAGTGGGCACACACAACAACCTCTCTTGGACACGGTGATTGACCGGAAAATAAACTTGCTCGGCAGAGTGCAGCACCTTTTCCGTAGCGAGATTGGGAGTGCATCCTGAACTACAGAAAACAATCACAAGCACTACGAAGAGCTTCATGAATTTGTAATTAAACACGCGCTTTATCCCCAACCAAAGCCAAACGATGGCGAAATAGTAAAAAGCCCCGGACATAATAGTCTAAGTGCATTACTGTAATTTATTCAGCGCTCATAACTCCCAACCTATTAGAACTGACTCCCAAGCGCCACGGCAACACGCACTATTTCTTTATCCAGCTCATCCCCTCAACAAGCATAGAATAATTATCCTTTCCGGAATGGCCATAAATATGCTCTCTAATGAAAACATCGAGCCCAACGGAATTGAAGTAATCCCGCGCAGCATATGCATTGTCGATACCCACCACCGAATCGAATGGTGAATGGTATAGAAACAGCCGCCGATCATCTATTGCGGTGTGCTGGGAAACATCACGCTTATCAAACACGCTTCCTGCAACTATTGCACCCGCAACGAAGTCTGCCTTTGTTAATAAAGAATAGACCGCGGGACCCGAACTGGACCAGCCTATAAGGTAGACACGACCACTAGCATCCACTTCAGATCCGAGCATTGATTCAACAACGTTCGTTACCCATTCTTCTGTTGTCACCAGCGCGTCTGGAACGGTTACAAAATGTGTTGGCCACACAATCCTTTGTGACCGGCTCCAATAAAATGCGAGGGGCTGAACTACCAGGCATGATCCCCTCTCCACGAACCGGTCGACCATACGACCCAATCCAATTGTTTCTGGGCCACCACTACCACCACCTAAAACCACAACCAGACATGACGCCCTGGCTCCCTCAATCAGACCTGATGGAAATATTACCGTTTCAAACGCAGGGGTTGAATCAAGGTCACTATAAGTAAACCGCCTATACACCTCACCGGGCTCTAGCACCTGCTCGATTGACACATTATCGGTTTTCGCATCCGTATCTGACGAAGCGATCGCCGGCTGCAGGGATAATATCGAAGATAATACCAAGAATCCTAAGCTGAAAACGCTACATTGAATCATTAGACGTACTCCAACCAACTTATCAACACATACTTATCAGAAGAACACGGTTTATTGCCCCTATGTACAAATGGGTAACCGGCTGGATGAATCAACAACTTTCCTGCCACCGGACGTATCTTTCGCTCTAAAAGGAGAAACTCTGTCTCTCCTTTCATCTCTTCCTCCAACGTATTTAGATAGATGAGAATTGAAAATATACGGCCAGCCATTCGTTTTCCAATATTCTCTATATGCCATGAGCGAAAGTGACCCTGATCTGCTGCGTACTTTTGGACTTGAAATGTCGAATATGCAGTATTGGTGCCATTCAGGATACACCTGGCATCAAACTCGGCATTTGCGGAAAGGGCCGATAGAAATTCTTCCATTATCACTCGGTTAAGACGCTTGGATAGTGCACTCAAAAATTGGCTATATTGATTATCGCGCCCAATCTGCCAGTCACTGGAGCACTTAAGATTACTATCCGTTGTAGTTTTGCCAAACTTAGAAATAACTCCCTCATTTACTAAGCCGTTATTATTTGCATGTTTATAGTGCTCGATCAGAGCGTTGCACTCTTCGACACTCATAAAGTCGTCCCGCACAAAAACTAAACGCTCAATCATTCGCCCACCTCTCTGTCACCAGCTGAATCACCATCCACTAAAGCCGCGGCGGTCAAGTCAATTGTAAAATCCGCATGCTTCCCTACTTCGAGACGATGCGAAGCAAATAGAATAGTTGAACTCATCTTTTTGAGATGACCTAAGATGCGACGCTCACTTTCTTGATCTAGATAATTTGTGGCCTCGTCAAAATACATTATTTTCGCCTCACGCCGAAAAAGCGCCCTTGCCAGAAGAAGTCTCTGCTGCTCTCCTGAAGAAAAACGGGCGCCGACATCGGTAACAGGCGTTCTCTCTCGCATAATGAGCTTTTCTACTCGCTCCAACATACCCACAGATTCTAAACACTCGCGTACGTACCTCAGATCCGGCGACTCCGCAAACATCGTAACGTTCTCGAGCACCGTCCCCTGAAAAAGCACATCATCATGAAACACACCAGTTGTAACCTGTCTAAGCGACCTTGCATTTACTTCTGTTATAGGGTAGTCATTAACCATCACTCTGCCCTCACTTGAGTGATGAAAGCCCAGAAGAAGGGAAAACATAGTGCTCTTTCCCGAACCGCTCACGCCCTTCACCCAGACAAAACTCCCAGCCGGGATATGACAAGTAAAACCATCAAAAACAAACTCGTCTACTCGACTGTAGCGAAATCCTACGTTATCGAACGTAATAGAAAATGCCTGCTCTTTAGAATCGAGCACTGGGTGGCGCTCTTGCACCGTCGGCCCTCCGCTCAATTCAAGACCCTCGACGCGCTCAAGATGCACTCGGCCTAAAAGTAATTTGATCGTAGCGTTGAGTACCGCAAACACCCCACTATTGAAGGTTCCTCGGTACGCTGAATAAGCTACCAACATGCCAATACTAAGCTTGCCTTCAATAACTAACCCCGCACCAATATACAAGACGACAATCGAGGCTAATCCATTGACAAGGGTTTCAGCGATCGTGAAATATGCCGAAAGCCTCCCACCCTCGACCCCTTTTTTTAAAAGGTTTGCGTATGGTACCGCCCAAGAACTCAGTCGAACGTTCTCCAACCCAAATCTAGCGATACTTTTATGATGCCGGAGTGATTCCAGCAATTGGTTATTTGCCTCCGCGCCCACTATCAGCGAGTCCGATGTTATCTCTCTTAAACGGCTGTACCCAAAGTAACGAATCAAACCGTAGATGATTGTAAAGCCGACCGAGACCAAGGTCAGCGCGGGGCTGTAAGATATGAGGAAAATTATCGCCACAATCACTGAAATAGCTGAAAATACTAGATCCGAAACTGTAGCGGTAAGTATGTTCAAAATATTGTCCACGGATGAGAGGCGACTCTGAAGGTCTCCTAAATCCCTGTTAGCAATATTTTTATTAGGCGCAGAAAGCAACCCAAGCGTGACAGCCGAGTTTGCTCTAAACTTTAATAGCGCGTCCAGATACATATACATCAAAGACCGGACCCAACGCATTATCACACGAACGATCAGAATAGCAGTGAACGAGAAAGCGAGAGCGGCAATCAACTGCCTATCTCCCGAGGCGAGTGCGTCATCCACTATTAACTGCAAGTATAGCGGCGAGGTCAACGCCATGAACTGCAGCAAGAGCGTTAGAAATCCTATCGTTAATAGCTTACGGGGCAATTGCGGCAGCGCACGAGCGAACCATGCGTACGTGATTGGGCTTTTCTTTACTTCATTATTTCGATTAAAATTTGGGGATATCGAAAACTCACATACGATTCCGCTAAATTCACGACTAAGCGAGTCTATAGGAACACGGCGATATCCTACTTTCGGATCCATGATTTTTGCGGTGCGGGAGCTTACTGCCGCCATGACCGCAAAGTGATTCATACTCAGGTGGATAATCGCAGGACAAGTGACATGTTTAAGCTGACTTAGCTCAATACTCATCGGACGCGTTATCAAACCCTCGTGGTTTGCAACTCGGATAATTTCTTTTAACGTCAGCCCATTCGGAGCCTCTCCATACAACCCATTTAAGTCCGAAATGGCAGTCCTTTTGCCAAAAAAACTTAAGATTGATGCAAGGCAAGCGTATCCACATTCGTTGATCGCTCGTTGCCGAATCAGAGGCAACCTCGCCAAAGCATCAATTCGTAGCATAATTAATAATTGGGTTGAATAGACGTTTCCATATTGGGATTTGCGGCCCTGACACTATTACGATGACTGACATGCCCGGAGTAAGCTCTTTTGCCTCCTCAAAACGATCTTTGAGGGACCAACCAATGACCCTTACCGACGCTACATGGTAAGAGGCCTCCGCACCATCCGCAGGATCACTTGCGGATCCGTATGATAATGATTCAACGGTCCCGAGAAGAAAGCCAAAATCCCTAAACGGATATGCATCCACCTTTATATTTACTTCGGCTCCTATTGCAACTAAACGTAACGCCCTAGCCTCAACTCGCACATAGATACGAAATTCTTCGTTGGGCGTTGAGACATAAAATAGCCTGTCGCCCGCTCTTACAGATTCTCCGACCTTCCGCCCATAACCACTCACTTTTCCACTGATTGGGGCGACATAAGCTCTACTTTTATCCAACTCTCTTTTGGCCACACTGTCCTTCTGAACAACAAGCTCAGCATTTAAGATCTCTAGCCTTTCTAGTAACTGATTTTGTTGTAACTCATACTCATAGTGCTCCAATTCCGCCTCCAGGCCCAGCGAATCCAATGAATTCTCGACTTCGATTAACTCCTCGCGCATCAATAAAACCTTCTCCCGCCAAGATATTACTTCGGTTGTTGCCGAAAATTTTTCGGAGTATAAAGTAGTCGCACTGGCAAGAGATCTCTCATACATTTCCAGGCGAACGAGAAGCAATTTCTTTAGTGCAAGAAGTTGGTTGATCCGTGCCTCGGTCTTCCTCTCGTAGCTCTCGTATCTAGAATCAGCCAAACCTAGCCGTGCGCGGATGACACTATACTGGCGCCTGTTTGACTCGATAAGCTCTTTCGCGTATTGAATCTGAATCTTACCTACATCGGTATGCGTTGGTGTGCCAACTTGATTCTGAGTTTCTAAGAGGATTTCTCCTTTTGAAACTATCCCGTCAGAAGGGAAATTTAAATTCGTGAGAGTGCCGGCCCTATCAGCTTCTACAACTTGCCCTATGCCGGCTTCATATATATACCCCTTCAACTCCTGCTGGTCACCGTAGCGAACGAAAATCAATACCAATGCGAGCAACAACACGACGGCAGATGAAAGTAGCCACGCGTGCAGTCCGACCAAGCCAAGTCTTGTTATTATTGGCGCGAACTCATCCCTAGCAATAGCGTCAACCGCCTCTTGCCTAAAGATTTTTTGTAGCTCTTGCTTATCCCCCATGGAATTAAAGACTACCTATTTCGCTTCAATTCAGAGTATAAATGCCGGGCCAAAATTTGGTATAGGACTTCTTCTGAAACATTCTGCTTATATTCATTTAAACGATTCATAGACATATGCACATAACTTACAATCAATTCAACGGCGGAACGTCTTATTTTTCCGGACTGCAACTGCACCTCGATGGACCCAAACAATCTTTGTAATTCAGCCTTCCATTCAATGAGCAGCCCTGCCAATTCCCGACCAAAAGCACGCTCGCAATTATTTAGAACTGTTCTAAGCTCAGCTTGATGCTCGCGATATTTTTGGTCATATACATACTTCCTTTCACCCGAGCCTTCTCGTGAAGCCGCAACTTGCCTTAGCGTAGACAATTTTTCCGCGTCCGGGAGCCCGCACATTTCCCAATAGCTTGCCATCACGAATACGGCCACCTTCCATTCCATTGACTCAGAGGTAGAGTAATTTCTGTTCGAGAGTATTCTAAGCGCCAGCCTACTATCAAGGAAAAAAATAGCTTCTGCAGCGGCCACCCCCAAGCTGCCACCGTACCTTTCATATTCCGGGTAGTATGGTTCAATTTTGGTGCTCCATATGCCATAAATGTCGCTGCTTCTTTTAATCTCGGATATAATCACCTCCACAAAAGACCCGACGCAACCGTCCTTTAATAAAAACCTGAGACGCAGATGATCACCGCTTTCGTCATACCTGAGAAAGAAATAAGAGTCGATCATTTTGGCAAGACGCTGACTCTTAAGTCGACTTACCATAAATTCGGCCAAAAACCTGTTCATATGTATTTTCGGCATGTAAACATGAATGGACAACCATCCCGAGTCTAACAACTTGCCTGAATGCTTGTACTGTGCCAACGGCCTAGTATTATTAGACTCATCAGGCACCCTAGCCTTTGAAGAGAATCCTGCCATCTGCATTAATGGTTTCGACTGCGCGATTCCATTCGACTTGTCTTCGTCATGTCGGCAAGCTATAAACGGCAGGATCATCTCATGGCGGTAATCTCCGCCACCTAAAGTGAAGCATTCACGGAGATAGAAGCAATCTTTTCCTTTAACATACCTCGCAATCAGCTGTCGCGACTTCTCGTTATCCAGCTGCACCGGAAAGCACAAATCACCATATACAAACTCAACACGCCGAGGTAATTCGCTAACTGGCGTGCACCCCGAATCCTCCTCGCAATCTGCAGTCCTGAAAAAGTCTGCATGCCGCACCTTCCACGCCTTACGCTCTATTACAACTGTTCCACACGTAACCCGTGGGTACATCTTAGGCCCGCTACGATCGTAGCTCCTATTGAGTCCGATCATTCTTGGCGAGCTTAATGTGGCCAACTCCGCCAGTAACTTGTACGCCGGTATTCCTCTATAATTCGGATTGTATGCCGACGACATCCTGGGAATAATTTCGCTATTTAACCTTGGACAGAATAGCCGAAGTTCGCCGCGTGAAAACTTTAAGTGTAGCTCAGAAAGATATATTGTATTCTCTGGCGAACAACTTGAGGATCCAGAAATCAAAATTTCATAATTACGAATAGATGGGTGCACTTGCACGTTGGGCAACCGGTCACCAGCTCTAAATATTACGTCTGCTATTAGTTTATTATTTTTGAGCTCGGCTTCTTTTGCAGAGAACGAGCAAAGGGCATCGCGTATCGACTGGTTGGATTTACTGAAGCGAGCGGCCAAACGTAATGCAGATGGCCCGCCAAAGTTTATAAGGCTTACTAAACTACCCCCCAATTCATCCCGTAAAAACTCAACTAGACAGTAAAAAGTGTCAGGCAGATCTATTTCGTCGCCTAAGTTACTTAATAACCCCGCCAAATCTTTAGAGTCGCATCTGTCGCACGCTTCTAACTCAAGTTGCATTTTTTCTAGAATCCTCTGCTTAGTGCCTGCGCCACCTGTTGAAGATGATAACTTCGGAACACCAGCTGTTATAGAAGTATCGGGCTCCCTAATGCCGCCAAGTGACACTCCGTAATATTCATCTATTGCTATCGGCAATGGTACTGATTCATGACCATAGCGCTTGAAAAATAAAGAAACATAATCATGAAACGGGGAGTCCCAGCCTGATCCAATTAAAGCATATAACTTAGCCACCTTAAGAAGGTCGCTCTTTGATTCTGAAGAAATCTTGACCTTCGCATCAGGAAGCACTAGATCAAGAACTAAGGACGACTTTACGTCATCAGCGCGAGGCGATTTAAAAACAGATCTAACGCTGGCATCTAGCGCTCCATACCATTCATAATTTGCAGATTCACCCACAACCCTTGAATTGTTTGTCAGATATTGGGCATCTTTGGCGTTATAATTCGCATCAGCCACGTCGACAGCATTGGCTAAAAGCTGGTGATTAAGATTCTCCACGGTGCAAGGGAATTCCATAGCACTGGTAATGAACCCTTGCTGTAAAAGTGCGTCAATGAATTCACTAGCGGACTGAACGCTCTCAGGTGAAACTCGCTTTAGTAGATCAATCAGGTCTTTTCTGTCATGTACACCAGACACTCTAGACATATACTCGTGTAAAGCAGACAACTCTCGCGTGTCAACAATCGACTCTACAACATATCGACCTGATTGCGAACATGGCATCTGCCGATATAAATGCCACCGGCCCGCAACTATATAAAGCGTCGGATTTAAATTAAAGCCATTTATATATTCCATACATGATTGATACTTTGAGTCAGTGAACCCACTGTAGAGCTCATAGTCAATAGAAGCATCGACTTCATAACTTCCTTCGCCGTACTGCAAAGCGCATTGGTGGTCCGACTCAACTACCGAGGCATAAGCAGCGCCTGAAAACCCAGCGTAGGGAACGGCCCGATAACTAGCGCGAATTAGATACCGCATCAGCGGACTAATTGCGTCTACAGGAACTTTGTTCTTCAATTTCCCTAAAGGTGTATAGACTCGCCTAAATAATGACGGACTACTATTTAGTAAAGACGTAACAAATAAACCGTCCTGTAGAGCATTGATTATTTCAGGGTGTCGCTCATTACCTAATGAGCCCCAGCCCTCCTCCTCTGAGAGGACTGCACAGTCTTGCAAGAAGAGCATTGCATTCCACGCAGTATTTTCCGCGAAATACGGCCTGCGTAGAATCGCAAAAGGGGAGTCATATTCCACAATCGTTACCAATAGTTAAAATCACAGAAAGCTTGCGTCACGGATTCCGTTGCTCGTGAAGTATATCGTTTTACCTTCATCTGCTGACTGAATGAAACCCAGGATACGCTCGGCGACCTCATTGATTAGAAGATCTGTATTCATAGCGCCCGGGTGAGCAGTATTTATCCGCACCCGGTTAGTCTTGAGAAATTGGCAACAATGCCTACTGAGCATATCAAGTGCCGCCTTAGACATTGAGTAGGTTGCCTGTCCACCAGGATATACCTTAACAGCGCTTCCGCTAGAAATATTAACCACTGACCTATTAGCTTTATTATTCATCTCTCGGTCGTGTTTCCAAAATCTGTTGTGCGCCTCGCCAATAATCAGCATCGGCGTCAAAGCGTTTAACAAATATTGGTCTATTATCGCAGCTCTATACCATTTAGCCTCATAAGGCTCACCGTAGAAGCGAGTGTCTGCTGCCAAATTAACAACAACATCCAATCGCCCGAAACGCGCCTCGATCAGACGAAATATCTCCTGGATACAATTAATCGTTG
>Ga0208331_100386_pt1 | contig 12997 bp, 14 predicted proteins | sample DeeseametaMP1648_FD_184184 | JGI IMG/M metagenome (GOLD analysis project Ga0208331, IMG submission 184184) | Marine microbial communities from the Deep Pacific Ocean - MP1648 (SPAdes) | ecosystem: Environmental > Aquatic > Marine > Oceanic | place: North of Tokelau, South Pacific Ocean... | reverse complement strand
GATTACGTCCGGCGTGTCGTGCGGGGACACGCACGCTCGCGGGGATCAGCGGCACACGCCGGGCGCCGATTCACCCGGTTCGCCAGCTCGGCTCACCGGTTGGCCAGCGAAAACCCCTGCCAGGCCCGTCGCCGTTCGCCATGCGGATCGAACTCGATGCGGCGCTTGTGATCGAGTACCAGTACGGCGCGCTCATGACGGTCGTAGAGCGGCCAGTCGTCGCCCGGAACTCCGTGTCGGGCGAACGCCAGCCAGCGCCGCTGGATGTCGTCGCTGACCCGACGGGCGGCGCGCGAGTCGACCCCGGCGGCCAGCCACCTGCCGAACCGCGAGCGGTACACGTCGAACACAGCCAGCAGCTCGGTGGCGTGGGTGGCTCCGAAACCGGACCAGCGCAGCGCGCGGGTGGCGTAGTCGTAGCGGTACACAAAGGTCGGGGCGTGCCGGCTGTGCGCATGGGCGATCTGCCACACCGCCGCTCCGAAGATCAGGTCGCCGCCGAGCTGCACGCAGACCGACGGATCCGGGTAGCCGGGGTAGGCGGCGAGGATGCGTTCGCGCTCAACCGGATCGGCCTGCCCCAACAGGCGCTCGATGGCGACTTCGTCGGTGGGCAGCAGCTTCAGGAATCTGGTGAACAGCCGGCCCTCGTCCGCGTTGGTCCCGACGATCAACGGCACCCGGTGGGCGTCTCCGTCGGCCATCGCCATGACCGGCTCCTTCGGCAAGAAGTCGGTGCCGTAGGCCGGTCCGATCGCGAAGGCGCCCAGCATGTCCCGCTGCCCTTCGAGGATCAGCCGGTGTAACGCGTCGACGAGTTCGGCCGGACGGGCGGCGCGCAACGCCGCAGCGGCGTCGCGCTCGCCGACCCCGAGCTGCGCGGCGAAGCGGCCGGCGAATTCCGCGGCCACGTCGGCGTCGCGGGTCATGCCCGTGGTGGGACTCTGCGAGATCGCCTGGGTGAACAGGCCCCCGGCGGCGGGGGTGGCCAGCAGGGTCGCCACCGCGTGGGCGCCGGCGCTCTCGCCGAAGATCGTGACGTTGTCGGGATCGCCACCGAACGCCTCGATGTTGTCCTGCACCCAGCGCAGTGCAGCCACCAGATCACGCAGGAACAAGTTGTCGTCGATGGTGATGTCGTCGGTCGACAGAGACGACAGCTCCAGGCAGCCCAGGGCGCCGAGTCGGTAATTCACCGACACGTACACACAGCCCTTGCGGGCCAGCGAGGCACCGTCATAGATGGGTGTCGCCGAACTGCCGAGCATGTAGCCGCCGCCGTGGATGAAGACTTTGACGGGCAGCGGGCCGCCGGCCTGGCCCGCGGGGGTGGTGACGTTGAGGGTCAGGCAGTCCTCGCTCATCGGCTGGTATTTGCCGGGCGCCAGGATGGTGTACATCCGCTGCTGCGGCGAGCAATGCCCGAAACCGTGGCAGTGCCGCACCCCCGACCACGGCTGCACAGGTTGAGGCGCCCGGTAGCGCAGATCGCCCACCGGTGGGCGCGCATACGGGATGGATCTCCAGCGGTGGACGCCGTCTCGGGTGAAGCCCTCCACGGCGCCCGAGGCGGTTCTCACCGTGACGATGTGCTCATGCATTCATTCGACGGTAGCGAACTGTGGCCCGCCCCGCCTCGCCTTCAGCGCCGTGTCGGACCGCTAGCCTGGCGCAATGCGCATAGCAGGACTGATCGCGATCGGCGTGTTGGTGGCCGGTTGCTCGCAGTCGGTGGGTGGCGAGGCCGAGCCGTCGGGCGCCCCGCCCGCAGCGTCGTCGTCGCAGGCCTCGCCGACCGGGGCAGCACCGCCGACCACGCGCCCACCGGCCGCTGCGCCCCCGCCGGGCGCCCCGGTCGGCGACGTCATCGAATGGATCGAAGAGGCCGACCCCGTCGACCCGGCCGCACACCACGTCGCCTTCCGCGACGGCGTGACCACGCAACTCGGTGACGACATCGCGTTCACCGCGCCGTCCGGATCGCCGCACGACTCGACCCAGTGCATCACCGACGTCGAGTACGACGCCGACGCGTTGATCTGCTTGGCCGACCTCGACTCCCCCACCCCTCGACCGGACGGCGCCGAGGGCATGTGGAAACCGGGCTGGATCGAGTACACCGGCACCGCGATGCAGGTCGGGGCGCTGCACGGCGATCCTGGCCCGTTCATCAACGGCGTCGGTCCCGAGTTGCCGGCCGGAAGGACACTCGCGTTCGGTGACTTCCGCTGCCGCAGCGATGGCAGCGGATTGGCCTGTGTGAACTACGCGCACCGTTCGGCCACGTGGATCAGCGCGGCGAGCGTGGTGCCCTACGGCTGCCTGCAGCCGGCCACCGCACCCCCCGGCGTCGGGAAGATGTTCAGCTGCTGAAGCCCTATCCGTGCGTGTCGCGGGCCTTCGCCCGGGCCCGGCCCGGGTAGATCTGCGTCATGCCGATCGCGCCGACGATCACCACCACCGGGATCACCGCCTTGGTCCAGTGCACCGTCGACGGCGACGTGGCCGCCACATAGCCCAACACCGCGATCAGCGCGAAGACCAGCGCCCACATCAGGGTGAGTACCTGGTTGGTTCGCCGGAAAGCGGTCTCTTCCCACTCCTGGCGTCCCGCCTCGGGTGGGGCGTACTGCGCGGTGAACGGTTCGAAGGCCAGCGATACGAGTGCCATCGCGGCCAGCACACCGCTGGACAGGGTGGTGGCGTAGGTGTCCATCCAGTCCCGGTCGGTCGATCCGAGGATCAGGCCGACGACGGTGACGCCGGAGAAGAACACGACGGTCACGACGTCGAGCAGCCGCACACCGGCGAATCCCGCCGACACCCCGAGCAGCACGGTGGCGAGCACCGCGCAGATCGCCCCGAACATCCAGGTGCTGGGGCCGTCGGCGACGAGCCAGTAGATGATCCACGGGACGAACCCGATGAAGGGGCTGCGCTCGAACCATTCGTCCACGCCCCACCAATACCTGTCGACGACCGCTCAGGCCAGGCGAATGCGGCGTTTGATCAGCCCAGCCGGAACGTGCCGGTCACCAATTCCGGAGTCACCGACACACCGTTGATGGTCGCCTTCGGCGTGCCGTCCTCGAACTCGATCGGGTCCGCCGGCCGCAGCGTCCGACTGGGCCTGATGTCGTTGCGCACGTCGAAGTCGCTGAACTCGTCGAGGTTGAACGGATCGAAGTTTCGGCGATCCTCGGCGAACCCGCTGAAGCGCACACCGGTGGCCGAGCCGTCCGGACGCACAACCCAGGAGTCCCGGACGCCGTCGACCTCGGCGGTGTACATGCCGGCCAGACCCGACACCTGGTCGGCGGTGAAGTCGTAGGCGACGCCGTTCATCGTGAGCTCACCGGTGGCCACCGCGCCGTCGAAACTCGCTGCGAGGGTGTCCCGGAACTTCGACGTGATCTCGGTGTCACCCGCAGTCTGGGTGCCGAAGAACCAGGCCTCGTCGTCGACGCCGTTACAGGCATACGCCGCAACCGAATCGCCGTCGACACTGAGCCCGATCGTCATCGTCTTGCCGTCGGCGGCCTCCATGTCGGCCATGTAGCGGGCGGACTCGGGCACGTCCGGAACGGCCGCGGTCTGCGAACCTGGCTGCGCCTCGGTCGACGGTGGTGTCGAGGAGTTGCCAGAACACGCGGTCAGCATGCCGAACGCCGCGAGCGCGCCGATTCCTGCCACCAAGGTGTGGGCGTGTTTTCTCATGTGAGCAGCATGAACGCCCTTCGCGGGCGCCGCATGAAGATTATGTGGAGATTGCGTGGAGAAAGTCATCCGCTCAGTCCGCGAGGAAGGCGTCCACCTCGTCGCAGAACACCCGCCAGCCCGGTTCGGTGGCAGTCAACAGGTGATTGCTGCTCGCCAGGGCCACCAGTCGGGAATCCGGGATCAGCGCGGCCAGTTCCTCGCCGTAACGCATCGGAACGCGGTGATCGTTCCGGGAATGCAGGATCAGCGTCGGGCACCGTACGTGCCCGGCCTGCTCGCGCACATCGATGTGCGCGAACTCCTGCAGGAACCGCACCGCGTTCTCCGGCGATGTGGTTCGCCGTTGCAGTTGATCGAAAGCATCCCAGTCCGCCCGGGTGCCGTCGGGCAGGAACTGCGCGGCGAACACCTGGCGAAACGCTGGGTCGTCGCGACCCCAACCAACCCGGGCCAGATCCAGATCCAGGGCCGCGGCACGCTTTTCGTCCTCACTCTGGGCTCGCACCGCACGGCCCCTGGCGTAGGCTCCGCACAACACCAGTTTGGTGACCTTCTCCGGGTGCCGGGCCGCGTAGGCCACGGCAACCGCGCCGCCCTGAGACACCCCGAGCAGCGGAAAGCGTTCCAGGCCCACCGCATCGACGACGGACTCCAGGTCCGTCACCCAGTCGTGGAAGGTGAAATCCTTTGCGTCCCAATCGGACAGGCCGCAACCTCGCTCGTCGTACCGGATGAACGTGTGGTGCGCCGACATGTCCCGCACCCAGTGCCGCCAGACCGGGCTCTCGACGTCGTAGCCGAGATGGGTCATCCAGTTCGCCGCCCGCACCAACGGTGGCCCGTCTCCGGTGACCGCGTACGCCAGCCGGATTCCGTCGCCGGCCCGGCAGAACGCGATGTGCTGGCGGGGAACTTCCGGTTCGGGTCGCGATTCGGCCTCGCCGTCCGTGTCGTGGTGCGCGCGCAGCGCCCCGACGAACTGATAGCCGCGGCCCCGGACGGTGCGGATGTAGCGCTGGGATTCGCCGTCGTCGCCCAAAGCGCGGCGCACCGCTTTGATGCGGCTGGTCAGCGCGGCCTCGCCGACGAATCGGCCGCCCCACACCGCGTCGAACAGTTCCTCTTTGGTCACGCAGCGTTCGTGGTTGCTCAGCAACTGGGCCAGGACGTCGAACACCTGCGGCTCCACGCGGACCACGTTCTCGCCACACTTGAGTTCATAGCGTGCCGTGTCGAGGGTGTAGTCGTCGAAGCGCCACACCCGTGGCGCCGGCGACTCAGCGCTGGACACGCGGTTACAGTACCGCCGGTGGCGCCTGATTGTCGGGCGCGTCAAACACGCCGGTGTCAGCGCCAGCCGTCAGCGGCTCGGGCCGCCCGCATCACTGCATCGCACAGGTCACGCAACTCGGCCGGGCCGGCACCTTCCTCGATCGCCATCGCCATGTCCTCGGCGGCGCACCTGACCTCATACACGCGGTCGGACAGCAGCGACGCCTCGTCGGCCGAGAGGACCACCGCATCGGCAGGCACCGACGTCCCTTTGACCATCGCGCGCTGCTCGTAGGCGCGCTGCCGGCACGACTGTCGGCAATACTGTCGCCGTCGACCCATCCCGGTGTCGGCCACCTCCCTGCCGCACCAGCGGCAACTCTGCGGACGGGCGCGCGTCGCGTCACGGGCGGCAGCCGGGGTCACCGAGGTCACCGCACGACTCTAAACCGGGGTATTCGCCGCGGCGCGTATCATCGACGGCCGAGTCGGGAACTCCAGGGGACGTCTACACGTTGACACTGGGTTCTCGCTTCGCCTGCGAAGCTTGGACCATGAGCGTTCATTGAGGAGTTGACGATGGCTGATCGCGTTTTGAGAGGCAGTCGCCTCGGAGCCGTGAGCTACGAGACCGACCGCAACCACGACCTGGCGCCGCGTCAGGTGGCCCGCTACCGCACCGACAACGGCGAAGAGTTCGACGTCCCGTTCGCCGACGACGCCGAGATCCCCGGCACGTGGCTGTGCCGCAACGGCATGGAAGGCACCCTGATCGAGGGTGACGTTCCCGAGCCGAAGAAGGTCAAGCCCCCCAGGACTCACTGGGACATGCTGTTGGAGCGCCGCTCGATCGAGGAGCTCGAAGAGCTGCTCAAGGAGCGGATGGACCTGATCAAGACCCGTCGCCGCGGCAGCTGAGCCTCATCGTGCGGTGCCGCGCGCCCGGTCGATCCGGGCGCGCAGGCCCCACTCGGCGACCTTGACGATCGCCTCGCGGATCGTCGATCCGTCCATCTTGGACACTCCGTGCTCGCGTTCGGTGAACGTGATCGGGACCTCGGTGACGGTGAATCCGGCGTTGATGCTGCGCCACGTCAGATCGACCTGGAAGCCATAACCCTTGGTGTCGATGGCGCCGAGGTCGATCTTCTCCAGCACTTCGCGGCGGTAGGCGCGGTATCCGGCGGTGATGTCGTGGATGTCCACCCCGAGCAGGATGCGTGAGTATCCGTTGGCAGTGCGGGACAGCACCAGCCGCCGGCGCGGCCAGTTCACCACTTCACCGCCGGGTACATAGCGCGACCCGATCACCACGTCGGCGCCGTCGTCGACGGCGCCGAGCAGGCGGTGCAGCTGCTCGGGCGGGTGACTGCCGTCGGCATCCATCTCCACCAGCACGGTGTACTGCCGAGCCAGCCCCCACGCGAAACCCGCGAGATAAGCCGCGCCCAGGCCCTCCTTGGCGGTCCGGTGCATGACGTGGACGCGCTCCGGGTCGGCCAATGCGAGTTCGTCGGCCAGCGCGCCGGTCCCGTCCGGGCTTCCGTCATCGACGATCAACAGGTGCACGTCGGGCTGTGCGGCATGCAGCCGCTCGACGATCAACGGAAGATTCATCCGCTCGTTGTAGGTCGGAACGATCACCAGAGTCCGCGCACTGGGCTTCTCGACCGGCCCTCCCGTGCTGCCCCCCGGCTGCGTGGCTCTGTCACCGGGCATGCCACCGGGGACACTCATGAGGCTCCTTTGTCGTTGTCGGTCGTCACTCGCCGCCGCCGCAGGCGTGCCGGCGAGGATGAACCATTGTGCAGTATCGCCCCCAGAACTCCCGAAACGCCGAGAGCGACCAGCACCGCCTCGACGTAAGGGCCGTACCGGGTGGCCGGCGTCAGCGCGGTGTTGAGACGGATCTGTTGGACCAGGGTGGCAGGCTCGAAGAACTCGGTGCGGGCGAGCTCACGGCCGTCCGGAGCGATGACCGCGCTGATGCCGGTGGTGCCGGCGACGACGACGTAGCGGTCGTGCTCGACGGCCCGCAGCCGGCCGAAGGCCAGCTGCTGTTCGCTCATCGCCTGGTTGAACGTCGCGTTGTTGGTCGGGACGGCCAGCACCTGGGCACCGCTGCGCACCGCCTCACGCGGTGCGCGGTCGAAGATGACCTCCCAGCAGGTGGTCACTCCGACGGGCACCCCGGCGGCCTGCACGACTCCGTCTCCCTGTCCGGGCACGAAATAACCGGCCCGGTCGGCATACGGGGAGAGCTTGCTGAAGAAGCTGCGCCAGGGCAGGTATTCGCCGAAGGGTTGCACGATCTGCTTGTCGTGCCGGTCCGCCGGTCCGGTCTCGGGGTTCCACACGATGACCGTGTTGTTCGACACCGGGTTGGTGGGGCTGTAGCCGTCGGCGGCGACCACGCCCCCGACCAGGATCGGGGCGTCGATGGCGTCGGCCGCCCGGGAGATCAGCTGCGCAGCGTCCGCGTTGGCCAGCGGATCGATGTCGGAGGAGTTCTCTGGCCAGATGACGAACATCGGCTGCGGCACCTGCCCGGCCCGCACCTGTTCGGCCAGTCGCAACGTCTCGGCGACGTGGTTGTCGAGCACCGCGCGGCGTTGGGCGTTGAAGTCGAGCCCCAGTCGCGGCACATTGCCCTGCACCGCGGCGACCGTGACCGGCGCGTTGTCGCCGGCCCCCGCGCCGGCCTTTCGTACTGTCGGCCACGCCAGCGCCGCCGAAAGGAAAACCAGCGCGATGCAGATTCCCGGGATCAGGACCGCCGGCGCGGCGGCGGCGCGGGACACGGCGTCGCGGCGCCACCAGTCGATGATCTCCAGCGTCAGGGCAGCCACGCCGAAGCCCAACAGCGCGACCGCGAAGGAAACCAGCGGCGCCCCGCCCACGTAGGCCAAGGACAGCAGCGGACTCTCCGTCTGCGAGTAGCCGACGACGCCCCACGGAAACCCACCGAACGGCACGGTCGACTTCAGCCACTCCTGCGCCGACCACAGCCCGGCGAACCACACGGGCCATCCGGGCAGCCGACGCACAGCCACCGCCACCGCCCCGAACGCCGCAGGGAACAGCGCTTCGGCGAAGCTCAGGGCCAGCCACGGCACGGCCCCCACCAGCCCGCTGATCCAGGGCAGCAGCGGCAGGTAGAAGGTCAATCCGAAGAGCAGTCCGTAGCCGAAACCGCCGATCACGGTGGTACCGGGTCGGGTCAGCACCCACGACAGCAGGGCAAACGCCGCGATCGCGGAGTACCACCAGCCCACCGGGGGAAAGGCTGCATACAAGGCGATCCCGGCCACCATCGTGACGGTCAGGGCGGGCATCCGGTCCACGACGGCCGTACCGAACCGCGCCAACCGGGAGCGCCGGTCCTCGTCGTCGGCTTCTGCCGCCTCCGCGGCCATCGATTCAGCCATGGATGACCACCCCGCGGTGGACCGTCTGCCGACAGCGCGGCAGACGGTCCTCCAGTCTGGGCAGAACGGGCACCCGCGAGCGCGGATCGGTGGACCAGCGCTGGACCGCGTCGGCGGGCGCGGCGACGTCGAACTCGTCGGCGTCCCAGATCGCGTAGGACGCCGGGGCGCCGGGCACCAGTGTGCCGGTGATGCCGTCGCGCACCCCTCCGGCGCGCCACGCGCCGCGTGTGGCGGCCGAGAACGCCGCCCGCGCCGAGATCGCGCTGCCTGCGGTGTGGTGCCGGGTCGCCGCGCGGACCGCGGCCCACGGGTTCATGTCGGTCACCGGGGTGTCGGAGCCGAACGCGAGTGGCACGCCTTGGGATGCTAACAGCGCGAAATGATTCATCGGCCGAGCTCGCTCAATGCCGAGACGCTGGGCATACATGCCGGATCCACCGCCCCACAGCGCATCGAAGCCCGGTTGCATGCTCGCGATCACTCCCCAGCTTCCGAGCTTGGCAGCCTGCTCCCCGGTGACCATCTCGACGTGCTCGAGCCGGTGACCACACCGAGCCACCGCCACCGCCCCGTACTTCGCGACCACGGCGTCGAACGCGTCCACCGCCGCGGCGACCGCTGCATCGCCGATGACATGGAATCCTGCGGTCACCCCGGCCTCGGTGCAGGCCGCCAGGTGAGACGTGATGGCCTCGGTGTCGAGGTAGCGGTTGCCGGTCGTGCAGTCTGCGTCGGCGTAGGACTCGTGCAGCCAGGCGGTGCGCGACCCGATGGCGCCGTCGACGAACAGGTCACCGGCCAGGCCGTGCGCGCCGGTCGTGTCGATCAGCGACCTGGCCGCCTCGGCGGTGTCCACCGCCTCGCCCCAGTATCCGACGACCGCGACGCCGTGCTCGAAGGCGCGGAGCTCGTGCCAGTCGTCCAGACCGGCGATGTCCGGACCGGCGCATTCGTGCACTGCGACGATTCCCGCCGCGGCCGCCGCGTCCAGGGCGGCACCTCGCGCCGCTGCGCGCTGAGCGGGGGAGAGCCCCGCTCGGGCCGCGGCGCGGACCCGGTGGTGGGCGTCGGCGGTCAGCGGCTCGCCGTCGGGGATGCCGGCGGCGCGCCGGAGCGCGCTCGAGGCGACCGCGGAATGGACGTCGATGCGGGACAGGTAGGCGAGCCGGCCACCCACCGCGGCGTCCACGTCGCCGGTGGTCGGTGCGGCCCGTTCGGGCCAGCGGGTCTCGTCCCAGCCGTGCGCCCATATCGCGCCGTCGGTGTGGGTGCGGGCGAAGTCGGTGAGCAGGTCGAGGCAGTGCCGCAGCGAGGTGGCCTGCCGCAGGTCCAGACCGGTGCGGGTGAGACCGGTGGCGGTGACGTGGACGTGGCTGTCGACGAAGGCCGGAGCGACGAACAACCCTTCGAGGTCGACGACGGTCGCGTCCGGAAACTGCGCCTGTCCGACGTCGTCGCTGCCGAGCCAGGCGACCAGACCGTCACGGACCGCCATCGCGGTGGCGTCGGGCATGGCGGGGCTGTGCACGCGCCCGTTGAGCAGCAGGGTGGTTGTCATGGGTTGGAGGTGAGTGGCGCGGTGGGCGCGAAAGTCAGTCGGTGAGCCGGCGCTGTTCGGCGCCGGGGCGGTACTCGTCGACGGTGGCGTTGACGTCATCGGCGCCGTAGGTGACGTCGTCGCTGACGTCGAGGACCTCGCCGTCGATGTAGTCGGTGCGCCGTGGCGCGCGACCGGCGGCGACGCCGCCGACGGTGCTGATACCGACGATCAGCGGCGCCCGCCTGGCGGCCAGCGCGGTCACCACGGGACGCGCGGCAGCGCGGGTCGGGGGCAGCAGCAGCAGGGCTCCGAGCGCGGAACTGGCCAGACCGGGAATCACGACGAGCACGGTACCCAGCGCGACGAGCGCACTGTCGGTCACCGTCCCGGCGGCGTTGGCGGCGGTCAGACCGGACCGAAGTCTGCGCAGGTGGCGGCGCAGCTGAGACCCGGCCAATGCCAGTCCCAGGACGAACGCACCGGCGAGGGCGAGCACGGTCCAGCCGAAACCGATCGTCGAGACGAGCGCGACCAGCACGGCCAACTCAACGACCGCGTAGAGCAGGAACAGCCTCATCGCCATAGTGTGTCAACGCGCGGCCGGGCGCGCGGGTTCCAGCGGCGGCTAAGAATCGGCTGTGACCGCCTGCACCTCGATGGCGGCGTGCACCTTGTCGATTCCGCCACGCAACAGCGCCTGCGGGATGAAGTACCAGGCGTGGTTCCAGTACCGCCTGATGACCATGTCGAACACCCGTCGCGTCTCGGACTTCGGCAGCATCCGCGCGACGGCCTCCACCGGTTCACCCTTGACTTTGCCGAGGACACCGCACTTCTGGATCAGCACGCGGGGGGTGTTGTTGATCCTCTTGGTCTTCCACGAGCCGTCGTCGGTGATGATCAACAGCTTGTCCCCGTCGGGCACGCCCCATACGGGCGTCGGCTTGGGCCGGCCGTCCTTGGTGAACGTGGTCAGCAGCAGGTACTTCTCGCGGTAGACGTCGGCGAATGTCGGCGACGAGACGGGTTGTCCGGCCATCACGCCGCCTTGATCTCGACGGCGACGTTGTTCTTCATCCCGCCCCGCAGCTTGGAAAAGAAGTTGAACGTCTTGCCGAGCAGACCGTAGCGCTCGCCGATCGCGTCGTAGGCCTCGCCGGCACGGGCCGGGTCGACTTTCGCGACCGCGTCGACGGCTTCGCCGAGTGGCTTCCCGCGACGGTCACATTTGGCGATGGTGACGCGAGAGGTGTTGCGGATCCGCTTGACCTTCCAGGACTTGCCCTGGGTGATGGCGATGAGACCGTCCCCGTCGGGCGCCGCCCAGATCGGCGTCGGCTTCGGACGGCCGTCTTTGGTGAAGGTCGTCAGCAGGATGTACTCGGATCCGGCGATGTCGGAGAAGGTCGGGGCCATGCCGACAATCTAACCGCGCCGGCACCGCGACCCTGTGCGGCGTTGAAGGTGATGAGGTGGAGCGTCGGGCGGTCGTCGATCCGGCGCTGCTCGACTGGTACCTCACGCAGCGTCGAACGTGATGAGGTCGATGCTCAGTCCGTCTTCGATGATGCTGCGTCGGGTGACGGGGGTTCCGGGGGCTGGTGGGGCCAGGGAGTGGTAGGTCGCGCCGGTGGGGGTGGTGTAGGTGGCGGTGTGGGTGCCGTCGTCATCGGTGGTGGTGACGGTCCAGCCGGGGGCGTCTTTGGCGTAGTTGCAGGTTTCACAGCTGCCCAGTCCGTTGCGGGCGCTGGTCGGCCCGCCGTCACGGTCAGGGGTCGCGTGGTCGTGGTGGCGGATCGGGGCGTCGCAGTAGGGGGTGCGGCAGCTCTGGTCGCGCACGTCGATGAACCGCGCCAGCCCGGGCGGGAAGAACCGGGCCCGTGACTCCATCGCCACCAACTGTCCCGAGGTGGGGTGGCGATACAGCCGGCGCAGGGTGGCTTTGGCCTCGGTTTGGGCGGCGGTCGCGGCGTCGGCGAGCAGATGACGGGCCACCGCGGCCGGCACAGGGCCGTAACCGTGCACCCAGGCGGGGCTGGTGTCGGCGCCGAACAGGGTGGTGTCAGCCATGACCAGGTTCAGCGCCACCGACACCGGTTCGGTGGCGCAGTGGCCGGTGGCGCGTTCGTAGAGGGTGTCGGCCATCACCTGCCCGCGCGAGCGCCCATCACAGGTCACGTCGGCGTGGCGTTTCAACGCCGCATAGATTCCGACGCCCTGGGCCACCGGCAGCAGCGCGGTGACATAGACCATGGCATCGGGGGCCGGGCGGGTCCACACCGCCCGATCCGCGGGGGCTTTGCGGGCCCGTTCGGCGACCGCGGCGGCATCCAACCGGGCGGCGATCTTCGCGGCTTCGGCGGTGATGCGCTGATTTCCCCAGCCGGTCAGCCGGGTCGGGTCGGCGCACAGTTCGGCGTCCAACTCAGCGCGGTGCTCGACACTCAGACAGGCCGATTCTTTGACGATCAGGGTGGCCCGCCACTCCGAGAGCACCCCGGCGTGCAGGGCGGCCAGGGTGTGGGGCATCTCGGACACCAGGGCCCGCGCGAACCCCAGGTGGCGGCCCCCGCATGCCGGGGCGTCGCGGCGGGCCAGGGCGACCTCGCTGGCCAACCCTTGCCCACGCTTGGCGGCCGGGATCCCGGCGGTCTTCTCGGCCGCCTCCCGTTGGGCGGCCCACAGCGCGGTCGCGCGGGCTTGGGCGGCGGCCGCAGCCGATTTCAGGTGCTCGCAGCGCTCGACAACGGCGCGCAACTCGGCCTCCGATGCCCCCGCATCGATATCGAACACACTTTCGAACACAAAACCGACGCTACACCCCGGCGATGACTTCGGGGCCGACGAACCGGTGAGTTCAGCCCTCCAGATCGCCCTCGGCCTCGAGCATCACCTGGCGCAGGCCGTCCAGGGTGGCTTTTTCCGGAGCCGCCCACATTCCGCGACCGGCGGCTTCGAGCAACCTCTCGGCCATGCCATGCAGCGCCCACGGGTTGGACTCGGAGAGGAATTTGCGGTTTTCCTCGTCGAGGAC
>Ga0208331_100385_pt1 | contig 13034 bp, 10 predicted proteins | sample DeeseametaMP1648_FD_184184 | JGI IMG/M metagenome (GOLD analysis project Ga0208331, IMG submission 184184) | Marine microbial communities from the Deep Pacific Ocean - MP1648 (SPAdes) | ecosystem: Environmental > Aquatic > Marine > Oceanic | place: North of Tokelau, South Pacific Ocean... | reverse complement strand
ATGACCGCCGACGGCGCACACCACGAGGTGGAGGTGCTGATCCTCGCCACCGGGTTCAAGGTGTTCTCCGGCGCGGACGACTCTGCGGCGACGTACCCGGTCGTCGGCCCCGACGGCGCGTCCCTGGACCGGTTCTGGAGCGAGAACCGTCTGCAGGCCTACGAGGGTGTCAGCGTGCCCGGCTTTCCGAACTACTTCACCGTGTTCGGTCCGTACGGTTATGTCGGTTCGTCCTATTTCGCGCTGATCGAAGCGCAGAGCCATCACATCGTCCGATGTGTGACCGCTGCGCGGGTCAGGGGCGCGACGCGGGTCGAGGTGCGCCGTGAGGCCAACGACCGCTACTTCGCGGAGATGATGCGCAAGCGGCACCGCCAGATCTTCTGGCAGGACAGTTGCCGACTGGCGAACAGCTACTACTTCGACCAGCACGGCGACGTGCCGCTGCGGCCGACCACCACGGTGGAGGCGTATTGGCGCAGTCGGCGATTCCCGCTCGGCGATTACGCGTTCAGCGTCTGAAGGGTCAGCATTCAGCGTCTGAAGGGTCAGCGTTCAGCGTCTGACGGGCCAGCGCGACCGACCGCGCGTTCGGCCCGCGGTCAATCCGGGTGGCTGCCGTTCTCCGACGACGTCCCCTCGTCCTCGGGCGGGTCGTCGGCACTCCTGTCCCCGCCGAGGTCGGGTTCCATCGCCACGCTTCGCGAGCGTTGCCTCTCAGTGCGCAGCGTCACACCCTCGCCGGCGGGCTGCAGGTGCACCACGGCACCCACCGCGCGGCGGATGCCCGGGGGGCCTTCCACACGCAGGAACTCGCCGAGCCGGCCCGCGCGGTAACGCAATGGCGAGCCGATGAACTCACCGAGGACGACGCCGGCACCCAGGGCCAGCGCCACGGCCGCGGCGGAGAACAGCTGCTGCATACCGTCATCGAAGTCCTCTTCGACGGCGAGATAGAAGACGGCCCGGAACACGGCGAGGCCGGGCAGCATCGGCATGATGCCCGCGGTCGCGGTGACCAGGGCGGGCGCCTGGCGGCGGATCGAGATCACGGTGGCGAACACACCGACGAGGACTGCGGCGATGCCGGTGCCGACGACCTGACCGAAACCGGCTCGGCCCAACCCGATGAGGACCATCTCGGCCATCCCGGCAACGACCCCGGCGGTCAGCGCTGACCGCAGGGGCGCGTAACTGGCGATGGTGAAGCACAGGCCGGCGAAGGCGGCCCCGAACACCGCGAGCGCGATCGGCAGCGGCTGATTCGGGACGATGAAGGTCCGGGTGGCATCGACATGCAGTTCGATTCGGACACCGATCATTTCGGCGACCTGGAGTCCGGCCAGGATGCCCACGACGATGCCGCCGGTGAGGAACAGCGCTTCGCCCAGCCGGGTCACCGCGGTGAGCATGTAACCCGTCACGGCGTCCTGCATGGCGCCGACGATCGTCATGCCGGCGAGCAACATGACGATGCCGGTGGCCACCAGCGTCGTCGGGCCCAGACCGAAGAAAAAATAGGCCGCGACGGCGACCAGGGTCGCGATCATCGCCCCGATCACGTGCTGGAAGAAGAACGGGGTCCGGATCTTGTTCAGCAGTCGGCCGGCCCGATCGATCGCGGCCGCGGTGACCGCCGCCAGGAGGCAGGTCAGCCACGTGCCGCCGAACAGCAACGCGATGCCCAGCGCGAAACCCGCCCAGCCCATCGTCGCCAGCCAGCGTGGATACGGGTGCGACTGTTCGGAGATCTCGTCCATCATCTGGTGGGCCTCGTCGACGGTGACACCACCGGAGGTGATCCGGCCGACCAGGCGGTCCAGGTCGGCCACCCGCGTGTAGTCGGTGGAGCGGGCGTTCACCGACCGCACGATCGTCAACGGCGGACCGTCGGCGGTCGGCGGAGCCGAGACGAACACCGTCGTCACGAAGATCTCGACGAGACAGTCAGTCAGGTGATAGGCGCGGGCGACGTCCTGGGCGGTGGCCACCACGTCGGCGGTACCCGACCCCGACGAGAGCATCACCTCGGCAAGCCGGATGGTCAGGTCCAGGACCTTGCGGGTGTGCACGTCGCCCAGCGCGTTCGCGGCGCGACTGCGCTGACCGGCGAGCGGCGCAGGGTCGCGCCGCCCGCGCAGAGCCATCAGACCGCGGTTCAGGCGGGTTGTGCTGGTTGATCGATCTCGAGCCATCGCGGCCCACAATACTGGCGCTCAGGCCCAAATCGGCCGACGGCACTGACCTGCCGCGTCCGGAACACCCTCCGAGCCGTCCCGAGCTCGACAGATGCTGTGCCGCTGTGACTTTCGTCGCAGCGTCAGACCGCGGCCTTGAGGTCGTCGACCTTGTTCAGCTGCTCCCACGGCAGCTCGATGTCGGTGCGGCCGAAGTGCCCGTAGGCCGCCGTCGGCGCGTAGATCGGGCGCAGCAGGTCCAGATCGCGCACGATCGCACCGGGCCGCAGGTCGAACACCGTGCTGATGGCCTTCTCGATCTTGACCGGGTCGACGGTCTCGGAGCCGAAGGTCTCGACGAACAGGCCGACGGGAGCGGCCTTGCCGATCGCGTAGGCGACCTGCACCTCGACGCGCTCGGCGAGACCGGCGGCGACGACGTTCTTGGCCACCCAGCGCATCGCGTAGGCTGCCGAGCGGTCCACCTTGGACGGGTCCTTGCCGGAGAATGCGCCGCCGCCGTGGCGGGCCCAGCCGCCGTAGGTGTCGACGATGATCTTGCGGCCCGTCAGCCCGGCGTCACCCATCGGGCCGCCGAGCACGAACTTGCCGGTCGGGTTGACCAGCAGTCGCGGCTTCGAGGTGTCCATGGTGTCGTGACCCAGCTCGGCGAGCACCGCGTCGATGACGTGCTGCTTGATGTCCGGGGAGAGCTGGTTGTCGAGGTCGATGCCGTCGGCGTGCTGGGTCGACAGCACAACGGTGTCGAGCCGGACCGGCTTGTTGCCGTCGTACTGCACCGTCACCTGGGTTTTGCCGTCCGGTCGCAGGTAGCCCAGCGTGCCGTCCTTGCGGACTTCGGTGAGCTTGCGCGACAGCCGGTGCGCCAGCGCGATCGGCAGCGGCATCAATTCGGGTGTCTCCGAGATGGCGTAACCGAACATGAGGCCCTGATCGCCGGCGCCCTGCAGGTCCAGCGGGTCGGAGCCGCCGCCGACACGGGTCTCGTGGGCGGTGTCGACGCCCTGGGCGATGTCGGGCGACTGCTTGCCGATCCCGATGTTCACGCCGCAGGTTTCGCCGTCGAAGCCCTTGTCGGAGCTGTCGTAGCCGATCTCGAGGATGCGGTTGCGCACGGTGTCGGTGATGTCGGCGAAGGCGTTCCTCGCCGTCGTGGTGACCTCACCGACGACGTGCACCTGGCCGGTCGTGACCAGCGTCTCCACCGCGACCCGGGATCGGGGGTCGTCTGCGAGCAGCGCGTCGAGCACCGAGTCGCTGATGGCGTCGCAGATCTTGTCGGGATGTCCCTCGGTCACCGACTCACTGGTAAACAGCCGGGCTTCGCTCACGTCCGCTCCTTTTCCTCTCGCTCGCACCATTGAGGTCATGCAGGTCAATGCTCAGTCAACTTCTACCGGGTGGCGTTCACACCCGAACCGATGGCCCCCGGACTAACGGGCGCCGCTGTGCAGGAACGCCACGATCGCGTCCACAATACGGCTGGCGATCACAGTCTTCGAACCGTGCTCCAGCGCCGACTCCGCCCCGTCGGCGGCCAACAACCAACCGTCGTTGTGGTCGACCTCGAATGCACGGTTCTCTCCCACCGCGTTGACGACCAGCAGGTCGCACCCTTTGCGCTGCAGTTTCGCGCGGGCGTGGAAGAGCACGTCGCCGTTGGCGTCGCCGGTCTCTGCCGCGAAACCGACGATGGCCTTCATGTTGGGCAGTTGCCCGTCGCTGCGGGCCCGCACCGCTCCGGCGAGAACATCGTCGTTGCGCACCAACTCGATGGTCGGCTCGCCCTCGCCGACGGGGCCCTTCTTGATCTTGCTGGTGGCCTGGTTGGCGGGCCGGAAGTCGGCCACTGCGGCGGCCATCACCAGCACATGGGAATCCGGCGCGTACTTGGAGACGGCGTCGCGCAGCTGCGCAGCCGAACCCACGTGCACCACGTGCACACCGGCAGGGTCGATCAGACCGGCGGTGTTGCCCGCGACCAGGGTCACGTCGGCACCACGCTGGGCCATCACCCGCGCCATCGCGTAACCCTGCTTACCCGAACTGCGGTTGCCGATGAAGCGGACCGGGTCGATGGGCTCGCGGGTGCCACCGGCGGTGACCAGCACCTTGACGCCGGACAGGTCGAACGGCAGCCCGTCGGGGCGGGCGAGCAGCAGCTGCGACAGCGTGCTGATCTCTTCGGCTTCGGGCAGCCGACCGGGGCCGGTGTCGGCGCCGGTGAGCCGACCCGAAGCGGGTTCCATCACCACCACGCCACGTCGGCGCAGCGTGGCGACGTTGTCGACGGTGGCCGGATGCAGCCACATCTCGGTGTGCATCGCGGGGGCGAACAGCACCGGACAGCGGGCAGTGAGCAACGTCGCCGTCAGCAGGTCGTCGGCGCGGCCGACGGCCGCGCGGGCCAGCAGGTCGGCGGTCGCCGGGGCGACCACGACGAGATCGGCAGCCTGCCCGATCCGCACGTGCGGAACCTCGTGCACGTCATCGAACACCCCGGTGTGCACCGGGTTACCGGAGAGCGCCTCGAAAGTCGCCGCTCCGACGAATTTCAGCGCGGATTCGGTGGGCACCACCCGGACCGAGTGACCCGCTTCGGTGAGCTGACGGACCACCGTGGCCGCCTTGTAGGCGGCGATACCGCCGGCGACACCGACGATGATCCGTTTGCGCTGCATCAGCGGTGGCTACTCGCCCTCGGTGTGCTCGAGCAGATCTTCGTGGATCTCGCGCATGGCGATCGAGAGCGGCTTCTCCTGCAGTCCGGGCTCGACCAGCGGTCCGACGTACTCGAGGATTCCGTCGCCCAGCTGGTTGTAGTAGTCGTTGATCTGGCGCGCGCGCTTGGCGGCGTAGATCACCAGCGCATACTTGCTCGACGCGCGGTCCAGCAACTCGTCGATGGGCGGGTTGGTGATGCCCAGCGGCGTGTCGTAGGCGCTGGCGGTGTCGGTGTCGACGGCGGCCAGCCGCGTGTCGGCGTGCGGGGTGCTCACGTAGAAGTTCTCCTGGCGCTTGGCGGTTAGGCTTGTCACGAACACATCGGGGGGCGATCAGAGGCGGTCGCGCGGCACCGACGTGTGGGCCACCAGCAAGGATACCAATTCCGCGCAGGCCGATTCCAACTGGCTGTTGACGACGACCTCGTCGAAATCACCCTGAGCGGCCAATTCAGCGCGCGCCGTCTGCAGCCGGCGGGCCATCACGTCGGCGGATTCGGTGCCGCGGCCGATGAGCCGTTTCTCCAGCGTCACCCAGTCCGGCGGCGCCAAGAACACCGACACGGCCTCGGGCATCGCCTGCTTCACCGCGCGCGCGCCGGCGAGATCCACCTCGATCAGCACGGGTCGACCGGCCGCCGCCGCGGAGCGCACCGGCTCGGCGGGTGTTCCCGACCGGTGCAGACCCCCGTGGATCTCGGCCCACTCCAGCAGCGCACCGTCGTCGATGAGCTGCTGGAATCGTTCGGGCGTCACGAAGGTGTAGTCGACTCCGTCCACCTCGCCGGGTCGCGGCGCCCGCGTGGTGACCGACACGCTGAAGTACAGGTCAGCGACCCGTTCCCGCAGGCAGCGCACCACGCTGGACTTCCCGACGGCAGACGGGCCGGACAGCACGACCACCGGAGCCTGAAGCGCCCCGATGCCGCGGTCCGGCCCTCCGCCTTCGATCACGACCTCCCTTTACGAGAAGTCGAACTTTTCCAGCAGGGCCTTGCGCTGACGATCACCCAGGCCGCGCAGCCGGCGGGTGGGGGCGATCTCGAGCTCGGTCATGATCTCCTGAGCCTTGACCTTGCCGACCTTGGGCAACGCCTCGAGGAGCGCTGACACCTTCATCTTGCCCAAGACCTCGTCGGTCTCGGCGTCCTGGAGCACCTGCTTGAGGTTGGTGCCGCCGCGCTTGAGCCGGTCCTTGAGCTCGGCTCGCGCTCGACGTGCGGCAGCAGCCTTCTCCAACGCTGCCGCGCGCTGTTCGTCGGTCAACTGGGGAAGGGCCACGGGATCCTCCGATTCATCACCATCAACTGATTTGTCTCGACTGGTCCGTCGCGAACCAGCCAGCGTGGACGACCGTACCCACGTGGACTGACGAAAGCTAACCCCACCCCCCGGTTACCTGGTTAAAAGCCCAGCGTGTAGGGCGCGAGGGGGCGCTCACAGCGTTTTCCCAGCAACGCCGCGGGGCCATCGCGGCAACGCTGTTTTCGGCCAAAGAGCCTGCATATCAAGGGCATTCGCCGATCGTCGCAATCCCGGGCGAGCGACGCGGCTCGGCGGCCACCCTCGTACCCGCTCCGTGAGGGGCTTCGCCGAGAAATTTTCGCTGGTCATCGCGTGTCGGGCGTGTCGGGGCGGGCGCGCTGCGACGCACGGGGCCCGCGGCAGCGGTGGACGCGCGGATCCCGGCGGCCGGAACGGCACCGGCGACGGTGTCGAAGATCTCTGACCTGCGGCTGGGGCGCCGAAATCACTACCCGGCCAGGTAGGCGACCGCGTCGCGCATGCGTGCGGCGGCGGCGGCCAGATCGGCCACCTCGGGACCCGCGCGCAGGACCTCGCGCGAGACCGCGGGCAGCAACTGGCCGGCGTGGGCGCCACCGAGACCGGCCAGCGCCTCCGGACGGCCGCCCTGGGCGCCGACGCCGGGCACCAGTACGGGCCCGTTGAGGGCGCTCACATCGGGCGGATCGCTCAGCGTGGCGCCGACCACGACGCCGACGCTGCCGTACCGCTCGCCGGTGTTGACCTCCGCGGCGGCGTCGACGATCGTCTGCGCGACGGTGCGCTCCCCGGCCCGTGCCCGCTGGACGTCCGCACCCTCCGGGTTGGAGGTGGCCGCCAGAACGAACACGCCGCGGTCATGATCGGCGGCGGTGTCCAGCAGCGGCTGCAACGATCCGAACCCGAGGTAGGGCGATGCGGTCACCGCGTCGGCCGCCAGGGGCGAGTCACCCGCCCACGCCTGGGCGTAGGCGGCCATGGTCGAGCCGATGTCACCCCTCTTGGCGTCGGCGAGCACCAGCACCCCGGCGTCGCGCAGAGCGCCGATCGTGCGTTCGAGCACCGCGAATCCGGCCGCACCGTAGGCCTCGAAGAACGCCACCTGCGGCTTGACCACCGCCGCGGCACCGAACGCGGCGACGCAGATGTCGCTGAAGCGAGCCAATCCGTCGGCGTCGACGGCCAGACCCCACGCCTGCAGAAGTTCCGGGTGCGGGTCGATGCCCAGGCACAGTGGGCCGCGCTGGGCCATCGCACCGGCGAGGCGCTCACCGAACCCGCTCACCGTCAGGACCCCAGGGCGCTGTGCAGCTCCTGCAGTGACATCACCCCGATGTCGCCGCGGATGCCCGCCTCGATGCCCTGCACCGCGGCGGAGGCGCCCTGCACCGTCGTCACGCAGGGAATGTTCATCGACACCGCCGCGGACCGGATCTCATAGCCGTCGATGCGCGGCCCGGAGTTGCCGTACGGTGTGTTGATCACCATGTCGATCTCGCCGGCCTTGATGGCGTCGACCGCCGAGGGAAGCGGGTTGGTTTCGCTCGGCTCCTCGAAGTGCTTGCGCACCTCGTCGCACGGAATCCCGTTGCGCCGCAACATCTCGGCAGTGCCCTCGGTGGCCATCACCCGGAACCCGAGATCGGCCAGGCGTTTGACCGGGAAGACCAGCGAGCGCTTGTCGCGGTTGGCCACCGACACGAACACGGTGCCCTGCGTCGGCAGGGACCCGTACGCCGCGGTCTGGCTCTTGGCAAACGCGCTGCCGAAGTCGTGATCGATGCCCATGACCTCGCCGGTCGACTTCATCTCCGGGCCCAGCAGCGAGTCGATCTGGCTGCCATCGGATTTGCGGAACCGGTGGAACGGCAGCACGGCTTCCTTGACCGCGACCGGGGCGTTGCGGGGGGTGGTCCCCCCGTCCCCGGTGCGCGCCAGCAGTCCTTCGTCGCGCAGCTGCGCGATGGTGGCGCCGAGCATCACCCGAGCACACGCCTTGGCCAGTGGGACCGCGGTGGCCTTGGAGACGAACGGCACGGTCCGGCTGGCCCGGGGATTGGCTTCCAGCACGTAGAGCACGTCGTCCTTGAGCGCGTACTGCACGTTGAGCAGGCCGACCACCCCCACTCCGAACGCGATCGCCTCGGTGGCGCGGCGCACCGCCTCGATGTCACTGCGGCCCAGCGTGACGGGCGGCAGCGCACAGGCCGAGTCACCGGAATGGATGCCGGCCTCCTCGATGTGCTCCATGATTCCGCCGATGTAGACCTCGGCGCCGTCGCACAACGCGTCGACGTCGATCTCGATCGCGTCCTCGAGGAACCGGTCGACCAGCACCGGGTGTTCGGGCGACAACTCGGTGGCGCGCTGGATGTAGCCTTCGAGGCTTTCCTCGTCGTAGACGATCTCCATGCCGCGCCCACCGAGCACATAGGACGGCCGCACCAGCACCGGGTAGCCGATGTCGGCGGCGATGCGACGGGCCTGGTCGAAGCTGATGGCGGTGCCGAAGCGCGGCGCGGGCAGACCGGCGTTGGTGAGCACCTCGCCGAAGCGGCCACGGTCCTCGGCGAGGTCGATCGCCTCGGGCAGGGTGCCCACGATCGGCACGCCGGCCTTCTCCAGCCGCTCGGCCAGCCCGAGCGGCGTCTGCCCGCCGAGCTGGACGATGACCCCCACGACGCCGGGTCCGCCGCGCCCCGAGGACTGCTCGGCGAAGAACACCTCGAGCACGTCCTCGAAGGTCAACGGCTCGAAGTACAGCCGGTCGGCGGTGTCGTAGTCGGTCGACACCGTCTCCGGGTTGCAGTTGACCATGATGGTCTCGAAGCCCGCGGCGCTCAGCGTGGTCGCGGCGTGCACGCAGCTGTAGTCGAACTCGATGCCCTGGCCGATGCGGTTGGGCCCTGACCCCAGGATCAGCACCTTGGGCCGTTCGGCCTGCGGCGCGACCTCCGTCTCGGCTGACGGATCGAGCTCGTAGCTGCTGTAGTGATACGGCGTCTTGGCCTCGAACTCCGCGGCGCAGGTGTCGACGGTCTTGAACACCGGGTGGATGCCGAGACGGCGGCGCAGCGCCCGCACACCGGCCTCACCGGCCAGTTCGGGTCGCACCGCGGCGATCTGGCGGTCGGACAGGCCGCTGTACTTGCTGTAGCGCAGCAGCTCCTCGGTGAGCACCGGGGCGTCGATCAGTTCGGCGCGCAACTCGACCAGCCCGGCGATCTGCTCGACGAACCACGGGTCGACCCCGGAGGCGCGCGCCACCTCGTCCACACCGGCCCCCAGCCGCAGCGCGTACTCGATGTCGTAGAGCCGTCCGTCGGTCGGGGTCCGCAGCCGGGCCAGCACATCGCTGACGTCGAGGTCGGGATCGGGGCCGGTCCAGAACCCCGTGCGGCTGGTCTCCAGAGAGCGCATCACCTTGCCCAGCGCCTCGATGAAGTTGCGACCCAGCGACATAGCCTCGCCCACCGACTTCATCGCGGTGGTCAGCGTGGTGTCGGCGCCGGGAAACTTCTCGAACGCGAACCGCGGCGCCTTGACCACCACGTAGTCCAGAGTGGGCTCGAAACAGGCCGGGGTTTCCTTGGTGATGTCGTTGACGATCTCGTCGAGCGTGTATCCGATGGCCAGCTTCGCGGCGATCTTGGCGATCGGAAACCCGGTCGCCTTGGAGGCCAGCGCGCTGGAGCGCGACACCCGCGGGTTCATCTCGATGACGATGAGCCGGCCGTCTTCGGGGTTGACGGCGAACTGGATGTTGCAGCCGCCGGTGTCCACCCCGACCTCGCGCAGGATGTCGATGCCCAGTGTGCGCATGGTCTGGTATTCGCGGTCGGTCAACGTCATCGCCGGTGCCACGGTCACCGAATCACCGGTGTGCACCCCCATCGGGTCGACGTTCTCGATCGAGCACACCACCACGACGTTGTCGTGGCCGTCGCGCATCAGCTCGAGCTCGTATTCCTTCCAGCCGTAGATCGATTCCTCGATCAGCACGTTCGCCGACGGCGACGCGGTCAGGCCGTCACCGGCCATCCGCTCGATGTCCTCGGCCGAATACGCCATGCCGGAACCGAGGCCGCCCATCGTGAAGCTCGGCCGCACCACCACGGGCAGACCCAGGTCGGCGACCGTCTCGTGCACCTCGTCCATCGTGTAACAGACACGGCTGCGGGCGGATTCACCGCCCACCTTGGCGACGATGTCCTTGAACTTCTGCCGGTCCTCACCGCGCTGGATCGCCTCGAAGTCCGCGCCGATCAGCTCGACACCGTACTTGTCCAGGACGCCGTTCTCGTAGAGCTTGACGGCGGTGTTGAGCGCGGTCTGACCGCCGAGGGTGGCCAGCAGCGCGTCGATCTTGTTGCCGCGCTCGGCCTGCTGGGCGATCACCCGCTCCACGAAGTCGGCGGTGATCGGCTCGACGTAGGTGTGGTCGGCGAACTCCGGGTCGGTCATGATCGTCGCCGGGTTGGAGTTCACCAAGCTGACCTGCAGGCCCTCGGCCCGCAGCACGCGACAGGCCTGGGTGCCGGAGTAGTCGAACTCGCAGGCCTGCCCGATGATGATCGGCCCGGAGCCGATCACCAGGACATGGTTGAGGTCTGTGCGACGCGGCATCTACTTCCCCTCTCCGCGAGCGCGCGTGTCGGTACCCGACACGCCGCGCAAATCTGTGCAGGACCGCACGCTCGCGGTCACGTGTTGTCCGCCATGAGGTCGACGAACTGGTCGAACAGGTACGCCGCATCGCGCGGTCCGGCGGCCGCCTCGGGGTGGTACTGCACCGAGAACGCCTTGCCGTCGAGAAGCCGGACCCCTTCGACGGTGCCGTCGTTGGCGCAGGTGTGGCTGATCTCGGCACGTCCGAACGGGGTGTCGAACTGCTCCCCCGCCTCACCTTCGAGGGCGAATCCGTGGTTCTGCGCGGTGATGGCGACCCGGCCGGTGGCGTGATCGATCACCGGGATGTTGATGCCGCGGTGCCCGAACACCATCTTGTAGGTGTCGCGGCCCAGCGCGCGCCCCAGGATCTGGTTGCCGAAACAGATTCCGAACAGCGGGATCCCGGCACCGAGGACGTCCCGTGTCACGCCGACCACATGATCGGCGGTGGCCGGGTCGCCCGGCCCGTTGGACAGGAAGACACCGTCGGGCTTCAGCTCGGCGATCTCGGCGAACGACGCCGAGGACGGCAGTACCCGGCAGCGCACCCCGCGGGCGGCGAAGTTACGGGGCGTGTTGGTCTTGATACCGAGATCCAGCGCGACCACCGTGAACCGTTCGCCACCCTCGGGTTCGACGACGTAGGCGTCGTCGGTGCTGACCTCGCCTGCCAGGTCGGCGCCCAGCATCGGCTCCTGATGGCGGACCCGGTCGACCAGCTCGTCGACGGGCGCCTCGGCGGCCGCCCCGCTGAACACGCCGGCTTTCATCGAGCCGCGGCTGCGCAGATGCCGCACGACGGCGCGGGTGTCGATGCCGGAGACGCCCACGACGCCCTGGCGGTCCAGCTCGTCGTCGAGAGTGCCGGTGGCCCGCCAGTTCGAGGCGCGCGGCGACGGATCGCGCACGGCGTATCCGGCCACCCAGATCTTGTCACCGCGGCTCTCGCTGTCCTCGAGATTCCAGCCGGTGTTGCCGATCTGGGGCGCGGTCGCGACCACGATCTGGCGGTGATAGCTCGGGTCGGTCAGCGTCTCCTGATAGCCCGACATGCCGGTGGAGAACACCGCCTCGCCGAGGGTCTGCCCGACGGCCCCGAACGGACGGCCGGTGAACACGCGGCCGTCCTCGAGCACGAGCAGCGCTTTCTGTCCGGTCATGAGACCTCCTCCGGAATCCATTTCGAATAGTCGCCACGGTTGTCGGCGCGGAACCCGGTGTCGATCTCCGTGCCCGACGGCAGCCGCCAGCGGATCGCGAGAATGCCCTCGTGCGACTGTGTCTTGCCCCCGGCCGCTTTCCTCTTACCCCCGGGGATCACCTTCCCCGCCAGGTTCCGCTCGGTGCGGATGTCGGCGATCGCGTCGTCGGGAATCCAGATGGGCCCGGCTCCGCTGCGCTGCAGCATGATTCCCTCGGGGTAACGGGTCAGCACGGCCTTGGCGCGAAAGCCGAGATCCGCGGCGGCGACGCGGTCGTTCCAGTGCGGCACCAACGTGCTGCCGACGTACAGACCCTTGGTCGGTGCGACCAGCGCCGGACCCACGGTGTCGGGGAGCGGCGGCAGGGCGCCGATGATCTGGGCCTGCCGCTCGGCCCGGCGCCGCCATCCCCGCATCATGGCCTGGATCAGCACCGCGATCAGGATCGCCACGACGGCGGCCATCACCAGCGTGGTCACCAGCGTCCCGGTGTTCACGCGCCGACCTTTCCGTCCCGGGCGGTCACCCTGCCCCGCAACAATGTCGCGGTCACCGTCGCCGGAAGCTCCATGGCCTCGTAGGGCGTGTTGTCCGAGCGACTGGCCAGCGCGGGGCCGTGCACCGTCCACGTCGCCGACGGGTCGATCACCGTGAGGTTCGCCGGTTCCCCGACCTCCAGCGGCCTGCCCTGATCGGGCAGTCCCACGATTGCCGCCGGCGCCTCGCTCATCACCCTGGCTACGTCTCGCCAGGTCAGTAGCCCCGGGTTCACCATCGTCTCGACGACGACCGAGAGCGCGGTCTGCAGCCCGAGCATGCCGGGCCGGGCGTTGGCGAACTCGCAGCACTTCTCGTGCGTTCCGTGCGGGGCGTGGTCGGTGGCCACACAATCGATCACGCCGTCGGCGAGGGCCTGCCGCAACGCGACGGCGTCGCTGGCTTCCCGCAACGGCGGG
>Ga0208331_100371_pt1 | contig 13284 bp, 15 predicted proteins | sample DeeseametaMP1648_FD_184184 | JGI IMG/M metagenome (GOLD analysis project Ga0208331, IMG submission 184184) | Marine microbial communities from the Deep Pacific Ocean - MP1648 (SPAdes) | ecosystem: Environmental > Aquatic > Marine > Oceanic | place: North of Tokelau, South Pacific Ocean... | reverse complement strand
TTCTCAAACACGTGTACGGTTTCTTTTTAAACCAGTGGGATCAGGAGACTTCTACTGCGGTTTTCCCGTTCGCCTGAGGCCAGCATATCAGCACGTGTGTTTCGCCGGAATTGCTTTTTGCTTGTTCGGCGAGCTGGAAGGTAATCGGGTCGGGTCTTCATCTGCAGATACGGATATGATGACGGCGTCGCTACGGCCCAGGTTGGGACGATTGCGTTTTGACGGGCATCAGACCTTCGGACTAGGGCAGGGTGGTCAGTTCTACCGCATTCTGACAGATGCTCTGGGGTCTGTTCGGGACATCGTGGACTTGGACGGCCGGGTTTTTGTGTAATGTCCGTACGATGAGCGCGGGAACTATCTCATTTCAATGTCCGCGGGCCGGCTTCAGACACGGCTTTCGGCGGTGGAATGTTGGTCGAGGAGGGTGCACTAGGTTGCGGGCTCTAACTGGTGGGACTTCGGTTCTAGGGGTCGGTTTGGGGCGGTTTCTGAATAGGGAACTGATTGGGTTTGCCGGGGGGGTCGACTTGTTCCGGTACGGGGGGAATAATCCGGTGACGTTCATCGGTCATACCGGGCTCAGGCCAAATGAAAGTAGCGGCTGGATCTACGACCCATTATCGGGTCAAGAGATACCGACGCCCGTAAGGACCAACCCATCGAACAGGATGGCCTCATAACTTCAATCAGTTCGGGAAATTCATCTTTGGCATTGACATGATGTCTGAATTTGGTCCTGATACCCCACAGAGTAGAGATATGCAGACGGATACCGACAGGATCCAGCGGAGCATCGAGCACTGGAAAAATGTGAACAGCGCTAACCGTAGAGAAGATCCCGATTGTCCGCTAAAAAGTACACGTTACTATCCAGATGACCAGAGCTGGGCCAAGAACTGGGGCTTAAACGGAGGACCCTTTCAGGCGGGACTAAACTCTACAAGGCATTTCGTAGGTGGTTACGGTGTAACAATTACACCGCAACCGAACAACCTCCTCAAAGTAGAGGTCGTAAATGTCACGTCGATGAGGTCTCTCGTATACGATGCCCCTCTCGTTCCGAATAATCCGTTTGGAGAGGGTCCCAATTCCTTTTTTCGAAGTCAGACAAATCGGTACTACTGGTATGTCACAGCTCCTGATTTAAACCCATAAATCGGGGGAGAAAGGAACGTTGAAAGTGTTTATGCCGTTGATGGGATTCTTTTTAGCCTTCCCAATTGTAGCACTTTTCGCATACCTATCTCTTAAAGATAAGCCAAAGGATATTACTCTCTCAAAGCTTTTCTCGGGTATGATGGGCGCAATACTCGGATTTCTACTTTTCACAACGCTGTATAAACCATCAGACCTTCTTGGAGTGAACTTTGCTCTCTTTGTGTTGATGGGATTTATTGGGGTACGCTCCTTTGACCATATTCATGAAAGAGTTCTTGCCGCAAAATAGGATGGAGATCTCTAGAGAAAACAGGTGCCCTTATTACTCAAGCTGGTTTGATGACCGGACGATCAAGCCTCGTAGGGCAGGGGACGGTCTTGATGTTCGGCTCAGAAACGGCCGCTGCTACAGGCACAGGTGCCATTGCAACCGGAATTGCTAGAAACCAAGGAACTCGCAATCCCAGTGTAAGGACGTCTGTCTACAACGGTAATGAGATGCAATACGACTGTCTCAATGGCGGGCGTGGATATGCAGGAAGTGGGGTAGGAGCGCCCACTCAACTTCAGAGTAGATTCCCTAGGACTGAGTTTCAATTCGCTCGGAGAGGAGCTGCTGGTGCCGATGTCTATGTGACTGGAGGAGTACACCCATCACAGTACCCAGGGTCAACTTGGCCCACTGGTGTCAACGTCGCCGATTTTAAACCCTACACCGCAAGCGGGATGAGAGCCATCCCACGGGAAATATCCTCAGGGAAACTCCCCCCAGGTACGTTTCCGATATACTATGAACAGTACAACGGAGTATTGAGAACACCATGACCGACATTTGGGACTTAATCTTTACCGGGCGATATGAGGAAGCCTTACCTGCTCTCATTGAAGAAGACTGGTCGAGTGGACACAATCTTGGCAAGATATTTCTTGCTCTAGATCGTCTTGATGAAGCCGAAGAGGCTTTTCGGCGCACACCTGAGGAAACCTCATCTCACTGTGTTATGCTTGGCGCCTGTGCATCAATCCGGGGCTGTCACGAAGACGCATTGTCTCTTTGGCAAAAGGCGCAAGAAGCGCCTTACCAGGATGCTGCTGGCGGTGTGATTCCGCGTGCCCTGTGTTTCTACGCTTCTCTTCACTTAGGAGATGCCCGAGAAAGAAAGGCGGCGCTTAGTTCATTGAAGAGTGTATGGAAACCGAAGAGAACTGGTTGGCCAGTTCCTATAGCAGGATTCCTGCTCGGAAAATATCCGGAGGATGAGTTCACTTGGCACGAGATAAACTCACCTTCTGACCTTGGGAAGCGCCGAAAAGTTCAGCTTGATTTTTGGAAAGGCGTTGTGCGGCTCAAAGATGGAGACGTTCTCGGTGCGAGCAATTTCTTCTCAAGAGCCTATAGTCCGAATGGTGTAGGAATACTCGAAGTTGAACACTTCTTAGCAAGAAACGAAGTGCGTTATCTGCGTAGGTCTTCTACGGAATAAACCAGGTGCCCCTAGCCGTGGTAGGTACAGCCTTGGCGTAGACCCCGGGGTCTACGCCAGGTAGAAGATACGTCAGCAGAGAGCTTTGAAGGCCCACCGAGAGGTGGGCCTTCTTTATGCGCTCGCTCCCCATCCCGGCTGTCGCCCCCGCTGGTTTTGTAAAACCGCGGGGGCGAGGTCTAGCTTGGGCGGTGCGTGTGGCGTGGGCTTCGAAGGCCGGTTAGCTTTACGACAGACTGTTAGCTCGGAAGAGATCGTCTTTGAGGCTCAAAGACGAACTGGTCCTGCAGACAGCTCATAGGTTGAGCGCAGGACCAGCTTGGTTACCCACCAGGTGGGGTTCGCGAAAGGCCGGCGCATCCCGTGGGGTCAGTGCAGAGGAGGTACGAAGTACCGGCGGCCGGCTCGCGAGTGACCGCGCGTTTCCTGGCCCTTCGGGCGGCCGCTAAGGCAGCAGGCCCACCACGAACCGGCCTGTCGTTACCTGGGTGGTACCCCTCGCACTGCTCGGGGAGATGTCCCGGGGGCTGCGCCCCCGGGTTGCACCTCGTTCGGCCTCCGGCCGAGCCGAGGCGCTCAAAGGTGTAATACACCCGAAGCGGCGACGCTTCGTTTCTGCAGTTCTTTGCAAACGCAGTGCTACCGAAGGTATCGATCTGCTGATCTGGTCGCGAAAAATACCCATAACCATGGGCTTCGCTGAATCGTCCGATCTCAAAAAGATCTTGACCGCACACAAAATCAATGTGCTTCAGCTCGGAGGGAACAACGACTCCGAACCCAACATGATCTATTCGGAAAGCTCCCTGTCTCTCTTTTAGCCTTTTCGTGGTCCCCTTGGGGACAAATCCGGAGGGGCACGGAGCCGACCTTAAGTCGGGGGCCGAATGTCTTCGGGCGTTCGGCTGGCAAGGCCCGGCGTTTTAAGGTCGAGGAACTGTCCTTCTAGAAAGGACGGTGATGAGAATGCTCATTGAGATACGCGGGTGCCCTCTGGGCGTGGGAATTCGAATCGCAATCGACCCTAAAACGGTCGAAGCGCTCCTTGCGTTCGTTGCTAAACTGGCTGGCTACCACAGCGACGAACAGAGCGCTTCTTCCGATACTAGGGCCCTAGAGTAATCTAGGGTCGGCTCCCACCTTGTCGGAGGCCTCTTGTATTTTAGCCGGTTTGATCCGCCATGCCAAGTTTCGGGATTGGTGCGTCAAACGATTCTTTGTCGAATAAAGCGTAGACTCCAAGGAAATAAGGCTTCTTTAACCGCTTGACTTGTTTGTACGAACCAGTGCTAGCACGGAGGAAGGGAGCAGTAAGTCTCAAGAGGACCTATCGGGCTTCAATCAGGTCGCTCTTCTCTTCAATCTTTCTGGCTAGGTTGTCAAAATCGTTGGCCGCCGGGATTGTCCACCTTATTCGGAAAGCCATCGCCCTATTCGCTGCGTCACTTCCTCGGGGCTGACCGTTCGGCCGTTCGCCGACGCTTCAAGGCCTTCTTCGATCTTGAGCTCCTCAACCAGCTTGGCCAACTCGATCTCCAGTTCGTCGGCGGTCAGTTCTTCCGGCAACGACTGAAGAAGCTCCTGGGCTCTTTTTTTGAACGTCATGCTTTCACTCCATATTGCTTCAGCGATTTGGTCTTGCGATATTTTAATATCGTTTTTCCGAACGACATCTTCTTATTCTGCCCGATCTTCAAACCCTCAGCAATCTCCGTGTCTCCCGCCAGGATATCGAGACGCTAAAAGCGAGCGTGATCTCTACGCTCTAATCGGCCTCACGGCATCTACCTATAGCCGATCTCGGTCAGACTCACACAAGTGATTTCAGATCTAGAAAGTGAAAGTTTGTTCACTAAAAAGAAAGGGTATGACTTCCCCTAAGCGAAGACTTTGCCAAGACAATTTTAGAGAGCAGAGGACCCAATAATGTCGCCCAATTTCCATACGTCACTCTCCAAACTGGAGCGCCTGTCCCCCACAAAACTCGACAAGACGAGCCGTCGAATTCGCGGCGTGATGGCTGATGCAGAATGGAAAATGGGACTTTGTCTCTTAGCCCTGAAAAGGAGTGGGGCTTTCAGGAAGTTGGGGTTTGGGACGTTGTCGGCTTACGCCGAGCGGGTGCTCCAGCTCTCGGGACGTAAGGTTGGCGCTCTGTTGGGGGCGGCGGAGGCGTTGGAGCATTTGCCTTTGATGTCGGAGGCTTTTCGGGCTGGCCGGGTTTGCTGGTCTAAGGTGCGGGTGATGCACGGATTGGCGACGCCGGAGACGGAAGGCGCGTGGTTGGAATTTGCCAGGGTGCATACTTCGGTGGAGGTGGAGCGGAAGGTGGCTTTGAGTCCATTGGAATGGAAGAGGCATCGGGCTTTGAAAGCTTCGTTGGCGGGGAAGCCTTCGGTGTCGTCGGAGGAAGTGACGGAGCTGTTGTTGTCCACGCCGGCGGTGGCTTGTGGGGTTTCCGGTGATGGTTGTTCTGGTCGAGTCAAATCGAAGGGGTCGGGCGTTGCTTGCCAGGAGCGGATAGCTCTTTCTGTGGAGACGGCCAAAGAGGGGAGACAGGAGCTCGATAGGGCTTCTGAGACAGATGATGGCGCGAGCAAGTCGGAAGGCAACGGTCGAAACGCGGACGGGGTGTTGTCGGCAACGAGTCCAACGGTCGCTCGACCGGCGCCGCCCTCGCCTCCCAAGACCATTCGCCTCGTTTTTGAGTTGACGCCCGACCAGTATGCACTCTACGAGCAAGCCGAAAGTCGAGTGCGCGCCCAGGAGGGACGCCGCTTGCCTCGGGCCGAGGTGCTGAGGCGGATGGCTGAGTCAGTTCTCTCCGAAGGGTCGGCGAAGGCTCGGGCTCGGCATCAGGTGCTGGTCCATACAATGGAGGGGTCGGACGAAGCCTGGTATGAGACGGAGCGAGGAGTGTTGCCAGTGGCTGCGGAGGTTCTGGAGGAGGCTCTCGGAGGTCAGGAGGTCCTGGTGATGGATGCTGCGGGGCGGGTGGAGGCTGCTGCTCAAGCCCCCAGGTCTGAGGGTCTTGGAACTCTGACAGAGGCTGAAGCCAAAAGCCGGTCCGAGAGTGATTTTGAGCTTCTCGGAAAGAGTAAATCGCAGCCTGGGAACGTGAGTGTGAAGCCCGACGATGAGCCTTCGGAATCCCAGGCCTGCGCAGACCACGGTATCGGCTTGATTGACGCTCCGGCCGATCACTTGTGTGACTCACCTGAAGTTACCGCCTGTTCGCCGCCGACTCACACAAGTGATTCGCAATCCCCCAAACGAACAGCCATCCCAAACGCTACGATCCGTCAGGTATTCGCCCGAGCCGGCCATCGCTGTGAATGCTGTGGTCGAAAGGGAGGCCGCCTGGATGTTCACCACCGCGACCCGGTGAGTGAAGGGGGAGGCCACAATTGCGACTGTCTGGAGTTGCTGTGTAGAGCTTGTCATACCAAGAATCACGAGCCGGACTTTGAAGAGAAGCGGCATTGGCGGGCGGCGCGTGATGCGGCGCTGGTGCGACGTTTGGCCGGCGAGGTCTGGGCCGATAGCGCGGTCGAGTTTAAGCAAGCCGGCGAGCAGAGGTCTCTCGGGCGGCGGCGCTAGCGAGGCTCAAGGGGCGAAGACTAGGCCCATCGTCTCCGGGGGTAGGTTTGTCTCGAAGTATCCTTCTGCTACAGATTCTCTCGGTCCAAGTGAGCCCCGCTCTCTACTGCGAACTTAAGAAAATCGCTTAGGTGACTAGGAATCGCAGGTTGTCTTCTAGAGCGGCCAGTCTATCCTCGATGTAGTAGGGATCACGAGGCAAAGGTACCCTCGCGGGTCCGTTTGCGTAAAGCTTCACGGTACGGTCTGGTGTGGTATTGAGTGTCTCTGTCCATGCTGACGGAGGAAGCGTGAAAGCGCGCGAGTTCTGTTTTGTCTCCGCAATAGAGTAGTTTGCCGTAGTGAAGGACGCGCACCCTAAAGTGCGGTGGCGCCTGGCGGAGGTTTTGGAGGTCGACGTCTCGTTCTTGGCAGCCGAAAGCCTCGGCCAGAACCGGTATCAAACTATTTTCGACGATACGAGCGTCGGCTTCGTGGGGTTGACAAAAAGGCGAAGTCATAGTCGCTATCCGGTCTCGCGTGGCCGGTAGCCCTGGAACCGTGGAGGAACAGACCTTGCAGGTTCAGCTTTTGACATATTGCGATCAGTTTATCCATCTGGCCGTTTGACTCTTTCCTGGCTGAAAGTCTCGCCCTTCCTCGGCCCCGCCTGCCTATTCCGGTAGTACAATCTCCCAATCACGATTTGGACCGTCGGTCTTGAGTACCCGTCCCTCCAAGGTAATCTGGGATGTTTCCACGCCCGAGAGTTCGCTCAAGGTGGCTGGGTATTTGCCTTTTTCAAGCTTATAGAGACGCATCTCCACAGCTACGGCAGCCATTCTGAGCCTTGCCGGCAGTCCAGCCAGCGATTCGAGATCGCTCTTGCCGAAGACCGGCACCAACTCCAAGGTGAGCTTCTGGAAGTTTCGTTCGGTACGGGTCAATCCGGCCAGTTTTTCAGCGATGGCATCGATGAGTAGCAGTGGATCGGCTTGCCGGACGTCGTTCGACCAGTCGTTTACGGCGCTAAAGCCTCGGACCGCCAACTTGTGATCCAAGGCGGCGTGGGGTGACCGAATCTCTCCCAGCAGGAAGGTGTCCGTTGAGCCATCGGCGTTCACGATTCGAGTTTGCAGTTGAGCTTTCAGGTCGTTTGCCGTCAACTCCAGGGTGGCCAGTTCGTCTTTTAGCGTGTGAAGTGTTTCGGCGGGGACTTCCTGCTCAGAGAGCAGGTTCTCCAGGGCGAAGAGAGTGCCGGTATGGCGGATATCCCAGAGGGCGTCGGCACCCTGGTTCTTGGCGATTCGGTTCCAAAGCTCCAAATTGGCGGGGACGAGCTTTTGTTCAAACAGCCGGTTGTGAGAGGCGGTTCGATGGTCGTAGCCCAGTTTTTCGTCGAGCCACCAACTGCCGACCCAGATGTCCAGGGGAGTGGCGTTCGGACTGAGGGCGCCCGCGGCTAGTTTCTCTGCCAGCCTTTGGGCGCCGTCGTCTCCCAGCGCCTCACGCTTGGAAAGATTCGAGAGCAGACTGTCGAGTGGACCTTCGTAGGCCCGCCCGGGCTGCCAGGCCGCTTCTAGGAAACGCCGTCGCTCCGCTTTTCTGTCGACGACCTGCCGGTACTCACTCTGGGTCAGGGGGGCTATGTCGGGGAGGCTCTGCAGATCGTAGACGAGTTTGCCGATGGACGCACCCACCGCCAGGAGACAAACGACCAGTGCGACCCTGCTCCAGGTGGGCACTCGTTCTCTACGTTGCCAGGGTGCGTATTTGCCAAGGAAGCTACGTGTAAGCTGAAGTCCGAGAACCCCGCAGCAGAAGCCCAGCACCGCGAACTGCCAGCTAGTCAGACTATGAAGCCCCAGCGAAAGCGAGTCGATAGCCAGGAGACTGCGGTCGACCCGACCGTCCTGGCCGGAATAGGCAAAGGCCGCGTAATATCCGGTACCGGTTTGTAGCCCCAGCGTAAGGAAAGAGATAGCTAGCAAGTAGAGTAGACTGACCGCGCTGCTAACCCCGGTCTGCACCTCGGGGTCCACCACGCTCCACCAAAACCTGATCGCAAGCCCCGCGAAAAGAACAGAGACCATCATCGATATGGTCCACCCGAGCATGGCTGCTTCGGAAGGAAAGACAGTCAACACGGGAGAGAAGAGAAACGACATCATACTGAGCGCAAAGACCATCGGGACGCCGACCAGGACCCCCCGACTGAGCAACTGTGCCAGTCGGGCGGGCAGGCCGGGTTGCTGGGATACCCGACTGACGTCTGGTGCACTCACCGAAGGCAAGTCCGTTGAGAGGGATTCCCAACCTTCGGCGTATCGCGTGGTTATGGATTTATCAGACATGATTCTTCTCCGGGTTCGTCAGGAATTTGAAGGCCTTCTTTTTGGCCGAGTTGAGCCTTGATCGGATGGTTCCAACAGGGACGGCAAAGAGTTTGGACAGTTCTTGGTAGCTTGCGCCATGGAGTTCACGGACTACCAACACGGCGCGTTCTCTCGGTGGTAGGTCACGGAGCGCCTGGAGGAGGGACATTCGCAGCGTGACGTCCTGATCGGGCGACGGCGCCCGCTCCAGACTGTGGTCGGATGTCGAGATTGTGAGGTTCTGCTTTCGCTTTTCCGTCTCCGCGCGGCGAAGACTCCGATTGACAGCTATCCTCTTTAGCCAGGCCAGAAAAGCCAGCGGTTCGTCCAAAGCGTGGATGTTTTTCCACATCAAAAGATAGATGTCTTGGACCGTTTCCTCTACCAGGTCCCGGTCGGCCAAAATGCCCAGGACAATCGAGGTAACCCAGGGTGACGTCTCAGCAAACAGAGTGTCGAAGGCCGTGCGTTCTCCCTCTTTGCAAAGTTTTGCCAACTCGGCCAACTCTTCGGGTGCTTTACCGATCGGTTCGGTTCCCATTTCAATCTCTCTCCTCTTTCCGTCCATAAAGATACGATAGAACCGAAAAAGTTCGAAGGAGGCAAAAAAAAACTGCCGGCCAGGCGGGGACGCAAAAAGCCGGGTGGCGGACTGTCGTGCAGGAAGCCTCCCGCTCGCACCAAAGCGCCTCGCTATGGAAAAGAAACCGATCGCCCTCATCATACTGGACGGATTCGGACTGGCTTCGCCCTCCGACTCCAATGCCGTGACCCTGGCCAAGACGCCCAATTTTGACCGCATCTGGGAGAAGGGGCCTCGCACCAGCCTGGTGGCGAGCGGCAAGCTCGTCGGGCTGCCGGAGGGACAGATGGGTAACTCCGAGGTTGGTCATATGAATCTTGGGGCCGGTCGGATTGTGATGCAGAGTCTCTCTTACATCAACCACATGATTGAGACGGGTGAGTTCTTCGACAACGAGCCGTTGAAAAAGGTGATGAAATCGGTAGGGGAGGACAACGCTCTCCATATCATGGGCCTGACCTCGAGAGGGAGGGTTCATAGCGCTCTCGACCACCTCTTCGCTTTGATCAAGATGACCGAAACGGAAAACGTTCGTCCGGTCTATCTTCACCTGTTCACCGACGGACGTGACTGCGCTCCCGACAGCGGCGCGGGGTTCGTGAAGGAGCTTGAAGACTATCTGGAGGCGTTTCAAGGTAGAGTAACGGTAGCCTCGGTGAGCGGACGCTACTATGCCATGGACCGAGATAGGCGCTGGGAGCGGGTGGAGACAGCCTACAACGCCGTGGTCGACGGGACCTCGGCGTACGCGGCGAGTTCCGCCTCCGAAGCTGTCAGTGCAGCCTATGAGCGAGGCGAGACGGACGAGTTTATCAAGCCGACCGTGATCGTCGATCGCCAGGGTGAGCCGGTGGGCCCGATGTCCAACGGGGACGGCATCATCTTTTTCAACTTCCGGGCCGACCGCGGTCGGGAGATGACTTACGCTTTGATGGGAGACGAGTCGTGGGACGGATTTCAGCGCCGGCGCGTTTTGTCGGGGCTGAGCTACTGCTCTCTGACGGAGTACGATGAAGCTTGGAAGCTGCCTTATGCTTTTCAGGTTCCGGAGATCACGGAGCCGATCGCGGAAGTTCTGTCGAACAAAGGTCTGCGACAGTACCACACGGCGGAGACTGAGAAGTATCCCCACGTGACTTACTTCTTCAACGCCAAGCGAGAGGAACTGTACGAAGGGGAAGAGCGCCACCTCGTTCCCTCACCGAAGGTCGCGACGTACGATTTGCAACCGGAGATGAGTGCACCCGAACTCACCCAAGCCACCGTGGATCGGATCGCCTCGGGGCAGGACGACTTCATTCTAATCAATTTCGCCAACCCCGATATGGTCGGCCATACGGGCGTCTTGGAGGCGGCCATAGCGGCTTGCGAAGCCTGCGACCAGGGCTTGGGGCGGGTCATCGAAGCGCTTGAGTCGCGGGGCGGAGCCTACCTGGTGTTGGCAGACCACGGCAACTGTGAAGTCATGAAAGAGAAAGACGGCAGCCCTCACACGGCCCACACCACCAACCTGGTTCCCTGCGTGTTGGGCGGGCACCACCGGGTTAAGTCGCTGAGCGACGGCGGGAAACTCGGTGACGTCGCACCCACCCTGTTAGAGCTTTTTGGAATCGAGAAGCCGAAAGTGATGACCGGCCAGTCGTTGATCAGAGAGTGGCTTCCTGCAGGCTCTTAATCACCAGTCGGCTGTCTCCGGCTTGATAACGTTCGGCCAACTCCAGGGCCGTCCGTCCGCTTCGATCTTTCGCCGTCGCGTCGGCCCCGGCGCCTAACAGCACCTCCACTACTTCGGCGTGACCGGCCATGGCCGCTTTGTGCAGAGGAGTCTTGCCGTCGGCGCTGGCCTTATTGGGGTCGGCACCGTTCTTAGCCAGCAGTTCCACCACTTCGGCGTTTCCGGCGGAGCTGGCCAGAAAGAGAGCGGTTTCACCGCGACTCCCGACTCCGTCGAGCTTGGCACCACTCTCTATCAGCACCTCCACCACTTCTGCGTGGCCTCCGATGGCGGCGTGATGGAGCGGGGTGTATCCGTCAACGTCTTTAGACTGGACCAGACTCGGGTCGTCGGTCACGGCCTGCTTAACGGAGTCCGCCTGCCCGTCGGCCGAGGCCCTGTGGATCTGAGGGGCTTTCTCAACGGTGGTCTCTGTCTGCTTTTGAGTCTTGGCTTTGGGGGCAGGCTTGTTGGCGGGCCGACCGGCACCGTCACGCGTGTTTCGCGCGTCGGCTTTCATGGTGTGGGCCCTGGTTGGCACGGGCGGCTGCAAATTGATAGTCGGGCTGGTGATAACGGGCTGAGCGAGCAGCTCACCCATCAGGACGGCGGAGAGGAAAAGAGTGAGAGGAAGTGATTTTTTCACGGGCGCATAGCCTCCAGCTTTTGCAAGAATTCGTCGTAGAGCGCTTCATCTTTGGCTCTTTGGGCTTCGTCGGTCAGGTCGATGTGGCCGCATTCCAGTCGTGTTTCCAGACGGGACGCCATATCATTATACATCACGGCTTGGCGCCCCTGACCTCTCTCAATACTGAGATTGGAAAGTTCGCGAAAACAGGCGATCATGTCTTCGTAGAGGTAGCGTTGCTGCTGGACGGCCACAAGCTCGTCGCATTCGTCGCAGAGCCATCTCTGTTTGCTGGTGTCGGTGGTGTGTTCGAGCTCCTCTAGCAACTTTTCCAGCTGCAGACAGAAGAGGCGAGTGCGAGTGAGGGAGGCCTTAGTGCTCCCCCCCATGCGCTTGGCGTGTCGCTCTACTCTTTGCTCCAGCCAGTCGGCCAGGTGTCTCAGCAAGCGGCGGGAGTCATCCGTCAAAGGGTTGGACGAATCTTTGACCAGGTGGATGGTGATGGCCCGCAAGGTCTGAATGGTGTCCAACTGTTGCTGAGCCAACTGTTCGTTGTTTACCCGCATAGCCGCCAGTTTCGACCCTAAGATAGGCGGACCTTTGCGCAAAACTGAGTATATGTTGGAGATGTTTACAAAAAGTTTACATGAAGTTAGCAATCATGCAGTCGTCATCGTAGGGGGACATGGTCTATATTAGAAGGCAAGACAGCTAGGAGGTAGTGCATGTTTGGAGCAGGTGGATTAGGCGGGTTTCTCCCGATGTTGGGAATGCTGGGTGGAGGTTTCTCCGGTGGAGGACTCTTCTCACTCGGTTTCACCCTTCTCTCCGGATTACTACAGAATATCGGAGCCCCCAAGAATCCCGGGTTTGAGAACTTTGCTACTCACCCCGGCTTCCAGAGCGCGAACTCTCATCCCGGTTTCGGAACGATGGGCAACGGCCCCAGCGTCTCCACCGTGGGTAATATGAACGGCTACTTCGGTTCTCAGTACAGCAACAGCTATTCGATCCTTCCCCAGACTCCGGCCGGCCAGTACTACGGCAACGCAGGTTATTCTTACGGGAACAACGCTCTCACGTACTCCCCGTACCCCCAGCCGCCTGCCCAACACCACCAGTTCGGCAACAGTCAGTACAGACAGCAGATCGGAAATCTGAACTTCCACGGCAACCTCGGCGGCTACCAAAACGCTTACAACTCTTTCGCACCGAGCTACCCCCCGGTCTCTCCCAGCTACCACTACGGACAAACTTTCGGTTCCTACGGCAGTGCTCCGGCGCCCTATTCCCAGGGATATCAGCCGGTCGTGAGCCACTACGGTTTCGGCTCTCCCCAGCAGTACAATCCGGCCTCCACTCTGTACGGTCATCAAAACGGCTCCGTTCAGATCAGCTACGGTCAGCCCCAAACGCACACCACCTACGGCGGTCCTCAGGGCAACCAGACCGTGGTGCACAACCACTATCACATCCATGTTCACAACGGACAGCAGCCCACCGAGGAGACCCCTCCGGTGGACGGCGACTACGGCACTCAGGAGCCCAAGCCTTACGAGCCCGCGCCCCAGCCGAAGCCCGGTCCTAAACCTGATTATAAGCCCCCCGTGGCCGTCGATCCCAAGCCTGACTACGAAACACCGAAGCCGACACCCAAGCCGGACGACGCGGCTCCCGAGGTCAAGCCGATCGACAGCCCGGCTCGCATCGTCGCTTCCACCGCATCAACGGCCCCGGCCCAAACGTCTTGGCAGCGCGTG
>Ga0208331_100364_pt1 | contig 13422 bp, 11 predicted proteins | sample DeeseametaMP1648_FD_184184 | JGI IMG/M metagenome (GOLD analysis project Ga0208331, IMG submission 184184) | Marine microbial communities from the Deep Pacific Ocean - MP1648 (SPAdes) | ecosystem: Environmental > Aquatic > Marine > Oceanic | place: North of Tokelau, South Pacific Ocean... | reverse complement strand
ACGCTCCGCCAACCCGCGCCGCCACTCGCAACGCCCGGCGAGCAGGATGCTAAAGAGCATCTGGCAGCCACCGTGACTCTAGCCCAAATGGGTCGTAAGGACGCCTTCGAGGGGGTCTTCAAGCTGACCCACAACCACGCCCGAAAACTCGCCTACTCGGTTGTCGGCCCGGACCACTGCGACGACGTCGTGCAGGAGAGCTACCTGCTGGTGTATCGGAAACTCCAGCAACTAAAAGACCCCGAAGCCTTCCTCGGATGGCTCTGCCGTCTCGTCCTGCACGTCGCCTATAGATTCTCCAAAAAACACCCGCAAACCAAAGAACTTCCCGACCATATCGTGGGCGAGGACCGAACCGACTCCGTGGTCGACGCTCTGGTTTTAAAGCGAGCGCTCGACGGCCTCCACCACAAGGACCGCGACGTGTTGGTGCTGAGAGAATTGTTAGGACTCAACTACGAGGAAATCTCGCACACCCTTCAGGTACCCGTCGGCACGGTGAGATCGAGGCTTAATAAAGCTAGGAAGCGTTTAGGCGAAAGCCTGGAGAGCCGTGGGCTGTTCGCTCAGGAAGGCGCTTTCAAAACACAATCGGCTCCCTCTCATTCTTGAGTTCAAATCTCTCCAAGACCGATTCCGTCCCGCTCTCGATCTGAAGACTCCACGGTGGCGACGTCTCTTCCAATATCAAGTGGTCGATCAAGGGGAGTTGCTTCGGCAGGGTAGCAGCGTAGGCAAGATTCGCCTCTGCCTCCTTATCATCACCCGTACGTTGCAGTATCTCCGCGACGAGTTCTCTGACGCCTCGAGATCGCGGTTGAGTTGCCATCGCCCTCAACGCGTATCTGAGAGCCTTGCCCGGCGCGCCCGCTCTCAGGGCGATTTGAGCGAGGACAAGACTCGATTGATGGAAGGAAGGGTTGAGCTTGAAGGCTCTCTCTAGCCAGTACTCACCGGCTGCTATCTCCCCCCTATGGCCGTGGCAAAGACCGATATTCGTCTCGACAAGGGGATGGAAACTATGAAAACGCAAGGCCTTCTCAAGATCAAAAAGCGCGTCCCAATCTTTCAAGGCGATTCGACAGACCGCCAAATTATTGTAATAAGAGAAATTGAGCCAATCTTTCTTGAGAGCGTCCTGCCAATGCTCGATGGCCCGCTCAATACTCTGCTTGGCGAAGGCGTCCAGCGCGAGTCGCTGGTCAGGGCGGGCTCCCTCTATATTAAGTTCAACCAGCCGTGTCTCCGGCTGAAGAGCCGCCGCCAACTCCGCCACCGACCCAAAACGTTTCTCTCTGTCCTGCTGGAGGCAGCGGTCGACAATCGCCAATGAGGCTTCTTGTATCCCCCAGGTCTGGGACCTGTTTTCCAGCCACACCTCAAACTTAGCGGGAGTTCCGCACAAAAAGCGCATAAAAAGCATTCCCAATGAGAAGATATCGTCGACAATAGTAGGAGTATCTCCACTCAGCACTTGAGGGCTCCGGTATGGAGCCTCCCACTTCTCATCGCAGCAACCAAGACTTAGTTCCAGGCGAGCCGTGGGAACCGACCAAAGATTAAGCATGAAGTCGTCGTTCGTACAGACGTTGGCCGGAGTAATGGCTCCATGAACCGCCCCGAAGCCATCGTGCACTCGCAAGACGCCGTAGCAAAGCTGCTCCACGAGGCTGCGAGCATAAGTGTCCCCTTCCGGGCAAAAGGTTTCACGGAGATATTCCAGGAGAGTTCTGCCCTTTCCGGCGCTTATCAAGGTCATCCGGGGACCTTCCACTCGAATCTCAATGGGGTCGAGAACACCAAATCCCAGAGCTGGCCGAGCGCCTCTGAGCCCGGGAACAAACCATTCCGGCAAGGTCTGGCCTTCATAGTCGAAAAGACGAATCCAAGCGGGAGCGAATAGCTCCCGAGCGTCCACTCGACGAAGAATTCTCCGGAATCGGTTCGGTGTCACCTATTAAAATCAAACCGCCGTCCTGGCTGCCGCCGTGCCGTTATTCCTGAAAGAATTCCACCTAGCAATTGCTTAGACCCGCACTTCCCCGAACCTCTCACCCGCCTGAAGCGCCCGATACCTGAAAATAGCCTCCAGCATCGGCCGCACAGCAAGCGTATTGACGACTGGATTGAGAAAGAGGAAAGGAAGCTCGTAGTCCAAGCGATCCACCATCAGGGTCCCGTGCTCTGAAGGGTAGAACGCGTGGAGGTGTCGGAAGCTCTTGTAAACTCCCCTCTGTTGGGAGTCGACAAAATAAGTCGCTTCAACCCGATCAATATGAGTCACCCAGGGAAAGCTTATTCCAAACAGGGTGAAACGATAGCTAAAAGTCTGCCCTTCCTCCAAGGCGCCTCCAGGGCGACCCTCGAGGAGTTGGAGCCGAAAGAATGAGGGCGTGTTCGAATCGAGATTTGAGACATCGGAAAAGAAATCGATCAGAGTCGACATCTCGGCTCTCAAAAGCTGGGTGTGCTCAAATCGATAGGCCATCTCGAAGGCGACTTCGGGGCTAGACGCTCGCCGGACTGGAGATTTTCGAGCGGGCCTGCTCGGCAGTCAGTCCACCCATCTCGGCGTACCAATCACTTTGGCTTTGAACCTCGATATCGGTCTTGACAGCGATAACATCGGAGGTACGGTCGCCCGCCCAGGCGCCGGTCAGAGCACCCGCCGCAGTACCGACAATCTGTCCCACCGGCCCGAACTGGCTGCCAATGACGTGACCCAAAGCTCCACCCACTCCGGTGCCGGAAAGAACGAAGCCCGGTTTCCAGGCCCACGAACGCGACAAGGCGCCGAGGGTGCTGTGGAGTCCTGTTTTTTCGTGTTGGATCTCCGGAAAAATGGCGGGATCGGGATTGATGACCCGCACCGGTTCATCCGCCAGAAGGCCCTTCTTCTTGAGGGTTGCTCCCGCCACCACCGGCAACATAGTGGCTGGACGCGAAAACTTGAAAATCTTGCTCCAACGCGCCATCTGCTGAGAGTCCGGAACCACCGAGTTAATCAGATCGATGTCGGCGGTGATGCAGGAGTTGGTCAGCAGATGATACCACTCGCCCAAGCGATCCTCGGTGGCAGCGTCGAGGCTGTTCTGAAGCAACGCTTTCTTCTGTTTACTATCGATATCGAGGCGATGCAAGACTAACTTATGACCGCGTTTGCGACCCACTTTTTGCATTTGGTCGGAGAGCGACCCGAGTTGGTAGACCTGGCCGAACGTCTTCTTCAGACCCTTGAGGAGGTTGTAGGCCTCGCCCTCGGGAGAGCGAGCCTCGACGCTCAAAGCCAGTCCGAAGTCTTTCTCGCCGTTCTCACCCTTGATCGCCTCATCGCCTTCCATCTCAAAAACGAGAAGTCCGTGGGCTGCTACCACTTCCGGGGCAAAAGGCTGCAGGGTCAGGTAGACGTTCTTTACCTTGGATGTATCGATCTCGGTATTGGCGAATTGGGGCTTCCAACTCTCAGAAACCCCCTCTTCCTTGAATCCCCAACGAAAATTGCTGACCGTGAATTTGTCCCCGCTCTTGCCGATCATCTGCGACGGGACCTGATTGGGGTCCCACTTGATGGCGAGGTGGTCCTTGATATCTTGAGGAGTGACCTTGATCTTGCCTCGATAGCGGTCTTTGCGTGAGACCTGTTTGGTGTTGCGCAAGCTCAAGGGACGTTTTGTAGAGTCGATCTGCATGCCTTCATTTTAGTGGGCTGGCATCAAAAAAACGTTAACCCCAGGTTACCTCTCCTCGAGCTCCAAGTGAGAAAAGCTCTGGGGGAAGAACAGCCGGCAACCTATTCGTAACATGACCGGTGGCTTGTCCCGGTATTTTAGGAGCCAGGAGCCGATATGCGTCCAGACGCCGAGCAGGCCAAATACTTCAACCAACTTGCCGAAAGATTCGTCGGCCAACTCGACGGCGATGTGCCTCACAAGGATCTGATTCAGCGGATGCTCGGCTCCGTGCTCCGCATGTCGGGAGACGCCAGGAGAGCCGACCTCAAACTGACCACCGCCGCCCTGGAAGAGATGGAGCATTCCTTCGACATTCTCGAGGAGCACTGTCACGCTAGAAAAGCCGTGATCTTCGGTTCGGCACGCTCAGCGCCGGACGGTCCCGTCTATCTTCAAGCCAAAGAGTTTGCCCGTCGCATTGCCGAGAGCGGATATATGGTCATCACCGGCGCGGGCCCCGGAGTGATGGCCGCCGGCAACGAAGGCGCGGGACGCGAGCGCTCCTTCGGAATGGGGATCGCGTTGCCGTTCGAGACCGATGCCAACGAATTCATCGAGGGCGACCCCAAGATGATTCTCTTCAAGTACTTTTTCACTCGCAAACTAGCTTTTCTGAAGGACTCCCACGCCGTCGTTCTCTGTCCGGGGGGATTCGGCACTCACGATGAAGGGTTTGAAGCCCTCACCTTGGTCCAGACTGGAAAAGCCCAACTCTTGCCGATCGTCTTGCTTCAACCACCGGGTTACGGCTGTTGGGACCAATGGGCCGAGTATGTCGAGACAACTCTCCTGAGGAAAGGGATGATATCGCCTCCGGACCTGCATCTTTACAAGGTGACGGAAAGTGTGGACGAAGCCTGCGCGGAGATCGAGCGGTTCTACTGTCGCTATCACTCCATGCGTTTTGAAGGCGATGAACTCTTGCTCCGGCTCTCCGAGCGACTGTCATCCGAGATGCTCGACAGCCTCAATTCCGAATTCCCAGACATTTTGACGGGAGGGCGCATCGAAGAGACTGATTCCATTTCGGACAGCCCTTTCGACCCTTCCCTGAAGTGCCTTCATCATCTGCGGATGAGGTTTGATCGCGCTAGCTACGGACGGTTGAGACAGATGATCGACCGAATCAACGAGCCGACCGCCACTCACTCGCCACCGCCGCCGGACCGGGGGGAAGGTGGGCGGATGCCGGTGGAGACCGACACCAATCACGCGCCCTAGGAGCGTGTCGGAGTAGTCTCCCGTCGCAGAGGCTCGTTCATTATTGTCCATGCGAATAGCTCATTTCACCCGAATATGACCCGATATTAGGATGAAATTTCACTATCCGCCTGGACAAAATGTCCTTCGCTCTGCTCGGTCCGACTACTCCGACACGCTCCTAAGCGGTCAGGCAGCCCAGTCCCGAGCCTCTGGATATATCCAGAATCCCCGGGAAGTAGTCCAGTGCCAACTCTTCGGCCACAAAGAGATGAGCCGCCAGTTCTTCGATCCCCGAGGGGCATCGTGGGCAGAAGAGATGAAACATCTCGTGGGTCATGATGAGCCGCTTAGGTGTCGGCTCCAGAGGGAACCCCAGTCTATCAAGTTCGGCAAACAGGTCCGCCTCCGACTCGGGGTCGAGAAAAAGCTCCTTCGTCCGTACACTGAGTCTGGCGCGCACACGTACTCCACCGAAGCTGAGCTCCTGATAGCGCACCGCGAAGCCGCGACCCTGGAACTCGCGCTCCGGGTCTCTCCGGCTTTGGCGAAGGGCCCTTTGGGCCCAGCACATGGCCTGGTCCACGTCGCATTTCTGCAACGGCCGCCCGTAACGGGCGAAATACCAGGCGGGCATCTGTTCTTGAATCGTCGTCTTCATCATCATTCGACTAGCCTCTCGCAGGGTGCACCAAAAAGAAGGCCGGCGTCTCCGGATCAAGGCCGCCCAGCTCCTGGCGAGCCAGAGTCAAAACCTGCTCGGAAGTTGTAAGGGAGGTCAGATCGGTCATCTTGCGCCCTGCTACTACGTGCAAGGCCGGTATCAAGGCTCCTGCATCGCCGTAAGTCGTGTGTTTGTTCAGAGTCGCCTCCAAGGCCGTGTCCAATTTACCGATGGAAGCCGATTCCGTAACCCCACCCGGCACCTGCAGCTTGACGTTGCCTTTCCGGTCGGTCACCCAGACCGTCTCTTTCTTGCGTTTGAAAAAGAAGAGATATTTCTCCTCTCGAGCACTTTTGAAAAGATAGTATTGCGAGGTGTCTCCCACCGGGGAGAAACCGTCTTCCTTGGGGGCCGTCTCCTTGAGAGTTTTGAGGCGCTCTTCCGGAGAGACCTCTTCCACCGGCCCGGTCTCTCCCTCGGAGAAGGCGACGGAGCCCGTGGCGGTGGCTGTCACAACGTTCTTCTGAGCGTCGATGGCGATGGTGACTTCCACGGTTTCCGGGTCGGCTCCCATGGCGATGACCGCCGACTCCGCCTCGGCTCGCATCGATTTCAGATCTTGCTGGCTCGGATTGACGATGGTGCGTTCCACCGTTTCACGTACCATGGCAAGCGCCGCACCGATGGCCGAAATGACTTCCGCCCGGTCGGCGATCTCGAAAGGGAAGTCCAGCTTCTCGGCCACGATCGGGACGATGGCGCCCGCTCCGCCGCCTCCTCCCAGAATCTTGATGGTACGGTCGCCCACACCGTACTCCTTGATGAGCGTCTTGATGGTCGGCAGCACCTTGTCGGCGGCCGCGCTCAGCACGTCTTTCGCCATCTCCTCGGCTGACGATTTTCCCACGTGGGAAGCCAGAGCTTCGAACGCCCGCTTGACTCCCTCGACGTTTCCAGCCGAGTAGTCACCGGCTTTGATGTATCCGAGCAGATTGGAGGCGCAGGTGGTGGTGGGAGAGGTTCGTTCGCCCTTCTCATTCTCGATAACGAAGTAGGGTGGGTCGTCGGCGATCGGCTTCACCTCGACGACCTTCAGTTTGCCTTCCAGCTTCTCGGGTTCAGCGAACGAGCAGTACGGGAAGCCTGCCAGGTGAGCGCTCCGAGGACCCACCTGGAGTTTGTCACCCTCTTTCCCAATCATGGAGCCGCCCGCGATTCCCAGGGTCCGGCTGTCCAGCGTTTTCAGGTAAGTCGGGTGCCCGCCCACACTGGCCGATTTCACCGCCGCCTTGCCGTCTTTGACCAGACAGATGTCGGTACTGGTCCCACCGACTTCCAGAAAGAGTGCGTCGGAAGCTTTCAGAAACATCAATGCCGCGGCCACTCCAGCAGCCGGACCGGAGAGAAGAGTCATCACGGGACGCCGACGGACCTCGTTCAGGCTCATCACCCCGCCGTCCGATCGCATGACCATGAGAGGAGCTTCCACCTGGCGCTGTTGCAGCGCAGCGTGGGTCATCTCCGCGGTTTCGATCATTTTGGGGAGGATACTGGCGTTGAGCACGGCGGTCCGGGCTCGCACCCGCAGGCCGTATAAACCCGACATTTCGTGAGTGCCGCAAGCGGGCAAACCCGCCTCGGAAGCCTTCTCCATGACGTCTTTCTCGCCCGACGGGTCGTCGACGGAGAATCCCTGAGCCGCCACCAGAGCCTGGCAGCCTTCCTCTTTGAGGGTTTGGATCGCCGGCGCCACGGCATCCGACTTCGCCTCCACGAATTGCAAAGTGCTTCTTAAGAATTTACCGGGTGAGAGCTCGATATCTCCCACCTGCAGGTCGGACTTGGCCTTCATGCCTTCCAGACCTTGACCCAGTCCGACGATGCCCACTTTGGCCACGTCGCCTTCCAACAGCGCGTTGGTGGCCTGGGTCGTACTGTGAGCCAGGAAGACCACCTCGGCGTCTTCTCCCAATTCATCCTGTAGCATGCGAAAAGACTCCAGGATCCCGGCCGCGACGCCCTGATCGCTGGAGTGGGAAGTTGGGGTTACCTTGTGACTCAGCACTTCGCAGGTCACGTTGTCCACCGCCACGGCGTGGGTGAACGTCCCTCCCACGTCGATGCCGATGCGCACCGCGCGCTTGTTTTCGCTCATTGTTTCATCACTCCGTCCACCAGAGCCGCGTAGGAGAGGGCGGCTATCACGAAGCCCCAGACGTACGGAATGGTGGTTTTCAAGAATTTCTCGGTGGAACACTTGGTGAAGGTGGCGAGCCACACGTTATGGGTGTTGGTGGGGTCGCAGACGCCCTGGATCTGGCCGACCGCGAAGAAGGCGGCCATGATGGCTATGGCGGGCATGAGTTTGGCGCCTAGGATGAGGCCGGCGACGCCGACCCCTAAGCCGAAGAAATTGAGGGGGCCTCGATAAAGTGCCAGAGGAGCCAGGATGCTAAAGAAGATTAGGTAACCTATAGGCGATTGTGGCAGTATGGCCTCAAGGAAGGGAGAGATAACAACTTCTGTCGGCTTTGCCATCATCGCGTTGAGCGCCATGCCTATACCGATGAAAAGTCCGATCACGGGAGCAATGTCTTTTAATCCCTCAAGCGTCGCGGCTGTTATGTTTTGGAGAGCATTCTTGGGCTCGGTCGTCAAAGCGCCATATATGAGTCCAGCGATGAAGGCTGGGATAATCTCCCAGTTAAAGAACATTATGAGCCCAATGGGAATCAACGGAGTCAAGAGAGAGATGAGTGGTACGTTGTTCTTGATGTCCAGGGGAGCCACCGAGGCCGCCCACGCGTAGCTCGTCGACTCCTTTCTCCCCCGAATGGCGAAGAATGCGATGAGTGCGCACGACAGGAGGCATCCGTAGACGAGGACGTATTCTTTCATCACCGGTCTTGGAATCCCGAGAATCTTTTCGTAGGTTCCCAGGATCGCGGGATTAAATATTCCACCGATAGCTATTGCGAAGAGCATCAGGCAAGCGGCAAATTCTGCAGAGAGACCTGCTCCGAGCAGAATAGGTAGCACCAGCGAGCCTAGCATTATCACCGCTCCAAGCCCGGTAACGGTAGTGAAACAGACCGCTACGACAGCAGTCAGCAGAAAAGCTAACAACATCTTTCGGTCTCCGGCATACTCCGCCGCAACGCTAACGATTCGCTGAGCAATGCCCGACCTCATTACAAATTGACTGAGAATCGCTCCAAAGGCAGCATACATCATTGGTGCCGCTAACTTGAACGCCCCTTCGGAGATAACCGTAACTCCGATAAAATCGATAAACGGCTTGAAGTTGGTCAGAACGCCGTTCCAGGTGTCTCCTACCAACTTCTGGGCAAAATATCCGAACCACGACTTACTCACCACCGGCTCTGCCGCCACCGGCCAATCGTAAAACCCTCCGGATATCACGGCGATAACCACCGCCATACAAGGCAGAGCCAGGAGCGCCGGCATCTTGCGAGACATCATAAGCCCCGCAAAAACCCCGAAAGTGATGATGATCAGAATACCCGGAAGGAATGACATGGAAATAAATTCAATTTTCTGTTGAACGATCCTTCTTGGGACTGAGTGTTTTCCTTTTCCGCGCATCGCCTGTGGTTTTTCCTACGCAGATGATCAAGCAGGGTCCGGTCGTTCATGAGGGAAGCGACCGGCGTGTCTCTTCAATTAGTTCAACTGCATTTTCGCGCCGAACCCTTACTCGACATCGATCAACTCAAGCTCAAGGTGGAAGCCTACCTGGGAGAGTCCGTCGAATTGGCCGGAGAAGACGGAAGCTGGCTGATTCTTCATACCAACCACCGCACCGAGTTCGAAGAAGGCAACCTACCGGCACAAACGACCATCATGAAGACGGAGGTGCCGAATCCCCCCGACAGGGAGGTCATTATTCAGCAGTCCTGGTCGTGTTCGGACCCCGCCGAGCGCCTCGAGGGTTGCACCCACGCCCTTCTGGTGACGGAGATGATGGCCCGTGCCTTGCCTCCGGCGGAGCGAGTCGAGATTTTTCACGGAGTGCTCCGGGCGGTGACGGAATTGACTTCACCCACAGCAATGATTTTTAGCCACGCTCAGCAAGTGGTGGCCCCGGAGGACTACTTAGAGGCTTGCGACCAACCTCCCATGCTCAGACCCGGTCCACTGAACGTAAGGTTCTTCAATATTTCAGGCTCCGATGACGAGATGGTTATGGACACTCGAGGACTGAATGAACTGGGCCTCCCTGATCTGCAGTGCCACTTCCGCGACCTCGATCCCGAGAAAGTCCATCAGGTCGTCTTCAACACCGCCTACTATATTTTTGAGAACGGACCCGTCATCGAGGCCGGCCAAACAGTGCCTGGTACGCGTTCTGGATCCCGCTGGGTCTGCCAGTACGAGGATTCGCTCCTAAAGCCGGACCGCGTGGTTCTGGATTTGAATCCGGGTAAGCGAAACGCGGGCGGAACCCGTTAGCCGAACCCCGCCGGGGCGCCCCCACGGCACCCAATGGGTCACCCCGGCGGCACCCAAAACCCTGGGTTCCACGCACCCTAGCGCCTCGCTACCCCTCCCCAATCCCGGGTTGCAACTCCCCGTGCAATCGTTTTGCAACAGCCGGATCCTACATTATGGACACAACGACGAGGCACGACGCCCCGACAAGAAAGAGGACAAACGAATGATGGACATGATGATCAATACAGCTAAGAAAAATTTGGAAGTGCTTGCTGACATGCAACAGCGCAACGAAGAGATGGTGAAAGTTCTGATGGAACACACCGCCAAAACCAGGGAGCAAATCGTTGCTACCAACGAATCTCTTCTGAAACTGGCCACCGAACAAGGCCAGGCCGCTACCAAGTATATGGAAGACAGCATGAAAGCCGGTCGCGAAATGATGGAAAAGCAAGTGGCCGAGACTCAAAAAGCGATGGCCGCTAAGAAGTAGTTGCCATTCACAGAGGTTGGTGGATTCACCTCGGCCAGTCTCTTCCGGCCGGATTCTTCTCACAGAAGGAGAATCCGGCTATTTGTTTTTAGACCGAAGTAGGACGCTAAGTCCAAGCGCGTATGGTATAAAGTATTGGGAGTCTCGCTTGTTCAAAAACGCTCATGATAACGGCCTCACGATTGCTGAGCTGTTGGTCGCGACCGGGCTATTAGGGGTAGTTCTAGTCACGGTCATGACGCTTTTCGGCCAACTGATCGTCAACACCGACAAGAACTCCATGCTATCCGCCGGTGCGTTTTTCGCCGATATGGTGATCGACAAGCAGATCGATGTCGCGCAGAAAAACCTCGAAACGACCGGCGACAACGCTATTCCGGCTTTTTCATCAACGGTCATCGAGGGTGAAGAGACTCTAGCCAGCGAGAACACGAAATACATCTACCGACTAGAGGCCGAGCAACTTGACGGCTTCGCCACCGCCGAACCCGGCCAGGCTTGGTACCTTGAGGTTGAAGTCCGGTGGCGTATGGACGACATGGAGTCGGAGGCGGTTCGCGCCAATATGGGCCAGGTCAACCTCAAGAGAGGTCGGATGGTTTACCTCCACATATGACGGTCCGACGAAATCATAGAGACGGTTTTAGCATCCTCGAATTGATGGTCGCAATCTCGCTTTTTCTGGGGCTTTCCGTGCTTGTGTTCGCCTTCTTTCGCTACGGAACCCGAGCGTTCTTCACGGCCAACCAGAAACACGGAATGCAGACCGACGCGCTACGTATCATCGAGAGTCTCCAAATGGAGCTCAAAAGAAGTGCCAAAGCGTCCGTTCATCTCCAGGGCGGCACATCGAGAGGCATGGTTGTCGAGGGCGAATCCGTTCAACGCGACGTGGTCTCTTTCGCCACCCTCAAAGACTTCAGAGACCTCGGAAACTCCGAAAACTACGAACCCACAACCGGGGCACCCCTATGGAATCGGTACTGGGTCTACTACGCCACCAAGGAGGAGGTGGGACGCATGGTTCGGCTCAAAGTTGATCCCGACCCGGCCCCCGAAGCGCCCGTCCCCATACCTTTGAGCGATCTCGAGCGACTCTACTACGACAACCCTTCGACCAATACGTTCGAGGGGGAAACCCCTCCCTTCGTGGTGCTTTCGAAAAACGTCCACAACTTCCGAGTCGAGGATCGGGAGGGGACTTTTCAGATTTTCTTGAAGCTTAAAGAGAAGCACCAAAAGGAGGCCGTTGAGCCAGGAGAGCGACGGCCTTTCGACTACTACGAAATAGACCTATCAGTCCGACCGGAAAACAGCTTTCCAAACGATATCTAGGCAGGACTCACGTGAACTTGAAACGCAGAGCTTTAAAGACAAAAGGATTAGCGATCATCACCACTCTGATGATCTTGAGCCTACTTCTAGCGTTGATCGCCGCATTCTTGGTGGTCAACCGAGCCGGCAACCGATTTACGGTAAGCTCGGTGGAAAGACGTACCGCTCAGGATATCTGCCTGACGGCCTTCAACTACGCCTGGTATCAACTCGAAAAGAACAGAGCTTGGGGCGACGGTACCGTGGCCGTGACCGGCAGCGAACAGTATCCTCTCGTCAATGCTCAAGTACAACTCAACCATTCTCAAGTCGAAGGGGAACAGCTTCTCACCATCAGCGGTCAATACTCCCAATCCGGCAACTTCTCCGTCCCGCAAGGCACCTTCACCATGACAGTGGAGAACAACCTGCAGGGACGAGGCATGTCCGACTCGGGGGTCACAGTCAAGGTTCCGCCCCGGTCGGTAAGAGTGGAAGTCGTCGCCAACGTTGGGGGAGTCACCAAGACTCTCAGAACCCTTTTGAGACCGACCCCGCTCAGCCACGAAAGCTTGGCGGCCGGGGGCGATATCGATATGGGGAGTATCGGCTCGTTGCGCCTCGAGAGTCGTGACCCTTACGTCAACCGCATCGTGGCCGGAGAAAACATGAGCCTGCCCGAAGCCAACGACGTTAAGTTCCTGAAACACGGGATCGCGGCTTCCGGCGGTTCGGAACTAAACCTCGGAAGCACCAATTTGGTGGGAGCCTCCGATGACCTGGTAACGACCTCGGGGGAGACATCAGGCGGGGTGTACATGCCCCAGGCAGACGTCCACACGGCCGTGCAAGAGTTTGACCCCGACGAAATCACGCTCCCGAATCTCACCACCTCGATTCCCGACGGTACCTGGACCTTCGGAGAAGTGACCGCGATCGACTACATCCCTCACACCCTTCAGTACGCCACTCCTCCACCTCCGGGCGGAGATACCGGCGGGGTGGACTCCACGGTCAGATACCAAAGAAAAACGTCCCAATACAACCAACTCACATCTCCCACAGGCCAGGTTTACACGGCCGGACAAGCCATTGAAGGCACCGAGGTCCTGGACCCTCCCTACGACCCTTCCGGTGGCGTCTATCCAAGCGAGGGGGCCGCGGATAGCTACGGATACGGCGACACTTCCGATGCCACTTCCTTTAGCGGAACGGACGTGGTCACTTTGGCTCCCGGATTCAAGGCCAACATCACGACGGCCCAAATGGTCGTCCATCCGGAATACGCCCTTACCGTGCCTGGAGACTTTATCGTCGAGGCCACAGGAGACCGCCAACCCGAACTCTATTTCGGATACGACCTCTCTCCAGGTGGTGTCGCCAATCAACTGTCTCTCGTGGACGGCTTGGATGCCGCTCAAGCCGACCCCGGCAAGTATATGGCCGGAATCATCGCCGACGGTGATGTCAATGTCACCGGCGGTGTGTTGGGATACGGCTCCATGCTGGCCGGGGGAGACCTTACTATCAAAGCCTCCTCCGGCTTGCGAGTTGCTCCGGACCTC
>Ga0208331_100357_pt1 | contig 13627 bp, 9 predicted proteins | sample DeeseametaMP1648_FD_184184 | JGI IMG/M metagenome (GOLD analysis project Ga0208331, IMG submission 184184) | Marine microbial communities from the Deep Pacific Ocean - MP1648 (SPAdes) | ecosystem: Environmental > Aquatic > Marine > Oceanic | place: North of Tokelau, South Pacific Ocean | collected... | reverse complement strand
TCCCCGAGCTGCACGCCGGGATGCTCCGCAAGCAGCTGCTGGCCCTGGTCGTCCACGACAAACCCGCCCTCACGACCAGTCCTGCCACAGCGGGCGAGCTGGTCGAGGCTGAGCGACCGGAGCCGGTCAAGGCCGCCACTGCCGTCGAGCTCGGCGCCGCCCTCTGCGAGCTGCTGGAGAGGCTGGATGGCTCCCAGGTGCCGGAGATGTCGACCGGCGCGACCGTGGTGGTCACCATGACCCTCGAGACGCTGGCCGGTGGGCTGGCGGCCGCCACCCTGGACACCGGTGACCGGATCGCCGCCCACACCGCCCGCCGCCTGGCCTGCGAGGCCGGCATCATCCCCGTCGTCCTGGATGGCAGACGCGAGGTCCTCGACGTCGGCCGCCGGAAGCGTCTGTTCACCCGCGCCCAACGCATCGCCCTCGCCACCCGCGACAAGGGCTGCACCGCGGCCGGCTGCCGCACCGCCGCATGGTTCTGCCACGCCCACCACGACCAACCCTGGGCCACCGGCGGCACCACCGACCTCACCAACGGCCGCCTGCTGTGCCCTACCCACCACCGCACCGCCCACGACCCCCGCTACGACACGCGCGTCCTGGCCGACCACCAGATCGAGTTCACCCTCAGATGCTGATCCGTTGAGACCCTTGGACATCCGCTTCTGACGATGAGCGGTCGTGCCAAGGAGCATCGTGACCTTGGCGTGCTGGTCGTGCACTCCGCATCGCGTCAGGCTGAGCCATGCGCTTCTTGGTTGCCGGAGCGGTGTCGGCAGGCGTGCTGCTTCTGGCGGCGTGCACTTCGTCGCCGTCCGCCGAGTACGACCCCCCAGCCGTCGAGCCCAAGCGTCTAGGAAATGATGCTGCGCTCCTGGTTGAGCCGGAAGCACCACAAACGGACTTCATCCCCCAGGCGCGGGTGGAAGGGCGTCTGAGGCAGGTCGGGCGTTGCCTCGTGGTGAGCGACTCGGTCGCCTACTGGCCGTTTGGTTCCTCCTACGACACGAGCAGGCGCACCGTGACGCTACCCGAGGGTCAGACCGTCAGGGTTGGCCAAACCATCGATGGTTCTGCGGCCTTCATGACCCTCGGTGAAGGAGTGCCTCCGTCACGGGTTCGACGCATCGAAGGATTGCGTGAGTGCCTGACTGCAACGTCGTTGCGCCAGGCCGTCTACATCGCCGCCGTCGGCTAAGCCGTCCTTCGCAAACGCGCTCTTCTGCCGCTGCGTTCTCGTGCAGAGACGGCGCGCCGCCCGGTAAGGGTCGTAGCCTGCGGTCGTGAGGTTCGGGCGAGCGCGTCAGGTCTTCGTGACCTACCGGCTGCATGCTCCCGCGACGGTTGAAGACCTGCGAAGGCAACTCGGAGCCAATGGGTTCTCAGCCGCCGAGAAGGAGTCTGCAGAGGGACTGACGCTGCAACTTCGGCTACGTCGCGGGACCAAAGACCAAGCGACAGCGGAGTCCATTCTGCGACTGCTCGATGGGGAGCCTGAGGTAGTCGGCGAAGCCGAGCCCCGACACCAACTCGAGGGCTACAGGCGGCGCCGCTGAACATCCGCTCATGCCGCACCGTGTGCCCTTCGCCTGACAGACGCCTGTGGAGTGCAGGCGTCACGCATAGCGTGTCGAGAGGACTCCACATGAGGGGTTCCGGGGCCTCGACCCCGCACTGGCGACGTCCTGAGATGTGGCGAGCGCGCTCGCTAGACCGCCACACTCCGCGCAGCTGCGGGCGCCGCACCGACGGTGGTCGCCGTCGGCGACCTCGTCACCGGGTCTCGACACGCGGGTCACGGCTTCGCAGGCTCAGCCGTGCCGCTCGCTCGACCACCGATGATCCTCCGAGATGGCTCCGCCATCACGGGAGATCGAGCAGCTTCTCCTTGACGGCGTACATGACCGCCTCCATGCGCGAGTGCAGCTGCAGCTTCTCCAGGATGTTGCGCACGTGGTTCTTCACGGTGTTCTCGGAGATGAAGAGGTCCTTGGCGATCTCGCGGTTGTTCTTGCCGGTGGCGACCAGGCGCAGCACCTCGAGCTCGCGCCCGGTGAGCCGCAGGCCGGGCATGTGCTCGCGCTCGGGCTTGCTCATCTGCTTGAACTCGTCGATGAGCTTGACCGCCATCGAGGGGCTGATCAGCGACTGGCCGTCGGCGACGACGCGCACGGCCTGGGCGACCTCCTCGATCGAGGAGTCCTTCAGCAGGTAGCCGGCGGCGCCGCTCTTGACCGCCTCGTAGAGGTCGGCCTCCTCGTCGGAGACCGTGAGCATGATGATCTTGGCCGAGGGCACGGCCTCCTTGATCGCCTTGCACGCCTCGATGCCGGTGCGCTTGGGCATCCGCACGTCGAGCAGGACCACGTCGGGGGCGGCGGAGGCCGCGAGCTCGGTGCCCTCGATGCCGTCACCGGCCTCACCGACGACGTCGATGCCCTCCTCGACGGAGAGCAGCATCGTCAGGCCGCGGCGGAACAGCTCCTGGTCGTCGACGACGAGGACTCGGACGGACTCGTCGTTCTCGCTCTGGGACACGGGCCGAATCATGGCACGTTCGGGCCCCCCAGGGGGACCCGAACGTGTCATCCGTCGGTGCGCGGGGCTGGCCCGCGCGGCTCAGGTGCGACTCAGGCGGGGCTCACTCCTCGCCGAGGTCGAGGGAGATGACGCCGTAGTCGTAGCCGCGGCGGCGGTAGACGACCGCGGGCCGCTCGCTCTCCTTGTCGACGTAGAGGTAGAAGTCGTGACCGACCAGCTCCATCTCGTAGAGCGCCTGGTCGAGGGTCATCGGGGAGGCCGGGTGGGTCTTCTCGCGCACGACGAGCGGGCCGTCGCCGGTGACCGCGATGGGGCCGACGTAGCGCTCCTCGCTGGTCTCGGCGGGCTTCTCGTCCTCGACGACCAGACCACCGGGGCCGTCACCGGGCAGCGGCAGGCCGGCGGTCGCCTGGCCCACCGACATCGGGCGCTTGCCGCCGCGGTGGACGCGCCGCCGGTCAGCGGCCTTGCGCATCTGGCTGGCCATCTTGTCCAGCGCCAGGTCCAGGGCGCCCATCTTGTCGTCGGCGGCGGCCTCGGCCCGGATCACCGGGCCCTTGGAGAACGCGGTCAGCTCCACGTGGACGGCACGGTCGTGCTGACGTGGGTTGGGCTCGCAATCGACCTCGACGTGGACCCGCATGATGTGGTGATCGTGCTTCTCGAGCTTGGTCAGCTTCTCCGAGACATGGGCCCGGAAGCCCTCCTTGATCTCGCAGTGACGACCGGTCACGACAACGTCCATGGCAATCCCTCCTCAGCGCGCACCGTCGGTGGTGCGCCGTTGGTGTGTGGCAGGAGGAGTCCGTCCGGCCGACCTGGTCTTCGTCCCCACAATCGCCTGCTGAAGCGTTCGCAGCTTCTCTGCCACTACTGGCCTTCTCCCGACATCGGTCACATCTGGTGACCTGGTCGAGGCAGGACTTACGTCTAAGCCGCACCGTGATCCCGCCCGGAGGCGGTTACGTGGACCGTTTCGCCTGCGACTGGCATCGGCTTGCCGTGAGGGCGTCCGGATGGACCGACGCGCCCTGACGACGCAACCACGGACCCGGACGGACTCCATGACGAGACGATAGGCCCAACGGCAGGTGCACGGAAGGGAACGAGGACCCCTCTTGGCAAAGCCTCAGGTGCGCCGTCCCCTCCCCTCGGCACCCCGCCGAGCGGTCGCCGCCACCGTGGCGCTGCCCAGCACCGGGACCCCCACCGCCCGCAGCGCCCGCTGCGCCTCCACGAGCGTGGCGCCGGTGGTCACGACGTCGTCACAGACCACCGCCCCCGCGATCTCCGGTACGCCGCCGGCCAGCCGTCGCAGGGGCCCCGGGCGCACCCGCAGCGCACCGTGCAGGTTGGCGGCGCGCGCGGCTGTGTCGAGCCCGGACTGGTCCGCCACCCCCGGACGGGTGGCCAGCAGCGGCACCGCACGGGCCGGCACCCCACCCCGCTCGAGCTCGCGCACCGCCGCCCGCACCAGCGCCAGCATCGCGTCCCTCCCGCGGGCCCGCACCGCGGCGGGCCGCGAGGGCACCGGGACCAGCACGAGCACCGCGCCCGCGGTGACGCCACCCTCCGCCGCCAGCCCGGCGACGCTCTGGGCGAGCAGCGCCCCCAGTGGCGCGGTCAGCTGGTGCCGCCCCTGCTCCTTGTGCGCCAGCAGGAGCGCGCGCAGCGCGCCCGTGTAGCCGCCGCAGGACCAGACCGGCAGCAGGCCGGGCGGGCAGGGCCGCGGCCGGGTGCGCGAGCGGGTCAGCGGGGCCTCGAGGAGCAGGCGCTCGTGGCACGCGCGGCACAGCACTCCCCCGGGTCGGCCGCAGGCCGCGCACCGGCCGCCGAGCAGCAGGTCACGGGCGCCGTCGCGCAGGGTGGTCGGGTCCACGGGAGCATCCCACCGCCTCCCGGCCCGCCGTCGGGGCGACCGGACGGCGGCGGTGGAGGACCCGGCGCGGAGCGGGTCGTGTGGAGGGTCGGCGGGTCAGCCGGCGTACGTCACGAAGGTGAGGCCCTCGTCGAGCACCCGCGGTCCGCGGACGGTCGCGTTGAGGTCGGCCAGCCCGGTGTCGGTCACGGCGTAGACGCGCGTGCCGCGTGCCGGTGAGCCGACCAGGGCGGTGGCGCCGGACAGCGTGGTGATGATGCCGTCCAGCCCGCCGGGCGAGCCGTCGACGCCGACGGTGACGACCTTGGCCGAGACGTCGGTGAGCCGGTTGAGCACGGCCAGCGTGGTGGTGGACGTCCACGCGACGTCGCGGATGCGTCGGCTCGGGTCGTCGTCGAGGTTCAGCGGCCGCGACCGGGTCGCGCCGGTCGCCCGCTCGCTGTCGTCCCCGCGGATGCGCGCCACCCGGACCGTGTCGGTGCGCGGACCGCGGACCACGGCGACCAGGCGGGTGCCGTCACGGGAGACCAGGAAGTCACGCACCTCCTCGCCAGTGACCCCCGGGACGTCCAGCACACCGCTGTCCTCCCCCTGCACCCACCTGACGACGGCGCCGTCGGCCGTGCGGTCGAGCAGCCAGAGCCGGTCGTGGACGTCCCAGGCCGGTGGCAGCAGGTCGGTGCCGACGGCGGCGGTCGTCACGTCGGGCAGGCCGGGGTCGGTCGACGGGTCCTCGCGCGGCGTGACCCCCTCGCCGTCGGTCAGCGGGGCCAGCAGGACGGTGCCGCCGGCCTCGGACACCGCGGCGACGCGCGTGCCCAGCAGGTCCACGGCCACCGAGCGGACGCCGAGGTCGACACGACCCATGACGCCGCCGACCGGGTCCAGGGAGCCTGGCGTCCCCGAGACGAGCAGGCCGTCGAGCAGCCCGTGCAGCAGCGAGTCGGTCTGGAAGCCCACCGGGTCCAGCTGGTCGCCCACGGCCACGGGGATGCGCGTCTCCCCGCCCACGGTCCGCACCGGCCGACCGTCGATCGCCAGGGTGAAGGCGTCGACGTCGGGGTCCTGGCGGAGCGTCCAGGCCAGCTGGGCGAACAGCAGCTCGGTGTCGGCGGGCGAGAACGCGCTCGCCTCCCCGGTCAGGCTGATGGCGGCCAGCCCGTCGGTCACCGGCACCGACAGGTCGACCCGGAGCCCCGAGGGCAGCTGGGTTCCGAGGACACCCTGCAGGGCGCGGCCCGGGCCGCGCAGCAGCCCGGAGACCAGCGAGGAGGCGAAGGTCGGGTCGTCGCCGACGAAGACCGGCTCCGGCACCAGCACCGACCCCGAGGGATCGGGGAAGTAGAGAGCCACTCGCCGGTAGCGCTGCTCGAACCAGGTCTCGGGGACGACCAGGGCGTCGGGCAGGTCGGCGATGCGGTACTCGCCGTCCTCGGTCACGAGCCGGAACCCCAGGATGCTGTCCTCAGGGGCGAGGTCGCCCTGCCAGGCGCCGCGCGCGTCGAGCCGGCTGGCGCCCCCGAGCCGCACCTCGATCCGGGCGGCAGCGCCCGCCGGCGGCAGCGCGTCCTCGTAGACGATGGTGCCCGCGGGCGACCACGTCGACCGGGTCTCCGAGCTGAGGAACTGCTTGGCCGTCGAGAGCTCGGTGGGCCAGGCCTGCATCGCGTCGAGGAAGCCCTTGACCACCTCGGCCGCGGACATGCCCTCCTGCGGAGGTCGCGCGTCGATGGCGGCGGCACCGCCGGTGTCGGTGGCCGAGCCGCCCGACTGCTCGACCTCGACGACCGGCCCGGCCTCGGGCAGCGCCACGCAGCCCGTCAGCGCCGCGAGGCAGATGCCGACGACGCTGGCCGCGACCCGGCGCCTCACACCGGCTCCACGACGTCGTCGGGGATGAGCGGGATCGGGCTGCGGCGCAAGGCGTCGCCGTTGCGTCGCGGCAGCGTCAGACGGAACTGCGCCCCCTCGTCGGGACGACCCCAGGCCTGCAGCCACCCACCGTGCAGGTGGGCGTCCTCCAACGAGATGGAGAGGCCCAGGCCGGTGCCGCCCGACGTGCGCGCCCGGGCAGGGTCGGCGCGCCAGAAGCGGTTGAACACCATCGCCGACTCCCCCGGCGCCAGGCCCACGCCGTGGTCGCGCACCGCCACCGCCGCGGCGTGCTCGTCGCCGGCCACGCGCACCACGACGGTCGGCGTCGCACCCGGGCGCCGCGGACCGGCGTGGTCGATCGCGTTGCTGACCAGGTTGCGCAGGACGCGCTCCACCCGGCGTACGTCGGCCTCGGCCAGGCAGGGACGGTCCGGTGCCCGGACGACGAGCCGCACCCCGCGCTGGTCGGCCAGCGGCCGGGTGCTCTCCACGACCCGGTGGGCGACGTCGACGAGGTTGACGTCGTCGACCTCGAGCTGCGCCGCGCCGGCGTCGAAGCGGCTGATCTCCAGCAGGTCCGCGAGCAGCGTCTCGAACCGGTCGAGCTCGGTCTGCAGCAGCTCCGCGGCGCGCGCGGTCACGGGGTCGAAGTCGTCCTTGGCGTCGTGCAGGACGTCCCCGGCCATCCGGACGGTGGTCAGCGGCGTGCGCAGCTCGTGGGAGACGTCGGAGACGAAGCGGCGCTGCACCCGGCTGAGCTCCTCGAGCTGACGGATCTGGCGCTGCAGGTTGGAGGCCATCTGGTTGAACGAGGTCGCCAGGCGGGCCAGGTCGTCCTCGCCGGAGACCTCCAGGCGCTCCTGCAGCTGTCCGGCCGCGAGCCGCTCGGCGACCCGCCGCGCCATCCGGATCGGGGTGACGACCTGCTGGGCCACCAGCCAGGTCACGCCGGCGACCAGCAGGAGCAGCAGCACCCCAGCGGTCAGCAACGCCCGGGTGACCAGCGCCAGGGTCTCCTCGTCCTCCGAGGTCGGGAACAGGAGGTAGAGCGTGTAGGTCCGGCCGTCGGCCGGCAGCGTGACCTGCGAGCCCACGGCGATGCCCGGCTCGGAGACCGGCGTCTCCCCGTCGGGACCCAGGCGGCGGATGGTGGTGTAGGTCCACGACGGCGTCGCCACGGTGGAGAAGTGGTCGACCAGCGACGCCGGCACCGAGGTGCGGTCCAGGCCGAAGGTGTACGCCGCCCCGCCGCCGCCCGGGTCGGCAGCCACGCCGCTGGGGCCGGCCGGGCCGGCCAGCACCACCGCGAAGTCGCGCGAGAGGCCGCGCTGGATGATCGGCTCGACCAGCGCCCGCTGCTGCTCGGCGGCGTCGACGTCGCTGAGGGTGGCCGAGGCCAGCCGGGTGCGGGCGTCCTCGGTCTCGTCGAGCGCCTCGGCGACGACGGCGTCGACCCGGTCGTCGAGCAGCCCGTCACGGGTCTGCCGCAGCAGGAACCAGCCGACGACGCTGACGACCAGGAACGACAGCACGAGGGTGCTGGCCACCACCCGTGCCTGGATGGAGCGGCGCCAGAAGGTGAGCGCGGCCACCCGTCGGCCGCTCAGGCGGTGCCGGCCTTGTAGCCGACGCCTCGCACGGTCACCACGATCTCGGGGTTCTCCGGGTCGTGCTCGACCTTGGAGCGCAGCCGCTGGACGTGCACGTTGACCAGGCGGGTGTCGGCCGCGTGGCGGTAGCCCCAGACCTGCTCGAGCAGCACCTCGCGGCTGAAGACCTGCCACGGCTTGCGGGCCAGGCAGACCAGGAGGTCGAACTCCAGGGGCGTCAGGCTCACCGGGCGGCCGCCGCGGGTGACCTGGTGGCCGGCGACGTCGATGTGGACGTCGCCGATGGTGAGGGTCTCGGCCTGCGCGGTCGCGTCGAAGCGGCGTACGCGCGCACGGATGCGGGCCACGAGCTCCTTGGGCTTGAACGGCTTGACGACGTAGTCGTCGGCACCGGACTCCAGCCCGACCACGACGTCCACGGTGTCGCCCTTGGCGGTGAGCATCACGATCGGCACGCCGGACTCGGCGCGGATCTCCTTGCACACGTCGATGCCGTCGCGACCGGGCAGCATCAGGTCGAGCAGGACGACGTCGGGACGGTAGTCGCGGAAGGCCTCGACGGCCTCGTCGCCGCGCAGGCACATCCGCGAGTCGAAGCCCTCCTGGCGCAACACGATGGTGAGCATCTCGGCCAACGAGGCGTCGTCGTCGACGACGAGTACCCGACCCTTGGTCGCGTAGTCGTCCTGCGGCGCTGCCTCACTCATGGTCACCATCTTGCACCCTCCCCCCTGGCGGGCGTGCGAACGGCGGCCCCGACACCGCGGGGCCGCCGTGCGCGATCGATCAGTAGCGGTACTCGTCGGACTTGAACGGCCCCTCGACCGAGACGCCGAGGTACTTCGCCTGGTCGTCGGTCAGGGTCGTCAGCCGCACGCCGAGCGCGTCGAGGTGCAGGCGGGCGACCTCCTCGTCGAGGTGCTTGGGCAGCACGTAGACGCCGACGGGGTAGTCCTGCGGCTTGGTGAAGATCTCGATCTGCGCCAGCACCTGGTTGGTGAAGGAGTTCGACATGACGAACGACGGGTGGCCGGTGGCGTTGCCGAGGTTCATCAGGCGGCCCTCGGACAGCACGATGATCGCGTTGCCCTCGCCCTCGGGGAACGTCCACAGGTCGACCTGCGGCTTGACGTTCTTGCGGACGACGCCGGGGTAGGTCTCCAGGCCGGCCATGTCGATCTCGTTGTCGAAGTGGCCGATGTTGCCGAGGATGGCGTTCTTCTTCATCCGGCGCATCTGGTCGACGCTGACGACGTCCTTGTTGCCGGTGGCGGTGATGACGATGTCGGCGGTCTCGATGACGTCGTCGAGGGTCGACACCTGGTAGCCGTCCATCGCGGCCTGCAGCGCGCAGATCGGGTCGATCTCGGTGACGATGACGCGGGCGCCCTGACCGCGCAGCGACTCCGCGCAGCCCTTGCCGACGTCGCCGTAGCCGCAGACCACGGTGACCTTGCCGCCCATGAGGACGTCGGTGGCGCGGTTGATGCCGTCGACGAGGCTGTGGCGGCAGCCGTACTTGTTGTCGAACTTCGACTTGGTGACCGAGTCGTTGACGTTGATGGCCGGGAAGAGCAGCGAGCCCTCGCGCATCATGTCGTAGAGGCGGAGCACACCGGTGGTGGTCTCCTCGGTGACGCCGATGATCTCGCGGGCGACGTTGGTCCAGCGGTCCTTGCTCGCGGCGAGGCTGCTCTGCAGCACCTCGAAGATGATCCGCTGCTCGGTGCTGGTGGCGGTGGCCGGGTCCGGCGCCTCGCCCTTCTTCTCCGCCTCGACACCGAGGTGGACCAGCAGGGTGGCGTCACCACCGTCGTCGAGGATCATGTTCGCGAAGCGCTGGTTGCCCTCGGCGTCGGTGCCCCAGTCGAGGATCTGCTGGGTGCACCACCAGTACTCCTCCAGGGTCTCGCCCTTCCAGGCGAAGACCGGCACGCCCGCAGGCGCGTCGACGGTGCCCTCGGGGCCGACCGCGACGGCCGCGGCCGCGTGGTCCTGGGTGGAGAAGATGTTGCACGAGGCCCAGCGGACCTCGGCACCGAGCGCGGTCAGCGTCTCGATGAGGACCGCGGTCTGGGTGGTCATGTGCAGCGAGCCCGCGATGCGGGCGCCGGCCAGCGGCTTCTCGGCGCCGTAGCGCTCACGCATGGCCATCAGGCCGGGCATCTCGTGCTCGGCGAGCTCGATCTCGGTGCGGCCGTAGTCGGCCAGGGACAGGTCGGCGACCTTGAAGTCCATCAGGGTGTCTCCTCGCAGGGGGTTGGAGCCAGGCCTGCGTCGCGCATCTGCGCACCGTCGGGATCTCCCACGCAGTCCGCCGTCCAGCGTAGGCGGACAGGCGTGACGACCGGGAATCCCGGCGGGTGGTGGGCTGGAGCGTTCAGCCCCGGATCAGCCAGGGAGCAGTCGGGGATCAGTGGGCGGCGCGGCGCGGCACCAGGTGCATGACCAGCACCAGGACGGCGCCGATGGCCAGCCCCAGGACCGCCGAGCAGCCGGTGTTCGTCACCCAGCCGAGGACCGACCCGAGAGCACCCGTGGCGTCGTGCACGGCCTCCTCGAGGTGGTGCACGACGTCGTACGGCGCGTGCCAGCCGAGGTCGTGGGAGCCGACGAGCACGATGTGCCCACCCACCCACAGCATCGCGGCCGTGCCGACGGCGCCGATGACCTCGAGGACCCGCGGCATCGCCTGCACGAGCCCGCGGCCGACCCGCTGGGCGACGGCGCTGGAGCGCTGGGCCAGCGAGAGGCCGACGTCGTCCATCTTCACGATGAGCGCGACGACGCCGTAGACGACCGCGGTGATGAAGAAGGCGACGACCACCATGATGGCGGCGCGAGACCAGAAGCTCTCGCCCGCGACCTCGTCGAGGGAGATCACCATGATCTCGGCGGAGAGGATCAGGTCGGTGCGGATGGCACCGGAGATGAGGGTCTTCTCGGTCTCGGCCGGGTTGCCGGCAGCGACCTTCTCCAGCGCCTCGTCGTCGTGGTGTCCGTGGCCGGGGCCGAACTTCTCCCAGATCTTCTCCGCACCCTCGTAGCAGAGGTAGGCACCGCCGCACATCAAGATGATCTTGAGCAGGGAGGGCAGCAGCTCGCTGAGCAGCAGGGCGACCGGCAGGATCAGCAGCAGCTTGTTGCGGATCGAGCCGGCCGCGATCTTCTTGATGATCGGCAGCTCGCGCTCGGCCGCCACGCCCTGGACGTACTGCGGGGTGACGGCCGTGTCGTCCACGACGACACCGGCCGCCTTGGCGCTCGCGCGCCCGGCGGCGGCACCGACGTCGTCGATGGAGGCGGCCGCCAGCTTGGCGAGCGCCGCGATGTCGTCGAGAAGGGCGAAGAGTCCACCGGCCACGTCGGGAGCCTAGCGGTGCCTCAGACCCGGACCGTCTCCCGCTGCACGTGCGTCTCGATGCGCGCCGCTAGCTCGTCGGCCTCCTTCTTCGCCTCGGCCACCTCCAGGGCGTCCTTCACCCGGCGCTCGCCCCAGCCCAGCGGGTCCACCGCGTGCTGCAGCACCCGGGTCACCGGTGGGCTGGCCAGCAGCAGCGCCACCGCGACCGACCCGAGCGTGGTCACGACGAGGCCGAGCACGACGTGGTCGCCGAACAGCGCGCCGTAGCCGGCGTAGCCCAGCCCCTTCACCACGAACCCGTGGAAGAGGTAGACGATCAGCGTCGAGGCCCCCATCGCGGTGAACCAGCCGCGCACCCGCGGCACCAGCGCCAGGAACGCCCACGTCCCCAGCGTGCCGAGCACCAGCAGCGCGGCCCGGGTCAGGAACGCCTGGCCGTCGCTGACGTCGAGCTCCTCGTAGCGGGCGCGGTAGTAGAGCCACTCCGTCCCCGCCCAGTCGTCGGTGCGCGAGGTCAGCACCCAGATGCCGACGAAGACACCGAGGGCCGCCACCTGCGCCGCGCGGCTGCGCAGCAGCTCGAGCCGCTCCGGGGTGGACTTCAGGCCCAGGACGAAGAACGGCAGCAGACCCAGGATCCGCGCCACGTCGAGCGTGTCACCGGCGTACAGCCCCGCGACCAGGGAGATGACGACCGCCAACCCCAGGCCGCCCCACATGTTCTTGAACACGGGGGTCAGCAGCCGCCAGAAGAACAGCGCCGAGAGGTACCACATCGGCCAGTGCGGGTCGCGCCAGAGGTTCTCCAGCTCCTCGCCACCGACATGGATGCGGAACATCGCGATCGCGGCCTCGAAGAGCACGTACGGCACGGCCACCGTGCGCACCAGCTGCCACATCCGCGCGCGGGTGTAGGTCCACCGCTGGGAGAGGTAGCCGGTCAGGAACACGAACGCCGGCATGTGCCAGGCGTAGAGGAAGTCGTAGAGGTGGTCGTTGGTCGTGGAGTCGGGCAGCACCACCCACGCGTGTCCCACCACCACCAGGGTCACCAGCGCCATCTTGGCGTTGTCGAACCACGGGTCCCGAGAAGAGGCCATGGGAACCGTTCTTCCCGCTCATCCCCCGCGCCGAAACGTGACGCATGCCCCTCTCAGGGACTCCTCAGGCAAGCGCCAGCACCGTCCCATCCGCCGGTCGAGGAGGCGCGCCAGCGCCGTCTCGAGACCCCGTACGCCGACAAGCAACCTGCTCCACGGGGTGACTGGAGGGTTCCTCGTGACCCCCTTTCACGGCATGCCCTCCGGTCCTTGTCGACTCGGTGGTCGGGGTGGGTGGGCGCCTGGGCGTTCGCGCTGCAGCAGGTCCTGCATTCATCGAAGACGTGCTTGCGGTCGACTTCGATTTCGGTACCTGGTTGAGGTTCGCTCGACCCTGTCGGTCCGCTGGGGTGCTCGCTCGGGTTGCGCTTGAACCGTCCTCCACAGATCCACCCCGGAGCCCGCATCCAGGGTTCCTTTCGAACACATGTTCGACTATACTTAGTCCATGGCACTCGGGCACCAGGATCACTCGGCACAGGACTCATCGCCTGTGCCGACCGGTGGCCTGCTGACCGAGATTCGCGACCTCGACCAGGCTGCTGACCAGGCCGACCGGGACCGGTTCATCGCGATCGCCGAGTGGGCCGACCGCCACACCACCGGCGCCCTGCTCCCCGACCTGTACGGCACCTTCGGTCTGCCCGACGACGACGCCCACACCGAAGCGGAGAACGCGTGGGTGTCCCGGTTCGGGATGCCCGGCGCCGACACGATGCTCGAGCTCGCCGGCCCGGGTGCACCTGAGATCTCGGAGTTCGCGGTGATCGAGCTCGCCGCCGCGCTGGGCAGGTCGACCGACTCGGGCCGGATGCTGCTCTCGGATGCGGTCGAAGCCCGCTACCGCCTCCCGAAGATCTGGCAGCGCCTGGTCGACGGCCAGGTGCAGGTCTGGCGGGTACGCCGCGTCACGGACCTCACCCGCGGCCTCACCCAGGAGGCTGCGGCGTTCGTCGACGCCCACCTCGCGCACGTCGTCCACACCGCCTCCTTCGCCACCGTGAAGCGGCTCGTCGCCGAAGCCGCCGCACGGTTCGACCCCGAGACGACCGAGATGGAAGAGGTCGACACCGCCGCCACGTTGCACGTCACCCTCGATCTCTCGACCGCGTGGTCGATCGGCACCGCCAGCGGCGTCCACCTCTCGGGTCTCCTGGACCGGGCCGATGCCGAAGAGCTCGAGCACGCCATCCGCACCATCGCCGACCAGCTGCTGGCTGCCGGGTCCACGGACTCCCTCGACGTCCGCCGCGCC
>Ga0208331_100344_pt1 | contig 14071 bp, 10 predicted proteins | sample DeeseametaMP1648_FD_184184 | JGI IMG/M metagenome (GOLD analysis project Ga0208331, IMG submission 184184) | Marine microbial communities from the Deep Pacific Ocean - MP1648 (SPAdes) | ecosystem: Environmental > Aquatic > Marine > Oceanic | place: North of Tokelau, South Pacific Ocean... | reverse complement strand
CCATCCGGTCCGGGCTTGGGCGCTCGAAGCTCGTCGACCTCGTCTTTCTCATCCACCCAAAACGTGGAGGACAGATCGTTCTCGCTGTATCGCTGGAAAAGGTAGTCGTCGAGCGTGCATGCGCCTGTCGCGACGTCGAACATGTCGTACTGCTTTTCCCGTTTCATCGGCATGAGAGAGTCCTACCCGGGGCCTAAAAAAGCTTCGCGAATCTCGTGAGCCAGAACTTCAGTTTCTCTCGGGCCTCCTGGAGGTTGCCGTCCAGCATCCCGTGAGCCTGATAGCCCAGTCCGTAAGCACGGATGAGGAGTTCGGATTTGGGGCCCACGTCAGCCAGGAGAAAGAGGACGCTTTCCGTCATCGCTCGCAGCTTGGCGGGGTCGCCGGAAGCCAGACTCCCGTGCAGAGCTCTCATTTCCGTCATCAACTGCTTTCGAGTCGCGGGCTCGGACTTGAGAGCGTTTTTAGCCACTTCGTCGGGCTTGCCCTGGCGCGCTTCGGGCAGTATGCGACCAGCCAACTCTCGAGGGGTAAGAAGCTTCTTACTACTCTCCGCGGCAGGCGGAGGGGGCGTCGGAGCGGATGGGGCGGGCGGCGCAGGTGCGGATGCCGTAGGCGGCGCGGGCGGCGTGGGGATTGGCGGGCTGGGAGGCACGGGCTCGGGAGCCGGCTCCGGGGCCGCCTTGGGTGCCGAGGGCGCCGGTATGCCAAACTCATCCTCCTCATCCATCTCCAAAGAAACGGCGCCGGACTGCTGACGTGTCTCCTCCTCTCCACCTCCGGGTCGGGGTAGGAATGTCGAGACCACAGCCTCTTCCTCTTCCTCCTCCTCCTCGGGTGGCGCTTGGAGATTAATGCGAGGAAGCATCGGCCCCTCGTCCTCGCGCACAATGGCTCCGGCAGGTGCCGGATCCAAGGCCATCAGGTCGTCATCTTGCTCCATCAAAGGCGAAAGCGGCTCTGTCGGAGTGTCCTCTAACTGATCGAGTGCACTCAAACCAGCGGCCGGTGAAAGCTTACGGGTGGGCGGAAGATCGTCCATGAGGTCGTCGTCCGGGGCGTCGACGGCCGGCTGTTTAGGCATCTCCGGCGGCGGTGGCCCGAGCTTGGCCGTGGGTGCTTCCAGCAGAGTGGGTGCGTCGTGCGAGAAGCTTCCACCGCCCATACCCAGGCCTGGAAAGCTGCCCTCTCGGACGGGTGAAGTGGGCTCCGTTTTGGGCGGCTCGGGGGGAGCGGGAGGGGATGGAGGCGCCTCGGATTGGGCCGAAATGTGAGACATGGAAGGCTGCTTCTCGGCCGTGGCCGTTGCCGTACCACCTCGCTCCAGCTTGGTCCCTCCCCCGGCTCTCGAGGTGAGAACCGGCTTGGAGAAGAGTCCTTCTTTGATGGAGGGGCTGAGTTTGTTGCGGTGGCCTAATTTTGAACCGAAGATGGCGGCCGTCGACTTGCTGCCCAGCACGTCTTTCATGGTCAGACCGCGTCCCGGATTTCTCTGCTTGGACATCCCGCCTTCAAAATCTTTAGCCGTCCGCTGTTTTTCCAGGAGTTCATTGGCCGACTGGCTTCTGGCCTCATCTCGCTCGATCTTCTTATACCATCGACTGGCATCGATGTTAGGAGCTAAGATCTGGCCTTCACTAGTCCGGATGTATGCGGCCGTGTATCGATTCAGGAGACGAAACTCCCGGGAAAGATTGAGAATGACCTTCTGCAGAATCGTCCGCTCGGCTCGGTCCAACATCTGAGCCTCATCGTCTAGTTCCGACGACTTCACGTGGGCCCAGACGTTGGGAAGAAGTTTGTGAAAAGCAGGTTTGAGCTCCAGGAATTCTTTCCAGACCGCTCCACTCGGCCCGGCACCACCGGCTTCGATCCCACCCCGTCCGGTATGGGCTCCCATGACCGTGATCGGCCGGCGCCAGTTGAGACCGGCCGGATACTTGGGAGTGAGGCTGTCACCCTGATACTGAAGACCCTTATCCTGTAGGCCCACGCCCTCGAGAACCGGCTGACGCGTATGCTCCAAAACCCTTTCGGCGACCCGCGAGACGGACTCTCGAGTCATGGCCCTGAAAGCGTACCCACCGGTCAGTCTGGCCGCAGCCCTGGAAAAATGAGCGTCGGCCCGGAATCCAAGCATAATGGGGAAAAGTCGGAGACGGTCTCGCGATCCCTGAATCAGCCGGTACAGTTCCGGTTCGTTGCCGATGCGACCGGCCGCCACCAGCAGAACGCTCAGCACGCTGTCGGCCTGTCTGGGTAAAGTCACAACCCTCCGGAGTAACTCTTTCAGATCGGCGGCGCCCTCGAACTGGTAGCTGGAGAGCCATTCGATCGCCTCGTCGGCGCAACTCGACTCGACGAAGTCTCCGTTTTTATAGCCCGAGACTTCACGGTTGAAGGCGACCAGGGCGAATTTATCCGCCGGGTCGAGATTCTTCAGAATATGAGTCAGGCACTCGTTGCACCGCTCGCTCCCTATCCGATTCATCTCTTCGGAGCCGTCGATCAAGATCACCAGGCGTCGGGGAGCGCTGGGTGGCGGGTTGCCCGGGGGCAAAAAGTTCAGAAGAAAGTGGCGTCCGGTACTGCGCAGCCAGGCCTTGGGACGGTTTTCGGTCCAAAGGTGGTAGTCCATGACGAAGTCTCTGGCTTCCAGGGGTTTGCGCTTGTCGTATTCCACGGCGATGTCGCCCTTGGGGTTGCGAGCCACGCCGCAGACCTGAGAGGTCGTCAGGCTGCCGGGCTGGAGATCGGAGGCTTCGATCTGAATGGAAATGGCAACTTGTGCTCCCCTCTCCAATCCGCTTGCCAGAGTGAGTTTCGACTCATCATCGCTGTTGAGCGTCGTCAGAGCCTGGGAAGTCATCAAGGGTAAACGAAAAGAGAATCCGCTTCCCGACTCGCCACATTCGAAGATCTGGTAGGCCAGAAGAATTTGAAAAGAAACATCGCCACCCGATGGGACTTCACCCAGCGGAATGGCCAGGACGTTTTCGGTTTCCTCGGCAAAGAGTCGGCAGAGCTCGGCGGGAAGGTCCGCTTCGTCGGCCTCGTCTTCGTCGGCCGGTGCCGGACCGACGTCGGTTTCGATCTTCCGGTCCCCGACCTTCCCCAGCAGCTTGACCGGAGCGATGTGGCGGTCCAGAGGAAAAAGGAAGTAGGCTGTCTGAGTCTGAGCGGTCGGGTTGACGAAGCTCATGAGAGCTTCCACGTGACCCGTCGGCCCACTCAGCTTAACTCGATAGCCGAGACGCTTTAGGGGAAAGCAAAGCCCGGTCCCGAGATCTGGATTAGAAAACCAGACGACGCCGGGCCCTAAGGCAATGCGGCGCTCGCCGTAAGGGCGGACGCGCGCCATTCTTTCAGCGATCTTGACACTCACGCGGTAGCGGAGACTTCCTTCCTGGTGTTCCGGTTCGACACCAAGCCTGCGCTCCCTCGGACTGCAAGCAGCCAGCCAAAGTTTGGCATAAGAGTGAGACGAGGCCTATGTATTCAGTTTCCTGTATTATGCTGATTCCCCTGTTGATTTTTTTATTATCAAGCCGGGCGCACTCAGCTTGGGGGAACTCTCCAGTCGACTGTGAAACCGGTTGGCCATGAGTATCCCGGCAGGGAAGACATTTCGAGATCCCGTGCACGGGAATCTCATGATCCCCGACCCACTGATCCTGGACCTGGTGGACACCTTCGAATTTCAGCGCCTGCGGCGCATCCGCCAACTGGGGAGCTGCTTTCTTGTTTTCCATGGCGCCGAGCACAGCCGCTTTCAACACGCCCTGGGAACGATGTGGCTCATGCACCAGGTGTTGCAACGCTGGGACGAGGAACAAGTCCTCAAATTACCGCCCGAAATTCGCAAGGCCGCACTAGCCGCGGCCCTTCTGCACGATGTGGGTCACGGGCCGTTTTCTCACGCCCTGGAGCACACCTTCGTAGGCCTGGATCACGAGCGGCTTGGCCACGCCATCATCACCGGGCCCCTGGCCGAAGTCTTGCGAGCTCACGACTGCCGACCCGAGGACGTGGTAGCGCTGCTCAGCAACAACTATCCCGAACCGGTCTTGTGCGAACTTCTCTCCGGCCAGCTGGATGTCGATAGAATGGACTATCTCCAACGCGACTCGGTTTATACGGGGGTCAAGTACGGACTCTTCGACAGTGAGAGAATTCTGGCTACTCTGGTGCCTCTGAAAGTGTCGCTCGATCACGACAATCTCTTTGCCCAAACTCGCGACGGATTGGTGCTTGCCATCGACCCCAAGGGCGTCCTCGCGGTGGAAGAGTTCCTCTTCTCCCGTTATTTCATGTATTGGCAGGTCTATCTCCATCGAGCCGTCCGGGCAGCCGAGTTGATGCTCAGACTCATCCTGAAGAGAACCCGCGAACTCTTTGAAGACGGCCGGGACCCCTGGCTTCCGCCTAACCTGAGCTTTCTTTTTACCTACACTCAAGAGAACCAGGAGAAGAAGGAAGAGAGCCTCAGCGGCGACTTTCTGGAAAACTTCCTCCTGCTTGACGATTTTGATCTCTTTCACGCTATCAAGATGTGGCGCAGCTCGAGCGACGTCGTGCTGAGCGATCTCTGCCGAAGGTTTCTTTCTCGACGCCTCTTCAAGGGAGTCGAGCTCTCCACTCACCCGAACCTTCCCGGACAACTCAAGAAGAAGGCCAGGGAACGTTTCGGAGAACATTGGCACTACTACGTTCATACCGACCCTCTCGACTCGATATCCTACGGCATCTATCGTCCGGGCACCGACCGACCCATTCGCACGCTGGTGCCCCCGGGTGAGGGTTGGCAAGAGATCTCCCGAGCCACCCACTCCACCGCCATCCTGGGTCTTTCTCATGACACTCTGGTCACGGGCGGCTACCTCTTCTACGCTCGGGAACTTTTGTAGACAAATCCTACCGCACTCAGGGTTGGATTTCGGCCGTTATGGGTAGGAAATACCAGTAGGAAAACGGAACCGCCGGATTTCTTGCCGGTTGCAGCAAGTGAAAGGAAAGATGCCATGTTTTCATTCTTGAAGAAACTGTTTGGGAAGAACAGTCCCAGTCCGACCGTGGAAGTGACCGGGGTCAAAGATGGGCTTCTAGCCTTTCGCACCGACGACTCTTTGCAGTTCCAGGAGACGACCGTGCAACTGCCCACGCCCCACGGCACCGTAGGGACGAAAGTTCAAATTCAGTCCTACGACCCACGTAGCAAAGAATATCTCGCCAAGATATGCTCCGAAGACCAAACTCTGGAAAGTCTCGACATCGACCTGGCAAGTCTGGCCAGAGTATCCAAGGTCTTGCGCGTCTCCTCCCCCCACCTGCCCGGCTACATGGCGATGACGGAGGAGCTCTCGCTGAGCGGCCTCAAGCTGACGACGAAGGGCGAATTGAAGCCGGGAGAGACACTCAAACTCGACATCGACTTCGACGATCCTCGACTGAATACCCTGAGCGTCAGGGCCGAAGTGGAATGGACCGCTCAGAAGACTCACAACACCTATCAGTGTAGCCTTCGTTACCGGGATATGCCCCCCACCACTCTGGCGACCCTCGGCGAGTATATCCGTAAGGCACGGTAAAAACCCTACTAGGGGATGATCTGATTGGCGAAGCGCCCGGAGTAGGTCGCTTCACCGACGCAAGTCTCAAAGATGAATTGACACATCCGGGTGCCCGGGTGGAGAGCCAGAGGGATGCTCGACACGTTGCTGATTTCCAGAACCTGATGGTTGTTGATACCCGGCTGCATGAAACCGGCGGTGATGTGAACCATCAGCCCCAAACGAGCAAACCGACTTCGCCCCTCCAGTCGCCCGCAAAGAGAAGGAGCGAGCTTGATTCTTTCAACCGTCACTCCCAGCACCGTCTCGCCCGGCATCAGGACGAAGTAGTCGTCCACTTCCTCGAGCTGAGTGATCTGCTGAAAGTCGGACTCGTCGGTCACGTGATAGATCTGATGAAGCTTCTGAAAGGTGCGAAACTGGTTGCCCAGATGAAGATCCACCGAGCCCGGCCCCACGAATTCAGGCTTGTAAGGGTCGATTTCAATTCTTCCGTCTTCGATCGCTTTAAAGATCTCTTCTTTGGTTAATACTCCCATAGGACGGCTTAGATTCGGGCGGGTCATGCTGGGCCCTGCTGGAAGGGGCAGGGCTCCCTAATCTTAGATAAATTCCGATACGACGCGAACCCCGTTGAGCTCGAGATGATAGAAGAAGATCTTGTCCAGAAGGTCGGCCGGATGAGGCAAGAGGCCGAGCTCGGTGGCCTTGGCGGTCGGAAGATCGTAGGTGGCGACCAGGTTTTGCGGCACCACAATCTCCCACTGGAGATGGTGAGCGTTGGCCCAGTAGCGCAACCCCACCGCCAGGTGATACAAACAAAGGTCGGTGCAGTCGCCGGTGCAGATGATCGTGCGAACACCCTCCTCTTCCAGGCTCTGCGGAAGCTCGGTGCCGACCAGACTGGAAATGGAGCGCTTCTCGATCTTTTGGAACAGGGAAGAGAACTCCAAACCCTTGATCTCGTGGACCAACTCCGCCTCCTCCGTGCCCTCCACGCAGTGGGGTGGAAAGACCTGAAACTCCGGACTGTCCTCCGAGTGACTATCGCAGGGAAACAGATACTTCGAAACGCCGAGCCGATGAGTCTGCTTTAAGAACTCGACGATGGGATCGACAATGCTCAGGATCCGATCGCTCGCCAACGGCCCGGTGCGACAAAAGCCTTCCAGCAGATCGACCACGGCCACGGCGCAGTGCTCTCCTCCCCCCGATCCGGTGACAAGGTCTTCGAGAGACAGAGGCTCGCGCTGCCTGCTATGGCGATCCAGCCAGGGTAGAAAGTCCGGATCTGTCACAGCAGGTCCAGAATGTTTTCGCTCGTCGTTGGCGAGGGGCTTCCCTGAGGTGCCGTGGGCCCCGGCGGAGGCGCGGGCGCGCTCTGCTGCGAGGGCGTGGGTGCGGTCCGTTTGACTCTTTGCTCGCGAGCCAGTCGTAGCTCCGTCTTGCGATCGGCCACGTGGGCGGCGTCCTGGTAGCTGATAAGGCCTCGGTCCAACAAATTGATGAGGGCCTGGGTGAAAGTCTGCATACCTTCCGAGGCGCCCCGCTGGAGGTATTGGTAAATCTCTCCGGTTTGCCCGTCGAGAATATGAGAGGCGATGGTCGGCGTGTTGATCAGAACCTCGACAGCCGGAACCCGCCCCTTACCGTCCTGTCGATTCAAGAGCTTCTGACTGACCACCCCGCGAAGACAGGTGGCCAGCAGCATCCGCACCTGCTTCTGGACGTGGCCGTCGAAAGAGTCCACAATCCGGTCGACGGCTTGCACGGTGTTGGGAGTGTGGAGAGTGGAAAGTACGAGGTGACCGGTTTCGGCAGCGGTCACAGCCGTCATAATGGTTTCCACGTCCCGCATCTCACCCAGCATAATCACGTTCGGGTCTTGCCGAAGCGCCTGTCGCAGCGCTTCCACAAAAGAGGTTGTATCGGTGCCGACTTCTCGCTGAGTGATGTAGGCCGCGCGGTCTTTGTGCTGATACTCGATCGGGTCCTCGATAGTGACCACGTGAGTGCGCCGATTCTGGTTGATCCAGTCGATCACGGCCGCCAGCGTCGTACTCTTTCCGCTACCGGCCGGACCGGTGATCAAGACCAGCCCGTCTTGCAAGGACGCCAGCTTGGAGAGCACCGGCGGCAAGCCCAGGTCCTGAAAACTGGGAACGGCGCTGTTGACCATCCTCATGGCGGCCGTGAAGTGGCCGCGCTCCAGGAAAGCGTTCATCCTGAATCGCACCCCGAAGCTGACGTGGGCGTGGTCCACCTCTTGCATTCTCACCAGAGGCTCTCTTTTGTGAGGTGGCAAGGCTGAAAGCACCAGATAGCGACACTGCTCTTCGGTGAGTGGCTCGTCTCCGATGGGGATCAACTGACCCTCCAATCGCACGGTGGGCGGTGCATGAGGCTTGATGTGAAGGTCGCTGGCCCGGTTCTTGATGACGGTGCGCAGGAGATCGTCGAGAGAAAAGGTCATCCCCTCGGGCTTGGGCATGGTTTCATCCATTTCCACCGCCATGGAGCTCGGTCCCACCGCCATTTTTTCGATTCTTTGCGGTGCCGGGGCAGGCGGGGCCGCCGCCCTTTTGGAGAGCTGGTCTTCGACTCGACTCAGCCGGTCTTCCAGCCGAGACATTCGCTCCAATATTTGGGAATTGACGTCGAGTAAGGGTCGTTGATTTGCTTTGGAGTTAGCGGTGGGGTAACTTTCCTCGGGAAACAGATCCATGGAAAGGAGCTTCTCCGAAACCAGAGCGATTCCCCTACCATCGTCTACCGGTGGCTAAACACCGTGATGGCGCTGACCTTATCCACCGGGATTCCGATTATCTGGTCAACGGAACGAGTGATCTCAAACTCCAAACCATCGGTCTCCACGACACCTCGATACAGCTCTTTACCATCGGGGCTGGAGCCCTTGTATGTCCACTCTGGAGTGTAGACCGCGTCGACTCCGTAAGCCTGTTGAAGCTCCTGCAGCAGACTGCCCACCCCGTAGCCCTCGGGGAGCTTGAACTTCGGCGAGGTTGTACGGGCCGAGATCAGCCGCCGGGAGGCGTGGCTATACGTCAGCTCTATATCGTTAAAATCGAGCAGTTTGACGGTAGATTCGGTTCCCGGCGCGGCAAAATCGATCGCTCGATCAAGTTTAAAGTATCGCCCGGCCACCCGGTAGGGAGTGCCCATTCGGAAGCCGCCCAGATTTTTGCCGGGGGTAATGGTGTAGTCGTTGCGGTAGCGGTCGCCTTTCGCGAAACCCTCCTTGACCGCCGCCTCTTGTTTGCGAGTCTTGTCGACCTTTTCGATCTCCGCTAACAACTCTCGAGCGGACCTGCCGTCTCGATCGCCTTCGGTGGACCGGGCCACATCTTCCAGCAACAGATAGGCTCTCGAACCCTGACTGTACTCCTTGGGCTCGTCGGCGAGATAGGCCCTGGCTAGGGAGAGTTTGGTCGTTTTATCGTGGTCCTTCTCCTCCAGGTAGCGTTCCATCTCGGAGATCAGGACAGCTCTTTCGTTGCCTTCCATTTCACGGAAATCGCGGCCCTCCCAGTCCCGGCCGACGGCGGTCTCGGAGAGAAGCACCTCCGTTTCGGCCCAGAAGATTCGGCGGTCGTCGACCTTGCGGACCCCCTCCCCTTCCAACGCCTCTCCCCACAGTCCCGTCTGCAATCGGACACCTAGCGGCGCTCTTTCCGGGTCGAAATAGACCCGTGCCCGATAGGCGCTGAACTCGCTCAGGCGTGACATATCAAAATCGAAAAAGAAGCTTCCGCTCCGGACCACTGCTTCATCCCGCAGAAGAGTTTTACCGTCGCGATTCTGGATCTCGGCCCTAAGTCTCGACCCGCCGGGTAGATCGGTCTCCCCTTCCAGAATTAGGATCTTGTCCGCCGTATTGACGGCGTTCAGGGTCATGGTGACTCCCCGAGGGGGTGGTGACTCGCATCCGCCGGCCAAAGCCAGAGTAAGAAGTGCAGCGCAGAGACTTCCGGTAAGACTGCGGAATGTAAGTCTAGGCCGAGCCCGCATCGACTTTCAGGGCCTCTACACCGGCCTTCATATCGGCAGCCTTGAAGAGATAGCTACCGGCCACCAGTAAGTCCGCTCCCGCCTTGACGCAATCCGGTCCCGTCCGGGCGTCGACCCCACCGTCCACACAAACCATGACATCCCCTCCGGCCTCGTCGGCAAAGGCCCTGGCTTTCTCTACCTTCGCAAGCTGCGAGGACAGAAAGGACTGCCCACCAAAGCCGGGATTCACCGTCATGATCAGATAGCAATCTATCATGTCGATCAAATACTTCGCCGAATCGACAGGGGTATGAGGATTGAAGGCGACTCCCGCTCGGGCTCCCCCGTCGCGGATCTGACCGAGCAAGCGATGGAGATGCACCGCCGCCTCCCAGTGAACGGAAATCTGCCAAACTCCCAGATCGAGCAACCTGCCCAGATAATCCTGAGGGTTGGAGACCATCAAATGGACGTCCATCGGCAGGTCGGGAAACTCTCGAACCAACTTCTCAATGATGGGAAATCCGAAGCTCAGATTTGGCACGAAATGCCCGTCCATGAGGTCGAGGTGCAGGACGTCGGCCCCCGCCTCGACACATCGCGCGACCTCCTCGCCCACACGGTTGAAGTCGCAGGCCAGAAGTGATGGAGCGATCAGCGTCGGCACTATCGCCAGCCTCGTCGAACCCTAAGGTGCACTTGCTCCCCTCGGGGGACTTCCTTACCGGAGGATGGGTTTTGCTCGACGACCTCTTCATCCAGCCCGTACTGAGCCTCTTCAAAGGTGACCTTACCCACTCGCAGCTTGGCGTTGGAGAGGGAGATCTTGGCCGTCCTGAGCGATTCACCGGTCAGCTTCGGGACCGACATCAGTTCGGGCCCGAGTGAGACCACGACCAGTATGGTGCGGCCTTCTCGCACCATCTTGCCCCCCTCCGGGTTTTGGTCGAGGACGATGCGCTTCTTGACGACCTTGTCGTACCGATTTTCGTGCACCTGAAGACGGAGGCCCACCGATTCGATAGCCTCGTAGGCTTCCTTGATCTCCATATTGGTCACATCCGGTACCTGCACTTCGTCGGGCACTTTGAGATAGTCCCGATAGATCGTAAGACCGAAAATACTGATGGACCAGATGGTGGCGGACAGAAGTATCAGCGCCACCAACATCGGCATGAGCTTCTTCAGTATCCAACCGAAAGTGCCGGCAACGGCTTCGGTGGGAGGAGCGGCGGGAAGCTCGCCTTCTTCTTCTATCTCGTTTTCATCAGTCATGGTTGAAAAATGTTATTCCCAGCATGGCATTACTAAAAACTTTTTCAACTCCCTGCGTGACAGAGCCAAACGCCCGAGACACGCCCTAGTCCACCCAGGGAGCGGGCGTGAAGGCCGGTGTGGGAACGGGGTCGGGGTTCTGAGCGGCGTCGGGTGACAGACCCGGTTCCGCAACCACGAGATCGACGGTGCTCCCGGCCAGCACTTCGATTCCGGCGCTGGGGCGCTGTCCCAAGACTTCACCTGACACCGGACCGTAGCTTTTCTTCACGCTACCGATAGTCAGGTCGGCCTTCTCAATCTCGGCTCGGGCCTGCTTTTCAGTAAGACCGGCCAGCCCGGGTACCACAGCCGATTTCGCGGTCCGCACCACCACCGAAGGAGAGGACGAGGTCAGAGGGTCTCCCGGGGGCGGGTCCTGGAATGTAATTACGGCGCCATCCTCGGCCGACTCGGCCAGTTCAATCACGACTCCTTCGCGCCCCGCCAGCTCTCTGGCCTGAGCAACTGTCAAACCTTCCAAGCGAGGCGCGTGCACGGTCGTGGAAGAGGGATCGTTCGGCTGCTCAAACGCGGGCACGGGAATCGGAACGAAGACCGTCACCCGGGATCCCACCGGAAGTTTGCTCCCGGCAGCCGGCTCTTGTCGCAAGATGGTGAGGGGGTCGCCCTCCCGGAAGCCGGGCTGAGCGACTTGCATGACCACCATTTCCAGCCCCAACTCTTTCAGTCTCTGGCGCGCGAAATCGGGGTTTAACTCCGTCAGTTCGGGGACGGTCTGTTCTCCTCGACCACCGGAAATCGTTAGGGTGACTTTATCCCCTTTCTTGAGAGAGGACGGTCCTGCTTTCGGCTCCTGGGAAATGACCTTACCGATCTCGACACGATTGCTGCTTTTCTCTTCAAAAACGACATCCAAACCTAATCTGCGGAGGATGTCCTCAGCTTCCGAACGAGTCTTGCCGGCCACGTTAGGCAGTTCGATACCGACCGGTTTATCGGCCACATAAAGCGTGACCACCGAGCCTTGAGGCACCGAGGTCTGAGCATCCGGAGTCTGTCTCAACACCTCCTCCGGCTTCACCTCAGGGTCGTCCGAGACTTCCCTTTTCAGGTCGACCTGAAGCTTCACGCCTCGCAGGGCCTCCTCGGCTTCGCCCCTACTCATGCCGACGACGTTCGGCACCATCACTTTGGTCGGCTTGAGATAAAGATAGGCTCCCGTACCGGCGATGAGAAGAGCGACCAGGATCATCCAAGCCTTTGAAGGCCCGCTTCCCTTGCTCTTTTGAGTTTTACGCTTCTTGGCCAAAGCTCTGTCCTTTACTCTTTCGGATATTGACGACTGAGGTTCGCAGTTCGGGGTCCGTGGCCTGCCCTCCGTGGTTGATTTGAACCCGTCTCAAACAAAACTGTTTTTATTTCGTTACGATTAGCTTGCAGTCGGAAGGATGCGGGGGTCTGTTGAGGAAGGTTTCATGAGCCAGTATTTCATCGGCATAGCTTCGAGCAGGAGATGCCCCTGTTCGTAGGGAGAGAATTACATCCTCGAATGAAAAAAAAGCAGCCCGGGCTCAAACCCGAGATGCCTTCGAAGGGCGGTAGTGCGAAGGGCCTTACCAGAAAGGCCGACTACGCTAAACGCACATCGCTTACGAAGGATTTCGACAAACCCATCTACGGAGATGTCAGCGACGAAGACATCGAGGAAGAGTTGGATGAAGTCGAGCAAAAGCTCACGGAATCTCCCCACGACCGAGAGCTTCACATCAGAAAGTACAAGCTTCTTCGCAAACTAGGCGAGCGTGGCAAGATGCGCGCCTGTTTACAGTTTGCCGCTCGAGAGTTGAAGGATCCGTTTTTCGGGATCAAGCTGGCCGAAGCCCTGGAAGAAGAGGGTCGCTACCCCGCAGCCCTGGAGTGGCGCCGCTGGGTCATTCAGTTCGGCTCCGACGATCCGGACTCGGTGCGAAGGCTTGCCGGTACGGCCGTTCGGGCCGGAGACTTCCAAACCGCTGAGCAGTCTTATTCCAAACTGGTCGACCTTCGTAAAGACGAGTCGGACCCACTCGGCGGTACTTTCTACGACGAGATGCTGGGTAAGGGTTTCGAGCCCGGCAAGCGACGTGAGCTTCAAAAGATCGGTCTGCGACTGCTGGCCAAAGCGCTCGGCTTTCAGCCGGAAAGCGGCAACCTGCTGGAGTCGGCCGCCCGACTGAGCTACCGAGTCCGAGACCTGGAAGCAGCTCGCGCTTTCTATAAGCAAGCCATCGGTACCAATCCGAACCACCGCAACATCCGGGAGTGGAAATGGGAGCTCCTCAGGGTCTACGCCGCTTCCGGCTACCAAGAAGAGTGGCGCCAGATGAACGCCGAATTCACGGCCGAACTCCAGGACCACCTGAAGAATTTCCGAGGAGACTCGCGAGCCTGGACGATTCTGGCCAGGCAGCAGATTCAGGGCGGGGAGTTCGAGCCCGCAATCGAGACCCTGAAGAGCGCTCTTCGGGCCGACACGCGCAACGCTCAGGCGTTGTGGGAGCTGGGACGCCTCTATGTGCGCATGGGACGCTCCCAGGACGCGGTGGAGTACTACAGTGAAATCATCTTCGACCCGAACGAAAAGCGCTCGGTCCGTCGCGCCATCGAGCGAGCCCTGGCCGATCTCTACTTCCGAACAGGTCGATACCGCGAGTCGTTGGAGATCTATCAGCGCGAGCTAGAGTCCAACCTTACCATGATCGCTCCTATCTATGAGGCGGTGGATGAGCTTGAGACCGCCCAAGATCTCTACTTGCGGTCAGTGAAGCAGAGCCCGCGCGACGCTCGATCGCATCTGGGTCTGGCCGAATACTGGGTGCGCCGCAACGAGTGGGAGAAAGCCACCGATTCGGCTCAAAAAGGTCTGGATTGTACCTACGCTACGGAAGAAGTTCACTCCAACTTGGCGGTGGCGCTGGCCACATCTCAGATGCGGACCAATAAAATCGAGGCCGCCTTGCAGACCATGGAAGAGATCTGCCAGACCTATCCGGACTCCATCCATCAAGTCTTCCGAAAAGTGAAGATCTTGGTGATGCTCAAACGCCGAGAGGAAGCCTTGAAACTGGCCGAGGAAGTCCGCAGCTCAGCGGAGCACCAGACAGGCTGTGCTCCCGCTGAATCGTCGCTTTGGAGCCTCCTGGGAGACTGCCACTCACTGCTCGGCAATATCA
>Ga0208331_100337_pt1 | contig 14324 bp, 9 predicted proteins | sample DeeseametaMP1648_FD_184184 | JGI IMG/M metagenome (GOLD analysis project Ga0208331, IMG submission 184184) | Marine microbial communities from the Deep Pacific Ocean - MP1648 (SPAdes) | ecosystem: Environmental > Aquatic > Marine > Oceanic | place: North of Tokelau, South Pacific Ocean | collected... | reverse complement strand
CGCCATTAGCGGGGCGAGCACGGCGGTGGAAACCCTGGCTCGGGTTCGGGCCTCCTTGACGGCGCTGGAACGAAAATTGACAGGCAAACCGAATCCCTCGGGCTGAGCTTCAACCACTTCGGGTTGCTCGCCGGGCAGAATGTAGAGGTCTTCCGGCACCTCGCCGGCAGCCAACTGCTCTTCCAGCCGGGCTACCGGGGTCGCCGGAGATTGATTCTTGATCGGGGTTTTGACGGTTGAGGAAATGTACACGTAGTAAGCCTTCTTGTGAGTATCACCAGAATATCTCCTGACCCTGAAAAGCTCCTCAAACTTCTACCACCGATTTGACACTGTCGTTTTACAGTGTTATTTTAATTTCAGCAACTCAGACACAAAAGGGAGAAGACATGGAAAACATCTTGGAAATCACCGACTCAAATCTTGTCGCGGAACTCGGATATCAAGCTCAAATGGGACAGCTGTTCGCTTTCTTCGATGAACCTCTGTTTGCCGCCGGGGCGCCGCTGGGCTGGGTTCAATCTTTCGCCGACCGAAGGAGCGGTCCGAGAGTCGTCTCTCTGTTGGACATCGCCGGCAGTAGTCTCCCCGGTGTCAAACACACCCCCCTTCCCCTCCGTCTTGATCTGGGCGTGCTGGTCACCGACAAGGAGATCTATCGGGAGGGTGTGGACACGGTTCACCTCACCGCCCTCGACCCTCTTTCCCCGTCCACTTCGAGAAGGCTTGTTCTGGAGCTTGACGGTACCGAGCTTCGGAAGGTCCCGATTCGACTGAACCTCCACGGAATGGCAACCGTCCCGCTTTCTCATCTTCCAGTAGGGCGCTACAGTGTGCGATTCGAAGATAGTGAGGCCGAATCGATCGGCTTCACCGTGGCGGAATACAGGCTGGCCTCTCTTATTGCGACTCTTGAGTCGAAGAGCTTCGAAGATGGTCAAGTCAAATTCACCCTGGCCCTTAACAGTTTCGGACATCCCGTGAATGGAGAGGTGAGGGTGGAGTCGGTTTCACAGGGCCGGAGTGCCGGCTTTCTTACCCTTCCCTGTCGAGACGGTATCCTCCGGGGATGTTTACCTCTCAAGGGCGAGGGACCCTACTCTCTCAACTTGCAGTTGGTATCCGAGCCCTCCAAGACCGCTACCGTAGCTCTGAGCGGAACCCGGGCCAGTGAGCGACTGGCCACGGTCTTCGGTCGATTGGGCTTCGAGATCGAGGGCACCCTGCTGCCCAAAGACTCCTCCGAGACAGCCGTCAAAGGGATCTACCTTCGCGAAGGAGCGACCATCAATACGCCCTTCGCCCTCGAACGATTGGACTCCCGAACGGCCCGGATCACGGCCCGCTCGGACGCCCAATCGCTGACCTTGGTGGTGGCCGACCCGGCTGTCGCGCGGCGGTCCGGAGCGAACGCTTCCTCCGACATCGCATGCTGCGAATTGTACAAATCCGGACGCCGGCAGTACCGAGAAGGACACTATTCAGCCGCCCTGGTGCAACTTGAAAAGGGTCGCGAAGAACAGCCGTATCCTCACTGCAACTACGCTTACCACATCGCTCGCTGCTATGCGCGGCTGGGCCGCTCTCAGGAAGCTCTGGCCTGGCTTCGTCGCGCCTTGAACGACGGCTGGACCGATTGGCGGCAGATGGAACAGGACACCGAGTTGGAGTCGCTCCAAACGGAGCCCGCCTTTGCCCTTCTCTGCCAGGGAGGTCGTCGAGAAATCGTCTTCCATCAGGTTGAAGCGGGTCAAGAGATCGAGATCGAGGTTCCCCTACCGATGGCCTTTCTGGCCTTGGGTGGCTACGTGAACGGCAAGCCTTTCGAAGGGTGGTCTTTCCTTCTTCCCCCGTCGGAACTCGAAGTGGAAATGCAGATCCCGGAGCGGGTCGAGCCCGGTCAACAGCTTGAGATTGAGATTCAGAGCAACAAACCGGGCGGGGTCTATCTCCTGGTGAAGGACCAACGCCTGCAGTCCACCGACACGCCTTCGAACAGGCTCGCGGCGGGTCTCAAGAAGTGTGCTCAAGAGGCCTGGAGCCACTTCGCCGGTGGAGACAGCATGCGGCCGTTCCAAGAGCTAGCCGCACCTTCACAACCCGACTTCTGGGTTCAGAACCAGCTTTTCAACTCGGCTCCCGAAAGACCCGGAAGAGTGGTCGGTCGCAGACCCGGGCTGATACCTCGTCCGGGCGCTCCGGTAGAACTGGAAAGAGTGGTCTCCGACGCTCCCCCCGCTCTCAGTGCCCTAATGGGGCGCCGGCGCTCCGGCAACCGACCGATGATGATGCTTCGAAGTATGCCGGTCGAATCTGAAAGCCTCTTCGGGTTCAGCGATGTCGTCGAAGAGAGCTTCGAGGAGCCCTACTTGGAGGACGTCTCCCAAGACCTGTTCTACTGCGAAGAAGGTGGAGAGGACCTTTTCGGCTCGGTGAACGCCGTCTCCAGCAGTCCTCTCGCTGTTCCCGCCAAGAAGACCTCGGTCGCTCCGGCGCCCACCACTCAGGAAGACCCGGAAACCCTGTACGCCGGAATCCTGGAGACCCGAGACGGTCGAGTAGCTGTCAAGATCGACATCCCTGACAACTTCGGCCAGTACCACATCGAAGCCACCGTGCTGAGTGGCGGAGACTGGAGCTACCAGAGTCGCACCTGTCAGGCCGCCACCGATCTCTACGTCTCTATTGAGGCTCCCCCTTTCGTCCACCCGCGCGATCGGGTGAGGGGTCGACTGTTAGCCAGCCCGGATTGTGAAGTCAAACTCTACCTCGACGAGGAACTCCAACAACTCGACGAAGACTTCAGCTTCGAAGTCAAGACCGGAGTCTACCGGGCCGTCGTGACCTCCTCCGACGGAGCCTCACGAACTCAGACCCGACGAGTCGACGAGCCGGGCCGGCTAACTCGAGTCGTCCAGTCTGTTCAACTCCTGACCAAAGGACAAGCCATCTCTCTTGAAGACGATCCGTCGATCCTCTCGTTGCAAGTCTTGCCCGGTCTCCAAAAGCCTTTCAAGATGCTCATCAAGGAAACGGCCAACTACGGCCACCTTTGCTGCGAACAGACGGCGGCCAAAATGGTGTCGGCCGCTCTGATGGTCCTTTCCGGAGACAACCACGGCGAAGCCGTCTTTATTGCCGGCTACCGTCGAATGGAAAGCATGTTTCATCGCTCCGGAGGGTTCAGCATGTACCCGGGCCGGAGATTGGACCACTGGTGGAGCCCCCGAGCGGTCGTGTATCTCCTGGGCCTGAGCGGCTTGGAGGGCAACAAAGAGTTCTCTCCCGCCATGAACGAGGCGCTCCGATGCACCCTGGATCTCGCTCAACGGAGTCGACAGATCTACAATATCAGCTGGCCGGCCGCAAAAATCGAAGACTGCCAGACCGCCTATTGGTCGCTGCGACAGTCCAACGACCCCAAAGCGCTCGGATTCGTGACCAACTTTATTGAAGAAAAACTGGATACGCTGGGCGGGAGAGTGGAGACGAGGGCTCAGGCCTGTTATGCGGCCGCCACTCTCTTGCTGAGCAAGACCCACATCGCCAAAGCCTTGGAGTTGACCAACCGCGTCCTTGATCAGCTGGAAGGTGGGCGCCTCTACTCGACCTACGACTCGGTAGCCGCTATCGTCTTGATGAACGAACTCCGGCGGGCCGGGATCGGCGCCGGCGGTACGGGTAAAGTAGAGGTCGACGGCCGGGTACTCTCTACTGAGGAGGCCATGAAGCTCGACCGTTTCGGACAGCTCCGCTGCGTGGAGAAAGTGTGCGCGGTCAACGTCACCAAGTTGGTGGAGGAAAGCTGGGAAAGCTTCGATTCAACAGTACCGATGCGCCTTAGCCTTCAAAAGAACGGTCAGCCCTCGACATCGTTTCAGGCTGGGGACGCCGTGGATCTCAAAATCGAACTGCAGCAAGGCTACCAAACCGGGGATCTGGTCTGGGTCTGTTTGCCGGACAGCTTGTCGCGACTTCTCGGGGGTGGTCAGGTGAAGCGGTTCTCGGTGGACTTTGAGGGCTTGACCGAACTCACTATTCCTCTGGCCGCAACCGGTGTCACCGGTGAGCAGGGACAGCACTTCGCCGTCTGTGTGAGGAATATGTTTGAAGAGGAACGAGTGGGGAGCCCCGGTTTGCTCAAGGTGAGGGTTAATTAAAAACCCGTGCATTTAGGACATGTCCTTAGGGGGGCCGCCGAATTCTCGGCGGCTCTCTTAAACTTCTGCGCAGAAGTTTGGCTTTAGGAACCCTCGCTGAAATCAGCCGACATGGAGCGATGCATCACCGACCCCGACTGCATTCGCAGGAGCTGCGCGTAGGACTTGTCCCAAAGCACCTGAGTCTGGGGATGCTGTTCGGTAAATTCGACTCCGGCTCGAAACGACTTCCGCTGTTCTTCACCCGGTGCCGACCACACCACCACCGCGCGGAGAGTGAGTTTCGGCACGTCGTTGAGTTCCAACTCGAAGGTGATGTCCATCACCGTGCCCTGTTCCAAGTCGCCTTCGCACTTTATCTGGGCGCCGTGCAGAGAAAGGTCTACCGTGACGGCACGAAATCCGGGTAGCTGCTGGGAAAGAACTCGGATGCCGACAGGGATTCGCTCGCTCCGACGAGCTAGTTTGCCGATATCGGGCCTGGGAGCCTGGTCCAGAACGGTGGTTAACTGGGCCACCTTCTCAGGATCTCCCAAGATGTGGCTGATGACCAGAAACGACTTGTCGGGTAGCTGGCGAGCCGAGTCGATCACGACCTCCATCTTGAGACTCTGCATAGCGCCTTCGAGGTAGACCTGAAGGGCGATCTTGGAAACCGAGCCCGCTTGATGCTTCTTTTTCTTGGATCGATAGGTCAGGGTAGTATCGGAAATATCCAAAAATTCGACCTTTTCCGGCCCAAAAATCCCAAACAAAACTTGCTACCCTCCGGCTCACCCAGACGTGTGCCTAATCACTAAGGGGTTCTTAAACGCTATCGAGCTTCCTCTTCATCGAGCAAAGTCCGTCATCAGCTGCCGGAGTCTTTTCAGCAGTCTATCGAAATTCGCGCTCTCAAAAGTTTCGGTTTTACTTTCCAGCATCCACTCACAGGATGCGGGATTGAACGTCAAAGTTAGCCGATGGCTAGCAAATTCGACCTCCAAACATTTCACCGAGGATCGAATCACCCTCACCTCCGGCGAGACCCACAATCGCAACCGACTCTCGCAGGCTCTACGATAATTTTCCATCAACCGGTGCATCGCCACAGGTTTTCGTTCACCTCGGCATCATCCTTCGAAGGGGTGAAGCAAGAGGCTGGAAAATGGTGCGGCATTCCAAAAAGATCCAAGAGGTATTCCCATGACACAAACAGGTCAGAAAATTTCCGATTTTGAGCTCGTCGCCCACGACGGTGAAGCCGTCAAATTGAGCGAGAAACTCCAGGAGGGACCCGTCGTGCTGGCCTTCTTTCCGGCCGCCTTCACCGGTGTCTGTACGGCGGAGATGTGTGAGTTCAGAGACACTCTGAAGCAGTTCGAAGAGCTGAACGCCACCGTTCTCGGGGTATCGGTCGATATACGCTTCTCGCTGGCCGAGTTCGCCAAGCAGCAAGACCTGAACTTCCCTCTTCTCTCTGACTTCAACAAAGAGGTCATCAGCGCCCTCGGTGTCAGAGACGACAATTTCATCGGAATGAAGGGGGTAGCCAAGCGTTCCGTCTTCGTGGTCAAACCAGACTTCACCGTGGCTTATCAGTGGGTGGCCGAAAATCCGGGTCAGCGACCGGACCTCGACGAGGTACGAAAAGCTCTCTCGTCGCTTTAAAGCCCGACGAAACAAAAGTGACCCGGTTGCCCGGGTCACTTTTTTTTGTTGGTGGAGGTGGCGGGAATCGAACCCGCGTCCGAAAGACCCCTTAACAGGGTTTCTACGAGCGTAGTCTCAGTTTTTTCTAAGCGTAACGGCTCCCCGAGACCGGATACGTTACGCCGAACTCTCACTTAAACTTCGCTTTGTCATCGAGAGCAGTCTGACTCAGCTAGCCACTATTGGTTGGCGTCTGGTTCATTCCCTAGTGGCGAGGAGTGAGCAGACGTCACAGCTTATTAGGCTGCGAGTGCCAAGCCACTGTTGTAGCTGGGCGTTTTACTGTTTTTGGCAGTTATTGTTTTACCGAATTCTTTTAACGAGGAAAGTCGGAATATCTCGGCTCGCTTCCCGGAAAAGATCGATCCGTCGTCGAGACCAATCACCCCCGAGTCGTGTCTACAGTATAAGAGCTTCTCCGCTTAAGTCAACTTTGAAGACTGTTAGAACTCTATTTCAACCTCACGTCCTCCGCAATAGGGGGTTGCGGACCAGCGGTCGTATAGTCGTAGCGAGAAGGGAGATATCGTATGCACAGCACGTCTTTAAGAATTGTGGTCGGGCTAGTCCTGTTGGCCTGCCTCGCTCTGCCCGCCTCCGCCGGGACCTGGAGATCGACTACGGGGAATATGTTCCACTTCTATCCGGGTGGCTACATGGAAGCGTACGTGGGTGGTAATTCCTACACGGGAAGTTGGTGGTGGAGTAACAGCCCATCCCAGTTCCAATACAATATCAACGGATGGAGCGGCTATGCCACGGTCAACATCAAGGGGCAGGGAGCCGTCTGCTATACGGCCGGACAGAACCCTTCCTACTGGACCCAACTCGGTAACCGCGGGGGCGAAACCGATGAGAAGCCGGACGAGAAGAGCTGGTTCATGTCGACCGTCGCACCCTAGGACACCGCCAATGCCAAAAGCCGCCTGGTCAGGCGGCTTTTTTGTTGGCCGTTAGCCTTTTAGAGCACCTGGATCAACTGGTTGACGTTCATCGGCGCACCAAGGATCAGTCCCTGAGCATATTGACAGCCCATCCCCGCGATCTGCTTGAGCTGTTCACGAGTCTCGACCCCTTCGGCCAGCACTGGAATCTCCAGTGCGTTGGCCATTTGGGCAATAGCCTGACACAGCTTGGTGGCGGCCCGGTCGTCGGGAATCCTGGCGATCAAGGAACCGTCGATCTTCACCACCCGCAAAGTATAGTCGGTAAGATGCGTCAGCTCCGAGCTGCCTGTTCCGAAGTCGTCGAGAGCTATGCCCACACCCCAGTGGGCTAGATGGGCAAGAGTGTTCTTGATCCTGTCGGGATCGATCCCCGCCGTCTTTTCCGATATTTCGACCATGATCTCGTGAGGCGGTACTCCCGCCATCTGAAGGTGCTTCATAAAGCGAGCTGAAAAACCGGAGTCGATCAACTGTCGAAAGCTCAAATTCACCGTTAGGAAGCGGCGCTTCATGAACTTTTGCTTGGCCACCTCCAGAGCTTCTTGGAGGACCTGCTCACCGATCGGGACGATGATACCGGTGTCTTCGGCCACTTCCAGGAACTCTTTGGGCTCCAGCACACCGCGCTGAGGGTGGGACCACCGCAGGAGGGCTTCCACACCGACCACTTTGCTGGAAGCGATCTCGTAGATCGGTTGATAGACCAGACCAAACTGTCGCTGGGCCAAAGCCTGTTTGAGTTCGCTCTCCATGTAGCGTCGCCGCTCACGATGGTTGTGCATCTCCTCGGTATAGAAATTAACTCTGGCTCGACCGCTCTCCTTGGCCTTGTACATAGCGTGTTCGGACTGTTCGAGCAGCTCGACTCTCGAGCCGGCCGGCCCCGGGTAAAGAGCGACTCCCAAGCTCGCCGTGACCTGTACCTTTTGGTCGAGGACATCAAACGGCTTGGCCAGTTCGTTCAAGAGATTGTGGGCGATACCCCGGACTCGGGCTTGTAAGGCTTCCCCATCCACCCGGGCGTTCTCCATGAAGGCGACGACCATAAACTCGTCTTCGCCGCGACGGGCAATGGCCGTGTCTTTCTCCGTGACACACCGTTGGAGTCTGCCGCCGACTTCCTTCAGAAGTTCGTCTCCGGCTTTTTGTCCAAGGGCATCGTTCACTCTTCGAAAGTGATCCAGATCGATCAGGATAAGAGCCAGCGCACCTTCGCCCCGACCGCTTCGCTCGAAGCAGACCTGTAAATACTGTCCGGTGAGATTGAGGTTCGGCAGTCCGGTCAACTGGTCTGCGTAGGCGAGCTTCTTGGTCTCTCGGTCTCCCTCGAGGGTGCGACGCAGCTCTTGATTCAGCTCACCTAACTGCTCTCGGGTCTTGTTAAGCTCTTGCTCCAGCAGACGATTCTTCTCAGCCAACTCCCCGTCCGCCACCACGCCGTGCGGTTGGCTCGCCAGCTTCGCCTCGAGTTCGGAAATCTTGCGACGCGCCAACTGGAGTTCCTCGGGAGACGCCTCGGTGCGGGCCCGCTGTACTTCGGCCTCCAACTCGCGGACGCGAGCCGTGACATCGGGACTCATCCCCTGTCCAGCTTGTCTGGCCTGATGGAGACTCTCTTCCAACGTCTGGATCTTCTCACGCAGAACGGGAACGCTCTGGGCGATCTCAACCTTGACCTCGAGCTCCTCTTGAACACGAGCCAGATCTAAGCGAGCATCCTGCAGCTCTCCCTCAAGCTCTGAGAGCTTCTGCTCCATTTGGGCCGTTTCTTCCGTGTTCTCTTCGACGACCGCATCGGCTCCGTTCACCTGGACCGAGGCGTACCGCTCTTGCAGCTTCCGTAAAGAGGCTTGGGCCTCTTGATATTCCAGGTCTCGGTGGAAGCGCAGCTCGTCGATCAACCTGTTGGCTTCGGAAAGTCGAGAGTGCAGGATCGAGTCGTGAGCTGCCCCGTTGCCGGAAGCTCCCGGTGAAGTGAGTGCCTCCTCCAGCTCACGAATGCGAGACTCTTTCGATTGGAGGCCTTCCTTTAAACTTTGACACTCCTGCTCCAACTGCTCCAGGGCGGCCCCATCAACCGATGCGGATTCGCTGCTCCGGGCTGCAGCCGTGGTCGCGGCCAACTCGATGCGCAGGTCTTCTATCTGGGTCCGTAGTCGCTCGTTTTCTTGCTCGGCATCGTTACCTTGACTGAATTCGTTGGCGTCTCGGTCCATGAGTCGCTGGTAGCGCTCCATCCGCGCCTCAGCCGACTGGAGCTTGGCCTGAAGCAGAGCGTTCTTCTCTTGTGCAGAAGCCATCTCGCGGTCGAGATCTTCGTACTCTTTGCGAAAACGCTCCGCTCTCTCTTCAGCCTGGGAGACCTCCTGAGCCTTGGTGTCCAGCTCTTGTCGGAGATTGGAAAGCTCTTGCTCTAGCTGGACGAGCTCTCGATTCTTGCTGGAGAGTTCTTCATCGCGGGCGCCGAGTTCGCGTGCCTTCGCCTCCAGCTCGGATTGAATGTCGTTAAACTGCTCGCCCGAACGGCTTCGCACTTCTTCGATCTCAAGCGACTTCTCTTCGAGGCTTTGGCGGAGGCTATCGGTCTCTTCTTTGAGACGAGAAAGGCGCTCAGACAGTTGGTCCCGCTCTGCTCGTTCGCTCTCCAGGGCGCTGCGGGCAGCCTCTAGCTTGCTCAAGGACCGTTGGTGAAGGTCGCGGAGCTTGGCTTCCAGTCGATCCCGTTCGGACTCGGCGGATTGGCGCTTTTCCGTCTCCACTGCGGCCATTTCAGCCGACTGCTCCAAACGCTCCCGAAGGACGTCGACTTCTTCGGCTTGGCCCTGGGACGACTCCAATCTGGCCTTGAGTTCATCGACTTCCGCGGCGGCCAGTTCCTGGGACTGCTGAAGTTTATCTCGAAGCTCGTCCCACTCCTGGGCCTGCCGCTCGGCATACTCCAGGCGGTCCTTGAGTTGCTGGTTTTCGGTGAGAACTATTTCCTGAGACTTCTCCAACTCATCCCGGAGCTTGGAAGCGTCTTCACGGGCTCCGGCGGCCTTGTCTCCGGTAGCCGGGACGGCGGCGAGATACCAGGCCACGTTGCCGTCCCACAGGATCTCTTCCCAGATTAGCCGGAAAGGCACTTCACCGGCGTCGGCGGTAGTGATCATCACCTGGTCCGAGTCCATCCAGGCCGGTGGTAACGGTCTACCGAAGAGTTCCGTCTCTCCGAACGCTTCCTGTGCGGCAGCGTTGTAGAACACGATTTTCCCCTCTTCTTCGCAGACGATGAGAGGATACACGTAGTCCTCCACCAGTGTGCGCAGGTCAGTGGGAGAAGCCGGCAGTATTCTCGATTTTCCTGATCGCGATCTCAATGAGTTCTCCGTGTGATCATCTACTATCTGTTTTTGCCAGGACGGCTCGGCCGTCTACGTCGCATTTTCTTGCGACGCCCCACCCCTCCTGGAGCCCGGCGACCTCGCGATTCCGGCTCGTGGCCGTCTTCGCTCCTACTCGGCTTCTGGGAAAGAGGCTCAAGATCGGGAAGCGCCGTCTCTGATAGCTGGCTTTCGGTGGGGGTATGAGGGTCTCCCTCTGCCGATTCAAAAAAGCTGACATTCTCTTCCAGCGGTCCTCTGAGAAGGACTACGTTAGTCGCTCGGGCCAGGTCTTTCAGCGCTTTGGGGGCACCATCCCAATACTCGACCTGGCGAGACAAATCGTAGGTCCGTCGGAGGATCCGAAAGAGGTCTCCGGCCGATAGACCGCTGATCTCCTGAAGGGCCTCCCAAGAAAATCCCGACGCCCATATCTCGGCAACTCCGCAGTAGGCCAGCTCCTGGGGAACCGCTCTCTCCAGCCCGTAGTCCAACTGCTCATCCTCGATCTCTTCACAGAGACGGAGAATCCGGGTCAGGAGAGGGCGAACCTCCCGGCTGACGGCGGGCGGGTCGAAGCGAGGATCCCTTCTCGCGGGCTCCCCCATCAAGAGGCAGCAAACGGCCGCGAAACCGTTCTCTTTCAATGTGTCGACGCTATCAAGGACGGGGCCCAACAACGACTCGCCCACGGCGTAGACATTGGTAGCCCGCAGTTGGGCCAGGAGTTTACCTTCCTCGGTGGGCTTGTCGTCGACCAGGTAACCCCGTTCGTGGAGGACGTTGGAGAGAGCCACAAACTCCTCCCAGTAGGAGGGCTTGTCGGATGTTCCCAGTTCATCGTAAAGCTTGCCGCAATCGTGGTAGTTCACGCAGCCGTGACAGGGGCTTGCCCGCCTGGCGACCTTGATCTCGGCCAACTCTTGCTCGAGATCGGCCCGAGCGGCAAGGAGCGCCTTCTTGTCTTGCTTGGAAGCGACCGAGATCGACTTCTCATAGGCCTTCAGCTGCCCCCGTAAAGTGCGGCGCCGTCCGACCAGCTTCAGATAGTGAGGGCGATCACCCCGGGGACCGGGACAGGGCGGCTCAAATTCTTCTCCCAGACGTTCGGAGGGCAAGCCCATCCCCGCCTGGCGGCGTCGATGCAAGAATTGGCCGAACGAACGGTCCAGGAGCTCCTTCACCACTTCCACCTGGCGTCGCTCCAGAAGGTTCAGGACCATCCCGTAGGACGGCAAGAAATGACTCTCCAACGGTTCGGGCTTGGCTCTGGCCAGCGCCGCCACCATTTCCACGGGCTCCTTCGGATGGGCTCCGATCACCACGTTGCCCACCTCGTCCATGCCTCGTCGCCCGGCACGACCGGACATCTGAAGCATTTCACTGCCGGTAAGCGGTCGCAATCCGTCGCCGGTGTACTTGGAGAGCGCCGAGATGATGGTTGTTCGAGCCGGCATATTGATTCCCGCGGCCAGAGTCTCCGTGGCGAAGACCACTTTCAAAAGGCCCTGGCTAAAAAGGCTCTCCACCAGCGATTTCCAGAGCGGGAGAATGCCGGCATGATGCACGGCCAGACCCCGCCTTAGAGAATCCAGGTGAGGGTGCTCCAAGATCTCCGGGGAGTTGACCGCCCAGGTACGGACGATATGGTCTAGTCGCTCTTGCTCTTTTTGGCCCAAAGAGGCAGCCCCTCGCGCCTGGTCCATCAAAGTCTCGCAGCCTCGGCGTGAAAACACGAAATAGATGGCGGGCAACATGTCCTGGCTTTCCAGTCGCGCCACCAATTTAGCCGGGTCACAAAGCATCTCTTTCCGACTGCGGTCGCGCTTTCCGCGCGGGGGCCTCTCGTTCTTAAACCGGAAAAGCTTGGGATTGAGTTTCTGTCCCGAGGAGTTCTTGTCGAACACGGAGAGCAGCTTTTCTTTGCGAAAATAGAAATGGCGGAGCGGAACGGGCCGAAAATCGGTGCTGATCAAGCGAGTGGGTCCATGAATCTCTTCCAGCCAGCTGCACATCTCCTGGGCGTTGGCCACCGTGGCGGAGAGCCCGACTATCTGAATGCGGGTGGGAGAATAGATGATCGATTCCTCCCACACCGTACCTCGATCGGTGTCGTTCATATAGTGACACTCGTCCAAGATGACGGAGACCACTTCTCCCAAACCTCGGGTCTTCAGAGACTCCGGTCCGGCGGCGTAAAGCATGTTTCGGTAGACCTCGGTGGTCATCACCACCAGGCGAGCCATCGGCCGGACCGACACGTCTCCGGTGGAAAGACCTACGTTCTCCTCTCCGAACCTTTGGCACAGATCAAAGAACTTCTGGTTGGACAGCGCCTTTAAAGGAGTAGTGTAAAAACAGCGCTTGCCGGCCGCCAAAGCCACCTGCATGGCCCACTCCGCCACAACCGTCTTCCCCGCACCGGTGGGAGCGCAGACGAGCACATTCTCGCCGGCATCGATCGCCTGACAAGCCTCTTCTTGAAATTGGTCCAGGGGAAACTTAAAAAAGTCCGAGCGTTCGACATTCACGGTGGCAGTCTTCTGAGCCGTGGTGAGATGGCCTCTTGTGGGCACGGAGGTTAAGCGGATCGGAGCCCCCCCCATCCCATCGGATGCGGGCATAGTAGCCCATGTCGTATACTTTCCACCAACTCCACAGCCTTACGGTCGTTGTATGTTAAATTTATTTCTAGCGGTCTACACGACGATGAGCCTGACCGCCCCCCAACCCATTCAACCAGAAAAGACGATCGCCGAGGCGACCAATCCTGACACGACTCTAGCTCTTCTTCAGGACCGCGAAGTCCGCCAGGGCTGGTACTACGACTACTACTATCCCGTGTATCCTCCCACCAAAGAGCAACGGAGACGTGCTCGCTACGGTGAAGAGGACCGGTATCCGTCTACGGAGGACAAGACGGACCGCAATCGGTATCCGAAACAGAGCGACGAGTCGGACCGCCAAAGGTACCCCGACCGTAGCGACCAGTCGGACCTCGATCGTTATCCGGCAGAAGAGTGAATGTCGAAGTTAATTTCATCTCACCGGGCGATCTGGAATGGGCTGGTGCTGGAAAGGGTGTAGCGATCGCTTGAGAAATGGATCGGTGTGCGAGTTCTCGATTACACTAGGCGAGATGCCTGGAAGGCCTCAGGTGCGGGACTCCTCCTGGTTCTCACTCCCCTGGCAATCGAACTGGGCATCAAACCGGAAGGCAACCCCGCCCTGCATCTCGCGATGTGGGTTGCCGCAGCATGGGGTGGTTGGTTGGTGTTGTGGACGCTACGAATCGCACTGTCCCCTCACAAGAGCCCGGCCCTCCGACGACTGCACAAGAGACCCAACATCGACGCGGTCATCCAGGAGATTGACAGAGAGCTCGAGGAAGACGGAACCGTCGTCTGGAGTACAATTCGGATCACTCGAAATTGGCTTGTCGTCTTTCAGATGGGAGCCACCGTAATCCCCCTGGAGGAGATTGTGGGAATCACCAAACAGAGCCGCGTCAGCCACGGACGCAAAATCCATAGCATCCAGGTTTACACCAGCGACGGCGGCTCTGAGCATTTCGGCTGCCGCAACGAACTGGCGGCGCTCGGCGTCGTGGCGCAAGTCATTCTCAAATCACCCGGAGCCTTGACAGACGACGACCTGCCTCGGCGTTGGATAAAAGAGCGAGATTCAGTTATCAACGAGGTGCTGGTTCAGCGCAAGAAGATGCGAACGATGCTGAAGGAGCAAGAGAAACAGTAGTCCGGAGCTAGCTGCGTGAAGCTTTATCCGCTCAGAGCACCACGTTGACGAGTCCCCTATCGGGCCATGAGGTATTCCGACAGGTCCGTCATCCGACCCTTAGCATCGGTATGTCCGGAGATCGAGTGAGAGCCGGCGCCGAGTTGGGGTCCTGGCAAGAAGGTCTGAACGTCTAGTCGGTTCTCGGCCGTCTCGAAGTTGATTCGTTGAGTCGCCACGCCCTGTGGGTCTCCCAGCAAGAACTGGACGCGATATCGTTCTTTGAAAGAAGTCTCCCGGCGCGCCTCGGCTCGCCAGCCCGAACCCAATCTGCGGGCACAGGCGTTCAAGGTCTTTTTGCCGAGCTTGCCGGTCGCGGACACTTCGTCGGAAATCGCGGCCAGACTATCGACCAGTCGAGGCTCGAA
>Ga0208331_100322_pt1 | contig 14988 bp, 13 predicted proteins | sample DeeseametaMP1648_FD_184184 | JGI IMG/M metagenome (GOLD analysis project Ga0208331, IMG submission 184184) | Marine microbial communities from the Deep Pacific Ocean - MP1648 (SPAdes) | ecosystem: Environmental > Aquatic > Marine > Oceanic | place: North of Tokelau, South Pacific Ocean... | reverse complement strand
CCCTCGTTGCTAAAAATCGACTCATCTCGACCTCCTATCTAGTGGGACCAGCGTAGGAGGTCGTTTAGAACGATGCTAGGCGGCGAAACATCGCTTACTCATAGGATACTCCGATATCTTGATGGAGGAGCTCGCCGACAGCGAGTTGTGTGAGGACGCCAAGGAAATCCGAGTCGCAGGCGAGCGAGCGACCCAGTTGACACGGCAGATCCTGGCCTTCAGCCGGCGCGACCAACCCACTGTTGAGCCGCTCGACTTGAACGAAATCGTGGACCAGATGCGTCGCATGCTAGCTAGGCTTCTACCCCGCAAAATCCGCCTGGAAATGAAATTGGCCGATTCCTTGCCCAGGATTCTGGCCGACCGAGGTCATGTGGAACAAGTCGTCATGAACCTGGTGGTGAACGCGCGCGACGCCATCGCTGACCGAGGACAGATCCACGTTGCTACAGGCTTGGCTCGAATAGAGCAGGAAGATGCCCACTCGGCCGCTGTACCGGCACCGGGCACGTTTGTGTATCTTCGAGTCTCCGATACCGGCTTGGGAATGTCCGAACAGGTGGTCCGCCGGATCTTCGAACCGTTCTTTACGACCAAGGGCAAGGAGGAGGGAACCGGCCTCGGACTCTCCACCGTCTACGGCATCGTGAAATCCGTCGACGGAGGCATAGCTGTAGACTCCAAGCCCGGCGAGGGCACGACCTTCCATATCTATTTACCGACCTCTGACCGCGACGTTTCCAATGCCGAAGAAGCGGCCTATGAAATGCTCGCCAGTCCTTCCGGAGAAAGAGTGCTTTTGCTGGAGGATAAGGACTCGCTGTGCAAGCTACTGGAACGGGTTTTGAGAAGAGCGGGATACGACGTTGTTAGTGCGGCTAACGAGACCGAAGCGGATGCGCTCTTCGATTCCGAAGTGGCGCTGCTTTTGGTAGCCAAGACATTCCGAGGACGAGACGGAGAAAAAATCGCCCGTGGCTTCCTCCGAAAAACACCGGGGGTGCGAACGCTTGTCCTCACGAGCCACGCCGCCGACCCCGGAGTAGCCTTCACCTCCTTTCCATCTCTCACCAAACCTTTCACCCCCAGCAGACTCCTAACACGCATTTTGGAAGTGTTGAAAGCGCCCCCGCCCTCTGTCGACTCGCTCTCCCCGGAGAACGGCACGACTCCGCGAATTCCTGTGTTGAACGACGCGACCGACATCAACGCAAACCATGTTTCCCTTTCCCCACCCGAGCACCAGATCACAGTGCCGGCCCCTGACCAATCTGTACTTCAAGAGACCAAAGCTCGGATCGATCATCTCAACTACGTCCTTTCTCACGACCTCCAAGAGCCGGTGCGAATGATAAACTCCTATCTGAGTCTCCTAGCTCGTCGGTCATCCGACACCTTGGACTCCGGCAGCGCGGAGTTTCTGGATTTTGCTCGCGACGGCGGTGCCCGCTTGGAAAAAATGCTCCAAGGTATACTTCGAATCTCTCGCCTTCACGGTGAACCCTCCCAAGGCAAGTCTGCCGATACTCACCAGGTGTTCGAGCAGCTGCGGGCTCACTTCGCGGAGCAGCACGGAGAACTTCGGTGGGAGGGTGGCTTCCCGACCGTTCCGATGGCACTCGACCATCTGGTAGAAGCTCTCATCAAGATCATCGCAAACGGTTTCAAATTCCAGCCTCTGGAAGGCGACCATCGGGCCCTCGTGATGGTGATTGTGGATACCACCCCCGACCACTTTGTCTTCCATGTCGAAGATAACGGCGTCGGCTTCCCTGAGGGCGACCTTGCTCCATGCCTTGAACTATTCGGGAGAATGCATTCCCGTGACGAATATGAAGGAGTAGGACTGGGGCTTGCCGTGTGTAAGGAGATCGCCGAGCTTTATGCCGGACATGTGAAGCTGGCTCGTCTGACCGACAAGGGAAGCCGGGTCAGCTTGATCATCCCGAGAAAGGAAAACGGTGAGCCGTGAGAGCTATAGAGATTTTGTTAGTGGAGGACAACCCCGGAGATGTGCTCCTGACCAAGGAAGCCATGAAAGACGCCAAAGTGTCTAATTCACTCCACGTGGTGGGAAACGGTCTGGAGGCGCTGGAGTTCTTGAGGAGAGAAGGACGCTTTCAGGAAGCGCCGACCCCCGATCTGGTCCTTCTGGATCTAAACCTGCCCCGAAAGAACGGTCGTGAAGTTCTCCAAGAAATGAAGAGTGAAGAAGGGCTTCGCTCGATCCCGGTAGTGGTCTTGACCACTTCCGAAGCCCACCGTGACATCATCGAGTCCTACAACTTGCAGGCCAACTGCTATATCACCAAGCCGGTCGACTTCGAGCAGTTCCGCAAGGTGGTGGCGAGTATAGAGCAGTTCTGGTTTACTTTGGTGAAGCTTCCGACGAAGAGTGAGTCCTTCGGTTCGTAAGCTGGAGGCAAGCGATGGTGTTTCCCACAGCGGACTGCCGATCCCGGGCGTCGGCAAGTTCGGGACGGATTTCGCGAGGGGAGTCGTGGCGGAGGTAAACTACTTACCGGTTAGCAACAAAAGAAGTCCCACGAACACGTAAGACGTTGCGATGAAGATACCCAGGCGCCGACCGGCGACGCTCGCGCTTTTTCGGTACAGCCGGCTCTTAAGAACGCCGTAGCAGATCAGAGAGAGTCCTAACAGTTTCATGGGGACACTTTACCTCTAGCCCGTGGAATTTTCAATATCGTGGACCGTGTCCCTATTCGAGATCCATTTTGGAGGCCGCGCGATGAAGAATCCCCAGTTGGTAATCGAGGTCTCGCTCGTTTGCTCGTGAAAGTTGCTTTTCAAGGAGAGTCCATCCGGATTCTTGGAAGAATGATTCCAGGCGAAAAGTTCCTTCGGAATCGGAGAGAGCGGTTCCATCCACTGCGGATTGAAATCTTGGCACGGCAACTCTTTTGAGAGCTCGCCTCTCTGAGTTCAAAAGGGGTTGAAACTTTCGTTTTTGCTCCTCGTCAAACCCGGTCTCCAACGAATCCAGGAGTCTCTCCGTCTTAGCTTTGCTAGCCAATATCTCGGGGGTTTGGAGCTTTGTGAGCAGTCTCCGATAAAATCCGCTGCCACGAAGTACGAAACGGGAGGTGCTTCTCGAAGCCTTGCCGAGCGGCCCGTCCGGATGCAAAACATCTTCTTTTCTTCTGCAGATGAAGCGATACATTTCTTCGAAGCCCCGAGCTAAATACGGACCGATCTCTTTAGGAAGTAAACAAGGAAGATGACGTCGTTGGCGTTTCACCAGCTTAATTTCATAGTGCAGAGCATCTGTGCCGATTGAGTTCCACAACCTTTTGGGAGAAACAGGATCGACCAATGCCAACCCCGCTAACGCTCGGGCCCCCTCGATCTCCGCCAACATGTGGGTTCGAAGGAGGCTCGTTGAAGGAGGCATGCCGAAACGGGTCGTTGGCAGACATTCCTGATGAAAAAGTGTCTCAAGATCGATAAGGACCGGGTCGTTTCCACTAGCAATCACATTTTCTCGATGGCAATCTGTTCCGCGCAGCAGATACAGTGCCGCCGTCAAGGCTCCCGCTTTATGGAGAAAAAGTTCGGAATCGATGTCTTCCCCGGTCACGAAGGGAACGAACTCCGCCCACCCATATCCATCACGAACCAGGTGACGACAGCCACGCAGTCTCGTGCCCGGATGGTGCTCCGCGTGCCAATCCAAAAAACGAGAGAACTGGTCGTCCGGACCGACGTCTCGCGGTTTATAAACGACGCGTCGACCCGACCTAAACGTGATGATGCAAAGTTGTCGTCCCGCATTCGGAAGGGTATCCAGGAACTCAAAACTCTCAACGCCGGTGTGTTCCTCTTCCGTTGAGCCGACAAACTCAAGGAGAGAAGGGAAGTCAGTCTCCAACCTACTCAAGAACCGTGCTTGGCCGGCCACCCAATCCGCAACGACAGTCTCAAGTAGAGTCGCCAATACGGGATACTGGTCGAGAACGGGGGTAAGACCGTGCTCCAAGAACCGCTCATACTGAACCGCTTTTTCCGTCGAGTAGAGTCCCGGTTGAAGCCGATTGGTGAGATGGACTCCGATGGGCCTGGAGCGGGTAAATTCATGATAAAGGGTGGTCTGCGCCACAGAGAAGATTTGTGCTTCTATCTGCTGCCGTAAGTCTTCTGGAATCGTTGGGGCGAGAAGGTTTCCGAGCGACTCTACCTTGGCCTTGGTCTGCGAGCATGCGAGTCGTACCAGAGGTTCCAGGAGCCTTGCGAAGGGGCGGGAGGACATCTTGTTAGGTAACTCCGACCGATGTCGGCACTATTTTTTGAAAAACTGGTCATCCGATTCGGAAGGAATGAAAAACGTGGTTACCATCCCGCCGGCGACAGCTTCAAGCTCTTCATCTGACAGTTCGCGGTTGCTTAGATATTCCTCGATTTGCTCAGTCGAAAAGGTGTAACCCAAAGTATCGAGAGTTTTCCGAGTCTTCTGGACCCACTCTTCTTGAGTTCGCGCGCCGGCTAAACTCTTCAACAAGTCCGGATGTTTTTTCAGTTCGGCCAAGCCGTCTTCGATGTTCATCAGTTATTTCTACGACAGGAAAGAGGGTCAGGCCTGCGGTCTCGAGGGACCGATCAGGCCAAAACTCTTTTGCGGATTGTAAACCAGGTTGGCTCCTTGTGTTGCGCACCGAGGTGACGGGACTGAAAAAAGCGATCGAAATCAACAGGGGGTTGCGAATCTGGAGGGGAAGCTCGAACTGGACCAAGCGTCAGAAAATCTTACAAGGACCTGTATCATGAATCAGACTTTCCACTTCACCGCCAACTTTCTGTCCCTCCTCGTAGTTGTTTCTGTTTTGTTGTGTGGTTGCGGTTCTTCGTCAGATGTCAACGCTTCCAACCCACTCCAGGATAGTGGTGGAACCGTCACCCTCAGCGGCGGGGTTGTCGACTCGAACTTTCTGGGGTCCACTGTGAAAGCGTTCCATGTTCAACCGGCCGGGACAATCGGTGAACCGCGACCGGAGGCCGGCTCCTATCCTCTGCCATCGCCCGAGCCGGTCGCGTCTTCGGCTCCCCTTCAAAGCGATGGCAGATTCATTCTCAATCTGCCCGACGATCGCCCGGTTCTTTTGATTGTGGAACGGGGAGCCTCAGGCTCCTCTTCCGAGGCGCTCCAGGCTGCCGTCCCGAATCCCTCCGAGGGTCCGGTTCTTATAACCGCTCTCACCTTGCAGTCGGCCCGTCTTGCCCTGGCTCAGGTGCGCTCAGGGAAAGATGTCACTATCGCGTTCAGGGAAGCCGATGCGAGTCTGGCCGCTTTTTACAAAATGGAGAGTGTTCTTCGACCTACGGACTCATCCGATCGATTCGACTACGCTCTGCTTCTGACCACCCTCCGGTCCCTGGCCGAAGAGTTGTCACTCGACTACGCCAGCTTGGTGGACGCGCTCGCTCGAGACCTGGTTGACGGAACCTTTGATGGTCGAGAGGGAAACCGGGAGATTGTTCTTCCCAGGGGCGTCCAAGCGCAAGAGGTTCCCGCGAACCCGACCACCGAGGTCATGCTCGCTTCTCTCCTGAACCAGCTTGCCGATAAGTTGGAACAGAACGCCAAACAGCAGGACGAAAACATGAAACAACTCGAAACCAGGTTGGCAAGTCATGTTGCCCCGATTGAAGCTGAGCTCGACACAGTTCGGGAGCCAAGTTCCGAGCTGTTGAACAGCCTGTCTCAGTCCACCAAATCAGTCAGCTCACCGCCGTCGGCTTATTCTTCCCCGTACTCCGTGAATTTCACCTGTACTCTCGAGCAACTTACCACTGATTTTGACGAATCACCTCGGAGCCAGATTGAAGAGGAATCCTTTCAGCCTCCGTTTGCCGATTGGTACAAGAAGGACAAATACCCGGAAAGTCAGCGCCCTTGGGGACCTCTAGCCCGGGTGTACCCGGCACCCACCGTGCCCGCCGGCTGCGACCCGCTCGTCTGGCGGAGAGAGAGAGTGGTAGCCAGCGCATTGAGACGAGTTGGCACCCACTATCAACATCACCATATCCCTGACTGGAACCCCGCCCCTCACAACTGGCCCGATTGGAAGAAGGTCAGCTTGGGGCACAACGGTCCCGGAATCGATTGTTCGAATTTCAGCTCCTGGAACTACAATTTCGGTCTAGGCATCAAGTTGGAGACGGCTGTGTCCACTCAGGCCTCGACGCTGACCTTTCAGGAGCCGGGCGGGGGTGCCACTCAAATTCAAGTTGTGTCGCAGGTTCCAAACTCCGATCCAATCGACTACCAGGAGCTGATAAAGACTTTAGAGACGGGAGACTTACTCTATATCAGAGGCATGAGCGCGGACAAGCCGGGAGAAAATATCAGCCATGTCATCATGTGGGTCGGAGATATCGGCGTAAATCCCGAGGGAATCCCTCTGATCATCGACTCACACGACAACCAGCCTCCCGTCCTGGATGCCAACGGCGTGACGATCCCAGCCGGCGTGCACCTAAGACCGTTCAGAGAAAAAAGTTGGTATCATACCGCTTTCGACCACGCCCATCGCCTTGTCCGATGAGGCGTTTCGTAGAACGCTTCAAAGCACGAACTTCTCAATAAACCGGGGCAACAGTTCCGAGGCCGGCTCGGAAGGCTTGAAAAGCTTCTTTAGATTGTCGGGATGAGCGAGCCCCGGATCGTAGGCTTGGAAATATCGCTCGGCTCGCTCCCGGTTCTCGGTGACACTGAGTTCGGGATGAAACTGAGTGGAGTAGACCTTCTTGCCCTCCAGCTTGTAAGCCTGAATAGGACACTTGGGAGTGGAGGCCAGGTTGACGGCGCCCTGGGGAAGCACTTCGACCTGATCGTTGTGACCAAACTGGGCCAGAAATGTGCTATCCAACGTGCCCAGCAAGGGGTCTTTCTTCCCCTCTTCGTTGAGGGTCACTTCCAGGGTTCCCAATTCCGCCCGGCTTCGGTCCTTGATCACGTTTCCCCCCAGCGCCTGAGCCAGCGCCTGATGTCCAAAGCAAGAGCAAAACATGGGTTTGTCGCTGTCAACTATGTCGCGAAGGACCTGGCAGAACTTGAGAAACCAGGGGTCGGAATTATTCACGCAGCCGTAGTCTCCCGAGCCGCCGACCAGGATGACGTCGTACTTCGTCCAGGTTTCGGGGTAGCCGTTGTCGTTGCCGATAATGTTGCAGGTATTGAGGACGAAAGGATTGTCTTTTTTCAGGCGCTCAAGCTTGGTGGCAAAACAATTCTTCTCTTGGGCCAGCATGGCGTCGTCGGGGTTTCTAATTTGGAAAAGAAGCATTCGCATGGGGGCAGATTCTCCGACTCCGGCGTGCACCCTGGATATAGAAAAAAAGTCTGGGTGAAGCTATTGAAGTCGGGTTCTAGTTCTGTAGTTCTGCCGACCAAGAGTCCGTTACAAAAGCACGGATCAATCCGGCGTGGGAAAGGGGTCGACTGAGGTCCTCGACATCCAGATTCGTTTCATAGTCGAGCAGAATCACGGGTCCGTCGGCAAGGTGGTTCTGAAGCAAATCAAGCTCTCGCTGTAGCCTATTCTGTAAAACCCAGAGATAGGTCGGCAGTTTTTAACGCTGCTTCGTCCAGTAGGTGACCTTACTATTGGACTTGGTGGCGATGACCTTGATACGTCCGTCAGTCAAAAAAGTGCCGACCCACTCATCTTGAAAACCCTGGATTCCGTAGCGAAAAGAAGTGGCGTCAAGCCATCGACCTTCGCCCGTATATCGAGTGCCGTTGGCGCCGACGGCGTTGACGTAGATCTTGCCGTTCTGGAGCGTGACGTCGACGGTCGTTCCCGAGGTCGAGGACCAGCGACCCTGGAGGCGATTGGCGTAGTCATAAGAAGTTTGGGGATTCGGTTGGTTGGCTAGACGCGTCCAGGTGTACTTGTTGCCTTTGTTGCTCGTCAGGTCGATCCGGTCCCCGGTCACGGCTTGGCCCGTAACCTGTTCGTTGTTCGCGGCCATGTAAGTGAAGCGGTCCCATTGTCGGAGCCACTGACCTCGCCAGGTCTGAGCCTGGCCGGTCGTAGGTGTGACGACAATCGTGACGCCCTGCTGGGTAGTCTGGATACTGATACCCGCTCCGCTACTGGACTGCCACCGGCCATCCAGAGGCTGACCCGAAACGCCCCCTCCTAACACCAACAGGAAAAACAACAAAGCAAAAACTCGACTTCTCATAGAGCACTACCCTCTTTTCTTGGTCGTCCATTCTTCCCCGAGACCCCTCTGCCTCGTCGCTCGGACCAGAGGTTGGATATCGGCGATATGCGGTTCGTTCTTGATGACAAGCGGCTGCGCTCGGTCCTACGAGAATCCTAGACTGGTGCCCCAGCCAGGGGATTGACCGCCCACGAGCCCTCAAGAGAAGTACCGGCCCCCGCAACTCGCACAGCATCTCGTTGGCCGCTCCCACCAAGAGCACCGATCTTGACACAATCTTGATATCGACTTGCCCCACATTGACTCCATCTTGACCTCGGTCGAATAGAATATCGGCCATGGCAAGACTGACCAGCGCACTCGGTATTCTGGTACTGCTTTTCATTGCTTATCTGCTCTCGGAAAAGCGAAAACGGATCGATTGGAAGCTCGTGGCCGCGGGCACGAGCGTCCAGATCGTGCTGGCCCTTCTCGTATTGGAAACCACTCCGGGCAGAGCCCTGTTTGCCTGGTTCAACGATTTTATCGGAGCGATCCTCTCCTATAGCGACCTTGGGTCGAGCTTCGTCTTCAGCGCCAAGCTGACCGACCCTGAGAAGTTCGGAGATATGGTTTTCGCCTTCAGGGTTTTGCCCACCATCATCTTTTTCTCAGCCCTGATGAGCGTGCTCTACTATCTGGGAGTGATGCAAAAAATCATCGATCTACTGGCCCGCGCCATGATGAAGCTACTGGGAACCAGCGGCGCAGAGACTTTGTCTTGTACTGCCAACATTTTCGTTGGTCAAACGGAAGCCCCCCTCTTGATCAAACCGTATGTCGCCAAGATGACTCGTTCGGAGCTGATGACCGTGATGGTGGGAGGGTTCGCGACGGTCGCGGGAGGAGTGATGGCAGCCTATGTTGTGATGCTCCAGCCCAGCTTCCCCACGATAGCCGGCCACCTCATGGCTGCCTCCGTCATGAGCGCTCCGGCTGCCCTTGTGATGGCGAAGATCATGGTCCCCGAGACCGAGGAGCCGGAGACGAAAGGTCAACTCAATACCGAGACACCCACCGAGGCGTGCAACGTCATCGAGGCGGCGGCGGCCGGTGCCTCGGAAGGGGTCTCATTGGCCCTCAACGTGGCCGGAATGCTGATTGCTTTCATCGCCATCGTCGGGCTTGTCGACGGGGCTTTCCATCAGTTCGGAGTTTTGCTCGGACAGACATCTTGGAGTCTGGAGGGCCTTTTCGCCGTCCTTTTTTACCCGGTCGCTCTGGCCATCGGCGTTGCCCCTCAGGACGCGGCGACGGCCGCCCAACTCCTCGGCCAGAAAGTCGTTCTCAACGAGTTCTACGCCTATTCCCAGTTGGGTGCTTTACTGAATAGCGACCCCGGGGCACTTTCCGATAGGACGGTTACCCTCCTCACATACGCGCTCTGTGGTTTCTCCAACTTCGCCTCCATCGGAATTCAGATTGCAGGTATCGGAGGGATCGCTCCTTCCCGCCGAGCCGACCTTTCCAAGCTGGGTGTACGGGCCATGATTGCAGGCAATCTGGCCTGCCTACAAACCGCCTGCGTTGTAGGAGTTCTCATCTCGTGAACCTACCCGTCATAGAAGGGTTAGGGGGCAAACCTCGAATATCCCGGAGCTTGACACTGCAACGTCTTCATCAAGGCTCCATCGCCTATCCCCTGGCCCTGGGAGGAGTTGTTCTTGTCACCATTGTTTGTACTCTCCTCGACTTACAGACTTCCGTAAACGCGCTCATGGTCTACCTCCTGTGGGTGATCTATTGCGCCTCTAAGATGGGTCCGGGCCCATCCATCCTCGCTGCCGTTCTCTCGGTTTTTTCCTTCGACTTCTTTTTCGTCGAGCCGTTCGGGAAACTGACTCTGGGGTTGCACGAAGCAAGCCACTCCTTGACCCTGGCCTTCGTCCTGGCGGTAGCGCTCTTGACGGCTCGGTGGACTTCGCAGATTCGCGAGCTAGGTGAAGCAAGGCTCGAGTTGCTGGAAGAAGCGCGAACCGCCGAGTTGCTCAAGGAGAAGGAAAGGCTGCAGAGCGCTCTCCTGAATTCGATCTCGCACGACCTACAGACCCCGATCTCCTGCATCGTAGGCGCCCTTGACGGTCTGGCTGATTCCAGCCTGGACCTGGGAGCGAGGGAGAAAACGAGTCTGCTGGAGACCGCTCGGCAAGAGACGCACCGGCTGAAACACCTTGTTTCAAACCTGCTCGATCTCACTCGACTGGAGAGTGGTCCCAATCTCAAGCTGACCACCTGCGATCCGATCGATCTTGTCGGGTCGGCGCTCTCACCTCTGGAATTAGTGTTTCCCGACCGCGAGATCCAGGTGAACGTGGATCCGGACGCCCCTCCTGTCCGGGTCGATTTTGTCTTGATTGTCCAAGCCCTGATAAATCTGGTCGAGAACGCCCTGAAATACTCCGATGGCAGAGTCTGGATCGACTTGCGCGCCGCCGATGGTGAATCCGTTTTTGAAATCGGAGACGAGGGCCCCGGAATACCGGAAGAAGACAGGGAGAAAGTCTTCGAAAAGTTCTTTCGATTGGGAGACACCGACAAAGTGGGATCCGGTCTCGGACTTGCTATCTCCAAAGGGCTGGTCGAGGCTCACGGCGGAACTCTCGAAGCGCTGGCGAGACCCCAAGGCGGTGCCATACTGAAACTGACCTTGCCGAAGAGAAACAATGACTGATTCCAAGATTCTCGTAGTCGATGATGAAGCCAGTATAAGGCGTTTCTTGCGCGTCTCACTTGTGGGCGCGGGCCACAAGGTGTTGGAGGCTGCAGACGGTGTCGAGGCGCTGCAGCTCATCTCTCAAGAACGGCCGGAACTCGTTGTTCTAGACCTGGGCTTGCCCGGCGTCGGTGGTGTGGACGTGATCAGACAGGTCAGAGAATGGAGCGATCTACCGATCATCGTTCTTTCCGTGAGGGATCGAGAAAAAGACAAAGTGGAAGCACTGGACGCCGGCGCGGACGACTATCTGACCAAACCTTTCGGACTGGCCGAGTTGATGGCCCGGGTTCGGACGGCCTTACGACGAACGCTGCGACGCAAAGACGGGAGTTCCGTTTACCAGGTGGGAGATTTGCGAGTGGATCTGGAGGCTCGCGTGGTCTGTCTCAAGGGCAAGGAAGTCAGCCTCACTCCCACCGAATACGAACTCTTGAAGGTCTTGGTGCGAAACATCGGACGCGTTCTGACACATCATCAAATCATGGAGCGTGTCTGGGGCGGGTGCGAAGACCGGGACCCCCACATGCTCCGAGTCAACATCAGCAATCTCAGAAAGAAACTCGAACCAGACCCCGTTCGGCCAAGATATATCGTCACGGAGCCGGGAGTCGGCTATCGACTGAGAAGTGAGCAATGAGGCGCACGAAACCCGACACGAAGCACCAAACGCGTATCCTTGCAGGCTAGCCGTGCTGCATCTTGGTCCGGGAAATCCAGGCGTTTGCAAAGGAACGGAACTCTCGGCGGCCGTTCTTCTGAGGCTTGCCCGTGTGAGCTTCCGCCACCCCGTCAAGGTTGTTGTCGTTTCTGTGCTGCTGGCGCTGATGGGGGTCATATTGGCACTGTTTCGACTGGAGATAAATGTGGACCGTGCGGCTCTGGTCGACAGTGAGGGGAGGCTGGAAAGACTGAGCCGCAACTACCAGCGAGAATTTCCCAATAGCGACGAGATGGTGGTGGTGGTGGAGGGAGGGTCGAGGAGAGACCGCGAGCGCTACGTGAGTCTTCTCGAGCGACGTTTGTCGAGGCGCCCCGACCTCTTTCAAAACACTCTGACCGCTGTCAACACGGACTTTCTCCGGCGCCGCGCTCTCACATTTCTCACTTCGAGTGAACTTGCGGACTTGGAAAAGAAACTGTCGCTAGCGGCCGGCGCCAATCAACCTGGTGAAATCAAGAAATTGCCGAGCCACGCCATACCTCTTTTGAACGACGCTCTGAACCAACTTCTCGTCAGTTTGCAATCACGCGGAAGCTCCAAGCTAAATTTCCCCTGGAGTATGGACCGCTCGGCTTTCGCCGGTCCGAACTATCTGAGTGCCGGGGAAGGCCGAATTCTTGTTCTCCTTACCCGGCCCTCACGTCCCGAGTTGTTGGCTTCCTCCCGGCAGGCGCTGGAACAAGAGATGCAGGAAGTTCGGCCCGCCGTACCCACTGTTTCGGCCATCTTGACGGGAGAGAAGATTCTCGAACTCGACGAGACGGAGTCCTCGTTTCACGATTCTTCTCGCGCCACGATATGGTCGCTGTTGTTGGTAGGGGCTCTGTTTGCCCTGGGTTTCGGAAATCTCGCCAGGCCGGCGCAGGCCGTCCTGGTAGTGGTGTTGGCTGGATGCTGGACACTGGGAGTCACCACTCTAATCATCGGTCACCTCAATCTGCTGACCGTCACCTTCGCCACCATCCTAGCGGGTATCGGCATCGACTTCGGAATTCACCTTGCTTACCGCTACGACGAAGACAGGGCTCGAGGGCTGGAGCCTCTCCAGGCCATGGAGTCGACTCTGAGGACGGCTGGAACAGAAAACCTGGCCGGGGCGTGGGCAACTTCCCTCTCCTTCGCGGCGATCTGCTTCACCGGCTTTAAGGGAGTGGCGGAGTTGGGAGCGATCACGGCCTGGGGTGTTCTTTTTTCGTTCCTCGGGGCGGTTTTGGTCTTACCGGCCCTCTTCTTTATTCAGGAGCGTGGGAAGAAAAGCTCCCTCAAACGAGCCACCGGTTGGGTCTTTCTGCGGAAGGCCGAGAGATTCTACCTCAGCCGTCCGCTAGCAGTCTTGTTGCCAGCTCTGCTTTTGACCGCGGTTTCTCTTCCACAGTTCTTCACCGTCTCTTTCGACGGCAACCTACTCTCTCTACAAGACCCTTCTCTCCCCTCCGTCCGGGGCGAACTGTCGCTTGCTCGAGCGGGCGATCAGGGTGTCATGTATGCCGTTTCCGTGGCCGCGGCCCCACAGCAAGCGCGACTTCGAAAAAAGAAGTTCGAAGCGCTGCCCCTGGTCAGTCGGGTGGAAACCGTGGCCGATTTGATGACGCAATCCGATCCTCAAAAGAGCCGTCGCATCGAAACAATCGCCGGAGCGGCGAGCAGGTTTACTTTGCCGGGCGACAAGAAAGAACTCTCCTCCGACGATCTTCGCACCTTGGAGCCGATGTTCCTAAATCTGGAGAAACTCTCCCAGGGTCAGGGACCTGAACACCTCGAGCTTCGGCGAATTCTGCTCCGGCTAAGCGACCAACTTGAGAATCTCGGTCACGGACCGCTCCACGACGGACTCCAGTCTTTTCAGACACAGGCCGTCACCGATCTGCGAGAGGTTATCCTCTTCTTGCGAGAGCAGACCGGGCAACCTCTCACCAGTCACGATCTCCCACCCGAACTGGCCCTTCGGGGTGTCGGAAAAAGTGGTGCTATCGCCCTCCGAATCTACCCCAGGGAAAACTGCTGGGAACGTGCATCGGCCGAGCGATTCGTGGCGGCATTGCGTACGGTCGACCCGAATGTGGTGGGCACCCCAGTGTTGATTCATCACCACGCCGAAGCCATGAGACGAGCCTTTCAAGTCTCCGGTTACTATGCGATGGCGGCTGTGGTGGTGCTCCTCTGGCTTCACTTCAGAAGGGTCAAAGAGACCTTCTTGGCACTCGTACCCAAACTCCTCAGCATCATCTGGATGGTCGGCATCATGGGATGGATGGACGTTCGCTTCAACCCGGCCAACTTCATCGCTCTTCCGCTCATCCTTGGGGTAGGTGTTATCTTCGGAGTGCACGTCATCCATCGGGCCCTGGAAGACGGTTCTCCCCACATTTTCCGTCACTCCACGGGACCGGCCATAGCGCTGTCCGGGTTGACCACCATGGCCGGATTCGGCACTCTTGCTTATGCGGGGCATCAAGGCATTGCCTCTTTGGGAGTCGTGATGGTCGCCGGTGTCGGGACCGGCCTGGTCGCATCACTGGTTGTTTTGCCGGCGCTTCTTGCCGTGCTGGAGAAAAGAACATGATCCTAGTCGCTCTCGTTCTGATCGGAGCGGTGGCCCTATTCATCACAGAGAAACTCTCCGTTGACCTGGTTTCGCTCCTCATTATCGCCGTACTTCTCCTGACAGGTATCCTCACTCCCACAGAAGCCTTTTCAGGTTTCGCCGACGAAGCGACTATCACCGTTTCGGCCATGCTCGTGCTCGGTGCCGGACTTTCTCGTACCGGCTCGGTGAACGGCCTGGCAAACTCGCTCACGAGACTCATCAAACGGCGTTTCTGGTCCGGTTTCGCGGCCCTCATGATAGCAGTGGCGATCGTCTCCACATTCATCAACAACACGGCCTGTGTGGCCGTCTTTCTTCCCATCGTGGTGACACTGGCAAAGAATGCTAAGGTAAGTCCATCAAAGCTACTGATGCCTCTCTCCTTCGCCGCCATCCTCGGCGGTACGTGCAGCCTGATTGGAACTTCGCCCAACCTTCTTGTCAACTCCATAGGCATTCGGCACGGCCTCGCTCCCATGGGTATGTTTGAATTCACCCACCTGGGTGCCATGACCGCTCTGATCGGGATCGGCTATCTGTTGCTGGTAGGAATTCGACTTCTGCCCGACCGGAGACACTCGGCCGACCTCTCTGAAACGTTTGAGACGGATAAATTCAACCTTGGCCTGGTCCTCCTACCCGAAGCCGATAGCGTGGGTTCGACTCTGGCCGAATGCCGTTTGTTGCAGGAGCTCGATATCGACGTGCTTGAGATCAAACGCGACGGCCAGAGCATTT
>Ga0208331_100317_pt1 | contig 15091 bp, 12 predicted proteins | sample DeeseametaMP1648_FD_184184 | JGI IMG/M metagenome (GOLD analysis project Ga0208331, IMG submission 184184) | Marine microbial communities from the Deep Pacific Ocean - MP1648 (SPAdes) | ecosystem: Environmental > Aquatic > Marine > Oceanic | place: North of Tokelau, South Pacific Ocean... | reverse complement strand
GACGAGGTGACGATCGACCGTCCAGATATGCACCACGTCGCGGGGCGGCAGATCCCGCACCGCCCCCCACTCGGGAAACAACCTGCCCCACAGCCCGGTTCGGTCGAGCGCCTCGATGGTCCCCACCACGGACGGACCGGCGGCGAGCATCACGAGCAGGTCCTTGAGCGCCTGCCGGGGCCATGGGGTGCGCAGCTCCGGGGCAGTCTCGACGAGTCGGCTCAGCGTGGAGGAGGCCATCGGCAGACCGGTCGTCGCCGACGCGGCGGCGACTCGCAGAATCAGTCCCGGATCACGCTCGGGACGCGCGTCGCGGGCGAGGATCACCTCGCCGTTGAACTCGATCACCCCCTCGTCGAGCGGGCGGCGCACCGGTCTGCGCAGTGCGGCCAGCCCGCGGCGGGGCAATGCATTGGCAGCGGTTCGGATTCCGGCGTCAACGTAGTAGCTGACAGTGCGTGCGGCGTCGGAGAGCATGCGCGCCAGGTCGAATCGATCGCCGATGCGCAGTGCGGCGCCGATCTCGTCGGCATACTGGGCGAGCAGCAGTTCGCGACCTTTGCCCGCCACCCGATGCAGTTCGGTCCGCACGTTGAGAAGCGAAAGATGGGCGTCGCCAAGGGTTTCGGTCGGCGAGACCAGCGAGCGGGACGGATAGACGTCGGCCAGCTGGGCGATGGCCAGCGCGTTGAGCAGCTGAACGTCGCGCAGTCCTCCCCTGCCGCACTTGAGGTCGGGTTCCGCACGGTGGGCGATCTGACCGCTGCGTTCCCAGCGAGCCCTGGTGTGCTCGACCAGTTCGTCGAACCGCGAGGCGATCCCGGTGCGCCACTGCCTGCGCGCACCCCCGATCAGCATCGCCGACAAGTCGGGGTCACCGGCGATGTGCCGTGCTTCGAGCATCGCCAAACCGGCCGATATGTCCTCCCCGGCGACAGTCAGCGCCTGCTCGACGGTCCGCACGCTGTGGTCGATGCGGATGTTGGCGTCCCACAGGGGGTACCACAGCAGCTCGGCGACCTCGGCGACGATGTCGGTCGGCATGTCGTCGTGCACGAGCGTCAGGTCGAGATCCGAATACGGCAACAACTCGCCCCGGCCGAGCCCACCGGTGGCGACGATCGCGAACCCGCTGCTCGCGGTGATGCCGATCTCGGTGGCCTTGGTGGTCAGCCAGAAGTCGTACAGATCGAGCAGGGCATCGCGAAGTGCGGCCGACTCGAGCTGGCGAGAGCCGCCCACCAGCAGCTGCTCTGCGGCCGCTGCCAGATCGGTCGCCGGCCGAGACGAACCCGCCGCCGGGCGCACCCATCGGGGCGCTCCGGCGGCGGGGTCTGCTTTCCGCTCTGTCATGACTCGTTGTCCTCCCGGCACTTAACGATCCAGCGCTCACACGGCGCAGAGCCGGGAGACGACGTCCTCAGATGGATGGGCGATTACAGGGCGTCGGCCCCCCGCTCACCGGTGCGGACTCGGACCACGGTCTCGACCGGGCTTACCCACACCTTGCCATCGCCGATCTTCCCGGTACGGGCGGCCTGGACGATCACGTCCACGACCTTGTCGACGGCGGCGTCGTCCACGACGACCTCGACCCGCACCTTCGGCACGAAATCGACGGAGTACTCGGCACCGCGGTACACCTCGGTGTGGCCCTTCTGGCGACCGTAACCCTGAACCTCGCTCACGGTCATTCCGAGGATACCCGTCTGCTCGAGACCAGTCTTGACGTCCTCGAGAGTGAACGGCTTGACGATCGCAGTAATCAGCTTCATGTAGTTGATCCCTTCCGATGAAATTGTCGCCGATCAGGCGAGCTCGTAAGCCGTTTCGGCATGTTCGGTTTCATCGATACCAGTGTCCTCGTCTTCCTTGGACACCCGCCAGCCCAGTGGCTTGACGATGAAGGCGATGATGAGGGTCATGACCGCGGTGAAGATCACGGCCACCAGCGCGATGACGAACTGCACGACGAGCTGCTCGAAGCCGCCGCCGACGAACAGGCCGGCGTCGGTAGCGAAGAAGCCGAGCGAGATGGTTCCCCACAGACCCGCGACCAGGTGCACACCGACCACGTCGAGGGAGTCGTCGTAACCGAACTTGTACTTCAGTCCGATCGCCAGCGCCGAGAGCACACCCGCGATCGCGCCGACCACGATCGACCAGATCGGGGTCAAGTTACCGCACGCCGGGGTGATTGCGACCAAACCGGCGACGATACCCGACGCGGCGCCGACGCTGGTGGCGTGGCCGTCCCGGATCTTCTCCACCAGCAACCAGGCCAGCATCGCGGCCGCGGTGGCCGCGGTGGTGTTGACCCACACCAGACCGGCGAGCACGTCCGCGGCGCCTTCGGAACCGACGTTGAAGCCGAACCAGCCGAACCACAGAATGGCCGCGCCCAACAGCACGAACGGGACGTTGTGCGGACGGAAGGCGGACTTGCCGAAGCCGCTGCGCTTTCCGAGAAGCAGCGCCAGTACCAGTGCGGCCATACCGGCGTTGATGTGGACCACGGTGCCACCGGCGAAGTCGATGGGCGCTACGTTGGCGCCACCTTCCTCATCGGTGCCGAACATCATTGCAGCGATGCCGCCCTCGGCACCCGAGAGCAGGCCGCCGCCCCAAACCATGTGCGACAGCGGGAAGTACACGAGGGTGACCCAGATGCCGCCGAACAGCAGCCAGGTGCCGAACTTCATCCGCTCAGCCACCGCGCCGCTGATCAGGGCGACGGTGATGACGGCGAATGTCAGCTGGAAGGCCACCCACACGATGGCGGGCACAGTGCCGAATCCACCCAGCACGAAGGTGTCGACCCCGTCGATCTCGCGGGTTTCGGTGAGCTGGTTCACCCCGAACAACGCAAAGGGGTTGTCGAACAGACCCAGGTAGTTTCCACCGCCGACGTGCGCGGAGGAGAAGGACATCGAATAGCCCCACAACACGTAGATGACGCTGACGACACCCATGGAGCCGAACGACATCATCATCATGTTCAGGACGGACTTCTGCCGCGACAGCCCGCCGTAGAAGAAGGCGAGGCCGGGGGTCATGAACAACACCAGCGCAGCGGCGGTGATGATCCACGCCGTATCGCCCGCGCTCAGGCCGCCTTCACCGAACGGCAGGAACTGATCATCTGGTATGGCTAGGGCCACGTCATGCAAGCCAAAAACCACTTTGTTTGAACCTCCTTGGGACGTGAGCCGACATGATCGGCCTCCCGAAGAGACTCTTGTGCGCGCGTTTCACCTGTGATTCGTTCGTGTTTCAGCTACGTGAACGGGTTCACACATCCGGTTACGCTCAGGTTTCACCAGGCACGTTCAGCAAAAACGATCGCGCCGTGGAACAATTTTCGTCCCCGGTGTGCCGGCGTAGCGCCACGAAAAACGGTCAGCCGAGCAGCGCGTCGACGAAGGCCGAGGGTTCGAACGGCGCGAGGTCGTCGGGCCCTTCTCCGAGTCCGACGAGTTTGACCGGCACACCCAACTCCTGCTGGACGCGGAACACGATGCCACCTTTGGCCGTACCGTCCAGCTTGGTCAGCACGACACCGGTGATGTCGACGACTTCAGCGAACACCCTGGCCTGCGGCAGGCTGTTCTGGCCGATCGTGGCGTCGAGCACCAGCAGCACTTCGTCGACCGCCGCCCGGCGGCCCACCACCCTTTTCACCTTGCCCAACTCGTCCATCAAGCCGCTCTTGGTGTGCAGCCGTCCGGCTGTGTCGACGACGACGACGTCGGCACCGGAGTTGATGCCCGTGTCGACGGCGTCGAACGCCACCGAGGCCGGGTCGGCGCCCTCCGCGCCACGGACCACCTGTGCGCCGACCCGCGACGCCCAGGCCTGCAGCTGGTCGGCGGCGGCGGCGCGGAACGTGTCGGCGGCCCCGAGGACCACCCGCCTGCCGTCGGCGACCAGCACGCGGGCCAGCTTGCCGACTGTGGTGGTCTTGCCCGTTCCGTTGACGCCGACGACCAGCAGAACCGAGGGTTTGTCGTCGTGCGGCAGTGCGCGGATGGAGCGATCGAGGTCGGGTTGCAGTTCGGTGATCAGCACGTCGCGCAGCACGGCGCGGGCGTCGGCCTCGGTGCGCACCTGGCTGCTGGCCATCTTGGCGCGCAAGGCCGCCACCACCGATTCGGTCACGACCGGGCCGAGGTCGGCGATCAGCAGGGTGTCCTCGATCTCCTCCCAGGACTCCTCGTCGAGATCGCCGCCGCCGAGCAGGCCGAGCATGCTGCGACCGAGGGTGTTCTGCGACTTGGCCAGCCGGCCGCGCAGTCGATCCAGACGGCCCTCCGGCGGCGCGATGGCCTCGATGTCCGGCGCCTCGGCGCCGGTCGGAATCTCCTCAGGGGCGGGGGCCTCAGGCGCAGCCGCTTCAGCCGGGGCAACCGGCGGGGGTGTCTCCGCCGGGGGCGCGGGCCTCTCGACCGGCGGCGCGGGCCTCTCGACGGGCGGCGCGGTCGGCGGCGCGGTCCGCGGCTCGGGAAGGGTGACATCGGCGATCGGACGCTTCGGCGCGTCCCGCGGGATGGTGGCATCATCGCCGACGGCGGGTAGCCCGGTGGTGTCGATGCGCTCAGGCTGCGGCGGGGCGGTGTCCGGCCGGCTCGGCGGCGCCGGCTCCGGCCGGCTCGGCGGCTTCACCTCCGGCGGAGTCACGGTCGGAGTGGCCTGACTGAACGTGATGCCCGACGAGGCGGTGTAGCCGCCCGAGCGATCGACAGGAGTAGCAGTGTCTGGACGGGCGAGGCTGATGCGCCGCTTGCGGTACCGCAGCAATCCGACCACGAGCGCAGCAACGAGCAGAACGGCGATGACCGCTATCGCGATCCAGAGACCCTCAGACACCACGCCATTGTCGCAGGGGGCCTGAACGATGACGCCCGACCCCACGTTCACCGCGGCGCACCGCAAGCGCAGGCACATCGACGTCTGCCTGACCGAACAGGTGGATTACCAGTTCGTTCGCACCGGCCTGGAGTGCTACCGGCTGCCCTACAACGCGCTGACCCAGACCGACCTGAACAGTGTGGATCTGAGCACGGAGTTCCTCGGCGCCCGGCTGCGCGCTCCGGTCCTGCCTGCTGAGTCTCAGGTCCGGCTGCTGACCAGTTCCTGGCCGCGCATGCGCTGCGAGATCACCGTCGTGATGCCGTCACCGCGCATCGACACGCCGTACAGCGCGTCGGCCACCTCCATCGTGGGTTTCTGGTGGGTGATCACGATCAGCTGCGAGCGCTCCCGGAGCTGCTCGAACAGGCTGATCAGCCGGCGCAGGTTGACGTCGTCGAGCGCCGCCTCGACCTCGTCCATGACGTAGAAGGGGGACGGGCGCGCCCGGAAGATCGCGACCAGCATCGCGACGGCAGTCAGGGACTTCTCGCCGCCCGACAGCAGCGACAGCCGCTTGATCTTCTTGCCCGGCGGCCGCGCTTCGACCTCGATTCCCGTGGTCAGCATGTCGCTCGGATCGGTGAGCAGCAGCCTGCCCTCCCCACCGGGGAACAGCGTCGAGAAGACCTGGGCGAACTCGCGCTCGACATCGGCGTAGGCGTCGGTGAACACCTGCAGGATCCGGCCGTCGACATCGGAGATCACGTCGAGCAGGTCTTTGCGGGCGGCCTTGACGTCCTCGAGCTGGGTGGACAGGAAGTTGTACCGCTCCTCCAGTGCGGCGAACTCCTCCAACGCCAGCGGGTTGACCCGGCCCAGTTGGTTCAACTCACGCTCGGCGCGCTTGGCGCGCCGCTCCTGGGTGGGCCGGTCGTAGGGCATCGGGGCCGGCGCGGTGACAGGCTCGCCGCGCTCCTTGGCCTGCTCGTACTCGGCCATCTCCAACTCCGACGGCGGCAACGGCACCGTCGGCCCGTACTCGGCGACGAGGTCGGCGGCGGCCATGCCGAACTGCTCGAGCACCTGCTCCTCGAGCTGCTCGATGCGCAGCGCCGCTTGTGCTTTGGCCACCTCGTCACGGTGCAGGGAATCGGTCAGCGCGGCGATCCGGGTGGACAGCTCACCGACTTCGTCGCGCGCCCGGCCCAGTGCCGCCGCCCGGGTCTGCCGCTCGGCGGCGACCTCGTCGCGAATCCGCGACGCCACCGCCACCGCTTGGCTCAACCGCTCGGCAACCGCTCGTCCGGATTCGGCTACCGCGGCGGCCATCGCCGCCGCATGGACCCGCGCCTCCCTGGCCCGCGCGGCCCGCACCCGGGCCTCCCGCTCGGCGGCGGCGGCGCGACGCAGCGAATCCGCCCTCCCACGAACAGCATTGGCGCGCTCTTCGGCGGTGCGTACCGTCAGCCGGGCTTCCACCTCGGCCGAGCGCGCAGCGTCGGCGGCCGCAGTGGACTCCTCGCGGTCCACCGGTGCCACCTCGAACATCGGCTCCTGCTGCGCGTTGTGCAGACGCGCCTCGAGCGCACTGAGTTCGTCGACGGTCTGGGTGCGCCCGGCCTCGAGTTCGTCGCGCTGTTTGATCAGCCGCTGCCACTCGTCGTCGGCGGCGCGGGCGTCCTGGCCCAATCGACCCAGCTGTTCGTAGATCGCCGAGATCGCCGCGTCCGATTCGTTGAGGGCGGCCAACGCCTGCTCTGCGGCGTCCTGGCGCGCGGTCTGTTCGGCCAACGCCCCGGCCAGAGCGGCCGACAACTCGCCGGTCTGGCGTTCGGCGGCGGTCAACTCCGCGCGCGCCTTGTCGACCTCGGCGGCGATCTCCAGCGTGCTGGGCCGCCGGTCGGAGCCGCCGCTGACCCAACCGCCGCCGACCAGATCACCGTCGGCGGTCACCGCGCGCAATTCAGGATGGGCGGCAACGAGTTCGAGTGCGGCCGCGAGATCAGCGACGACCACCACCCCGGCGATCATCGCCGTCACCGCACTGCGCACGCTGGGATCGACGTCGACCACATCGGCGGCCCAGACCGCACCGCCGGGCAGCGGGCCGGGGTCGGGTGCGGCCGGAACGGGCCAGTCACCCAGCACGATGGCCGCCCGCCCGCCATCGGCTTCCTTGAGGGCGGTCAGCGCGTCACCGGCCGACCGCGAGTCCTGCGCGGCCAGCGCGTCCGCGGCGGCGCCCAACACGGCAGCCACGGCCGCTTCATGCCCGGCACGCACCTTGACCAGATTCGCGATCGACCCGAGAAGTCCTGCGCCCCTGTGGTTCTCCTGTAGCCAGGCGGCGCCGTCCTTGCGTTCGAGGCCTACGGACAACGCATCGATGCGGGCCTGCAGCGAGGCGACCTGACGCTCTGCGGCGCGTTCGGCGGCCTGCAGTTCGGCCACCCGCTCGTCGGCCAACCGCAACGCCGTCACGGTGCGGTCGTGGTGTTCGTCGAGGCCGACCTCCCCGGCGTCGAGTTCGCCGACGCGGCTCTGCACGGTCTCGAACTCGGCCTGCGTCTGCTGGGCGCGCGCGGCGGCGTCGTCGATCGCGGTGCTCAGCCTGGCGACCGTCTCGTCGATGGACTCGACGCGGGTACGCATCGTGTCGACCTGCCCGGACAGTCGGGCCAGGCCCTCACGACGGTCGGCCTCGGCGCGGGCCGCGGCCAGGTGCGCCCGTTCCGCTTCAGCCGCGACCTGCTCACGTTCGGCGAGCTCGGCGCGCGCCGCGTCGAGACGTTCGCGGGATTCCGCCAGTTCCTCGAGTAGCTGGCGTTCGCGTTCGGCGACTTCGTCGGCCTGGGCCTCCAACTCGTCGGGGTCGGGACCGCCGGAGGTCTCGGGTTCGGCATCCAGATGCTGGGCGCGCTCACTGGCGATCCGGACGGTCGCGCTGACCCGCTCGGCCAGCGCCGAGAGCCGAAACCAGCGCTGCTGGGCGGCGTCGGCGCGCTCGCTGAGGTCACCGACGGCACTCTCGTGCGCATCGAGCTCGGCGGTGGCCGTCTCCAGCCGTGCGCTGAGCTCGTCATGCTCGCGGCGCAGCGTCGTCTCGGTCTGATTGGTGTTGTCGAACTCCGCCCTGCGGGTGACCAGGTCATCGGCGGCCAACCGCAGCCGCGCGTCGCGCAGGTCGGCCTGGATGGTCTGGGCGCGCCGCGCCATCTCGGCCTGCCGACCCAGCGGTTTGAGTTGGCGTCGCAGCTCGGTGGTCAGGTCGGTGAGGCGGGCCAGGTTGGCCTGCATCGAGTCGAGCTTGCGCACCGCCTTTTCCTTGCGTTTGCGGTGTTTGAGCACTCCGGCGGCCTCCTCGATGAAGGCGCGCCGGTCCTCGGGACGCGACTCGAGGATCTCCGAGAGCTTGCCCTGACCGACGATGACGTGCATTTCGCGCCCGATACCCGAGTCGGACAGCAACTCCTGCACATCCATCAAACGGCAACTGCTGCCGTTGATCTCGTATTCACCGGCACCGTCACGGAACATCCGGCGGGTGATCGAGACCTCGGAGTAGTCGATCGGCAGCGCGTTGTCGGAGTTGTCGATCGTCAGCGTGACCTCGGCTCGCCCGAGCGGGGCTCGCGAGGAGGTCCCGGCGAAGATGACGTCCTCCATCTTGCCGCCGCGCAAGGTCTTGGCGCCCTGTTCACCCATCACCCAGGTCAGCGCGTCGACGACGTTGGACTTGCCGGACCCGTTGGGACCGACGACGCAGGTGATGCCGGGTTCGAAGCGCAGAGTCGTCGGCGAGGCGAAGGACTTGAAGCCCTTCAGCGTCAGACTCTTCAGATGCATGACGTGCCACCCTACCGTCGCGGAGGTCAGCGCTCGGTGAAGCCGGTGAACGCGTCGGCCGGTTCCGACCAGTTCGCGATCACCTTGTCCACCTCTCCCGGCGTGTCCCCGCCCTCAAGAGCGCCGAGCAGCTGCTCACAGGCCTTTTTCGAGCCCTGCGCAACCACCTGGACGCGACCGTCGGGTTTGTTCGCCGCGAACCCCGTCAGGCCCAGCTCCAGGGCTTTTGAGCGCGTCCACCAGCGGAAACCCACGCCCTGCACATATCCGTGCACCCAGGCGGTGAGCCGGACGTCACTTTCCCCCAACATCTTTCACCTCAAAATTCACTTTGGTGCCAGTCTTTAACGTGCGCCCCACCGTGCACACCTGGTCGACGGCGCGTTCGACGACGGTGAGCAGCCGGGTCAGGTCGTCGGCCGAGAGCCCCGACAAGTCGAGCTCCAACGACTCCTCGAGCAGCGGGTAGCGCTCCTGCTCGCGGTCCGCCTGGCCGGATACCCGGATGGTGGCCTCGTAGTCGTCTCCGAGTCGGCGGCGCAGCGGTTGGTCGCTGGACAGCCCGCTGCACCCGGCGAGCGCGATCTTGAGCAGTTCGCCGGGGGTGAAGACGCCCTCGACATCCTCGGACCCGATGAACACCTCCGCGCCCCTGGAGCTGCGGCCCGTGTAACGCCGTACCCCGGTGCGCTCAACCCATAGTTCGGTCATGTTCTCTTTCTACAACGATCTCCGGACGGAGATTCCCGGTCTCGACTCTGGCGCAGACGACGACCCGAAACCTCGGTTCGACGGGCAATGGGCAAGATCAGCGGGCTCGGGGACGAGGCTGACACCGCGGGCAGTAGCACGACGAGCGGTTCATGAACTTCTCCCGGCGCATCACCGCGCCGCATCGCCGGCACGGCTGCCCGTCCCGGCCGTACGCGTCGAGCGACCGGTCGAAGTAGCCCGACTCACCGTTGACGTTCACGTAGAGCGAGTCGAACGACGTCCCGCCCTGACCCAGCGCGTCGGACATCACCGCGGTTGCGGCATCGAGAAGTTCGGCCAGCTTCCGTCGCGACAGACCCGACGCCAGCCTGGTCGGGTTGACCCTGGCGCGCCACAGCGCCTCGTCGGCGTAGATGTTGCCGATACCGGAGACGACGGTTTGGTCGAGCAGCTGACGCTTGATCTCGGAGTTCTTGTGCCGCAACACATTCACCACGGCGTCACGGTCGAACCCAGGGTCCAGAGGATCCCGGGCGATGTGGGCGACCGGCTCGGGCACCTGCGCGCCGTCGACATCGACCAGCTCGGTGACCATCCATCCGCCGAACGTCCGCTGGTCGACGAAACTCACTGTCGTCCCGTCGTCGAGCAGCGCCGCGATGCGCAGGTGGTTCTCGTTGGGCTGACGCTGCGGGCCACCCGCGCCGGTGCTGGGTGTCGATCCCAGCAGCATCTGCCCGCTCATACCCAGATGCACCACCAGAGCGGAATCAGTTTCTCTTCGCGCAAGCGGCTCATCGGGCCCCTCGTCGAGGGTCAGCCACAGATACTTGCCCCGCCGGCCCGTGCCGCTGATGCGACTACCGAGCAACCGGGCGGTCAGGTCGGCCGGCCCAGCCTCGTGGCGGCGCACCGCCCGAGGGTGATGCACCCGCACCGCGGTGATGGTCTTGCCGGTGACGTGCGCAGCCAGCCCGCGCCGAACGACCTCGACCTCGGGGAGCTCAGGCATCAGGGTTCAGTGCGTTCCACGCCGCGGCAGCAGCGCGCAGCTCGGCCTCCTTCTTGGTCCGTCCTACACCCCTGCCGTACTCCACCCCGGCGATGACCACCACTGCGGTGAACTCCTTGTCGTGGTCCGGTCCGGTGGAGCTCACCAGGTAGGTCGGCGCGCCCAGCCCTCGCGACGCGGTCAGCTCCTGCAGGCTGCTCTTCCAGTCCAGACCGGCGCCCAGCGTCGGCGCGGTGTCCAGCAGGTCTCCGAACAACTTGAGGATGACCTTGCGCGCGATGCTCGCGCCGTGCTCCAAATACACTGCGCCCAAAAGAGATTCGACACCGTCGGCGAGGATGCTGGACTTGTCCGCGCCGCCGGAGTTCTCCTCACCCTTGCCCAGCAGCAGGTAGGAGCCGAGACCCTCGGGCGGCAGCGCGCGGCCCACATCCGCGAGTGCGTGGGTGTTGACGATGCTGGCTCGCAGCTTGGCGAGATCGCCCTCGGAGCGGTCAGGGTGACGGTGGTAGAGCTCCTCGGTGATCGTCAGGCCGAGCACCGAGTCGCCGAGGAACTCGAGGCGTTCGTTGGTGGGCAGGCCGCCGTTCTCATAGGAATAGCTGCGATGCGTCAGCGCGATCGTCAGCAACTCCTCGGGCAGGTCGACGCCGAGCGCCGCGAGCAGAGGCGCACGGTCCGCCGTCACTGCTCGTCTCCGCTGGGCTCCCGCGGTCCCCCTGCTGTCTGGTCGCGGAGCTCGGCCAATTTGGCCCAGCGCGGATCGATCTTCTCGTGCTGGTGTCCAGGTTCGGCGTCGGCCAGCGGCATGCCGCAGTCGGGACACAGCCCGGCGCAGTCGTCGCCGCACACCGGCGAGAACGGCAGTACCAGTCCGATCGCATCGATGATCGGCTGCTCCAGGTCCACCGACTCGGCGCCACGGATGCGGCTGACACGGGCGACCTCGTCGTCGTCGGTGGTCTCGTCGGTCGTGCTGTCCGGATAGGCGAACAGTTCGGTGAGATCGATCTCCACGTCACCGGTGAGCGGATTCAGGCAGCGCGCGCACTCCCCCGACGTCGGCGCGGACACCGTGCCGGTGACCAGGACACCCTCCGACACCGACTCCAGCCGCAGGTTCAGATCCAGGGGTGCGCCCTCGTCGACGGCGATCAACTCCACGCCGATCCGCACCGGACTGGGCACCGTCGTCTCGACGGTCATCATCGAACCGGGGCGCCTACCGAGCCGGGAGATGTCGATCACGAGGGGCGACCGTGACCCGCGGTGCGCCGCTGCCTTTGCATGCGTCGCCATGCACGTATCGTACGGGCCGGAATCCGGCTAACGATCGCGTGCTCGCGGTCGGGGCTGCGGACCGGTCAGCGGGCCGCGTAATCGTGGGTGCCCGCGGCGGTGCGCAGCTGGTGCCGGCCCCGGCCCACCGACCGCAGGGTGCCGTTGAGGAAGTCCTCGAACTCGGCGAGTTTGCTGTCGACATAGATGTCGCACTCGCCGCGCAGCCGGTCGGCTTCGGCGTGCGCCGAGTCGATCATCCGGGTGGCCTCGGCGTTGGCGGTGGCGACGATCTCGGTCTGCGCCACGAGCCGCTGCTGTTCCTTGATGCCTTCCTGAACAGCCTTCTCGTAAGCGAGATTGCCGCTTTCGATGAGCCGGTCGGCCTCGGACTTGGCCCGCCCGACGCTGGCCTCGTACTCCCGCTTGGCGGTGGCCGCGATGCGCGCCGCCTCGTCGCGGGCCTCACCGACCATGCGTTCGCTGTGCTGGCGCGCCTCGGCGACCATCCGGTCAGCCTGCGCCTTGGCGTCGGAGAGCAACCGGTCGGCTTCGGCGCGGGCGTGGTTGACCATCGAGTCGGCTTCGGCGTTGGCCGTCGACACGGTCGACTCGGCGTGGTCCTTGGCCTCGCGCAGCAACCCGTCGCGCGCGTCGAGCACGTCCTGCGCGTCGTCGAGCTCACCCGGGATGGCGTCCTTGATGTCGTCGATCAACTCGAGGACGTCACCGCGCGGCACCACGCATCCGGCCGTCATCGGCACGCCGCGCGCTTCTTCGACGATTGCACCCAATTCATCGAGCGCTTCAAAAACTCGGTACACGGCGACACCCTCCAGGCGTAGTTTGACAGTGACCAGTGTGCCTGGTGTTACGTCTGTGACTCAGCTACCGGCGCCGGTGTGTCGTGGTCAATTGCTGGTGCCGCCCATTATGTCAACTCCGGGGCGAACAGCGCGACCAGCGGCTGCACCGACTCAAGAGCGTTCGGCCAACTTGTCGCGCAGGCGGGCGTTGACCGGCGCCGGCAGCAACTTGGTGACGTCACCGCCGAGCGAGGCAACCTCCTTGGCCAACGACGACGACACGAACGAGTAGCGCGGCGTGGTCGCGACGAAGAAGGTGTCCACCCCGGCGATGTGCTTGTTCATCTGCGCCATCTGCAGCTCGTACTCGAAGTCGGTGCCGGTACGCAGACCTTTGACGATGGCGGTCAACCCGCGGTCTTTGACGAAGTCGACGACGAGCCCCTGCCCCGACTCGACGCGCAGGTTCGGCAGATGGGTCGTCGACTCCTCGATCAGCGCGATGCGCTCGTCGATGGTGAACATCCCTTTTTTGTTGGGGTTGATCAGGATCGCGACGACGACCTCGTCGAATTGCGCCGCGGCGCGTTCGAAGATGTCGATGTGACCCAGCGTCACCGGATCGAAGGACCCCGGGCATACCGCACCGCTCATGGATTGCGACGCTAGCAGGGCAGCATCCGCCCCGGCCGGGTGCCCGACGGGCCGCGTCAGTCCCGTTGGGCGAACTCGATACGGGTGTCGCCGTAGCGGCGCGTCCGCCACGGTGTCCAGCCGTCGGGCCAGGCGATCTCGGGTCCGGACGCCGATCGCTCCACGACGACCATGCTGCCCGAGGCGATCCACCGCCCGGTCGCCAGCGCGGCCAGCATGTCGAGAACCTGTGCGTCCTCGACCTCGTAGGGCGGGTCGGCCAGCACCAGGTCGACCGGCGCGGCGGCCCCGGCGCGCAACGCCGCGGCCACGGCTGACCGATGCACCGTCGCACCGCTCACCCCCAGCGCGACGATGTTGCGCTCGATCACCGCCGCTGCCCTGGCGTCGGCCTCCACGAACAGCGCCGAGGCGGCGCCGCGCGACAATGCCTCCAGACCGAGCGCACCGGACCCGGCGTACAGGTCGAGCACCGCGATGCCGGTGAAGTCGATGCGCGCGGCCAGCATGTTGAACAGCGATTCCCGCACCCGGTCGGTGGTGGGCCGGGTCCCCAGCCCGGACCGCTGCTGTGGCACCGCGATGCGACGCCCGCCGAGGCTGCCGGCCACGATGCGGGTCAGGCTGATCCCCCGGCCGCCGCCTGCGCGTCGCTCGTGGACCCATCGCTGTCGACCACCACCAGCAGGTCCCCGCCCTCGACCTGGGCGGTGGCCGACACGGCCACCCGAGCGACCGAACCGGCCTTGGGAGCGGTGATCGCGGCCTCCATCTTCATCGCCTCGATCGTGGCGATGGTCTGGCCCGCCTGCACCGACTCACCCTCGGTGACGCTGACCGTGACCACCCCGGCGAACGGGGCGGCGACGTGGTCGGGGTTGGTCCGGTCGGCCTTCTCGGCGGCGGGGACGTCGCTGGCGATGCTGCGGTCGCGCACCACGACGGGGCGCAGCTGGCCGTTGATGATGCACATGACGGTGCGCATCCCCCGCTCGTCGGGGTCGGAGATCGCCTCCAGCCCGATGAGCAGTTGGACACCGCGTTCGAGGGTGACGCGATGTTCGTCGCCGTGGCGCAGGCCGTAGAAGAACTGGTTGGCCGACAGGCTCGAGGTGTCTCCGTAGAGCTCCCGGTGGGCCTCGAATTCCTTTGTCGGACCGGGGAACAGCAGCCGGTTCAGCGTAGCCTGACGGACCGGGCCGGGCTCGCTGAGCGCTTCGGTGTCCTCGGCGGACAGCTCTTCCTGCGGCTTGGCCGGCGCCCGGCCCGCCAACGCCTTGCTGCGCAACGGCTCGGGCCAGCCACCGGGCGGGTCACCGAGTTCCCCGCGCAGGAAGCCGATCACCGAGTCCGGGATGTCGAAACGCGCAGGGTCGGCGGCGAATTCGTCGGCGCTGATGCCCGCGCCGACGAGCGCCAACGCCAGGTCACCGACCACCTTGGACGACGGCGTCACCTTGACCAGCCGGCCCAGGATCCGGTCGGCCCCGGCGTACGCCGCCTCGACCTGCTCGAAGCGGTCACCGAGACCAAGCGCGATGGCTTGCTGACGCAGATTGGACAGCTGCCCGCCGGGGATCTCGTGGTGATACACCCGGCCCGTCGGTGCGGGCAGCCCGGATTCGAACGGCGCGTATACCTTTCGCAGCGCCTCCCAGTACGGCTCCAGATCACAGACCGCCGACAGCGACAGCCCCGAGTCGTATTCCGTGTGCGCCGACGCGGCCACGATGGAACTCAACGCCGGCTGGCTCGTGGTCCCCGCTAGCGACGCCGAGGCACCGTCGACGGCGTTCGCCCCGGCCTGCCAGGCCGCCAGATAGGTCGCCAGCTGGCCGCCCGGGGTGTCATGGGTGTGCACGTGCACCGGCAGGTCGAACCTGCTGCGCAGTGCCCCGACCAGCGCGGCGGCGGCCTGCGGGCGCAGCAG
>Ga0208331_100315_pt1 | contig 15140 bp, 11 predicted proteins | sample DeeseametaMP1648_FD_184184 | JGI IMG/M metagenome (GOLD analysis project Ga0208331, IMG submission 184184) | Marine microbial communities from the Deep Pacific Ocean - MP1648 (SPAdes) | ecosystem: Environmental > Aquatic > Marine > Oceanic | place: North of Tokelau, South Pacific Ocean... | reverse complement strand
GGGGTGCAGTTCGTGCTGGCCACCGGCCGGCCGCCGCGCTGGGTGACGCCGATCGTGGATCAACTGGGCTTCGCGCCGATGGCGGTGTGCGCCAACGGTGCGGTGCTCTACGACCCGGCGGCCGACCGGATCGTCTCGGCGCGCACGTTGTCCGCCGATGCGCTCGCCGGCCTCGCCGAGATCGCGACGCGGGTGATCCCCGGCGCCGGGCTCGCCGTGGAACGGGTGGGACGTTCGGCTCACGATGCCGCGACCCCGCAGTTCGTCAGTTCGCCAGGCTACGAGCACGCCTGGCTCAACCCCGACAACACCGAGGTGTCGGTCGAGGATCTGCTGAGCGCCCCGGCGGTCAAGCTGCTCATCCGCAAGGCCGGGGCGCGCAGCGCCGACATGGCGGCGGCGCTGCTCGAACACATCGGTACCGAGGGCGACATCACGTACTCCACCAACAACGGGCTGATCGAGGTCGTCCCGCTGGGCATCAGCAAGGCCACCGGGATCGAGGAGGTGGCCGGCCCGCAGGGAATCGAGGCCGCCGCGGTGGTCGCGTTCGGTGACATGCCCAACGACGTGCCGATGCTGGGCTGGGCCGGACTCGGCGTGGCGATGGGTAATGCCCACCCCGATGCGGTCGCGGCGGCCGACGAGGTGACGGCCACCAACGCCGACGACGGGGTGGCGCGGGTTCTGGAGCGGTGGTGGCCCTGAGCGGCGGTCAGGCCGGGTTGGTCGGCGGGGTGAACCGCTCCAGCTGAATCGGCGCGAAGCCGGACTCGGTGCCCGGCAGTTCGACGGGAACTCCGTCCAGGACGCGGACCACGGTGCCCTTCTCGCGGTCGAAGTTCAGGGTGCCGTGCTGGAAGTTCTGCACGATCCACTGCGGTTCGGCGATCTCGGAGCTGGTCGGCAGCCCCAGCGCGCCACGCTCGAAGCCCAGCGATCCCCAGACGGTGTAGATCTCACCGGTGATCGGTTCGGCCCCGGTCTCCGGGGACCAGTACATGGCGCCCCTTTCGAACGTGACGTACCGGCTGGTGCCCTGCCCGAACGCCTCGGGCGAGGTGGGCCAACCGAGGTAGCTGTCCTTGCCTCCGAGCGCCTCCCATTTGGCGAAGATCGCGCCGCCGCGCAGCTGCTCCGCCAACTGCGACGGACCCGGGGGATCGTTGAACCGGGCGGCGATGTCGCGGATCTGCCCCATCAGCGCGTAGGCCGCGTCTCCCGGGCATTCGGTGATGCCGACGTCGCGGTGGGTGAAGATCGTCGGCAGCGTGATGGGGGCACCGAGCGGGAACTTGGTGAACGAGCCGCCCTCCGAGGGCAGCACGACCGAACCGAGCGGATCGACACCGGCCACGCCCAGCACCCAGCCGAGCAGGCGGGCGGTGGTGCGCAGCTGGATCGGGGTGGGCGGGTCGACCTCGAAATCGCCGAGCATCGCGACACCCCACGTGTTGTGGTTGAACCCGCCGGTGTGGGCGCCCTCCACCGGCCGGGCCATCCCGCCGGCGCGGCCTTCGAAGACCTGTCCGTATCGGTCGACCATCGCGTTGTAGGCGATGTCGCACCAGCCCAGCGTGCGGGTGTGGTACTCGTAGATCGACCGGACGATCCCGGCGGAGTCCTGCGGCGTGTAGTCGTTGCTACCGGCGGTGTGGTGCACGACGCCCGCCTGGATCCGGGCGTCATATCTGGGCTGTCCGCAGCGCATGGATTCGTCGGCGCCCCACTGGCTTCGGCCGATGATGGCTGGCGGGCGGCCCGGCGGAGTGGCCGCATTGGGCAGCGGCGCCAGGTCAGCGGGTGCCTGCGGCGGACTGATCAGCACCGCGTTGATGTTCTGGCCGAACGGCTGCTCGGTGGTGGCGGGCACATAGCCGAGCGCGGGCCGGTCGTCCCCGGAACCGCTGTCGCGGTGGGCGGGGGCGGGCGAGGTCTGCGGGGCGTCGGCCGGTCGGGTCACGGCGATCTGCACCGTGGTGGTGCGGCCGACGAAGACCGGCTCGGTGCCGCGGGGGCCGGGCAGATCGGCGCCCACACCCTGGAGTTGTTCGGTCTCGTACCACGGCCCCCAGGAGCCGTCGGCTTTCTTGGCGCGCACCCGCGCGCTGGTGGCGGTGAGGTCTTCGGCGGTGAGCGCCACCATGGAGAACGGGGTGTCCTGGTGGATCTCACGGATCGTCTCGCCGCCGCCGAGGTCGGCCAGGGGTTGCTGGACCATGGTGGGCGCGGCGACGGCAGGCGTCTCGGAGTCCTCCGGAATGCCGTTCATCGCCCAGGGCAGCAGCATCACCGTCGCCGCTATCGCGGTGAACAGGATCGATGGTGCGGGTCGGCGGCACGGCACAGGGCGATGTTACGTATGTGCTAGATGTTGCTGGTGTTTCGACACGGCCAAAACGGGTACCAACTTCGACCGGCAACGGCACCGCAGAGCGGATGCTTCTGCGGTGCCGTCAGGGGGCAGGACTTCGTTGTCCGCGTGCCGGTTACAGACCAGGGGTGACAGCGGCCTCCGCCGGAAGTGCGGCAGCCTCGGCGGCCGCACCGGCGATCGGTGCCGCGGCTTCGGCGGGCGGCTTGACCGCAGACATGATCGCCGGCATCACGATGCCCTTGAGCAGGTCGATCGCCTCACCGGCACCGAGGGAGTTCGCGGCGCTGGTCAGGTCACCGAGCAGCCCCCCGCTGGCCGGTGCCACCGGGGCCGCCAGCGACGGATCGCCGAGGATCGGGTAGGCGCCCAGGGCGGGATCCAGACCGACCGGCGCCGAGATCGGGATCTCGCCGGTGGCGGGCAGTGCCGAGGTGGAGATCGGGGCCGCACCCAGCGTCGGATCGGTCAGCGCGGGGGGTGTGCTGAGCCCGGGCACGGTCACCGCCGGATCGGTCAGCGTCGGCGTCACGCCCGGGGTGGTCAGTCCGCCGGGGGCGGTCAGGTCCGGAGAGGCCAGCGCAGGGTCGGTCAGCGTCGGGGTGACACCGGTGGGGCTGGTCAGACCGGGGTTGGTCAACGCGGGATTGGCCAGGCCCGGATCGGTCAGCGTCGGTGCGGTCAGGCCGGGGGTGGTCAGCGCCGGCGCCGTCAACCCGGGGGTGCCCAGGCCGGGCGTCACCGTCGTCGGTGCCGGGCTCGTCCCGGTCAGCAGGCCGGTCGGCATCGGCGGCAGGTTGATGCCGAACTGCGAGAGGCCCTGCGACAGGGCGTTCATCAACTCGCCGGGCAGGTCGGTGATGCTGGCGGCCTGGACGAACTCGCGGTGCTGCGGCTGACGCTCGGAGATGTCGGACAGGGCCACGACGGCTACTGGACTCGCGACTGCCAGCGCGGCGACTGTGCTCAAGGCGGTCGAGAGCCGGCGTCGACGTCGGTTCGGCACGGAAGTCTCCTCAATATCTGGACGTAAAGATGCAGCCCTCCTGCCGCGGCCAACCGGTGCGGTGACCGTCGGGGAGGTTCTGGATCTTCGTACGACCTCGATGTTAATGAAGTGAATGCTGTGACTAGAGTGACGATGCGGAATCGTGAGCTAATTGCGACCTGCGCGGCTCGGCCTACTCGGGGCCGCCACCCGCGGTCGGATACCCTTGCTGCCGATGACAGCTCTGCCCCGGCCCGATCACCACTGGGACCTCTTCGTCGTCGGCTCCGGTTTCTTCGGCCTGACGATCGCCGAACGGGCGGCCACGCAGCTGAACAAGCGCGTCCTGGTCCTCGAGCGACGCCCACACCTCGGCGGCAACGCCTACTCCGAAGCCGAACCCGAGACCGGTATCGAGGTGCACCGCTACGGCGCGCACCTGTTCCACACCTCCAACCGGCGGGTGTGGGACTACGTGCGCCAGTTCACCGAGTTCACCGGCTACCAGCACCGGGTGTTCGCCCTCTACAACGGCCAGGCCTACCAGTTCCCGATGGGGCTGGGGCTGGTCAGTCAGTTCTTCGGCCGCTATTTCACGCCCGACGAGGCGCGGGCGTTGATCCGCGAGCAGGCCAGCGAGATCCAGACCGAGGACGCGCAGAACCTGGAGGAGAAGGCGATCTCGCTGATCGGCCGCCCGCTCTACGAGGCGTTCGTCAAGCACTACACCGCCAAGCAGTGGCAGACCGATCCCAAGGAGCTGCCCGCCTCGAACATCACCCGGCTGCCGGTGCGCTACACGTTCGACAACCGCTATTTCAACGACACCTACGAGGGGCTGCCGGTCGACGGGTACACCGCCTGGCTGCAGAACATGGCCGCCGACGAGCGCATCGAGGTGCGGTGCGACACCGACTGGTTCGACGTGCGCGACCAGCTGCGGGACGCCAACCCCGACGCGCCGGTGATCTACACCGGCCCCCTGGACCGTTACTTCGACTACGCCGACGGCCGGCTGGGGTGGCGCACGCTGGACTTCGAGCTCGAGGTGCTGCCGACGGGTGATTTCCAGGGCACACCGGTCATGAACTACAACGACGCCGATGTGCCCTACACCCGGATCCACGAGTTCCGGCATTTCCACCCCGAGCGCGACTACCCCACGGACAAGACCGTGATCATGCGCGAGTACTCGCGTTTCGCCGCCGACGACGATGAGCCCTACTATCCGATCAACACCGAGGCTGACCGCGCCCTGCTGGCGGCCTACCGGGCCCGGGCCAAGGCCGAGACGGCCGAGGCCAAGGTGCTGTTCGGCGGGCGGCTGGGCACCTATCAGTATCTGGACATGCACATGGCCATCGCCAGCGCGCTGAACATGTACGACAACGTGCTCGCGCCGCACCTGCGCGACGGGGCGCCGCTGGCCGGCGCCGAGACAGAAGGCAGTTCTTCATGAAAGAGACACCGTTGAGTGACATCCCGTCCGGCGCGCTGGATGCCGGCGCCTCGCGGGCGGTGAGCCTGCTGGCCCGTGTCATCCTGCCGCGCCCAGGCGAGCCGCTCGACGTTCGCAAGCTTTACATCAACGAATCGGACACCAACGCGCGCCGCGCGCACGCGCCGGCGCGCACCGAGCTGGAGATCGGGCCCGAGTCCGAGGTCTCGTTCGCCACGTACTTCAACGCCTTCCCGGCCAGTTACTGGCGGCGCTGGTCGACGCTGCAGTCGGTGGTGCTGCGCGTCGAGCTGACCGGCAGCGGCCGCGTCGACCTGTACCGCACCAAGGCCACCGGGGCCCGCATCACCGTTGGTGGCGCGGAGTTCTCGGGCGAACCGGTCGAGTTCGAGATCGGTCTCGACCCGTTCGAGGACGGCGGCTGGATCTGGTTCGACATCACCACCGACAGCGCCGTCACGCTGCAGCACGCCGGGTGGTACGCGCCGGTGCCCGCGCCCGGGCGCGCCGACGTGGCGGTCGGCATCCCGACGTTCAACCGGCCCGCCGACTGCGTCAATGCGCTGACCGCGTTGACTTCGGATCCGTTGGTGGACAAGGTGATCGGAGCGGTCATCGTTTCCGACCAGGGCACCAGCAAGGCCAAGGATCATCCCGGGTTCGACGCGGCCGCCGCCGCGCTGGGGAACCGGCTGACGGTGCACAACCAGCCCAACCTGGGCGGTTCGGGCGGCTATAGCCGGGTCATGTACGAAGCGCTGAACAACACCGAGTGCGAACAGATCCTGTTCATGGATGACGACATCCGCATCGAACCGGATTCGGTGCTGCGCGCGCTGGCGATGAACCGGTTCGCCAAGTCGCCGACGCTGGTGGGCGGACAGATGCTCAACCTGCAGGAGCCGTCTCATCTGCATGTCATGGGCGAGGTCGTCGATCAGGCCAACTTCATGTGGACCAACGCACCCAACACCGAGTACGACCACGACTTCGCCAAGTACCCGCTGGTCGACGAGGACGACCGCAGCACGATGCTGCACCGTCGGGTCGACGTCGACTACAACGGCTGGTGGATGTGCATGATCCCGCGCCGGGTCGCCGAGGAGTTGGGTCAGCCGCTGCCGTTGTTCATCAAGTGGGACGACGCGGACTACGGGCTGCGCGCCGCCGAGCACGGGTACGGCACGGTCACCCTTCCGGGTGCCGCGATCTGGCACATGGCGTGGAGCGACAAGGACGACGCGATCGACTGGCAGGCGTACTTCCACCTGCGCAACCGCTTGGTGGTCTCGGCGCTGCACTGGGACGGCAAGGTCACCGGCCTGGTCGCCAGCCACCTCAAGGCGACGTTCAAACACCTGCTCTGCCTTGAATATTCGACGGTGGCCATCCAGAACAAGGCGATGGACGACTTCCTCGCCGGGCCCGAGCACATCTTCTCGATCCTCGAGTCGGCGTTGCCTGACGTGCGTGCGATGCGCCAGCACTACCCCGACGCTGTGGTGTTGCCCGGCGCCACGGCTCTGCCGCCGCCGTCGGACCGGCGCCGGAAGAAGATCAAGATTCCGACCTCGTTGCCCGCCATCGGTTTCCGGTTGGCTCGCGGCGTCGCCCACCAGCTCACCCACCACGATCCCGCCCATCACCAGCGACCGGAGCTCAACGTCGCCACCCAGGATGCGCGCTGGTTCGTGTTGTGCAAGGTCGATGGCGTCACTGTGACGACTGCCGACGGTCGCGGTGTGGTGTACCGCCAGCGTGACCGCGCCAAGATGTTCGAACTGCTTCGTGCGTCCCTGAAACGCCAGGCCCGGTTGATCCGCAAGTACAACCGGATGCGCCGGGTGTACCGGGAGGCGTTGCCGATGATGACCAGCCAGCAGAAGTGGGAGGCGGTGCTCAACGGGCACGCGGGTGCGCCCAAGGCGGCGGTGAGAGTCGGAGATGCCTGACCAGGCGCGTGGCGAGGATGCGGTGCTGGTCGCCGTCCAGCGCGGGCTGGCCGGCCGGCCGGGGGTGCTGGCCACCGCCCGCACGCTGTCCCATTTCGGTGAGCACAGTCTCGGCTGGCTCGCGCTCGCCGCGCTGGGTGCCGTGCTGCGGCCGGCGCAGCGCCGCGACTACCTGGCCGCGGGTCTGGGCGCGTTCACCGCCCACGCCTGCGCGGTGCTGATCAAGCGGGTGGTGCGCCGGGAACGTCCGCACCACCCCGCGATCGCGGTCAACGTGGGCACCCCGAGCCGGTTGAGCTTTCCGTCGGCGCACGCGACGTCGACGACCGCGGCCGCGGTACTGCTGGTGCGACCCACCGGGTGGCCGCTGCCGGCGCTGCTGGTACCGCCGATGGCGTTGTCGCGGCTGGTGCTCGGAGTTCATTACCCCAGCGATGTGCTCGCCGGTGTCGCGGTCGGCGCCGTCGTCGGGGACGTCGTCGGCAGGTTCGAAGGAGGGCGCCGGTGAGCGCATCCCAGGTCGGACAGGAGACCGGTGCGGCGGCGGGGCCGCCCAACAACCTGGTGTCGGGCATCGTCAAGGCCCTACGGCCCCGCCAGTGGGTCAAGAACGTGCTGGTCTTCGCCGCCCCGGTCGCCGCTCTCGGCGACGACCGCTACGTCTACGACTACCGCGAAGTGCTGGTCAAGGTGGCGTTGGCCTTCGTGGTCTTCAGCCTCGCCGCTTCGTGCGTGTATCTGGTCAACGACGCCCGCGATGTCGAAGCCGACCGGGCGCACCCCACCAAGCGGTTCCGCCCGATCGCCGCCGGCGTGGTCCCGGAGTGGCTGGCCTACACGCTGGCCGGCGTGCTGGGCGTGCTGTCCCTGGCGGTCTCGTGGCTGGTCACCCCCAACCTGGCCCTGGTGCTGGCCATCTACATCGCGATCCAGCTGGCCTACTGCTTCGGGCTCAAGCACCAGCCCGTGATCGACATCTGCATCGTGTCCTCGGGCTTCCTGATCCGCGCCATCGCCGGCGGTGTGGCCGCCGAAGTGCCGCTGTCGCAGTGGTTCCTGCTGATGATGGCGTTCGGTTCACTGTTCATGGCCGCCGGCAAGCGGTACGCCGAGCTGCAGCTGGCCGAACGCACCGGAGCCAAGATCCGCAAGTCCCTGGAGAGCTACACCAGCTCCTATCTGCGCTTCGTGTGGACGTTGTCGGCGACCTCGCTGGTGCTGTGTTACGGGCTGTGGGCCTTCGAACGTGACGCCACCGGCGGGGCCTCCTGGTTCGTCGTGTCGATGGTGCCGTTCACGATCGCGATCCTGCGCTACGCCGTCGACGTCGACGGCGGCATGGCCGGCGAACCGGAGGAGATCGCGTTGAAGGACCGGGTGCTCCAGCTGTTGGCGCTGGCCTGGATCGGGACCATCGGTGCCGCCGTTTTCCTCAGCTGACCGACAGGACGGCCCGGCGGGGCGGCGCAAGCGCTGGCCCGCCTTCCCGTACCACGTCTGGACGAGGGCCAGCCTGGGGGTGAGCGTGGCCGTGACGGCGGTGCTGTTCGGTGTGGGCGCCTGGCAGCGCCGCTGGATCGCCGACGACGGTCTGATCGTCCTGCGCACCACGCGGAACATGCTGGCCGGCAACGGTCCGGTGTTCAACGCCGGCGAGCGGGTGGAGGCCAACACCTCCACCGTGTGGTCGTACCTGATGTGGTTGGGCGGCTGGGTGGCCGGGCCGGCGCGGCTGGAGTACGTGGCGCTGACGCTGGCGTTGGTGTTCAGCGTTGCCGGCGTGGTGATGGTCATGCTCGGCACCGCCCGGCTGTATGCGCCGGGGCTGCAGGGGCGGGCCGCGGTCCTGCTGCCGGCCGGCGCCCTGGTCTACATCGCCGTGCCCCCGGCGCGGGACTTTGCCACCTCCGGACTGGAGAACGGTCTGGTGCTCGCCTACCTGGGGCTGCTGTGGTGGATGATGGTGTGCTGGTCGCAGGCTGCCCGCGGCGGGCCGCGTAGACCGACACCTGCTCGGGGCACCACGCGGTGGTTCGACGGCGCGCTGGCGTTCGTGGCCGGGCTCAGCGTGCTGGTGCGCCCCGAGCTGGCGCTGATCGGCGGACTGGCTCTGGTGATGATGCTCATCGCGGCGCCCGACTGGCGGCGGCGGCTGCTCGTCGTCGTGGTCGGTGGTCTGCTGCCGGTCGGCTACCAGATCTTCCGGATGGGCTATTACGGATTGCTGGTGCCCGGCACCGCGCTGGCCAAGGACGCCAGCGGGTCGAAATGGCACCAGGGCTTCGTGTACCTGGCCAACTTCAACCAGCCCTATCTGCTGTGGGCCCCCGCGATGCTCCTGGTCGGGCTGGCTTTGATGGTGCTGCTGCTGCGCGGGCGCCCCGGCAAGCCGGTCACGCCGGCCCGGGGCGAGGCCGGGCGGCTGGCGCGCCTGGTGCAGAGTCCGCCGGCGGTGGTCGCGTTCATCCTGCTCAGCGGTGTGTTACAGGCGGTGTACTGGATCCGGCAGGGCGGCGACTTCATGCACGGGCGGGTCCTGCTCACCCCGCTGTTCTGCCTGCTGGCGCCGGTCGCGGTGATCCCGCTGCTGGTGCCGGAAGCCTCGCGGATGGCGCGCGGCGCCGGGTACCTGTATGCCGGTGCCACCGGCGTGCTGTGGCTGGCGGTCGTCGGCTGGGCGCTGTGGGCGGCCAACTCGCCGGGAATGGGGCCCGACGCCACCCGGGTCACCGCCACCGGCATCGTCGACGAGAGGCGCTTCTACGCGCAGGCGACCGGGCACGCGCACCCGCTGACGGCGGCGGACTACCTGGACTACCCGCGAATGCGTGCGGTGCTGACCGCGATCCGGAACACACCCGACGGTGCGCTGCTGCTGCCGGCAGGCAACTACGACACCTGGGATGTGGTGCCGGCGATCCCGCCTCCGCCGGACGCGCCCACCGGACCGGACGGGGACCGAAACGGCCCCCACACGGTCTTTTTCACGAATCTGGGCATGCTCGGGATGAACGTCGGGCTCGACGTGCGGGTGATCGATCAGATCGGCCTGGCCAATCCGTTGGCCGCGCACACCGCCCGCATCGAGGACGGCAGGATCGGCCACGACAAGAACCTCTTCCCGGACTGGGCGGTCGCCGAGGGGCCGTTCCTGAAGGAGGAGCCGTGGATCCCGCAGTACCTGGACGAGGACTGGATCAGGCAGGCTCAGGCGGCGCTGGCCTGCCCGGAAACCGAGTCGGTGCTCAACGCGGTCCGAGCACCGATGAGTCCGCGCCGGTTCCTGTCGAACCTGGCCAACGCCGCGGAGTTCACCCGTTACCGCATCGACCGGGTGCCGCTGTACGAACTGGCCCGGTGCGGGCTGCCGCTGCCCGAGCCGGTGAACCCGCCCTACACCGGGCTGCCCGCCACCGGGCCGTGAGCAGGCCTCTGGCGTGCGCGATTTGTTGGCGGAGAGGGTTTTCTGCTTTCGTAACGCTGACGCCATGTCGCTCGGATAAGGACATAGGACCGACCGGAACGGACACTGCGGAACGCAGCACGGTGACGTGATGCGGCCCCGCGGTGAGGAGAAGTCACCACAAAGGTGTGGTTGACTACACGGGCAACGAGGCCGGGCGCCTGGGCGACTCCAGGGCCCGCTGGCTGCTGCTTTACGAAAGATGGGAAAGACATACAACCATGAAGCTCGTTGGGAGGCTGCGCGGCGCAGCGAAGATGACGTGGCGTCGGGTCACGGTGGCGGCCCTGGCGGCCACGCTGCTGCCCGGCTTGATCGCCGCCGTCGGTGGCACGGCGACCGCGGGAGCGTTTTCCCGTCCCGGTCTGCCCGTGGAGTACCTGATGGTCCCGTCGGCCGGCATGGGCCGTGACATCAAGGTGCAGTTCCAGAGCGGCGGGCCCAACGCACCCGGCGTGTACCTGCTCGACGGTCTGCGTGCGCAGGACGACTTCAACGGCTGGGACATCAACACCGCCGCCTTCGAGTGGTACCTGGACTCGGGCATGGCCGTGATCATGCCGGTCGGCGGGCAATCCAGCTTCTACAGCGACTGGTACAGCCCGGCCTGCGGCGACAACGGTTGCCAGACCTACAAGTGGGAGACGTTCATCTCCCAGGAGCTGCCGGCCTACCTGGCGGCCAACAAGGGTGTCGACCCGAACCGCAACGCGGCCGTGGGCCTGTCGATGGCCGGTTCGGCCGCGCTGACGATGGCGATCTACCACCCGCAGGTGTTCCAGTACGCCGGCTCGCTGTCGGGCTTCCTGAACCTGTCCGAGGGCTGGTGGCCGATGCTGGTCAACATCTCGATGGGTGACGCGGGTGGCTACGACGCCAACGACATGTGGGGCAAGACCGAGGACGCCGACAGCGCGTGGAAGCGCAACGACCCGATGGTCAACATCGACAAGCTGGTCGCCAACAACACGCGCATCTGGATCTTCTGCGGCAACGGTAAGCCGGCGGAACTCGATTCCGGGATGAGCTCGGGCAACTTGTTCAACGCGAAGTTCCTGGAGGGCTTCACGCTGCGTACCAACAAGACCTTCCAGGAGGAGTACATCGCCGCGGGTGGCAAGAACGGCGTGTTCAACTTCCCGTCCAACGGCACCCACCAGTGGGCCTACTGGGGTCAGCAGCTGCAGCAGATGAAGCCGGACATCGCCCGGGTGCTCGGCGCGGTGCCGCAGCCGTCGGCTCCGCCGGCCCCGGCTGAGGCCGCGGCCGAGCCGGCTGCCAACGGCGGCTGACGCGACGCGACAGCATTATTGACGGCGGTGATCCCCGAGGGGGGTCACCGCCGTCAGTCTTTTCGTCCTCGGCTACCGCCGGTGATGTGGTTCACTACCTTGCGATGTCGACGACGAACGAGGTGGGGCGGATGCGCGCGCTGATGCGAATGATCCTGGTGCGGATGACCCTGGCCGCCGCACTGGCGGTGACGCTGTGGGGCGCGGGTGCGACGCCGTCGCTGCCCGGCACCCCGGCCGCCTCGGCGCAGGGCGTCGAGATGTTGATGGTGCCGTCGGCTGCGATGGGCCGCGACATCCCGGTGGCGTTCCAGGGCGGCGGCCCGCACGCCGTCGTGCTGCTCGACGCGTTCAACGCCGCCCCGGACGTGAGCAACTGGGTGACCGCGGGCAACGCCATGAACACGCTGTCGGGCCTGGGCATCTCGGTGGCCGCCCCGGCGGGCGGGGCCTGGAGCATGTACACCAACTGGGAGCAGGACGGCAGCAAGCAGTGGGAGACCTTCCTGGCCGACGAGCTGCCCAACTGGCTCGCCGCCAACAAGGGGCTGGCTCCGGGCGGGCACGGCATCGTCGGCGCCGCCCAGGGCGGCACCGGCGCACTGACCATGGCGACGTTCCACCCCAACCGCTACCGCTTCGCCGGGACGCTTTCGGGGTTCCTGACCCCGTCGGCCACCACGATGAACGGCGCGATCACCGCGGGGCTCGCCCGCTTCGGCGGGGTGGACACCCGCAACATGTGGGGTTTGCCACAGCTGGGCCGGTGGAAGTGGCACGACCCCGACGTGCACGCCCAACTCCTGGCCAACAACAACACCCGGCTGTGGGTGTACAGCCCGGCCACGGTCACGTGCACGGACCCCGCCGCGATGATCGGCTACTGCGATCAGGCCCAGGGCAGCAACCGCACGTTCTACCAGCACTATCGCTCGATCGGCGGCAGCAACGCCCACTTCGACTTCCCGACGTCGGGCAATCACGACTGGGGTTCGTGGAGCGGCCAGTTGGCCGCCATGACGGGTGAGCTGGTCGCGACCATCCGGTAGTGGCGCGGGCTCGGCGCACCGGTCGGACGCGGGCCAGCCGGTACTTTGGAGGAGTGCAGAACGCGTCACGCAGGTCAGGGATCGCCGGGTTGGCCGGCTTTTCGCTGCTGGTGGCGTCGGCGGCGGCGGGGTTGTCCGGCTGCTCGATGACCGATGACATGGTCATGGGGCTGGGCTCGCAGACCGAGGCCGCGCAGAGTGAATCCCCCGCGGCGGTGCCCGGTCCCGGCGACCTCGGGGCGGACGACCACACGCTCGTCGTGACCCCGGCGCAACGCCACTACCTCGACGCGCTGCACGGCGCGGGAGTGCAGCCCAGCAGTGACCTCGCCGCGTTGCGGATCGGGTCCTACGTGTGCCAGGCGCGCTTCGCCAAGCACACCGACCAGCAGGTGTGGGACTTCGTACTGCCTCTGGTGCGCAACGAGGCCGGCTCGTCGGCCACGGCGATGACGCCGTCGGCGGGGGAGGTCAACACGTTGACCGACGACTACATCCGCATCGCGACCGAACAGCTCTGCTGAGCTGTCGACCACATCCCAGTCACCCGCGTAGGCGAGGAGAACGAAGAACGTCATGGCCAAGTCCAACCGGCGCAAGCGCCATCGCCTGCTGGCGCTGTTCGCGGCAGGCGCGGTGAGCATGGTGGTTGTGCTGATCGTGGCGATCGTGGTCGTGGTGCTGCGCAGGCCCGACGCCCCGCCGACCGCGGTGCCGCCGAGCGCGCAGCCGCCCACCGCGGTGCCTCCGACGATGTCGAAGCCGCGGCCCGAATTCCAGGACGCGAGCTGCCCGGATGTCCAGCTGATCTCGATACCGGGCACCTGGGAATCCTCGGTGCAGCTGGACCCGTTCAACCCGGTGCAGTTCCCGGCCGCGCTGCTGCTCAACGTGACCAACCCGCTGCGCGCCCAGTTCGGCGCGGACCGCCTCGAGGTGTTCACCGTTCCCTACACCGCGCAGTTCCACAATCCGCTGTCCGCAGATGCGCAGATGTCGTACAACGACAGCCGCGCCGAGGGCACCCAGGCGGCGGTCCGGGCGATGACGGACATGAACAACCGGTGTCCGCTGACCAGTTACGTGCTGGTCGGGTTCTCCCAGGGCGCCGTCATCGCCGGGGACATCGCCAGCGACATCGGCAACGGCCGCGGGCCGGTGGACCAGGATCTGGTGCTGGGCGTGACGCTGATCGCCGACGGACGCCGCCAGGTCGGGGTGGGGCAGGACGTCGGCCCGAACCCCGACGGCCAGGGCGCGGAGATCACGCTGCACGAGGTGCCGACCCTGTCGGCGCTGGGGCTGACGATGACCGGACCGCGCCCCGGCGGGTTCGGCGCGCTCAACGACCGGACCAACGAGATCTGTGCCCGCGGCGACCTGATCTGCGCGGCGCCGGAGTCGGCGTTCAACATCACCGCACTGCCGAAGACGCTGGAGGTGCTCTCGGGGGGCGCTGGTCAGCCGGTGCACGCGATGTACGCCACCCCGGACTTCTGGAACATCGACGGGATGCCGGCCACGCAGTGGACGCTGAACTGGGCACAGAACCTGATCGCCAACGCCCCGCAGCCCAAGCATGGGTGAGGTGTGCCACATCTTTTTGGCAACGTTTCGTGACGGTGCCGCTGCCAGATTTGGCCCAGCCCCGCAGGTCGCCTAGCATTACGTGAGATTAAGAAACATCTAAGAGCGACGGCTGGCGGTTCACGGGCGGGGAGCTGTCGGACCGGTACGATCTTCGGGGTTTGGGACAGCGATCCCGCCTGATTGGAGTATTGAGATGGCCTTCCACAACCCGTTCATCAAAGACGGACTGATCAAGTTCCCGGACAACGGCAGCTTGGTCAAACACGTCGAACGATGGGCTCGGGTTCGGGGCGACAAGCTCGCCTACCGGTTCATCGACTTCTCCACCGAGCGCGACGGCGTCGAGCGCGATCTGAACTGGGCCGACTTCGGTGCCCGCAACAAGGCCGTCGGGGCCCGGTTGCAGCAGGTCACCGAACCCGGAGACCGGGTGGCGATCCTGTGTCCGCAGAACCTCGAATACCTCGTCGCCTTCTTCGGCGTGCTCTATTCCGGGCGGATCGCGGTGCCGCTGTTCGATCCCAATGAGCCCGGCCACGTCGGCCGTCTGCACGCCGTGCTGGACGACTGCCAGCCGTCGGCCATCCTGACCACGACGGCCGCAGCCGAGGGGGTGCGCAAGTTCTTCCGCACCCGCCCCGCCAACCAGCGCCCCCGCGTCATCGCCGTCGACGCCGTGCCCAACGAGGTCGGCGCCACGTGGGAGCCGGTCGACGTCCAGCACGACACGATCGCTTACCTGCAGTACACCTCGGGGTCCACCCGAATCCCGACCGGTGTGCAGATCACTCATCTGAACCTGGCCACCAACGTGGTCCAGGTCATCGAAGCGCTCGACGGCCAGGAGGGCGACCGCGGCGTCTCGTGGTTGCCGTTCTTCCATGACATGGGGCTCATCACGGTGCTGTTGTCGCCGATGCTGGGCCACTACATCACATTCATGACGCCCGCCGCGTTCGTGCGCCGCCCGGGC
>Ga0208331_100311_pt1 | contig 15202 bp, 21 predicted proteins | sample DeeseametaMP1648_FD_184184 | JGI IMG/M metagenome (GOLD analysis project Ga0208331, IMG submission 184184) | Marine microbial communities from the Deep Pacific Ocean - MP1648 (SPAdes) | ecosystem: Environmental > Aquatic > Marine > Oceanic | place: North of Tokelau, South Pacific Ocean... | reverse complement strand
AGGCTGGTGATTCACGACGCGAAGGACCGGGATGTTCCGATCGCCAGGGCGGTGGAGATGGCGAAGCAACTCGAGGCGGAGATGTTTCAGACCGACGGATACGGCCATCACCGGATTCTTCAGTCTCCCGAAGTGGCAGAAAAGCTCGCCTCTTTCTTTGCTGACAAAGCGCTCTGACCGACTCACCGGGCGATCCGCTTTCTCCAAACAGGTCGAGAAAAATCTTGATGTCCTATTTGACCGGTCCGGCTAGATTTTTCAGGTGGCCTTCTAGTACGGCACTCAGTTTGCCCTGACGTTGGCTGAGAATCTCCCGCGCGGACTCGGGGGAAATCTTGCTGACCACGGCACCAGCCAAACCGCCGACCGCACCGGGGCTGGAGCCGGTGGCGGCCCCGCCGATTCCAGCGAACAAGCTATTGTTGGCGGGAGCAGCAGTTGTCCCGCCACCCGACACTCTATTGGTCATGACGTGGTTGGCTCTGTGGGCATATCTCTGTGATGCGCGGGCTAGCTTGTCCGCGATGGAAGTGCTGGGGTTTGCTTTGGTGCTGGGATTCATTTTGTTGCCTCCGATTGATTTGTATCTTCTGTAGACACTATCTCAGGAGGCTGTTTAACAGCTGTTATTCGGAAAGCAGGGCGAGTGATCGCAGGACTTGATTTCAGTCCACCCCGGGGTCCCGGCGAACTCCAGGCCCACTTGAGGCGTGGCGAGAGAAAATCTCAGCATCTTTCGAATTGACAGGTCCCGTGAACAAGAGCAGAGTGAGAAGCAGAAGATTCAGAAAATCGCCGCGATCCAATCTCAAAAATCGTTCCTTAAGAAAACGTCTTTCTGCATCTCGAAAGTGAGCGGTCCGACGTGATAAGGGGCATCGCGCTCGAGCCGGATTTTCAGTCGGCAGATCTGGTTGCTGGCGAAACCTTCGCCGGCGGGCAACTCGAGCCTGAGCTCCAAACTTTGAAGAACAGCGTCTTCTGATCTGGAAGCCAGTAGAAAATGTGGGCTCGTTCCTCCCAGGTCATCGCTCCGACGAGCGGACCGGGAAAGTGACCATGCGCTTGAAGCGCGATCAGGTAAAAGTGTTTGATCACCGGGTACCCGCCCGAAGGGAAGGGTGCGACTTCTTGGCCGCTTTGGCCCGACATGTACCCCGAGCGCGCCAGCAGACCGTTTCACCCGTAAACGGTTACCCGGCCGGCCACTACGCGAACGCAACAAATTGTGTCCTCGCTGTGGAGAGCGAATGGAAAGAGACAAGCCGGTGTACAGGCAGCCGGTCCTTTCCCAGTTGCTCAAGAGCTTAAGAGCGGGCAATTACCCCCAACGCCCAACACCCGCTACGCGGGTACCCGGCTCCACCGCCGCAAACCCAAGCGGTTTCAAGACGATTTTGAGCACAGCAACGCTCAGCAATTCGGGGACAACGTGGTGCAGCTTTTCCCCGATGACAACTTCATGGCCCTTCGGGAACGCTCCGCTTTCAAGTCTCCGCTGGCTGGTAGCTTCATCCGGTAGCATTGCTATTGAAAATGATGGCGAAGAAAAGAGTCAAGTCGCTTGGGCTAGTATAGACTGGTTAGCGCAAGTGTCGGAGAGGTTGGCTTCATACGCCAGTAATAAGTAGGTCTAGAGCTGCGATGATCTCTGTTCGAAAGCTGGAGAGATTCTCGACCTTGCTGGTCAGCTCACGTACAGGGATACCAGCGAGCTGGGGGGTAATCGCGACATGGTTCTGGCCCTGAACCGGAAGAACTGGCATCATCTGAGACAGTATGACCTCTTTGGACTCGGTTTCGACAGCGAGCGGTACCACAACACGAGTTCCCAACGACTCAAGAAGGCATGCTTGAACATCAAGTAGGTACGGAAATCGCCTATTGGTGGAAGCGTTCTTGTTCTCATAAACATCGAATTGCACTAGAAGCTTCTCACTCCGTCGCTGAACACGCCATGTTCTTCAACTTCCTGATTGTATTTGGCGATGGCGTTCCTGTTCTCTTCAAGCCAAGCTTGCGCTTTCAGCTCTTTCACCTTCTGAGCCAAGGATTGCTCCAGGACAGCTGAGAGGTTAATTCCCAACTGCTTGGCGAGGGCGAGCAACTCGCTATTCACGCTTAGGTTCGCGGACTTCTTGGGTGCGCTTAAGTCGTAGAGGCTCGACATGCGCATATCTTATGCGCACAAGACTTGCGTGTCAAGACTGGCTGAGCCGTTAGAACTTGGCACACCATAGGCACACATTTCGAAGGTGTGGAATCCGCGCAGTCTACAACCACGGGCCTTCTCGGACTTCGACGCCATCCTGGCGAACATTCTTGAAGGGGTGTCAGTGGATCAGTGGTGGGACGAGTCAGGCGGTCAAAGCTCCCGGGCTAGCGAGCACTCTTGCTAGTCTTGAGTGTTGAGAGCGGTTGCTAGGCAGGACGATCAGTCGTATTCTGGCACCTGAGGAACGATGTCATTTCGAAGAGATGGAAGATACGAACACCGCTGGAAGCAATGGGTTGCGGAGCATCAAGCATTCCTAACCGGTCAGTGTGGATTGCCTTTGGCGATCGTAGGTGACCGGGAAGAGTGGTTTCATTTCTTAGACCATGGTTTCTCCCGCTCGGTGCCGTTGTCAAAACTCACTGATATTCAGCGCGAACAGTTCGTATCGTTCTTGTCCGACTATGAAGGCAGCACCTCCGGCCCCGCGAGCGCCATCACCCTTAAAAGTCTTGCTCGCTCCTTAGGTGGCAGTCGGTGCGACCAAGAGCTAGATCCAAGTGCCTCCTAGACTACCCAATCGAGACGCTATCGCGCTTGCACTTGCGGCCAGCGTGGGCGGAATGCCCAAGTTTGAGGAAGCACTTGAGCGCCCTTTACTTGAAGGGCTGACTTCCTGGGAGATTCGTGTCCTGATCGCTTTGGCAAAGCACCTTAAGCGTCAGGACTGGGCCGCTAACGTCGTCGTGAGTCATCTAGGCGGAGACCTGGAACTCCTCTCCTCAAGGGGGGCCCTAGGTCACCCCAAGCATATAAGCGGGAATGGCGTAGTTCCAGGCTTAACCGACTGGGAATACAACTTTCACGGAGTAGGCTGCCGGCTCACCAATCGACTCAGCGGTGAAGCCATAGACGTCGACTTTGTCGATGGTGACGGCAAGAATGTTGATCCCTTCTTTTACACTGACTATTTGAGGACAGTGGACTCTCCAGAATATCCAGAAGCAAAGCTGAAGAAACCGCCCGAGTGTGAAGATGCCTGGCGGGTGGATATCGCTTCGTTGAAAGAGAAGTCTTGGCTCTTTAGCTCGGGGCACCGCCTAGTGTTGTCTCGTGAGGGACGAGAGTTACTCAACCTGGTTGGCCCGTTGGTCGAAAAAATCAATGATTCAGGCACGTCAAATATTCAAAGAGCCCTCTTGTTATGTTCTCTCGGAGACGTTGTGGCTGGAGTCGACCTCGTCGGCGAGGCTTGTCCTCCAGGAGTACTGGTTCGCCGTAGGGAGGCTAAAGAACGGCGTCAAGAAGTGATGATGGGAAGGGCAAAGGGAGATTCGCGCCAGGCTAGTTACGCTATCCAGGCACTCAACGAACTCGACCCGGACGGTTTCGACGAATTTCTTTGCCGCCATCTGATCGACAACCAGGGCAACGGTTCTGGTACGGCAGCTGCCGAGCTTCTAACAGCCCGCAATACCCCGGCAGGTCTCCAACTCGTAGAGCAGTCCGTTGCGGACCTTACCGAGAGGAACAATCCTGCCAGCTACTGTCGGATTAAGTGCTGTGAAATGATCTTGCGAGGATATCGCACTTGCGAGTTGCCCAAGTCCCTGAAAGGCCGCCTTGAAAAGTTGCTGTGCTCTTGTGAAGAGGCTTACGCGGGAGAAGCGGGGCTTCTCCTTTACGCTCTCGATCAAAGCCTTGGTGCTCACAAACTTGCTGAAGGTCTTTCCTCATCAATACCGGCAGCTCAGACTGACGCTGCATCCGCGCTGGCCGTAGTCGGGGATAAGGTCGCTGCAGAGGTTCTACTTCGTGCAGCCGCCGGTGGGCCAGCAATACGGGTGGCTCGGATTGCTTTGGCCGAGTTTCCTGACCCAGCGGTTCGGGACGAGGCCAAGAAGCTTGGCTATTTTCGCGAGCTTGTGGCTGGCATACCTGATACGGGTCCCCCGTATACGATGGAGCAAATAGCGGACTACAACCGAGCCCATTGGCTTCGAGCCGAGATTCGAGACATGCGCGAGAAATATGGCGTCCTATTCAAGAACGGGAACTGACCAGGTTCAGAGGGCCGACTCGATGGGCTCAAATCAGTACAGAATAGAGCGAGCGGGTCAACAAGGGGAAACGACGAACGGTAGAACGTGCGTGGAAGACAGCAACTCCAGCTTTCGCTAAGGCTCCTCGGGTTCCGTGTCGAGTGTTTCCAAATCAATCTCCAAATGACGGAAAGTCCATCCTTCGGGGACCTGCTCGCCGAAGGCAATTGTCGCGGCCGGGTTAATGTCTGGAGGACCTTGGACTCCCGCCATAAAGAGAACCTGCTTTTCCCGAATGCAACTCGGCTCACGAAAAGAAGCCCGGTGGCCGTCGGATGTCGCCCTAAGAGCTGGCGCATAGTTCCCTGATATCCCTCCCAGCCGGTCGGTGCCTTCACGAATTGAATTGGACGAGAGATCCTGAGGAATTCGGACAGCTGGAGTGGCGATTGGGACATCCAGTCCTCCAACGTATCTTTGCCCAGGGAAGGCTCCATCGCCAACAATGCCTTCTTGATGCAGGCCAAATCTGCAAGCCCCTCCCCGTTCACTGTCTCCATAGCCTCGTGAACCACCAGCAAAGTGTCGGGTTGGGTCTCCAGGTACGCGCTCCAGACAGGAAAGTCCGGTTCGGTGCCTGTTGCTGAGAGTTCGAAATCCCGGGTGCCATAAGCACGGCAAATGAAACCCGCACAGTCGTACTTAGGATCGGCCGAAGTGAAAAGAGCCTTCAAGCGGCAGGTCCATTGGTCAAGGCTGTCTCCTAGCTTGCGCCAATTGTGTGCGTTCAATGGCACTGCTTCCGCGAACACGCGTTTACGGCCTCGATTTAGTTTACCACCATTGTTCCACCCCCAAGTCAGATTCCCGAGTGCAAAATTCGCTTCCCCGAGAACCTCCAGGGCTTCGCTGTTCTCGAGGTCTCTCCGTAACACATAGCGTGAGCATTCAGAGGCGACTGCATACTGCTTGTGGTCCAAGGCGAGTTGCGCACGTTCCAGCACGTTCGATAGGTCTGGACTGTTCTGCAGGAACCAGGTGACCTCGTCGGGGTGAAGCTCCCAAGGCGCCTTTGGAAGCCATCCGAGGCCTGAGCATCCATAGGATTTGGTGGGTGCCACCGTCGACCGTCGGAAGGCGCATCCAGCCGTTGGCGTCTTCGCATCGATTGCATTGAGACGCACCGTCGGGTTTGATTGGCAATAGCGCTCTGAGAGCCGGAATTGCGAATCTGTCCGAAGTAAACGCGTAACAGGCGAGAGTCTCAGAAAGACCAGCAGGTCTTAAACCGACGATGGTGTCATCCGTCCAGTCGCCGTCGAGAAAGACGGTACCTGATTCGGCAATATACCTGGGTGTTCCCAGTCCGGGAAACACCAAATAAAGATCGCCGTATTCTGTGTCGGTCCTGAGCTCCAGTGCCTTCTCCTTGAGTTCGGACCGCAGGTCTTCGTTGAAGGGTCCTATCAGGCTGCTAAATGGTCGGTTAGTGCGGCTCGACATAATGCCTACAGTTCGCTGCGTAGTCGAATCACACTCTTTCGATGTTCAGCCAGCCGAGGGCGGGACCGTCGAGAATATGGAGAATGGTTCGCAGGCAGCCATCCAGAAATTCTACGCATGAAGTCGCGTGAGTTCATATTTGTGTTAGCCCTGGTCGCCTGCGTGGTACTTTATCTCTCGAAATCAAGACCTCCAGCGAGGGACCAGGTAGCCATCACGCCTGTCAGGCCATCCCAGGCTTCCCTTTCGGTATTGGTGAATGGGGATCTCGGTGACCTAGAGAGCTTGAAGCTGGAGGTCGAATGCAAGAGCTCCGAACTCCTCGAAGTGGGTTTCAGAGACGATCGCCCGGTCGCTTTCTATACCCTCGAGCGGCAGGATAACAGTTCGGCGATCGCAGGCTTTGTTACGAGGTCTTATGTGGACAGTTTGAAACGGTATTCACCACCTGAGATTAGGGCAATCGACAAGCTGGTTGTTTCCCTGAGCTCCAACGACTATTCTGGAAGCTACGGATACGAACAATTGGAGTCTGACACCAACTCGCCCCTTGTGCTATCCGTCTATGTCTGGCTGGATGGGGATTGGAGAGAGTTCAGAGCAGTTCTTGGACCGACGCCTGATTCGGACCAAGTTGCGGTCAATCGGATTGAAGACGGCAAACTCTATCCTACGGGGATTGATCGCTTGTTCAAGGAGCTCTTGGACAGTGAGGGAGGCTCAAAAATGGTCCCCAATGGATCCCCAATCCGTGGGGACCATTAGGAGCCGCTGAGAGTCTCCACTCAAGAAAAGCGCGTAACGACGGCGTTCGCCGGTTCTGCTCGCCCCGACCAGGTATCCCCGACTCTTACATGGCAAGGAGCGATTCAATTCTCCACCTCAGGATTATGAGCCCAAACTTATTCCACCTCAGCCAAATCCTCCGGAGAGATGAATGAAACTTCCACACCGGAGAGGTGCGTAGCCTCCAGCAACAAGAGCTTGGAGTCTAGTGAGCAGCACCCTAGCGCGGCGGCGGCCCGAACAACCAATCCCCCGCACCTACTGCTGACGACGCGCAGTTGAGCGACCTCTGCAGAAAGCAAGATCCAAGGGCGGAGAGGCTCTTGACGGAGTATTCTTGCTGGCTGAATTGATTCCCCATTGTCCTGTTCTCCGCTCAAGACAAGACCAAGTTCGTAAAGCGGTGGAAGGAGCTCGACAGGGTTCTTTCTCACACTCCGGCTCGATTTCGGTGGACGGGCTGACTCTGTATATGAAGAGCTTTTTCAGCCGCGACGCTCTACGCTGTCGACGATTGTGGGGAGAGAGGTGTTCAGATGGTGATAAGGGGAGATCTGGAAGGGATGGGAAGAACGGCAGTTTAGAACCTGTCCTCAGTCCTCAAAAAACTCCGAAACCTTGCAACTGAACTCGGGTAGGAGTTCCGGGGTGAATTGGTCGTCCAGAAAGATACGTCGGGCCCTCTCACTGTGTCGGGCTCCCGCTCCAAGTAAAAACCACTCTCCACAACGACTCGACCCGTTCCGGTCTCTTTGGAATACGATTTGAGGAGGTATGCTGTGTTGACGGCCACGTGCCCGGCCTCCGCGACGGTGGCCCCGTCGGTCGCCTCTCACCTGACGTGACGGTTGTCACTGATACGGCTCCCTCCTATCCATAGAATCGAGCCATGGCACTTACAACCGGAATCATAACAGTAGCGGCATCCTCAGCACCCCTGGTGAAAGAGGGTATGACCTCCCTGAAAAAGCTGGTGGACGTACATCGTCCATCGCGAAATGAACTCTTGGGCCCGGCAGCGACTTATCAGGCTTCAGCTCCGTGTGTTGTGGCAGACCAGGAAAGAGTCTTAAGGCATCTAGGCGTCGGCCGAGCTTCGTCCGACTGGACGAGCGCTTCCACGAAAGAGAGCAAGCTCCGCCCCTCTCACCAGGCATCCCCCAAAGGGTGCCCGAAGAATTGGCAGCATGTAAAAAGCGATCTCGTGAAATACTTATCGCGTGCTGAGCAGAACCTACCTATGCAAACATTCTCGTGCAAATCTGCCGGGGCCCTCAACCTCGACAAGGGAAAAGATCCCCTTTCTCCCACCAAGAACATCGTGAACTATCCGGCCCCTGGCTGCATCTCCGTGTCGGTACACGGACTCTCTCCCATAGACCGAGAGACCGGGCGGGTCCAGGATTTCCGAAAGGACACTCCATTTTGGGACGGTACTTCGAATATGCTCGACGACGGATGCCGTAGCACTGCGCAGATTGTCGACAAACTCAACTTGGATCCGGCCGATGACTCGCCGATCTTTCTCAATAGTTGCAACGCCGGTACGGCATCGCAAGGATACACGCCAGCCGCAGACATGGCCAAGCAGACGGGCCGATACATTATAGCTCCTGTGAACACGAGAATACACGGAATGGTTCGTGGACCTCGTTTGGCGGACAAGGGCGGGGAGTGGCGAGTGTTTCATCCCGACGGAACCAACGAACTTCTCTTTCGGCCAAAGTCGAAGTAGCGTTTGAGGGGGCATTGCCTCTATGGGTCGGGAGGCAGATACATCTGATCGAAGGCGGGCTGGTCTCTCCCAGCACCAGCCTCTTCGTGATTTAGCCCCTCACAGCAAAGGTAGAAGTAATCTTCGAATTTCGGCTCATTTCCGGGAGCGTCGGGACCCAATATCACTTTGTAGCCGTGCTGGGAGCTCGGACAGACTGGGATCTTCTCTATGTACTTGGGCGTGAGCTTCTCGAGATTTGTGGGATAGTGGCCGTTCCAATCGGTGGAGTACATCTCCATGGACGTGGCCAGGTCCCTAAGGTTTGTTTTGCATTCAAACAGCTTCCTCTGGTGATAGCGGTTTTGTATCCCCGTGACTACAAGAACGACCAAGAGGACGAGAGCCGACCCGATAAGGACCCTTTTCATCAGGTGACTTTTCCTCTTTGGGGAGACGTCGTGATCTGCCATTCTCAGAGTATACCAGGTTTCCGAGCTAGGCGCCCGTCTAGCCGTGCTCAACGACGCCCCTTTCTGCTTGAGCGAGCGAGCAAGTTCAATCGGGCCTTCAATTTCATTCATGGCTGCGGCCCTCGGTTGTTCTTTCGGCAGACGCTCAAGTAATCTTGGGTTGTCAGTCTTTGATGGCCAGGTTGGTTCTCTCGGCTCCAACGGTGGTTTCCGGACCGTGGCCTGGATGGAGGACGATGGAGTCGTCCAAGGTGAGAATTTTCGTCTTGACGGTCTCTTCCAACACCTCTCGAGAGGCGAACGGCAAGTCGGTGTTCCCGAGGCCGCCTTTGAATACGGTGTCTCCAGTGATGGCAAAGCCCTCGCCGATCAAGCTTAACGAGCCTGGTGAATGTCCGGGGGTGTGCTTCACATCCAACTCCACCTGCCCGAAACGAACACGGTCGCCTTCTTCCAAGTAGCGGTCGACGACGGGGGCTTCCTTGAGCTCCCAGCCGTACATCATGTTTTGAACGTCAGTGAGGTCGATCAGGGCTTTGGCCTGGTTGTGAGCTACCAACTCCACGCCCAACTGCTTATGAAGTTCTTCCGCCTCGTGCATGTGATCTAGATGGGCATGCGTCAGGACGATTTGGTGTACCTGGACTTGCGCTTCTTCCATAGCCTCGACAATGCGATCGATATCGCTACCCGGGTCGATGACGATACCCTCTTTGGTTTGGCTATCATAGACAATGTAAGAGTTCATATTCCACGGACCCACGGGGATCCGTTGAACGACGGTTTCGCCTCCCGCAGCTCGAGGATAGGACATAGTGGCTTTCTCAGCTATCGGGTTAGCTGACACCTCAACGGAATCCGTCGGGGTGTCTCGGCTCCTGTCCTGAGAGGCCGAGTGGGGAGTTTCGGAAGTAGGGGATGACTGTCGTCTAGGAGTAAGAGGTATCGAGGCGCTTATCTTCATACACTCAAGTTACGGAGTGCGCGTCATGGGTTCGTTACGGGAGCGTCAAACCTACCGCGCCGTCAGCGCGGCGGCGGTCCAAACAACCAATCCCCCGCACTCCCAGGCTGGGCACCGTGGAAATACTCGAGCGTCATATCCTCGATTTCCCGTTTGGACAGAAACCCGTCCTCATCCAAGTCCAGCTTTTCGAAGCAGTCCGCCGCTTGCTCGTCGTTTCTACCTAGAGCGTAGAAAAAGATGAGGAACTCGTGGTAGTCGATGAGCGAATTCCGATCCCGATCGAGGAGGAGAAAGAGCAGTTGGGCCAGCTCTTCCAGTCCACCGCGAAATTCGGGGTTCTCCTCCCGGTTCTGCCGGTCTCGCTCGAGGTATCGACCCATATAGTCGAGCCACTTCTGCTCGGTAAGGAGCGGCGAATCTACAAAGAGCCCTCTCATAAAGATCTTCCAACGGGCCGTTACGTGGGAGAGCACCCGGCTGTTTTCCGGCCAACCGGTGTCCAGTTGAAGCCTTTCCATCGCTCCGTCGAGCTCGGATTCGTCGGTCGTGCCGTTGCCGGAATTGTCAAAAAGATCGAAGAGCGTCTTGAACTTCTTCACCTGCCATGGTGTCAACTCAGAACTCATGGGAAGCTCTTCGACCTACAGAGAGAAAACCTAGCAAGAATATTGCACCTCGAAACCATAATGACTTATAGTGTGAGCCACTAGGGGAAATTATGAGTCGCGAACTGTGGATTGTGACCGGGCTGTCCGGTGCCGGAAAAAGTCTGGCCCTGAAAAGTTTAGAGGATTTGGGTTTCTGGTGCGTGGACAACCTCCCGTGCACCTTGATGAAGCCGTATATCGAGCAAGAGGCTCGCAAGGAGAAGGAGATCGACTCCTGGCGCGGTCTGGGTATTCGTGGTATCGAGCAGCTTCAGGAGTTGGAAGAGTCGCTGCGAGAGTTGCCCGAGGGCGCTTTCACCACTCGTTTGCTTTTCCTGGAGTGCGACGAGGCGACTCTGGTCAAGAGGTACTCCGAAAGCCGGCGGAAGCATCCGCTGGTGGCCGACGGGATGGGTCTTCTGAAGGCTATCCGGCAGGAAAATGAGGCGCTGGCGGCCCTACGAGAAAGGGCCGATTACGTGATCGACACGAGTTCCCTTTCCCCTCACTCTCTGATGTTGCGACTGGAGTCGATCCAGACCTCCCTGTCCGGACGCTCCCAACCTCTGTTGGTCCATCTCCAATCTTTCGGCTTTAAGAACGGGACTCCCGGAGACGCCGAATGGATCTGGGACATGCGGTTCTTGCCGAACCCTTATTACGATTTGACTTTGCGGGAGCGCTCCGGCGTGGAGACTGAGGTGAGTTGTGTCGTCTTTAGCGACCCCGACTTGCTCGCCTGGGTAGACGGACAGATCGAGCATTTTCTGAAACTACTCCCGATCTATGTAGAGCAGGGTCGACGGCAGGTGGCTGTGGCCATCGGTTGTACCGGTGGCCAGCACCGTTCGGTGGCCACGGTGGAGAAACTGGCTCATCGATGCAAAGAGGAGGGGTACGTGGTCTCTCTTCATCATCGAGACACCTCGCTGCGTTCCGAGTTAGAAGGAAAGAGAAACCGCATGGTGGAGCCGTCTTTTGAAGGGACCGCGGTGACGGCAGGGTGAAGCCCGAAGCGACAACTCGCCGATCAGGGGTCGTCATGCGGAAATGGCTAACTCCCGGGATGGGGGTCAAACGCTGGTTTGGCCTTTCTCTACTCGGTCTTCTCGTCTTTACGGTCGGGATCATGATCCTGGCCGACGTTCCTTCCGATCTGTGGACCACCTTGAGGTCTCGATTCTCTGTCCGAACGACCCTGGGTGTGGGTAGCGCCGTGATCGGAGTTTCGGTGATACTCTTTGGCGTTATCCGCGGGTTCATGACGATGTATCATGCCGTCGCTCCCAACCCCACTCGCAAACTGGTGGACGTGCTGTATGAGCGCAAACAACTGGAGTCCGGTCTGAAGATCGCCGTGATGGGCGGGGGCACGGGGCTCTCTTGTTTGCTGCGGGGCTTGAAACCTATCACCTCCAATCTGGTGGCCGTCGTCACGGTCTGCGACGACGGCGGCTCCAGCGGTCGGCTCTCCAAAGATCTGGGTGTTTTGCCGCCGGGGGATATTCGCAACTGCCTGGTGGCCCTGGCCGACGACGAGTCGCTTCTGGGTGAGCTCTTCAGCTATCGCTTTCAAGACGGCCAGGGACTCTCCGGCCACTCCTTCGGCAACCTCTTTCTGGCCGCCCTCACCGACGTTGTGGGAGATTTCGAGGAGGCCATTCAGGTATCCAGCCAGGTGCTGGCTTCTCGGGGAAAAGTGTTACCCACGACCCTGGACACGGTCACTCTTTGTGCCCGTCTGAAAGACGGACGAACCATCCGAGGTGAGTCGTCGATTCCCAAAGCGGGCGGCGTGATAGACCACGTCTTTCTCGACCCGCCCACTTCCAGACCCACTTCCGAAGTGCTGGCTAGTCTGCGCGCGGCCGACGCCGTGGTGCTCGGCCCGGGCAGTCTCTTCACCAGTGTGATTCCCAACCTGATGGTGGAGGGAGTGGAGGAGGCGCTTCGCCAGCTTTCGGTCCCTAGAATCTACATCTGCAACGTGATGACCCAACCCGGTGAAACGGACGGTTTTGGAGCCGCCGATCATCTAGAAGCCCTGGAGCAACATATCGGTGCCGGCGTGGTCGACACGATTGTGGTGAATATCGCCACCCCTTCCGAAGAACTGCTCCGCAAGTACGAAGCCCAGGGTGCCACCCCTGTCGATCCCCAACTCGAGCGGCTGGAAAAAATGGGCGTCAAGGTGGTGGGCGCGGACCTCCTCTCCGAACACGATCTGGTGCGGCACGATAGCAAACGACTGGCCACCGCCATCGTCGACCTGATGGCTCGACATCACGCCAGCCTGAAAGAGTCGAAGACTCGCCACTTGCGGGTGGTCGGCTAGACTCACGTTCCGCACTTCTCACGCCTACCTCACGGGAGCACGGAGCTCATCGCCATTATCCTGGCCGGCACCGCCGGCTACGTCTTGGCCGACGCCATTCTCGCTCCCGGACTCCTGACGCGGGCCGAGGCTCTCAAGAAAGCCGGACTCCTGGCCTTGAAAATCGAGGTGGGCTGCATGCTGATGCTGGTCGTGGCCGGACTGATAGAGGGGCTCGTCTCGCCCAGTTCTATCGGATTTGGACCGCGCTTACTCATCCTCGTTTCGAGTGTGACGATTTGGCTGGTTTATTTCTCTCAAGCCGGCCGAGAGGGTGGCGAGGACGAAAGTTCCCTCAGTCCCGTCAGCACATCATTCAGCCGCTCTTGAAAATCGACCACCTTTTTGCTGTGCGCCGCTTCCTGGCGTCTCTCCAGCCAATCCGAGCCCGGCCCGACCGCTGTCACGGCCTTGAATCCAAGGTAGGCCGTACCAAAGATACCACCCAACACGAGGAAGTGGGGGATGAAGAGAGACAGAAATCCTAGCCCCACCAGCCCTCCGACGGAGACGGGGTGGGTGGCCGTCTCGGGCGGCCCTTTGAGGAGGTTCCAATCAGGCTTGTGGCAGTCCCGAATCAGGGCTATCAGCACCTCCCGCAAGGGAGGGATGATTTTGAGAACCGAGTCAGCGTGGGAACGTTGTCTGACCGCGAATTGGGACAAGTCGAGGTCCTCCCAGCCGACCTCGAAATAGAGATCGAGGACGAAGTCCGGACCAAGAGCGTCACGCAACCCCCTGAGGTTCGGGTCTTCGAATAGGTTGCTTCGCTGTAGGCAGACTCCATCCAACATTAGGTTAAGCCTTGATTCTCTTTGCAAGCATGAGTACAGGCAAAACACTCCCTCCACGGGTTGAGCGGGATCGGCTGTAAGGCAAAGCGACTGGAAGTCTTCCTTCCAATGATCAAGCTCGGTCAGTGCGGTACTGTCGATAGGGTAGTGGATTCGGGGGCGACCAAGCGCGTGAAGGGGAACCTGGGCCAATAGGACCTGGTCGCCTTTCGGATTTTCGGAGTCGTAGCCCGGCTTGGCCGGTAGAAGTTCGGTGGTCGTTATGTAGGACGACGGCCAGGGTCGGTTGTCTATGAGGACCGGGATCGGAGCGACGTTGCTATGTTCTATCAGAGCCTTGAACTCCTGAACGGTCTGCCGCACCAGGTGCCTGATAGGGCTGGAGACGATTCCCGATTTGATGGCCGGTCTCCACGGTCTGGTCGCGGTGAACAAGAAATCGTGGCCGGGGCTAGCGGGCTTTGACTCGGCGCCGTTTTTGTTTGCGATCGCTTGAGACTGACCACAGCTCCAGGAGACCTCCTGGCTGAAGCCGAGAGCTGCTCCCAGTATCCCCGCGAAGAGATGGCGACGGGCGGGCTGCGCGGGCAGGGCCACTCCCATCATTTGATAGAGCAACGCCCCAGCGTCCCAATTCTCCACATTCTCAAACTTCACGCTCACTCGGCGCCGCTCGAATACGAACTCGATGCTCGGCGCCCCCGCACGGACGGCGGCTTGCAGCATTTTCACAACCCACAGCCCGGGCCCCGGAAGCGCGAACCGGCTCAGCTTCTCGAGAGCTTTCTCGGCCGCGATCCGAAACTCTCCCTCTTCCTGGAAGAGTCCTTGAGCAGCTTCGCTTGCGAGATATCGGTCGAGTTCGGAACTCAACGTCGCTATTTTTGAGGTAAAGTCCCGGCGGTGACGATCGTCAGTCTGTCCGGCTCGATATGTTTCTTGAACGCCTGATGAATCTGTTCCGGTGTCAGCGCCTGGATCTTCTTATCCCATTCGTCCAGCCACATGACGTCTCGGTCGATCTCCATGTAGCTAGTGAGAAGGCCGCTCAGAGCGTCGTCCTGGGCGCGAGCGACCTTGAGCGACTCCAGATAGCCTTTCTTGGCGGCCTCGACCTCTTCCGGGGTAAACCCGTCTTTGAGGACACGATCGAGCTCTTCTCGCACTGCCGCCGTTACTTTTTCCACGTTTTCAGGAGCGGCGATGGCGTAGACGCTGAAGCTACCGGCCGGGTCGAGAGCGGGCGCGGACAAGGACGAACCCACGCTGTAAGAGAGCCCCTCCTTCTGGCGTATCCGGGTGGCCAGGCGACTGTTCAAGAAGCCACCACCCAGAATGTAGTTGCCCAGTCGTAAGGCGGCATAGTCCGGGTTTTCGTCGTCGATGGGAAGGTGGAGAACCGCGTAGTAGACGGCATTCGATTTGTCGGGGATGAAAACGGACGAGGTGGAGCCGGAATCCACTTCCTTCACCTTGTCGGTGAGACGCTGGTACGGAGGGGCCGCTTCGTTGTTCCAACTTCCGAAGAGCTCTTCTAAGAGCGGTTTGATCTCCTCCGGCTCGAAATCGCCGACCACGGCGATCTGCCCACGATTGGCTCCGTAGAACTGTTGATGGAACTCTTTCATGCCTTCCAAAGTTATGGTCTTGGCGGCAGCAATATCTTCGTCGATCGTGGTTTCGGCTC
>Ga0208331_100302_pt1 | contig 15401 bp, 12 predicted proteins | sample DeeseametaMP1648_FD_184184 | JGI IMG/M metagenome (GOLD analysis project Ga0208331, IMG submission 184184) | Marine microbial communities from the Deep Pacific Ocean - MP1648 (SPAdes) | ecosystem: Environmental > Aquatic > Marine > Oceanic | place: North of Tokelau, South Pacific Ocean... | reverse complement strand
CGAGCGATCGACTTCCCGCGAAATGGGTGATCGACTTCGTGCGTTTTGAGCGATCGGCATGCCGCGTTCTAGGTGATCGACTTGCCGCGAAATCTCCAAAGTTTTTCTCACGCGGGAATGCTAGACGTCACAAAAGGTACTTATCGTGTGATGGTCCTGCGAGCCGCACCCTCCGTCACCCAGCCACGGGTTCCCCACGTGGGAAAACTTGACGTCACAAAAGAGTATTCATCGCGTGCTAGTGCTACGAGTCGCACCCTCCGTGACCCAGCCATAGGTTCCCACGTGGGAGAGGCGGCCACGCCATACTGGTCACATAGGATGGAAGGCAAGGGAATCGGGAGCACCAGGGCTCCGGTGCGACTGCCTACGCCTTTAGCTTGCGGGGCGGCATGTCATATCAAAGAACGCTAGAACACGATTTAAGGTGCCGAGAATCGTTAAGAACGGGACCCGAAACCAAGCAAGAGGGTGCCTAACGCGACGAAATTCAGGATGCACCCGTGGTAAAACCCCTACTTCGGAGACCAGGTCACCAACACTGCAACGGAGAGCGAGCAGGAAAAACAACGACGGAGACGCCGTCGTGTGCTCAACCCGAACTCACACGCAACCCAGGTCCCGCCAGGATACAAACCGTTTTTCCGGGAGTTCCGTCTGGAACTAGGACTTAAAGCGACGCCAACTTCTCCCGGCACTTCTCCGTATGGGCGTGGTCTTCGCCGAAAAGCCTGGTGGCGGAGGCTATGGCCTGTTCAAACCAAACTCGCGCGGTGGCCGGGTCGCCCTTCTCCAGGGAAATCACTCCGAGATTGGACATGACGGCGGGTGTGGCTTTGTTTTCCTTGGGCTGCTCGGTCATGATATCCAGACCGAGTTGATAGAGCCGCTCCGCTTCTTTGAGATCGCCTTTAGCATGATGCACTCCGCCCAGATTATTCAGGAGAGGGATCGCTTGAGGATGGCGGTCCATCCCGGCTTGCTCCAGAATGCTCATGCCTCTCTGGAACTGTTCCATAGCCTCGTCCGTCCGGTCGTTGGCCCGCAACACTTGACCGTAGTCGTTCAGGCTTTGGGCGAGTTCTTTGCAGGGGCCCCACTCTTCGGCCAGGTTCTTGGCTCTTTCGAGAAAGGAGAGGGCCATATCTTTGACTCCGGCACCGAAGGCCTCCAGTCCCGCGCGACGAATACCCGTCCAGTTTTCCACCAGGTCGGATGTGGGCAAGACCCGCCTCGCGTCCGACAAAAGGCGCTTGCGAGCCATCGCCAAATCAGCCCCCGCTCGTCCGGCCAACGATTCTATGGAGAACATCTCGTCTTCCGGAATCTTTCGATCGGTTTCGAAATAAAGGACCCCCGAGACCGGCCCGTCGGGAGGACGCTTGATAGGAAGGCACAAGAGATATCGTTCGCCTGACTGCTCTTGTACCTGATTTCCCTGGCTGAAACATCCGTGAACCAGGGCCCAATTCATCTCAGGGCCGTCAACAGGAGGTTTTCCGGCGAATCCACGGTCGCACTCCACCGTGAGTACGGTCTCGCCCTCTTGTCGGTAGAGAAGTGCGAGCCGGCGAGGCTCGAAGCGCTCGGCGGTCTCATTGAAGGCTTCTCGTAACGACCTTCTCATGGCCATGGCCAGAGTAGGGGTGATGATTGTGTTTCCTATCATGAGTTGGTTCAGTGTTCTCTTTCCTGGTAATGCACACTCCTCGGAAGAGACCCGGATAATCGCTTCGACCCTCGTTGTTTTTGTACCTATATAAATTTTAAAACTTAAGGGAGAATTCGGTGGACAGTTGGTAGCCGCTGAATTCAAAAGGGTGGTTGAGAGAATGCGGACCGCCCGCCGGGCCCGCTCCAACTCTCTGATTCACCCCGTCGTCGGTGAAAAAATGCCGATACTGAATAGTGACGTCGGTGTTGGGGGATACCTGCCAGTCGGTGCGGAGAAACGGGGTATGCTGAACCAGGTCTCGGTTGTCGAAATCGGCAGTTTGATTGGCCACGGCGTAGGAGTTGTAGAGACCGAACGGATCGTAGTGTCCCACCATAGTGGCTCTCTGATAACCCAAAGTCAGGAGCACGTCTCGTCCGACTTGCCTTCCCACCGATAGGCTGCCGGCGCTTGTGGTCAGGTCGACCAGATTCTGACTGCCTCCCTGGCTCGGTGCCAGACTGCTCCCGCGAGCGAAGTGCCACTGCTCGTATTCGAAGTCCACTCTCCAGGGCGTCCCGGTGAAGACCTGATGAGCCTCCAGGGTGAAGCTCTCGACCCGGCCCCGACGGTCTTCCAAAGGGTTGAGTGAAGCGTCGAACGAGAGTGGAGAGTACTCCCGAAAAACGACATCGAGAAAGCCGGGGCTGTGCCCCAGAACAGCCACGTCTGGAGTCGAGAGGCCCAGACTGGAGGCCGGCAAACGCACGTTCTGAAGAGAAGATTTGACCTGTTGAAGATTTCGGTAGCCGAGCTTCACGATCCCGTCGGGGTGGTACCGCCAGGAGGTGTCGAGCCAGAAACCCCGGCGATTAGCGGGGAAGTCGGCTGAATTATGAAGCGAATACATGTGCCAGAACTGGTCGAAGCTGGGAAGACGGTGGTAGGCCCGAAAGACGGGTGTGCCGGTGACGGTGGTGGGGAAGCTCAGGATGAACGGGTCATACCCGGCACCAGTATAGCGGTAGTCCAGGCCCACTTCGACGGCGTCGTCGAAGAGATCGACTTCGGCACCGATTCTCCATAGGCTGTCGGTGACGTCGTAGGTGGAGTTTCTGTTGGATCGGTAGTTCGAAAAGGCGTAATCTCCGAGCAACCGCCAGTCGTCGTGCTCCCAAACTGCCGAGAGTCCGGCTGAGGTCTGGGCTTGAGGGCCCAGGGTGGCGGCGGCACCGAAGGCGTCCGTGTTGGCAAAGCCGGGGACGGCCCGCTTGTCCGAAAGGCTACCCGCGCCCGCCACGTTGGGGTTTCCGGGGCCGCCTTGAAAGCCGACAAAAAACTCCGGTGGATTGACCCAGTTGGCGTAAAACTGCCCGGCCAAACCGTTGAAGGCCCCGACCTGCCCCACCGCTAGCGGAAGACCACCACTGGACTCGTTGGCCACCCTCAGAAAGTTGGCGGTCAGCGTCAGATTGTCTCGATGGTACTGAACGGCTGCGCTCAAAGCGTTGGTGTCGTAGCCGGGGCCTCCGGCACCCGGGCTTCCGTCGGGAAGTTTCGTCCCGAAAATCTCCACCGTGAAGGGCTCGAACTCCACCAGACCACGAACCCCGAAGTTGCCCAGAGTGACCGGCCCTTCGATGCCGGGATTGACAGGTCCCAGATAGACGGCGGGGTTGAGGAGTTGTTGATCAAATCTGCCGACGGTGAAGAGCAGGTCTCCGTTGCTGACGTTCAGGCTTTCAAATCCGGCCGTGGTGAAGGGCGTGCGTTGCCGACCCTGACCGTCGGCTAGATTGATAGTGCCGGTGAACGGGTTGGCGAGATAGGGGGCACTGGTCCCCCAGAGGGCATCGACCACCGAACTCCCAGTGCTGGTGTTGGCAAAAAGGCGGAGATCTCCGACCCAGTCTTCGCTGAGAAGGAAGTTCATATCGAGAAAAAGAGTCGAGGTTAGCCCGGTGCCGTTGGTGAGAGGACGGCCCGAAGTGTAGTCTAATACGGGTAGGACACCGGCCGGGTTGTTGTGGGGAAGAAAGTTGGCACCGGCCAGGGTCCCCACCAACTGGTCGTAGTTGGTGCCTCCCGGCCCCGAGTTGTGTCGTCCTTGATTGGTGAAACTCTGCCCCACGAAGCGAGTCACAAACTCACCGCTGAACAAGATTCTCTCTCGTTCTTGGACGCGTTTCTCTAACAGTTCGATATCCGCTTGCAGACTGTCGACACGCACCCCCAGCATCTCCAGTTCCGATGCAAATTCAGCCTGCAAACGCTGCAGCTCGGAAAGCTGCTGTTGGTCGAGGAAGTCGTGATGCCGCTGCTCCAGAGCGGCCAGAGTTCGAGCCAGAAGCATGGCGGCCTCTAAACGAGAAACCGAGCGGTCACCCTTGAAGCTCTGGTCCGGGTATCCGTCGATGAGTCTCCACTCTCTCAGCAGGGCCACCGCATCCTGGGCCTGGGCGTTGCCGGTGGGGAGAGGAGCGGCGAAAGATGGTCCGAGCAGCATCAAGAAGCAGCACCAGACCAGGCAAGGCCGGTATTTGCGAAACAGGCGTCTCATCGCTGGGCCCGAAGCTTCTCGCTATGAGACAGTGTGCCTGCGCGACCCTCGCCCTATTTTTGCTCTGCTTTCTGCCCGGGGGAGCGGAGAGCATCGTGGGCAAGGTGGACGTCAAATCGAAGCCTCGCAAGGCCGTTCGCGCCGGCCAGAGCCGGGTACTACGGACCGCCCCGACAAAGCGCGACTATCCGGATGAAACGACACGTCCCGCGGATGCTCGGGATGAAGCGCTGGCGGTAGTTTTGTCGGTGGAGAATCCACCCAAGAAGGGCGCCCTGAAAGGCGGGGTCATGCGTCAGAAGAACAAGATGTTCGTCCCCTACGTGCTCCCCGTCACCGCCGGCTCCGAAGTGAAGTTTCCAAACGACGACAACATCTATCACGGAGTCTATTCCGATTCCGACGCCAAGCCGTTTGAACTTCCCCAATACGCCAACGGAGAGTCCCGGTCGGTCACCTTCACCAAGCCCGGCGTGGTGGAGCTTTTCTGTCATATCCACGCTCATATGAACGCCTACATCGTGGTGCTGAACAGTAGCTACTTCGCCCAGCCGGACAAGAACCACACGTATAGCATCGACAACCTACCTCCGGGGAAGTACAAAGTGAGAGCTTGGCATCCCAGACTGGGAAGCAAGGTCCAGATGGTGGAAGTCAAAAAGGGGCAGAAAGCCACCGCCGACTTCACGCTCTAGATTACTAGCCGGTCTTTTCGTTCTCCCTGATCCGTCTAGTCAACCGGCTGATCAGAGGAAACGCAATGGCGGGTTGGCGGCGAATCAGGTTTTGCAAATTGGAAGCGGCTAAACTGTAGGCCTGAGTGGTCGTCTCGGCGCGCACGGTGGCGATAGCGCCCCCTTCATCCAGGGCGGTCACTTCCCCCAGGATGTCGGTGTCGGCGTCGACCTGCCCCGAGACCACCAGATACAGCTTACGACAAGCCTGGTCCTGCACCAGGATGTCGTCTCCCGCACCAAACCTCTCGTCTTGTAATAGCTCATCGACCTTCTCCAGATCCTCCAGGCTCAACTCGCGCAGGATATCGAATTGATGGAGCCTGAGGAGACGAGCGACCAGAGGATCCCGGGCCTTTCTAGCGGCTAGAGTGATGTATCGGCCCGGCGAATGCAGACATTCGGCTTTGATTGCCGGGAGGGTCGTTGGAAGAGTGGCCAGACTGGGACTACTCTTGAGAGCACTGGAGAGACGTTCTTCGAGAGGGGCGGGCTCGGTCAGGAGGACCAGCAAACCCGCGGCCTCCCGGTCGCCCAGATTGGAGAGCACTTCCAAGGCGGTGGAACGGCCGGCGTCCTTGCTGAATCTCAATGTTCCCACGACGGAGCCTACGACCGCCTCACCCTCCAAAAGGCCGAGGAGGCGAAAAGCCATCCTTTGGCATCGAGCCGCTCGATCGGACAAAGCTAGTTCCAAGAAGGGTCGGTCGGCGTTCAGTTGGCGGACCTTTTGCTGCAGAGCGAGGTTTTTCCAAGCTTCTTTCACCATGAGTCGCAACTCCCGTCCCAAGAGGTCGCGCGTATGGGGGTCGGACATGCCGGTGAAGCACTGGTAGGCTGCTTGCACCACGACCTCGCGTTCGGAGCGAAAGTAGCCTTCCACGTGGGAAATGATGGCGGGCCCGCGTCGAGAGAGCAGCTCGGAGGCCGTGCTGCGAACCCGAGCACGACCGTCTTTTAAGCAACGGGCGAGCAGGACCGTGGCCATCGGATCGTTTGAGCCGGCCAGGGAGCGGACGGCTGCCAGCGAGACCGTCAACTCGCGTTGCCGCGCTTTGTTGAAAAGCTCGGCCAGCGGCACTGTTGTTTCTCCGGATAGGCGTTCCAGCGCCGCTACTTGACGAGCCGGATCGGGGTGGTTGAGAGCTTCTTTCACCAATTCCAGTTGGGAGTCGTGGAGGTAACGGAGCTGGGTGTGAGTCTCCGGGGACTCGCACCGGCCGCAGATCGCCTGAGCAAGGCTACTTATCTCAGGGTCGTCATCTTCACAGAGAGGCTCCACCATTTTCTCAGATCGCCACAGGGCCCTGACCGCGGCCAGGCGCACCCGGGGGGACGGATCGGTCAGAGTCTGGGGGGGCGCCTGCTCTCCAAGACACTCCACGCAGCTTGTGCGAACCTCTTCCGGGCCTTTCAGAGCACCCTGTACAAGCAGCTCGAGCAATCCGGCATCTTTCAATGAGCCGGTCAGTTTCTCCAGGTCGTAGTTCTTGGGAGTTTTCAGGCACTCGGCCCAGAGGAGCGGGAGGTTCTCCACGCCCACCGCTTCAACGGCTTGAAGCGTGAGACGAGACTCTCCAATCTGTTGCAAGAGCGCCGCCAGATAGTGTTTGGCGACCAGACTGACAAAAACAAGATAGAGCAGAGCAAAAGCCAGACCGAAAAGGATGAATGTTCGAGCGGCAAAGTGAGCCTGGAGAGCCATCAGAAGCAAGCTTGCGGCCGCTCGAGCGGCTGATCCGGCAACGCCCATGATGAAAGCCATCAGCGGCATCCGATCTCGGAGCGGCACGGCGTTGAAGACCAGTGCCCTGGTCGGACCGGCCAGAGCATCGTGAACGGTCTTTCGGTTCATCCAGGCCAGGGCGGCCGGGACCAGCGCGTAGTGGTTCCACAAGAGGCCGAGAGTCAAAAGGGCCAGAACGGCGTGAACCATGTTGGTGCGAGCCACCCCCACTCTGGTCAAAAGTCGAGGCGTCACCTGGGAGGCCAGGAGCAGTTCCACCGTGTTGGTGAACGCCACGAACACGCCCAGGAAAGAAGCCAGGTCCGCGTCCTTGGGATAAGTGGTCACGAAGACGTCCGAGACAACATACTGGACCATCGACATGGTGAGGATCATCGTACAGACCGCTCCCAGCAGAGAGCGGTTGAGCGGGGACTGTTTCAGAAGCGACCAGATCGAGGTGGAAGGCCCACGCGATTCGCGGCCGCTGTTGAGAGACTCTGGGCGAGGGTTCCAAATCTCGAGCTGGGAGCGATGTCTGGCTGTGTGAAGAGCGGCCAGCATCAGGAAACCGGCCCAGACGAAAAGAAGCGATTCGATGGGCAGGAAACGGGTGACTGTGGAGGCGGCCAGACCCCCTGCGATTTCCCCTAGAGTTGCTCCGATCCCGATCAACGGCAAGATTCGTTTGGCGCTCAGGGTATCGAAATAGTCACCGGCCATGGCCTGGAGATGGCTGCTGAGAATGGTGAAGGTGACGAAGTGGAAGGCGAAGATGGAAACGTAAGCGGCCTTGTATTGGTAAAAAACGAAGGGAACGAAGGCCAGAATTAGGACGATACCGAGGGCGATCAGACGTAGGAGAGAGCTCTCATTTCGATGGCGACCGACCCACTTGGAGTAGAGATAGCTGCAAGCCATGGTGAGAGCTGAAGCCAAGAGTACGGAGTAGGGCAGAGCCGACAGCCCGAGACGAGACAGAAGCAACGACTCGCAAACGGTCATGGCCGTGGATTGAGAGCAAAACAGCAGACCCGCCAGGACCAGGAAAAACCTGAAGCGGGAAAGCTCCGAGGAGCGAACGACGGGAAAGAGCTTTAGGAGCACCAGGACACGCCCTAAACTTCTTTTACCGCTTTGGGTAGGTGGAAAGCGATCCGCTCCATGTCTTCGGAGTGGGTAAAGCTTAGACGCGAATGATGTTCGGCCAGCAGCTTGGAGGCCACGAAAATGCCGAGTGCGTTCGCTCCCAGGTCGCTGTGCCAGGGGTCGCCCTGACTGAACTCCGTTTCCTCGAGAGGTTTGGTATTCTGCCGGGGCCTGCCTGCAAGGGTAAACCTGAAAGAGCCACCGTCGCGTTCGACCTCAAAAGAAAGGCGCCCCTCGCTGCGTTGGAGCGAGAAGAGGATCAAGTTGTGAAGGGATAGGAGCAAGTGACTTCGGTCGGCCAGGACCTGTCCCTCAGGAGGAGGCTCCAGGACGAGCCTGTCACAGTCGGCCCACTCTTCTTTCAGGGAGTCCACGATCACCGAAAGCTCCAGCGGTACCGCCCGGCTCTCCAGTTTTTCAGCCTTGATCTCAGACCACGCTTTGAGGTTTCTCAAGCCGAAAATAAACTCCCGCGATTCCGACTGATCGGAGTTCCTTTCAAGCTGTTTCAGGAACTGATCGAAAAGTCGCTCTCGTTCTCGTTCGGCGGTGACGTCGTGAATCAAGAGGATGCTGCCCAGAGTTTCGCTGGCCTGGCGTCGGATAAAGGTCCGGTAAAGCTTGAAGTCGTGTCCCTGGCGTGTGAAGGTGGCGGACTGTGTGCCACCCGCTGCGTCATCGAGTTGGGCCAGGACTTCGGAGGGGAGCCGCTCCATCAGCGGTTGCCCCAGGAGATCCCTTTCTTCGAATCCGAGAGCCACCGTGGCTGCGGGGTTGCAGGTGGAGATCAGCCCGTGCTCGTCCACGAATATCAAACCGTCGAGATTGGTGCGAAAAATCGTCTTCATCTCGGCTTGCGCGATTTCCAGAAGCTCGACCGGATTGGTCATTCGACCGATCAACGGCAGGCTGATAGCCAGCGCGAGCAAGAGAGCCACGCTGCCTATCTCGACAAGCTTCCAACGAGAGCGCCACACGAATTGAGAGATCGGGATCACGCTCTTTGCGATCACGATTTTCTTGTCCGGGGCCAGGTCCAGTTGCCGAGTGAGAAAGCTCTTTGGTGAGGTTGTCAGCAGAGCGGTGGTGGGTGGAAGCTCCGGCTCACCCTGATAGGCCACCTCCACTCGAAGTTCGTGACCCAGCTTCTGGAGAAAGGATTCGTCTATTCTGATGCCTAGAGAGAGCGTACCGTCCACGTAGTCGAGTGAATCGACCAGGGGGAGAGAGACGAGCTGAAAGAGCGATTCTCCGTCCGACCAGTAGCCCTCCGCGTAAGCTCCCTGAAGGGCGTCTCCAAAGACCGGAGCATCCGTGAGTCGGAGACCTTTGTCGCCTTCCCGATCGGAGCGAACCAGGAGTTGGCCCTGGGCGTCGGTGATAAGAATCACGTCGGCATCGGTGGGTTCACTCACGTCGACCAGGTATTGAAAGATGGTCTTTTCATCGCTCCTCCTCAGCACGTTACGAAAGGACGGAGAGCCTTCTAGAAAGCCTGCGATGGTGGCAAGCGATCGAAACCTTTGCTTCTCGGTCGACCGGAAGGCGGTGCCGGAAGCGTTCAGATCTTGTTCAAAATCGGTCAGAAACTCTTGCTTGAGATCGTCGAAGACAAGCCAAAAGCTGCCCCCCAGGACGAACAGCAGGAGCAAGGCTACAAGAAGTATGAATTTCTGCCTTAATTTCACCCCTGTGGGAGTTAGGACAAGAAGGGAGGGGTACCTTCAAGTTTAGAGAGTCTAGGAGACTACTCCGACAAGCTCCTAGCAACCCTCCACTCTGCCAGGGCAAGGCAGGGGATCCAGCAGGCCCACACAGCGGTGGGGTAGAGGGCGTGGAAATCGAAGCCCAGACGCTGGCCGGCTTCGAGGTAGAATCTGAGGACGACGGCTCCGAAGGCGAGGGCGAAGTTTCTGGTCATCCAGATTTGGTGAGCAAGGAAATCTCCGGACCGCGCGCTATGAAAGGCTTTCCAGCCGGTTACCAACCAGAGAATGGCCATCAGAGTGAATCCGGACTTGGATATCGGGCCGCCGTACGCCAGGAGAGCCAACCACAGCCCGGTCAAGCCGCCGACCACCACCGAGCACAGATAGATGTAGCCTGTGACTCGATGGCTGGTCCCCCGGGACCGTCGCCATTGGAGCGGCCCCAAGAGGAGTGTCAGGGCGGCGGAAACCCCGTGCCAGCGCACCAGGGTGAGATGCTCCGTATACTTGAGCCTGAACGGGAAAGCGAAATGCCTGGGATCGCCCAGAACATAGACTAAACTGCCGATAGCCGTGACCCAGGCCGCCAGCCCGACGAAGACCAGAAGCAATCGGTTCAAGGGGTGGTGGTGAAGCCACCCATTATCGGCCAAATGACTCGTCTCGTCATGGGGTTGGTTTCTTCTTCAGCCTCGGTCACCGTCATCACCCAGTTGAGTTCTTGGCTCTTGTAGAGACTTCTGAGTTCGTCGATACCGTCGGGCTCAACAAGCTCGGAAAGCTTGACGTCCCAGCTCAGCTCCTTCACCGACTGGGGAGGCGTGATTCGGTTGTCGCCGTCGGACCGAAAATGCCAATATCGTTCACCGAAGGAGGCTGTCAACTCGACTTCCGGTCGGCCGGTGTCTTGTCGGATGTAGACGGAAGCCGGTTCCGTGGAGACAAGTTTTGCGGAGATAACGAGATCCTGGAGTTCCGTAGCCTGGTTTTTGACGGAAAGGGTCAGAGCCGGTCTGGGAAGATCGGCCCTCTCCATTCGAATTTCTCCCTTCTCGATCGGAGTGGCCACGGTCGGTTGAGGGGAGGCTTGCTGGGTCGGCGCTTCTGCTGCGACAACGGTGGGAGACTCCTGGGCCTCCGAGGCTGCCGATTGAGGTCCCGACCACCACAGAACGCCAATCGCGACGAGCGTTAAGACAAAAATGAGATCACGATACTTCACGCCCTAATATTTTACCATATTTTCTGAGTCCGGACCTGGCTGGAGGTTGCTCTGAAACCAGCAATCCACAGCTTGGGCAAGCACCTGCGCCTCCATATTTCTACCGCTAAGGATGCAAAGGCTGCCCTCCCACGGTCGCTGACCCTCCAGTAAAGCAGCCACCCCCACGCCGCCTCCGGGTTCCACTACCAGCCCCTCGTCCAGGGCCAGATATCCCACGCTTCGCCAAACGGACTGCTCTTGGACCAGCAAGATATCGTCCAGATGGTCCCGGAGTAAATCAAACGTCTCCTGAGGGATGGAAGTCGCCGTCAGAGCATCGCAAATAGTGTGGATTCCGGAGCGGGCGATCGGTCTTCCCTCCCGCCAGGAATGGTGTAGCGTCGGATTACCGCTCGGCTGCACGCCGAGGATCTCGCCTTCATAGCCTCCCGCCCTGAGCGCAGAGGCGATCCCGAGGGCAAGACCGCCGGTGCTCACGGGTATCAACACCCGCTCAAACTCTTCCGCTCTTTCCAAGCACTCCCAGCCGATGGTGGCGTGACCTAGAAACACGTCTCGGTCGGTTCTGTGATCGATGGCTTGAATGCCGGAGGCACCGAGCTCAGCCAGTTTCTCGAAGCGAGATTCGTAGCTTTCACCGCAGACGTGAACGGTGCAGGGGTACTCCCCGGCCAGCTCCATCTTTCGTTGGTTCACACCGGAGGTCACTACCAGGTGGGCCTCCTTGTTGTGTTGAGCGGCCGCCCAGGTGAAAGCTCCGGCGAAATTGCCGGAAGAAGAGAGAGCCACTCCTCGGCTGGTGGAGTTTTGAAGGACTCGATAAGCGGCTCGGATTTTGTAAGACCCGGTCGGCTGCAAAGTCTCGAGCTTCAAACTGAGCCCGGGGCGTCTGGCCCGGTGGAACGGGGTGTTCTTCAGCCGGTCGGGCAAAGCGTTCCAGGCATCTTCGAGTTGCTCTTTGGTAAACATCAGCGGGGAAGCCCTTCCGGCCTGAACTCAGGACTGCTCACGTGGCCGGTGCTTGTAACTCCTCGACGCTGGAACACTTTGCCCACCGTCATCCAGAGGATCTTCAAATCCAGGGAGAGACAGTAGTTGTCCACGTAGTAAAGGTCGAGTTCAAATCGATCTTCCCAATCCAAAGCGTTGCGTCCGTTCACCACGCTCCATCCGGTGATCCCGGGCATAACTTCATGCCGCCTCCACTCGCGCTCGGTGTAACGGTCTCTATACTCGGGCAGAAGCGGTCGTGGTCCGACCAGGCTCATCTCTCCTCGAAGCACGTCGAACAGTTGAGGCAGTTCATCGAGTGAGGTGGCCCGCAGAGCCTTCCCGAATCGGGTGATCCTTTCTTCGTCGGGCAAAGGGCGGCCGGAGGAGTCGTTGGCTTCTTTCATGGTGCGAAACTTGTGCATGAGGAAGCGGCGTCCGTCTTTGCCCAGTCGATGCTGGCAGAAGGTAGAGGGCGTGCCGAGGTTGAGGCCCACGATCAAGCTGACGAAGCAGGCCACCGGTGCCAGCAAAAACAGACCCAGTAAGCTGAGATAGATATCCAGGATTCGTTTTCCGAAGCTGCGGTAGAGTCGGACCGATAGGGCTTGTTCCATGACCTGGCGAGCCTTCGAAGAGAGTCGTCCCCGATCATTCCTGGAGGCCAAATCGCTTGCTCATGGAAGCGCTGGGCTATGCGAGTCTTGTTGACAGGGTCGACCGGTTTTGTGGGCGGCGTGGTTCAGGAACAGTGGAAGGAACTGGTTCTCTGGCCACGCTCGGCCGACCTCACTGATCACGACGCGGTAGTGGCGGAGTTAGGTCGTCTTGATCTCGACAGGGTCGACGCCGTGCTTCATCTGGCGGCCCAATCTAATCCGGCGAAATCGATGGACTGCGCGGTCGGCACCTGGCAGGTCAACCTCATGGGCACCGTCCATCTTTTGGAGGGTTTGGCTCAGGCCGGATGGCGAGGGGCGTTCCTTTTTGCTTCCAGCGGGGCCGTCTACGGCGGGATAACAGGGAGAGTGGACGAGGAGAGTCCGACGAGGCTCTCAAGCCCTTACGTCGCCAGCAAATTGGCCGCCGAGTCGGCGGTCTTCGAGTGGGCTCTTCGTACCGGAAACCGGGGGCTTGTCGCTCGACCCTTCAATCACTCCGGCCCGGGACAGTCGACCCGATACTTCTTGCCCTCCATGGCTCGCCAGATAGCCTGTCTGCCCGCCGAAGGTGGGCAGATCGAAGTGGGCAACCTGGAGGTTCAACGAGACTTTTGCCACGTCCGGGATGTGGTGAGAGCTTACCGTGCCCTGTTGCAAAGAGGGAAGAGCGGAGAGATTTATAACTTGGCAAGCGGTCGCTCGGTGACACTCGACGACGTGCTGGCAAAGATGGCCGAACTGAGTGGTCGCGAGGTGCGTTTCAAGGTTACGCCGGAGCGTTTTCGAGAGGAAGACCCCCGTCCAGTCGAGGTGGACCTGGGCAAGGTGCTCGAACATGCGGGATGGCAGGCGGAGGTAGACCTGGACAGCTTGCTGCAAGACCTACTACAAGATTGGAAAACGAGAGATTGTCAAAGTCAGCATTGATCACGGGAATATCGGGGCAGGATGGGGCTTACCTGAGCCGGCTTCTTCTGGAGAAAGGCTATGAGGTCTACGGCTTGCTGGCGCGCCGAGCCACCGCCACGACCTGGAGATTAGAGGAACTGGGTGTGCTTGAGAGTGTCCGGCTCTTGGAGGGTGATCTGACGGACTTCTCCTCCCTCATTTCAGCCTTGAAAGAGAGCCGGGCCGACGAGGTCTACAACCTGGCCGCGCAGAGTTTCGTAGGCACCAGTTGGCGGCAGCCTCTGCTGACCGGCCAGGTGACCGGTTTGGGCGCCGTTAATCTGCTGGAGGCGACTCGCTTGGAGCGTCCGGAGGCGAGATTTTACCAGGCTTCTACTTCCGAACTCTTCGGAAGAGTCCATGAGACCCCGCAACGAGAGACCACACCGTTTCACCCCCGAAGTCCTTACGGGGTTTCCAAACTGTACGCCCACTGGTCGGTCATCAATTTTCGGGAAAGCTACGATATGTATTGCTGTAGCGGGATCCTCTTCAACCACGAATCGCCTCTCCGGGGTTTGGAGTTTGTGACTCGCAAAATCACCGACGGCGTAGCCCGGATCAAGACCGGAAAGTCGGATAGACTGCTGCTGGGCAATCTGGATGCCCGACGTGACTGGGGCTTTGCCGGCGACTACGTGGAGGCGATGTGGGCGATGCTGCAGCAAGATTCACCCGTCGACTACGTGGTGGCGACGGGGCGAACTACCTCGGTGGGCGATTTTTGCAAACTAGCCTTCGACTGCGCCGGTCTGAACTGGAAGGACTACGTGGAAACCGATCCCGCCTTTCTGCGCCCTGCCGAAGTGGAGCTGCTCTGCGGCGACCCGTCCAAGGCGCAAAAGGAACTGGGCTGGGAGCCCAAAGTGAAACTGGAAGAGTTGGTCGCGATGATGGTGGAGGCGGACCTGGCCAGACACCGGAGCAAAGTCTCCGCGTAAAAACTCACCTCTCCAGGGCAACGAAAAACGGCCACCCGATAACCAGGAGGCCGTTTCCGTCCCTTTAGACTCCAGTAGCTAGTTCCGTACCCGTACTAGTTCTGGGAGCCTCCGCGACACGCACGGTCGATGATTTCTTCCATCTCTTCCGTTTGCACGTCTCTCACCAGACCGAGTTCTTCGGCCAGGTTCTTGCGAGTCTGCTCGAGCATGGTCTGATCCTTGGGTGACAGCTTGCGGGTTTCGCTCAGAGCGGTGAGGCCCTTGATGACTTCGCAAAGTGCGAAGATGTCGCCCGACTTCAACTTGCCCAGATTCATGCTGTAGCGAGTGGGAGCTTTGGTGGGCAGGTCCGAATCCCAGTTTTGAAGATGATCCATAACTTTCGGGATTTCGTCTTGTTCGATAATGGGACGAATCATTTTTTCTTCTTTGTTGAGATTCACCATAATTTTGAGACCATCATCACCGAAAGACGAAACAGAAAACGTGGTGGGTTGCCCCAACACGACCTTCTCTTCGATCGAGATCACTGTTCCCACACCGTGGAGTGAGTGGAACACCTTACTACCTGCTTCTATCATTGTCATAGACATAGACACCTTATTTCTGATCCTGAAGACCGTAAAATACACGTCGCTTATACCCGAACCTCGCTACCGGAAACCCATGAGTTTGGGCTTCGGCTTGATTAGGACCCTTCCAGGTCGCTCATGATCCTATCACGACGGTCTCTCCTCGTTTCTTTGGCCTTTCATTGCTCCCTCGTGGTAGGAGGTTATTTTTTGTACCAAAGCATCGACCGCTCGGTGGTCATTCCAACTCAGGAGGGACGTCCGGCCGTTCAGCTGACAAGTCGACAAGTGCGGATCGAGGTTGAGAATAAGCAGCCTCCGACTGCGGTCGAGAAGGCGGCGGGCAAACCGCTGCAGGCGGACAACCGTTCGGCGGAAGAAGAGGTCGCGGTATCAAAAAGTCCTCGAACACCGCCCAACGCTCCGAAGCCTGTCACGACCACGGGTGTTCTGGTTGGACAGCCGGCCTATCCCAAGGCCAAGCCCGGCGTTCCCGCCACCAGACCGGCCGCTCCCAAACCTCTCGGC
>Ga0208331_100299_pt1 | contig 15451 bp, 12 predicted proteins | sample DeeseametaMP1648_FD_184184 | JGI IMG/M metagenome (GOLD analysis project Ga0208331, IMG submission 184184) | Marine microbial communities from the Deep Pacific Ocean - MP1648 (SPAdes) | ecosystem: Environmental > Aquatic > Marine > Oceanic | place: North of Tokelau, South Pacific Ocean... | reverse complement strand
GAACCGAGGTGGATTTTTTGTCTGCGATGGTAGGCAGAAATGTTTGCCCCCTCAGTTTAAGCCCTTTTTCAGTCCGATTCAACACTTCTGTCACCGAATAGCAAACATGATTTAACTTGGTGTACCTTCATGTCTCCCGTTTCCTATGAGAAACTAACCTCGGGTAATTGTAACGTAAAAACAAAAAAAGAGGTGGGGATGCCAACATGCAAACGCTTACAGTAGAACAGGACGTCGATCGTATTTTCCAGCGATGGAAACGGAGGGTGATACCCGGCCGGGTCCTCAGGGAGATACTCTACGACTGGCCGATCACGGTCGCGACGGAACGAATCCGAGAAGTCTCAAAACACTGCCTAGCTAATCGCACAATCTTTGTGCGAATGGGTCTGAGTCGATCAGAGGAGACGGAAGCTCTGGTCCGCGAATGGATTCGGTACCGAATTCACGAGAAGTCCGGACGACCCCCGGAGCCGACCACGGCCGACTTTGTCGAACGGTGGACAGAGTCTTTTCTGCTCCCGCAGGACCGGCTCGAGAAGCACCAGATTTTCAGGGCTCTGCACTGGGATTGGATTCACGGGGGAGCAGGGCTGAACCGCCGGCAAGCGATCAGGGACCTGGCCGAACACTTCTGGTGTACCCCTGGACTCGCGACCAGCGCTCTGCGCCGGAGATATTTCGGGGGTTCGGTTATCCCGTTTAGGCCCCGGGGATTGGTGAGGGCCTGCAATTGAATCGCTATCAACATGGGAATTCGCGCCGGCGCAGAAAGGACCCCAGATGAAAGGCTCTATCTTAAAACGAGGCAAACAGCGCTACCTGATCCGGATCTTCCTGGGTCGAGACCCGGTGTCCGGCAAGGAGCACCGACCCTGCCGGACGGTTCATGGCACCCGGAAAGAGGCCGAGGCCGCTCTCAGGGAATGGGTCTCGGACTACGAACAGGGGAAGGTGGTCACTAACCGCAAGGCCACTTTCAATCAATTCCTTGAGGAATGGAAAGAAATCCTCCGGGCCGATGTGGAGGACGTGACCTTCAATCGGTACACCTACGACCTGGACCGGTTCGTCAAAGACACCATCGGCCGAATCCCCCTGACCATGATCAGATACAACGATATCCAGGACCTTTACGTCACCCTGGTGGCCAAGGGGACCGGGCCGACTTCCGTCCAGACGCTCCACGCCATCCTGAGCAAGGCGTTCAATCAGGCTGTCAGGTGGAAGAAGATACCCTATAACCCTGCTCAGGGGTGCAAGGTCCCGGGGCTCAAGAAGAAAGTGAAGCGCCGGCCACCCAAACCGATGACCCCTGAAGAGGCAAACCTCTTCCTCGATGCGGCGGGGGAGACGGACTGGGCCGCTCTGTTTGAGCTCGCTCTGGCCACCGGACTAAGACCAGGTGAATATCTTGGCCTGCCCTGGACGGCGATCGACTGGGAACGGGGGAGGCTGGCAGTCTTCCAGTCGGCCATCTTCCCGAAGGGCGCCCCCGGATATATCGGAGAGCCAAAGACGAAGGCTTCCCGTCGCTCCATCCCGCTCGACGAATCGACCATCGATAAACTGAAAGAGCACCGACAGAACCAGCTGGCTGACATGATGAGGGCCGGCCCGGCCTGGAACAGGGAACTGAACCTGGTCTTCCCCGCGGCCAACGGGGAAATCTGGTGCGAGCAGTCCTTCCGACGGTACACCTTCAGCAAGGTCCAGAAGAAGGCCGGGCTCAAGGGTTTCTCTCCCTATAGCTTGCGTCACACCTGCGCGACTCTTCTTCTCCTGGCCGGAGAGAACCCGAAGATCGTCGCGGAGCGAATGGGGCACTCGACCATCAAACAGACCATGGACACGTACTCCCACGTTCTGCCGACGATGCAGGCAGGGGCCACTGAAAAGCTTTCAAGGATGCTCTGTCTGGGGAAGGCGGCCGAAATCTGAACCGGCGCCGGAGTGGATCAGGAGTGGATCACCTACCCTGAGCCTCTCTGGCGTCCCGGCCGCGAAGCCCGTCAAATAAAGCTTCGCGGAGAGGGTCCTCAATAAAAGACGTTAACGAACTGTGAACGTCTCTACAAGCTCGATGATCTGGCGGCGATGGGACTCTCTGCATTCCGGCCTCTTCAACAGCTTGTCAGCGTTGAGTTTGACCAGGCTTTCCTCGCCCATTTCCGTCATCCATCGGAGTTTCAATAGCTTGAGATCGAATCGGAGTTGGGGGAAGGGGCGAAGTCTTCTCTCCAGATTAGTCCAATGTTCTTTTCTCAGGTCACAGTGGCGATTGGCCACTAGAAAGCTCTCTGTTCGTCGGACTCTGAAGAGGCAGTTGAAGTAGCGCAGTTCATCCATTTCTCGGCATTCCTGGAGACCGCGTTCACAGAGTTCGATGGCTTTTCTACCCGCTTCGACGCCACCGATGGAAAACTGCTCGGCCAACTGGACACGAGTTCGCATCGTGACCAGATAGGGGAAAGCCTCGAACTGCTTGTCATCGATCTCGTCCAAGAGGGCCCGGGCTTCGTCCCGGCGGTCCTGTTGAAAGAGGCAAATCACCAGTTGGCAGCGGTTGAGCAAGAGGTCGCGCCGGTTCTCCAAAGCCGTTGCCAGGTGGAACCCTTTCCAAGCGGCCTCCTCGGCCTCGGCAAAGCAACCGACCGAGTGCTTCACGGCTACAATCATAGAATAGATCAGAGGGAGCGATGTGAGATGACCGATGCGCTCGGCTTCTTCGGCCCCTTGCTCGAGCAGTTCGAGGCCGCGCTCCGAGCGACCGGCCAGGTGAAACAGATAGCCGCAATCCTTGAGAAGCTCTAGTCGGGCAAAGGAGTCATTGGCGGCCAGTACTTTCTCGGCGGCCTTGTTCAGTAGGCGAAGGGACTGAGTTTGCCAGCCTTTGGGCAGACGAAGGCAGAGGTAACCCCCGTTGAAATCAGCCTGGGCGGAGGCCAGACTACTGTCATCCTCGGAGAAGAAGAGCCGGTTGACCTGGCGCTGGACGAGGGCGACCTCCACTCCCATCCTTACCCAAGAACGGGGGCGAACGAAGAAGAGAGTTCGCTGGATCCGGATGGCCAGAGCCCCTACCTCCTGAGCTTCTCTATCCGATAGTTTCTGGATCTGCGAGGCGCTGGTCAAGCGGAGTTCCCGAGCGGTCAAAGCTTTGAGCAAAGTGGTGAGCTTCCAACTTCCCTTGAGAGAGTCCAGCGGTTGCAACCCCAACTCTTCCCAGGCCTTTTTCAAAGTCGTGAGGCTGGCCAGAGGGTCGCCCTGGGCATCCAAGATCGAGGCTAGCTTTCTTTGCAATCTTACCCGATGGACCCGGGCTAACGGCTCGCTTGCCCGAAGCAGTGCCCGGAAGGTCATCTCGGCTTGCGATAGATCGCCGCGATGGCGGAGAGCATCGGCCTCTTTCTCCTCGATTTCAAAGCGCTTTACGCCGAGTTTCTCGAGGAACTCTTCCTCTGCCAGAACTTCTCGATACAGAGCCGCGGCTTGGGCAAAAGAAAAGGAATGAAGCGCCCGGTCGGCACTGGCTAGAAGATGGCGGACGGCCTGAACCTCTTCGCCGGCCTCCCGGTAGTGCCAGGCCAGCCAGAACGGGTCGCTCCCGTCTTTCTGCATCGCCTCCTTGCATATCTGGAGATGGGTCTGTCTCTTTTCAGTGGCTGTCACCGAATCCAGCAAGACGGCCGGTATGACGCTGTTGCAGAAATCGAAGGTATCGGTGCCTCTCCCTTCTTTCAGCAACCCTCTGGAGGCTAGTTGAAGTAGCCGGTTGAGGATCGCTGCTTCCGACTCCTTGACCAGCCCGGCCAGGAGATTGAAATCGAATCGGAGACCGAGGAAGGCGGCCTTCTTCAGCAGCTCTCTATCTTCGGCCGAAAGAGGCTTCAGGCGCCTGGAGACCACGCTCTTGAGGGAGTCGGGAATTCTGGTTGAGGAGGTGCTGGTCTCACTGGCCGTCGGTAGCTGCAGTTTCCAGACTTCGCGTCCATGCCGATGGGTGCGCTGAAGTCGTCCCTCCTCCAGAAAGACTCGAGTCATCTCGATCAGGAAAAGCGGATTCCCCTCGGACTGGCTGAGGAACGCTCTCAGGCTGACTTCTTCGAGAATCCCTCCACCCACCATCGAGAGCACCAACTGGCGAACCGAGTCGGGGTCGAGCGGGCCTAACTCGAGCGCTTCAACTTCTTCGCTATGAATAGTTTGAGCCAAACGCCCGGTGACTTCTTCCAAATCTTCGCCCGCTCCCAGGGTGGCAGCAACCAGGAGTCGTCTATCTTCTTCGAGATCTTGCCGTTGGCGGAGAAAGTGGAGGAACTCCAGGGTCTCGTCGCCCGCGAACTGGAGGTCTTCCAGGGTCAGTAGTGTGATCGGCTCTTCCGACTGGCGACGGTCGTGCACCAAGACGCGTCGCATCCCTTCGAAGAGGCGATACCGTCTCATGGGGTTGAGTTCGGGTTCGATCTCGACTTCATCGTCCATCAGTTCAGGGAGAATGAGGCTGAGTTCGGCTTTGAACGACTTGAGGCTCTCGGGGATGCCGAATCTTAAACTCGCTCTGAGCGGCTCTAGCAGAGGCTGGAACGGCAGAGTGTCGAGAGGGGAGGCCACGGTCTGAAGGGCTTTCCACCGCTGGCGCTTAGCCCAATCGCGAAGCTCTTGAAGCGCTCTCGATTTGCCCATGCCGGCGGCCCCTGTGAAGAGGACTTTCAATCCTTGAGTGCCTTCGTCCAGCATCCTGTGTTGAGCTTTCTCCGTCAGCTCTCGGCGTCCCACGAATCGGGGAGGCAGCGGCAGAGCATCCAGGGAGGGCGCCACCATCTCCAACTCCGCGCTGTCGGTCAGGTCGGTGAAAGAGGCTTTCCACAGTTTGCGAACTTGGGAGGCCGAAGCGGGTCGCTCATCCAGCTCTCGAGCGAGGAGCCGCTCGACCAGTTGAATGGCCGATTTCGGTAGAGTCAGACGCGGAGCCAGGGGAGGTGCCGGTTCGTGCAGGATCTGGCCTAACACCCCAAGAGGATCCGGTCCGTCGAAGGGAAGGGAGCCGCTGAACCACTCGTACAGCATCACACCCAGGGCGTAAAGGTCGGAACGAACATCCACTTCTCCACCGATCACCTGCTCCGGGGACATGTAATGGACCGTGCCCAATACGGCCCCCGGCAAGGTGAGCCGCGAGCTACTCTGGATTTCCTTGAAATGGGAGGCCAGACCGAGGTCCAACAGTTTGGCCCGACCGTTGTTGTCTATGAGAACGTTTTCGGGCTTGAGGTCGCGATGGACGATGCCGGATTCGTGGAGCAGCTCTAGTCCGGCCAGGATATCGTCTACCCACTTCACGGCCACGGCGGGAAGAGTGGTCTCGTCTTCTTCCTTGAGAGCTTTCTCGAAAGCACGATTGATATCGACACCTTTGACCCACTCCATCGTAAAATAGGTGGTCCCTCGGTACGAACCGAACTCGTACACCTTGACCAGGTTCGGGTGGTTGAACCGGCTTGTTAGCTGAAACTCCCTCTCGAAGCGGAGGCGATCTACTTTGGAGAGGTTGGAGGAATCGATCACCTTCAGGGCCATGGGACTGGCCGTCGGGTCGTCATGGGGCAGGACGCGAAAAATCTGGCCCATCCCGCCTCGACCCAACAAGTCCAGGACCTTGAATTGGCCAAACCTTTCACCCACCACGGGCAGGTGGTTATCTCCCGCCGAAATCGGTGGGGACTGAGTGGTCATATTATCCTTCTGCATCTTTGAGCTTTTGCTTGAGTTCCTGCTTGATCCCTATTCTCCCCGAGCCTAGAGGAGCAAGCTGAAAAAGAACTCAAAAGTACGTTCGCAAGGGAAAACGGAGGTCTGGCGAAAGATGGCACCACTGCCCGACTGGAGGTGACAACGATGCTACTAGGATTACGTATGATGGAAGACTCTGCCAAGCTGGCTTTCATCGAGGAGTTAGAACTGAAACCCAAGGGAGACATCGATCAGACTTTGATCGAATGGATGGGTAAGGCGGCTCGTGCCAAGGGGGGGTCGGCCGAAGAGATTGAGCTTGCGGTCTTGAGGTGGCTGGCCGCCAGGATCGGGCTGGAGAATTTTGATCACCTCGGCCTGGACGAGCTGGAGGCCTCTGTTCGTCGCAAAGTGGCTGAGGATTCTCACGACTTCTTGTTTCCGTTCATGGAGGTCGGATCCGCCATCGTCTACCTCGGACCGTTGTCGGTCGTAGAGCCGAAGCTGGAGCTGTTGGAAGCCTCCACAGTCGGATTGATCCCGAGTGCCTCGGCTCGAGATCGCATGCGACAGTATTGGAAGTCTCGGGGAGCCAAGCTCATGGAACTGGGTGATGTTATCCAGGCGCACGCTCTCCTGGAGCATCTGGAAGTGCCGATCAAGATTCTGGAGCACTGTAGCGACTCTACGAAGGCCGCTATTTTGAGCCTGAGCCAGGTCGTGGCGTTGTCGGACGGTCGTTATGAGGTGGAAGAGGAGCAGTTTTCCAAGGGGTTGGCGGAGCGCCTCGGTGTACCTCAAGAGAGACTGCATCAGATCTCCACCGAGGTGACCCAGTGGTTTTGGAAGCATTTGCGAGGACTGGAAGGTGGAACAAACCAACAGCGCAGCACCAGCGAAGAGCTGACCCTAAACCTTCAGGCAGCTCAACTCACGCTGGAGTCGGTGGGGAGCCTGGCCTCCTTCTCAGATGTGGTGGAACGTGGATTCGTAGGCTCGATCCATAACTCCATCGGTAAGTCGGCCAAGAAGAAAGGCAGTTTCTCGCTTGGCTTCGCCACCGGGATGTTGTGCTTTATTCGGGACAAGTGGCGTTCCGACGACCACGAGACCTTGCTCAGGCTCGCTCTGGCTGCTCTCTATCGCCAACATCTTCAGGCCAGTGCCGACCACGCCGAAATCACCAAGGACGATCTGAGAGAATACGTGGGCGAACGAAAAGTGGAGAACCCTGCCGATACACTGGCGGAAACGATGGTGGGAAAAGACAAGCCTCAGGTCGTCCGCAAGATTTCATTGGACTAACACGATTCTAACCTAGTACAGGGGAACCTTATCGGTTAGACTCAGTTTTGATATACTGAGAAAGAGATTTTACTGGAGGCGTTGATATGATAAATGTAACAGATGCAGCCAAGAGCGAAGTCAAAAGGATGTTTAAAGAACACGATCTGGCTGACTCCGTATTGCGAATGGGTGTGCGAGGTGGAGGCTGCTCCGGGTTGTCCTACACCCTTGGTTTCGATAAAGAGGTTTCGGAGTACGACAAAGTATTCCAGGTTGATGACGGAGTGAAAGTCGTTGTCGATATGAAGAGCTTTCTTTACCTGAAAGGTACCGAACTGGATTTTACCACTGATCTGATTGGTGGTGGTTTCAAATTCAACAACCCCAATGCTCGCAAGAGTTGCGGCTGCGGTAGCTCCTTTCAGGTCTAACAAGTGCAGGCCGACCTAACAGAAGGGGCTGGCAGCGGACTGCCGGCTTCTTTTTTTCCCGGGATACCGTTTTTCGGTACTTTCAAAGAGCTTTCCGAGAAACGCGACTATCACTGTGACGACGTTCCCGAGGCTCTTTGTGTGAGCAATCCGGTTTGCGGAGACGTGGTCGGAGTGCAGGTTTGCCTGGAGGCAGACAGGATTACGGAATTTCGGTTCCGTGCACGGGGCTGTTGGCCCGTATTTGGCTGCTTGCAATGGTTGGGAGACCACTTTGTCGGAAAGAAAGGCTGTGAAGCTCTCGGGTTTTCTTTAGAAGACTTTATCGGGGTTGTTGAAGATGTTCCGGCCGGCAAGCGTCACGCATTCAGTCTCACACACCGTGTTTTTCGGCGGGCGGTGGCCCAGGCCATGATGGTTCCGTCGTAAAAGAAAGGTTATAATAAAGACAACCATGAGAGAAGCCCACATTCTTCGAAAAGCGAAAGCGGCCGAAGCCCAAGAGCTGAGACAAAAAGCACTTGAGCCTCAGGAGCGCTACTGCTACATCCAGAAGAAGAAGGTCAACATCCTGGTCGAGTATATGGACTACAAGGGTCCATACGATAAGGGTCCTGAGGGTGCGATCTACTGCGAGAACATCTTGGAATGTTATCAAGCCAATGTGCGCTGTCGATACAGCGGAATATCCCCGCTCTTCGACGATCCATTCATCCCTCGCGGCGATGAGGATGAGGAAAACGAAGAGGCCGATGAAGAGGCCGCATCCGAACCCGCCGTCGAGACAGAGACATCGGATAGTTAATAATCCTTACTTCTAGACATGAAGGAGCATTCCGGACTGTCCCCAATCGTCACGTTCTAAATTTTAAGACACAATGTCTCATTTGATGAGACTTGGGAGGTATTTTTGGAACGTCAAAGTCAAAAAGAGTACAGAAACAGCCTGAAGAGTCATCTTTTCACGCTCCTTCTGGTAGCTCTGACAGCAATTTTTACAGTAGGATGTGGAGACGACAACGATTTCGTCGCCACCGGCGGAGGTGGGTTCACTCCCGCTCCCACGACCGGAGAGTTGGTCTTCAACTTTACCCTGGCACCCGCGCAAGCGATTCAGGTACCGAGTTCCACCACCAATCTCGACTTCGAATTCTTCGACGCCGCGAACAACAGCGTCTTTACTTACACCCAAGCCTACGCCGACACGGTTGTGGTGTCCGGCGTCCCGGTGAGCGCTACCCGGGTAGTCATCACCGCTCGCGGACCCGGCGGACCGGTAGCGGTCATCGAAGCGCCTGTTACAGTCGTTGCAGGTGGTTCCGTCGTGGTCGACCTGTCGGGTGCGACCATAACTTTCCTGGGCCAACTCATCGTAGAGCCCGAGACTCTGACTTTCGCACCGGGCGGACTGATCGGCGCCATCGACGATTTGATTGCGGGGATCGGCAGCGGCGACCAGATCGACAACGTGGCCTTTTTCCGTGCCTACTTTGTACCGGCAGGACAGACCGAGCGCGTCGAAGTCACTGCCCGTGTGGGAGTACACTTCACGAACTTCGCTCCTTCGAGCGTGACTGCCGATAGCTTCACCTACTTGAACGTTGTCGGCGAGGGCATTGCGATCACAACCAACCCGCTCGCGCCGACTCCTCCGTTTGGAGCGACTTGCGACATGATCGTGACCTACATCGACACCAACGGCAACGTCTTCACCGACAGCGTCGCGGTGACCCTGGACAACCCCACCCTCGTCGGTGTGGATGTCCAGTCCGCGCCCGGCGGTACTCTGGTGCTTCCGGCCAACGGAGTCGGGGCTTTCCCGATCTTCGCGGTTGCCCAATTCAGCAACGGCGCCGAGTTCCCGATCTTCGACCTGGAGGGCGACCCCAACAACTTCCCCTTTCCGAGTACGTTCGTCATGAGCGTCCAGACGCCGGCAACGGGTCTGAATATCGTGGACAACGTGAACGACGGCATCGACAACGGTGCTCTGCAAACCACCGGAGGCGGAGCCGGTTCGACGGCAGTATTGGCCATCACGGCCAACGGCGCGGCCACTCCCATCACCACCTTCAACGTGCGCCTCAGCAGCGCGACTGCAGTGAACGAAGTGGCTCTTTCGGTCAATCCGACCGCTATCAACCCTCAGGGCGGATACCGCGTTGTGGCTACCTACGACAACGGTGATACTCAAGACCTGACCGGTGTTTGGGAAGAGATCGATACCTTCCTGAACGGCCCGACGGATACTGGTGACGTGGAGTTCCAGGGGCTCTTCCCTTCGGTCGGGCGTGTCCTGGGATCATTCCGTGGTACCTGTGATATTCGTATCGACAACAACACCGGAGACACCACCGCGGTGAACGCCGAGTTGATGTTCCTCAGTCTACCTGGGACAGACACCAATACCGCCAATAATAGCGTCGGTGTCAACGTGCTCTCGACCGTCCCTCTTTCCATTCTCGCTGGAATTCTGTAGGTCGTTTGAAAACGGAAAAGGCCCGGTTTCGACCGGGTCTTTTTTTTGTCCGCAGGTCTTTCTGTGTGAAGAAAAATGTGATATTTCTGTCCAAACTAGAATACCTTACAAGCTTTTCGTTCGCTTTACAGACCCCCGGTGTTCGATTGGTAAGCCAAACTGTCCATCTGGTCAAAATGAACTAGATTTTTTCCTTCAATTATAGGAAAGTCCCGACCCCTTTCTCGTACATGACAAACCATGCCATGGTGCGGTTCAGACATGAACGGACACCTGTCAAAAACTTCCCTGAGGTACAGATTTTTTTTGCATATGAGAAAACTTCCAAAAATGTCTCATGTTCGGATTGTTGAAAAAATTTCTGTGTGTTATAATCGCTTCATTCCAAGGCTACGCCTACCGGAAAGCGGAGAATCGTAGCCTTGTCTCGTTTTAGATTTTGTGGAGGTGATGACGTGAGTTACGTGCTTTTTCGACTTCATCAACCGCAGAAACAGGAAGACGATAGGAAACAGAATGTCGACCTGATCAAGGTCCTTCGGGAGAGTCTCCCCGAGTTGGGCGGGCGGATCTATGAAGCCGAGGATCTTGAGAACGACGGACAGTCGGGGGTGATTCTCCAAGTGTCGACAGACGAACGCTTTCGGGCGGCTCGTCAAGTGAGAACGATTTTGAGGGAGAAGGGTTTGGCGTTCAAAGAGGGTGTCCTAACGGAACAAGTGGCCGTACAGAGTGTGCGCGGCAGGCGAGAGGACGCGGAGCGTTGTTTTGAGGCCGGCAAGGCGTTCTCCCATTTGGGGATGCTGGATGAGGCGATCGTGGAGTTTGAGCAGGCGCTCACTTACGACCCGATGTTTACCGAGGCTTATCACTATCTCACCGCTATCTATCGCCAGCAAGGAGCCAACGATGAGGCGCTTTGTCTGCTGGAAGACGGTGCGCGCTTTCAGGGCCATGAAGCGTCTTTTCAGTATCTTTACGGAAAGTTGCTGACCGATCTCGGTCATCGAGAACAAGCTCTCGAACGTTTGAAGGCCGCCGTGCGCCTCAATCCGAGAGCGGCCGAGCCCTATCTTCTTATGGGCAAAATGTTTCTAGAGGACGGGGACCTGGAGGGCTCCGAGCTCTCTTTTCTCCAGGCGTTGACTCACGGTCCCCGAACTCCGGAGGCTAGTCTTGGGTTGGGCTCTATTTCTTTATCTCGCGGCGAATTTGACGCTGCCGAAGACCATCTCTTAGACGCGCTCGACATGAACCAGGAGCTAGACGAAGCCCGACTGATGTTGGGATGGACTTACTTCAGGGACGGCCGAATGGAGCAGGCGGAAGTGGAGTTTCTCCAAGTCGCCTACGGTCGCCACAGCGAGTTCCATGTTTCTGCGAAATTTAGCCTGGCTCAGCTCTATCTCGAGCGGGGCAACCCGGAGATGGTGCTGGAAGTTCTGTCTCGCGCTGATGCCTCTCTCTTTGAGGTTCCCGAAGCTAATCGTGTTAAAGGCGACGCGCTCTACCTTGTGGGGAGAAACCACGAGGCGCTAGCCTGTTGGGATCAGGCTTCAAGGATGGGGCTGTTAGAGTCGCCGGAATTGAGCTTGCGACGGGCCGTAGCCCTATCCAGAGTTGGGCAACTGGCTGCGGCGGAGGCCCTCCTTGAAGAGTTGGAGCTGCGTAACGGGGCTGATACGGCTCTGTTGGAGCTGAAAGCCTCATTGCGGATGGCCAATGAAGACTGGGAAGGCGCCCACCAGATCCTGCAGCGGGCGCAAGATAGCGATCCGAATTCGGCGATGATCGCGTTTCAGCTAGGCTGGACTGCCGAGAATCTCGGACTGCTCCCGTTGTCCGAGGCAAACTACAACAAAGCAGTGAGGTTGGACCCCACTTTACACGAAGCTTATTCGGGGCTTGGCTGGCTTTACTATCAACGAGAGCAGTACTCCGAGGCGCTGGTACTTTTTGAAGAAGCGCTGGCCTTGCAGCCACGCAATCCGGAGATGTTGGAGCAAGTCGCCTGGGTCCAGCTCTTGCTGCACGAAGATCTGGCGGCGTTGGCCAACCTAGACCTGGCTGTCCGCTTGGAGCCGGATGCCCCGCTGCTGCGCGCCTATCGGGCCTGTGCTTTGATTCGCTTGGGCGAGCACGACGAAGCCAGACGCGAAGTGCAAGCGGCTCTCGCCAATCCGGATGACGAAATGGTTGAAGCATTAGGGCACTACTTGAACGGGTTGCTTTTCTTGGAAGAAGGCGACGATGTGCAAGCCAGTGTCGAACTCGAACGGTCGTTGGACTCTCAAGAGTTGCCGCCCGAGGTCGTACAGATGACCCTCCAAGGTCCCTTAAAGGAAAAGGGCCGGGCAGCCTGGTCTGAGGCCCGTCGTCGAAGAGGCGCGGGTCCGGAGAAGGAAGCCGGGTCCGGAGGGTAAAATTCAATAGACACGAGGACCTCATGGTGCTCAGCTGATGGAGAGTTGGCCGAGCGGTTTAAGGCGGTAGTCTTGAAAACTATTGTGGCAGTGATGTCACCGGGGGTTCGAATCCCTCACTCTCCGCCAAAAAGCCCCGTTAACGCGGGGCTTTTTCTATTGCGGCTCGAGTGACGTCACCGCGGGTGTCCTCAGGCCTTCGGCCCTCCGGAGCACTCGCTGCGCTCGCTTGCGAATCCCTCACCCGCTTCGCGGGTACCCGTCCGCCAAAAAGCCCCGTTAACGCGGGGCTTTTTCTATTGCCGGTCTGGAAGAACTCGTGTTATCGGGCGACTATAGGAGTCAATGGATTCGATCGGCGTACAGATTCTTCTCATAGCGGCCTCTTTTCTACTGACTCCTGTATTGGCCAGATTGGGCTTGATGTTGGGTGGTCGTCTCTTGGGCGGTAAAGCTGCTGAAATTTGGTTGGTGCCGGCGAGTTCGGCGTTGGGAGCCGGTTTGATGCCGGTTTTTTCCGCTGCCGCCCTGCTTTTGTCCACGGCGCCCCATTTCCACGATTTCCTGGTCACCGTGCGGATTGTCAGAGTTCAGCTCTTCTCGGCACCTTTATGTTTCGGAGCGGCGATGCTGGCTTCAATGGCTAGCCTGCAACTGGATCGAGAGGGCGGGGTGTCCGCCGCCGCAGCCAGGGCGGCTTCCTGTACCGGGATAGCTTGCCTGATCGTACTAACCGTGTTCTGTATCGACCTTATCAAGGACCCCCTCGTGTTCGGGCGGTTCCTTCACGGTAATATGGAACTCTGAAATTCAGGTCGCGGCACCCGGCCGACCCGTGCCAGGGTTGTCTCTCACACGGCCTCGCAAAGGGACTGACCGGACCGAGTAGAACCGGCCAGTGTGGTCGTCAATCCCCTATCTCAGCTGCGCCGAATGGCGTTTTTCGCCTTGCTGGTAGTATGCTTCGGTGTGCTGGGGTATCGCGTGACCGCCGGGCTGGGTTGGCTGGATTCCCTCTACATGACGGTGATCACCCTGAGCACGGTGGGGTTCAGGGAGGTGGGCTTCTTAGACGACAACGCCAAGTTCTTCACCATCGTTCTGATCCTTGGCGGCGCGGGCGTGCTGGCCTACAGCATTAAGACCACCACGGAGGTGTTGATGGACGACGCCACCAAGCATTTCTTTCACCAGAGGGCAACATTGAAGCGACTAGAGAAAATCAAAGATCACTATATTGTTTGCGGACTCGGCCGGGTGGGGAAGGCCGTCTGCGAGGAGTTGGTGGCGGAGAAGGTTCCGTTCGTGGTGCTGGAGCAGCACGACGAAGAAGTCCGTGATGCCCAGGAGCGGGGCTGGAGTGTTCTTCAAGGCGACGCGACCGACGACCGGATTCTAGAGCTCGCCGGCATCGAGCGGGCCAAAGGTCTGATGAGTTGCGTGGACTCCGATGCTAATAATGTTCTCCTGATCATGACGGCTCGCGCACTCTCTCCCTCGCTGATCATTTCGGCTCGTGTCTCGGAAGAGCGCAATATCAAAAACTTTAAGCGCGCGGGTGCCAATCACATCTACTCGCCCTTTTCGCTCTTGGGTCGGAGGATGACTCGTGCCCTGACCCAGCCCCGAGTGACCGAGTTGTTGGACCTGGCTCTGGAAGAGTCGAACTACGATCTTAATCTGGGGGAGTGCCCGGTTTCTCCCGACTGTTCTTTGGTGGGCCAGACACTGGTGGAATGCAGCTTCCGAAAGACCTACGGAGCCGTCATCCTTTCTATCATTCGGCACGACCACTCTATTCTTCACAACCCACCGGCCGATACGAAGGTGATGGCCAACGATATTCTTCTCATATTGGGAACGCCGGACCAGCTCGAAGAGTTGAAGCGCGCCCTTTCCTAAGGGTCGACCTAAGGAAAATAGAGAGTGAATTCTTCGGAATTTCGGTACGCCACCGTATCGAGCGTTTCTCCGATCTCTTCGTAAGCCTCGATGATCTTGCGTCCAGTCTCGTTGTATTCGTGGGCGCCGACCTTCTTTGGGTCGAGATCTTCCTGGCTGACCTCACCTCGGCGGTCGGTGAACATCCGGGCGAAGCCTTGCACGCCGTCGGGAAGAAGATGTTCGAGAGGATATAGGTAGAGCTTTTTCTCCACCAGTTCGGTTCCCGAGAAGGTCACGGAGAGCAGCGCTTCTTCTCGATGTCGTCCGGGGTCCTGTTCGCCGGCCAGCTCTAGAAAGCTGCGGTCGAGTGAAGGCCAACTCAGGGCGCGAAAATAGACCTTGAACTGCTCTTTCTCAATATCCCAACCCAAACCGTAAAACTTGGTCCGGCGCGTCAGGGAATCGGGAAGCTCTATTCCCCGATGTTTGAGCACTCGATCAGCCGCGCGAAAGGCGGGGGTAGGGTGGCTGACCGAGCCGTAAGCGAGGCGGCTGGAGTTGACCGAGGTTCCTTGGATCCGGTGACTGTAGGTGTAATAACTGAAGTGACGATAGCCGCCTTCGGATATCTCCTGGTAGCTCTGGCAGAGACTCCAGCACTTGCGCAGATACTTGTGCTCCTCTTTGCTGAGAGCGCTTTCGAAGTCAAAAAAATGGAGGCAGTGCCAACGGAACAACCCCGCGTGATAGTTGGAGAGACGGCCCGCCATACCGCAACTCTTCTGAGAATGGAGTGGTCTGGCCTCTCCCGGAATTGGTCCAAATATCGAAACATGTTAAGAATTTGTAAACTTCCTCAGGTCAGGGGTTGACGATCTTGAAGCCTGCGGTATGTTAGGACCATAAGAATTCAATTCGGAGGCATAACAGATGGGAAGAGTAGTTAGAGGCATAACAGGAGTAGTCCGCAGAGTCGTAGGTGGCGTCGGCAGAGTGGTCGGTGGCATCGTCAAGGGCGGACTGAGCCTGGTCGGTAAGGTCGCTAAGTTCGCCCTGCCGATTGCGGGACTTGCCGCACCTTTCTTGCTTCCGGGCGTCGGTGGAGCTCTGACAGGGCTGCTCGGCAAGTTCGGCGGAGCGGGCGGCCTGTTCGGCGGCCTGGCTGCTAAAGCCGGAAGTCTCTTCGGCGGAATGGGCGGCGCACTCGGCGGTCT
>Ga0208331_100289_pt1 | contig 15762 bp, 15 predicted proteins | sample DeeseametaMP1648_FD_184184 | JGI IMG/M metagenome (GOLD analysis project Ga0208331, IMG submission 184184) | Marine microbial communities from the Deep Pacific Ocean - MP1648 (SPAdes) | ecosystem: Environmental > Aquatic > Marine > Oceanic | place: North of Tokelau, South Pacific Ocean... | reverse complement strand
CCGAGCAGGCCCTGGGAGAGCCAGACGTAGGCCGACATGGTGCCGACGTCGTACCCGTCGAGCTCGCCGCCGGCGGCCTGCACCGTCGCCAGCAGCAGGGCGACCTTGAGGAAGCCGAAGGTGGTGTTGGCGACCAGGCCCGCCAGTGCGGCGAGCCGGTAGGCCGACTGCTGACGGAAGCCCGCCACGACGAGCCTGAGGTACGGCGTCCTGACCGAGGGGGAGAGGGGCCGGACCGAGAGCACCGGCGGACTCTACCCGCGCCCGGAGGGGTGGCCCCGACATCACTCGATGTCGTGTATCTTGATGTCGAGAGAGTTGCTGAGGTGAACCTGACTTCCGCAGGTCACCGGCTCGACGGCAAGATGGCGGCAGACCGCCGGCGCACACGCGACAGAGGAGATGTTGGTCAGTGGGTAGCAAGAACAGCTTCGGTGCCAAGAGCACCCTGGACGTCAACGGGGCGTCCTACGAGATCTTCCGCCTCGACAAGGTGACCGGTGAGGGCCTCGACGTCGAGAGCCTGCCGTTCAGCCTCAAGGTCCTCCTGGAGAACCTCCTGCGCACCGAGGACGGTGCCGACATCACCGCCGAGGACATCAAGGCGCTGGCCGGCTGGGACGAGACCGCCGACCCCGACAAGGAGATCCAGTTCACGCCGGCGCGCGTGATCATGCAGGACTTCACCGGCGTCCCCTGCGTCGTCGACCTCGCCACCATGCGCGAGGCGATGGCCGACCTCGGCGGCGACGCCACCAAGATCAACCCGCTCGCGCCCGCCGAGATGGTCATCGACCACTCCGTGATGGCCGACGTCTTCGGCAGCCCCGAGGCCTTCGAGCGCAACGTCGAGATCGAGTACGAGCGCAACCGCGAGCGCTACCAGTTCCTGCGCTGGGGCCAGGGCGCCTTCGACGACTTCAAGGTCGTCCCGCCGGGCACCGGCATCGTGCACCAGGTCAACATCGAGCACCTCGCCCGCACCGTGTTCACCCGCGAGGTCGACGGCGAGCTGCTGGCCTACCCCGACACCTGCGTCGGGACCGACTCCCACACCACGATGGTCAACGGCATCGGCGTGGTCGGCTGGGGCGTCGGCGGCATCGAGGCCGAGGCCGCCATGCTCGGCCAGCCGGTCTCCATGCTCATCCCGCGCGTGGTCGGCTTCAAGCTCTCCGGCGAGCTGCCCGAGGGCTCGACCGCCACCGACCTGGTGCTCACCATCACCGAGATGGTCCGCAAGCACGGCGTGGTCGGGAAGTTCGTGGAGTTCTACGGCCCCGGCGTCGCGGCGCTGCCGCTGGCCAACCGCGCCACCATCGGCAACATGAGCCCGGAGTTCGGCTCGACCATCGCGGTCTTCCCGATCGACGACCAGACCGTCGACTACCTCCGCCTGACCGGTCGCTCCGAGGAGCAGATCGCGCTCGTGGAGACCTACGCCAAGGAGCAGGGCCTCTGGCTCGACCCCGACGCGGAGCCGCGCTACTCCGAGAAGCTCGAGCTCGACCTGGCCACCGTCGTCCCGTCGCTCGCCGGCCCGAAGCGCCCCCAGGACCGCATCGAGGTCACCGAGGCCAAGGCCGGCTTCCGTGCCGCGCTGGCCGACTACGTCGACGCCGACGCCCAGGAGACACAGGGCTACGACGAGTCGGTCGAGGAGACCTTCCCGGCCTCGGACCCGGCCACCAGCAACGGTGGCGGCGAGGCCGCCCCGCCGAAGGACTGGGCCTCGGCCGCGCCCAAGGACGGCGGTCGCCCCTCGACGCCGGTCGAGGTGACCCTCGAGGACGGGACCCGGTTCACCCTCGACCACGGTGCGGTGACGATCGCCTCGATCACCTCCTGCACCAACACCTCCAACCCCTCGGTCATGATCGGCGCCGCGCTGCTGGCCAAGAAGGCCGTGGAGAAGGGCCTGGCCCGCAAGCCGTGGGTCAAGACCACGCTGGCGCCCGGCTCGCAGGTCGTCTCGGACTACTACGAGAAGGCCGGCCTCACGCCGTACCTCGACAAGCTGGGCTTCAACCTCGTCGGCTACGGCTGCGTGACCTGCATCGGCAACTCCGGTCCGCTCATCCCCGAGGTCTCCGCCGCGGTCAACGAGCACGACCTCGCCGTCGTCTCGGTGCTCTCGGGCAACCGCAACTTCGAGGGCCGCATCAGCCCCGACATCAAGATGAACTACCTGGCCTCCCCGCCGCTGGTCGTCGCCTACGCGCTGGCCGGCTCGATGGACGTCGACCTGTTCAACGACCCGCTGGGTGTCGACACCGACGGCAACGAGGTCTTCCTCAAGGACATCTGGCCCTCGCCGCAGGAGGTCGAGGAGACCATCGCGGGCGCGATCAACTCCGAGATGTTCGCCGAGTCCTACGCCGACGTCTTCAAGGGCGACGAGCGCTGGCGTTCGCTGCCCACCCCGGAGGGCAACACCTTCACCTGGGACGAGGACTCCACCTACGTCCGCAAGGCGCCCTACTTCGACGGCATGCCGGAGGAGCCGACCCCGGTCACCGACATCGAGGGCGCGCGCGTCCTGCTCAAGCTCGGCGACTCGGTCACCACCGACCACATCAGCCCCGCCGGCGCGATCAAGAAGGACAGCCCGGCCGGTCGCTACCTCGCCGAGCACGGCGTCGAGCAGCGTGACTTCAACTCCTACGGCTCGCGCCGAGGCAACCACGAGGTCATGATCCGCGGCACCTTCGCCAACATCCGGCTGCGCAACCAGCTGGCGCCGGGCACCGAGGGCGGCGTGACGCGCGACTTCACCGCCGGCGGCGAGGTCACCAGCGTCTACGAGGCCTCCGAGCACTACATCGAGGCGGGCATCCCGCTGGTCGTGCTCGCCGGCAAGGAGTACGGCTCCGGCTCCTCGCGCGACTGGGCCGCCAAGGGCACCGCGCTGCTGGGCGTCAAGGCCGTCATCGCCGAGTCCTTCGAGCGCATCCACCGCTCGAACCTCATCGGCATGGGCGTCATCCCGCTGCAGTTCCCCGAGGGCGAGTCCGCGGAGTCGCTGGGCCTGACCGGCGAGGAGGAGTTCACCATCACCGGCATCACCGAGCTCAACGAGGGCACCACGCCCCGCACGCTCAAGGTCAAGGCCGGCGACGTGGAGTTCGACGCGGTCGTCCGCATCGACACCCCCGGCGAGGCGAACTACTACCGCAACGGCGGCATCATGCAGTACGTCCTGCGCTCGCTGCTCAAGGGCTGACCCGCCCCGAGCACGCAGTCGTGCCCCTCAGCGCGCGCCCTGGCGCCCGCTGGGGGGCACGACCCATTTCTCTCGCACCACAGCCCCCTCCAACTCCGCCACTCGGGACGTGTACCTGGACATGAGCACCCTCCACGAGCGGCTCGGCGACCTCGCCGGCAGCGCCCCCGTGCCCCCGCCCGACCCCGACCTGTGGGACCGGGCCCGTCGCTACCACCGCCGTCGCCGGGTCGGTACGGCGGCGGTCGCGGCCGCCTGCGTGCTTGCCGTCGTCGCGCTGGTCGGCCTCGACTCCTGGCAGCGCAGCCCGAGCATCGAGCCCGCCGCCCCCGGCACGGACCCGGCGCTGCCCGCGCGCTTCTGGGAGCCGAGCCCGTGGCTGCCCGGGAACGACGGTGAGCCGACCGGGCCTCTGGCCGGGCTCATGGAGACCGAGCGCAAGACGTTCCTGTCCTCCGGCGACGGTGTCGTCGGCGTCTCGGCCACCACGGGTGAGTACCGCTTCCTCGACCTGCCCGACGACGCCCACGAGGCGATCCAGGGGCATGCCCTGTCGCCGGACGGGACGAAGGTCGCCTACTGGCTCACGGGGGAGACGTCCGGGACGCCGCAGACCGGCGGCGGGCAGTCGCTGCCGGTGGTCGGCGTGGGCGTCTGGGACTCAGAGACCGGTGAGCTGATCCGTCACGTGGCCGAGACCGAGCACGGCCTCGCGCCCGACGAGCTCCTCTGGGCCGATCGGAACAGGCTGGTGGTCCGGTGGGCTCACTGGCGGGTCGGCGACGATGCCCCCACGCGCGACCAGGGTGGTGCCTACGACCGCGTCGGTCTCCGGGTCTGGCAAGTGGGGGACCCGAAGGGGCCCGTGGGGCTCGGAGTCAGCGCCTTCATGGACAGCACGAACGGTGCGGGCCAGCTGCTGCTCTCGGGGGGCAAACGACCGGTTCTGGACCTGGAGACGGCCGAGCGGACGGGACCGCAGGTCAAGCGGAAGCCCCTGCTCCACATCAGCGCGCTCTCACCGGACGGCACGGCGATCGCCTACCCGCGCGGCAACCGGAACCCGGGCCGGCTCGTCGTCGCCACCGCGAGTGGGGTCTCCGACCCGCTGGTGGAGGACAAGGTCTGGGCGGCCGTCGGGTGGGTGGACGACGACACGGTCGCCTTCGTCACCCGCGACGCCGACCTCGACCCGATCTCGGCGACCATCGAGTCGATCTCGCTGTCGACCGGCGAGCGCACGGAGCTGATCGAGGCGGGGACGTTCCAGCCCCTGCCCGGCAACCTCGCCACCGACCTGCTGGCCGTCGAGCCGCGGGACTTCGCGGAGCCCGCGAGCCCCTGGAACCCACGGATCGTCGGAGGGCTGCTCGGCTCCGCCGTGCTCGTGGCCCTGATGTGGCTGTGGGGGTGGCGGCGCAGTGTCCGACCGTGACGTGTCGACCCAGCAGGCCCGGGAGTCCTTCGAGGAGTACGTCGCCGCCCGCCGCACGGCGCTGCTGCGCACGGCGTACCTGCTGACCGGGCAGCACGCCGATGCCGAGGACCTCGTGCAGATGGCACTGGTGAAGGCCGTCCCGCACTGGCGACGGATCAGCGACGACCCGGAGCCGTACGTGCGAAGGATCCTGGCGCGGGAGGCGACCAACCGCTGGCGGCGGCGTCGCTGGCGCGAGGTCAGCTCCGACGTGCTGCCGGAGACCCTCAGCGAGGGCACGGACCCGACCGACCGCGAGGTCCTGCGGCAGGCGCTGATGCGGCTCTCGCCCCGGCAGCGGGCGGTCGTGGTGCTGCGCTACTTCGACGACCTCACCGAGCAGCAGACCGCCGAGGTCCTGGGGATCGGGCTCGGGACCGTGAAGTCCCACGGCCACACGCGATGGCCAGGCTGCGGGAGCTGATCACGCTCGACGAGCCGCTGGATACGGTGGCGCCATGATCGTGGCGTTCAGCATCTCCCCGACCAGCGGCGACGAGACCGGCAGCGTCTCCGAGGCGGTCGCCGCCGCCGTACGCGTGGTGAAGGAGTCGGGGCTGCCCTACGAGCTGAACTCGATGTTCATCAACGTCGAGGGCGACTAGTTACTAGAGAACATAGGAGGTTCCGACCATGCTCGCAGCGTTCTCAGTGGCGCCCAGCGGTACCGGACGCGAGGACGGGTCCGTCTCAGACGCGGTCGCCGCAGCCGTGCGTGTCGTCCGCGCGAGCGGACTTCCGAACAGCACCGATGCGACGTTCACGACCGTCGAAGGTGACTGGGATGCCGGCTTCGACGTGGTGAAGCGAGCGACCGAAGCAGTCGCTCCGTTCGGGTCGCGTGTGTCTCTGGTCCTGAAGGCCGACATTCGACCTGGCCGTGAAGGTGAGCTGGATGCCAAGGTTGAGCGGTTGGAGGCGGCGCTCAGCGACGAGTCGTAGACGGGCGTATTAGCGAGCCGTGTTCGCTTCCCCGATGCCTCCAGGTCGACGACCAGATTGCCGAAGAGAACTGTACAGTTCCACGAACTCCCGACAGACCTGGTAGGGAAGTGGCACTCGGCTCCTGGGCATAGGTTGGAACTCGACTCGGCGACGCGGAGGGGGCTACTTGGAGCAGCCGGAATCTCTGTGGGGCCATCGACGCAATGACCTTCGCAGAGCTCTCGATCGCGTCGATGTCGTTCTCGGTGACCTGTACGCCCAGGTCATCGACGCACTTGATAGACCCTTGACGGTGGGTCGGCTTGTGGTCGCCTCCCATTGCGTTCGGGAGATTGCCAACAATCTCGTGGATCACCTGGATGACGTCGAGGGCCTACCGGAGTACGTGGACGGGTCGAAACATCGGCAGAACTTGGCCAAGTCCTGGATCTCTCATGAAGCCCTGCTCGGACCCGTCGACCGGCCCACAGACGTGGCCGCTGTTCCCTCTCCCACGGGTCCCGCCAACCTCATGACTGTGCCCAGCGATCTGGTGGAACGGGTTCGCTTGGTCGTTGAGGTGGAGATCGGCGGCACCGACAGGGCTGGGATGCGGCTGAGCGCGCTAATGACGGGACAGCTTGATCACACACAGAGTGCGAGCGTTCGATTGCTCCGTGACACTCTGAAGTTCTTCCAATCTTTCGTTCACCTGCGCCATGGCGAACCCATCGAGCTTCCGGACCGGGGTGAGGTCCTAGGCCACCTGGCAAAGTTTGAAGAGGCCCTCATGGGAAGGGTTGGGGACTTCTTCGCCCGCCGAAGCGACATTCTGGACCTGCTGGAACGAGCAAACCAAAGGACGAACGGTGGTGAGGGCACGAAGTGACAAGCGGCCATGGCGACTCCGGCGAGTTCGAGGCGCCGAGTCCCGAACTGATCGAAGAGGTCGTTGTCCGGATCGGTGACCTTCAGCATCGTCGGGTGTTTTACGACGGTTTGGAGAACCCGAAGTGGGTCAAGCCTCTCGCAGATGCCAATGCCTTCGTGAACGTCCCCGCGACGGTCGTGGATGCCGAGGGCTACCTCCGCACTACCCCGTGGCCTGAGGGCGACTACCTGGTTCGGATGGCTGCTGAAGTTCCGGGAGAGGTCGCGGAAGTGCTCGGGCCGCTGAAAGACACCCATGATCCCTATGTTCAGAGAGTCATTCTTCGAGCAGCGACACACATGCCAGCAGACCTGGCCCGCGAGTTCGTCCCAACCGTCACGCGTCTCATTGACGGGCCACTAGCGCGCCTGCTTGACCCTAAGGACTGGGTCAAACTCGTATCTACGTTGGCCTATGACGGCGCGACAATGAAGGAGGCGATGGCGCTCGCGAACGCGCTCTATCGCCCAAAGGCAGGTCCACTCGAAGACGGCCCGTGGCCGCGCAAGCGCGCGGTTGTCGGCGTGGAGGCCTATGGGTATCAGCGCTCGATGCCTGCACTTCGCGAAGCGCTGGCGCCGTTCGGACTGAAGACGCTGATCCAGTTGAAGATCTGGCTGGAGGAGTACCAGGTCCACTCAGGGAAGTACATCGAGAACCGCAAGCGTGACCTCAGCACGATGTGGCGCCCGTCCATCCGCCCGCATGAGCAGAACCGCGGTCACGACGAGGTCTTTGGGGCGCTAGTCGACGTGGTGCGGGATGAGGCGGTCTCTCTACTTGACCGTGGCTTCGGGCTGAGCGACGTCCTGGGGGTACTGCAACGAAGCGACCATCCACTGGTCCAGCGCATCGCCCTTCACGTCGTTACGGAGGCAGTTTCGGAGACGGCCGGTAACCGCGCCTCGGGGCGGGAGCACCTGTTCGATCGACACTATCTGGATGAGGATTTTCGAAACGAGTACGGCCACCTTGCACGCGCGGTACTACCTACGCTCAATCAGGAAGAGAAGGGGCAATGGCTCGCCCTCGTCGTCTCCGGTCCCTTCCAGGATCTAGATTGGCTCGAGGAGCGAGCCGCACGGTATCTGAAAGTGGGCGAGACCGTAGAGGAGGTCGTTAAGCGCTATCGCGATGTGTGGCGTCGAGATGTCCTCGCAAGCATCGGTGCTGAACACCTTCCGCAATCCGGCGCGGATCTGTTGGCCCAGTTCGTTGAGAAGTGGGGAGAGCCGGAGCACCCGGAGTTTCCAAACTGGATGGAGTTCAAGGAGGTCACGCCGCGAGGAGCCGAGGGAGCCTCGAAGCTGGCATCCCTGCCGGTTAACGAAGTCGTGGTCTGGCTGCGAGAGTGGACGCCGGATGGCAGTTCGTCGTCGCCCGAGGAGCCGACGATTGAAGGTCAAGCGCGCGCATTGGAATCCGACGTCCGGCAGAGGCCCTCGGAGTACGTGGCGGTCTCCGCCGAGTTCGCGGAGCTGGACCCGACTTACGTCCGAGCACTCTTCAGTGGGCTGGCCGAGACCGTCAAACAGGAATCTCCTGCCGACTGGGCGCCTGTCATCGCCCTCGCTGAGCGTGTCGTCGCGCACGAAGAAGATGCGGAGCAAGAGGTTCAGGGTTTCGACAGAGACGGGTCGTGGCGATTCGCTCAACGAGAGCTATTGCGCCTAATTGAGGCTGCGCTGAGCAAGGAGGCTACCGGGGAGGACACAAACCTGCCGCTGAATTCGTTTGTCGAGGTGGTCGCCTCGCTAACGGGAAACCCCGACCCCACACCTGAATACGAAGCGCAGTACGGCGGCGACAACATGGATCCACTAACGCTTTCTTTGAACGGTGTGCGGCCCGTGGCTGTGGCGCAGCTGGCAGACATCCGTCTTCACATCCACCACGCCGAGGCGGCCGGGCGGACCGTTCCGGAGGGCGTCCGCGACCGCATCGAGGAAGTCCTCAAAACCCGTATGGGTGCCTCTGCAGACGCAAGTCTGTCCGTAGCCGCTGCCTTCGGGCGGTCCATCGGGAAGCTCATCGACGCTGACGAAGGTTGGGCGAGGTCGGTGCTGGCCCAACTAGTAGGCGAACCCGGGGCTCCGCCAGACTCCGCGTACACCGACATCGTCGTTTCCACCGCTCTCGCGACGTACCGCCCGTCCTTGAAGCTGGTCACGTTCTTCGCGGGTTACTACCGCTCGATGCTGGAGCGGGCGGCGCGCGGCGAGGCCGTGGCTGTGGGGTGGAGCCGCGAACGAACGGCAACGCAGTTGTTGGGGGACCACATCGTTGTCCTATTCGTAAGAGGGGAGCTCGAACTGGTGGACTCTCTGATAAGCGACTACTTCACGCACGCAACGGTTGAGGACCGCGCGAGTGTTCTAGGTCATCTGGGTTGGGGTCTTGGCCGTGAAGATGAACTGCCTGGCGACGTCCTCAGCAGAGCTCGGCAGCTGATGGATGCCAGGGTCCAGAGTGTGCGATCCGGTTCGGACGTGAACGAGCTCGCAGGTTTCGGCTGGTTCGCAATGGCGAGCCACTTCCCCGCCGAGTGGTGGCTGCCCATCCTGGAACTCGCTGCGACCGGAGACAACCTTGATCCACATGGATTGGTCGGTGAGGCGCTCGAAGATGCTGCAGAAACGGCGCCGGGGTCGGCCCTCAGGGTGCTCAGCGCTTTGCTGTCACAGCGTACGGAACCGTTCCAGCGCTTTGGTCTTGTGGACCACGCTCCCGGCGTCCTCGCTGCTGCGCTCGACGGTGGTGACGCAGAAGTCATCGAGAATGCGCGAGCGCTTCTCGATCAGCTGGGTCGGCAAGGGGAACTGCGCCTCGGCGACTTGGTTGAGGAACGTCGCAAAAGGGGCTGAGCGCGAACCCGCCATGTGCTCGCGGTGCGCGACCTCTATGCCCCGTACACGGCCAGGGAGGCTATGCCGTCCGGTCACACTGGAGAGAGGGAGGGGAGACCCCTCCCCAGGTCGAGTAGCCGCGGCCGGGCCGTGGGTGGGGCTACGGTGCATCGCGTGACTGACCATGTGCCGAACGAGCTGACACCACGTCAACTGCCCGACCACCGGCGCGCTGAGATCCGGGTTCTGCCGCTCGTCGCGAGCGGCGTAGTCGGGATTGTGGTCGGAGTTCTCGTTGCGCGTGCGTTCACGAATGACCTAACGCCTGACGAGTTCAACGCTCTTGGGACATGGCTCGTGAGTTTCGGAACTCTCTCCGCGCTGCTCCTTGCCTACATCGTCCACCGTAGGGAGACAGCCGCACGCGAGGGAGACCGAACGCGCGAGCAAATTCGCGAGTTCAACGAGCGGAAGGACCGCGAGGACAGGGAGCGCGCCGTATCGAGGCTTCAGGAGGAGGATGCGCGCCTCGTGTCCGCCACTGTCGTCGTCGGTTCGTCGTCTGCTTCACCCTCAAACAATCCAGATACGCGCGGCCTGTCCTCGCTGAACGCGACGATCATGAACCGATCGACGGAACCCGCCTCGGACGTTGTTCTCCGGACGCGCTACAGCAAGCGGAATTGGCTCGTCGTCGGGCCGACCTCGCGAGAGACTGACCGACTTCAAGTGAGGCAACCAGTCGAGATCCCTCGCGACAAGGCTGAGGCTCGGGAGGTCGTGCAAGAAGGCCTGGAACTGCGCTTCACAATGCACAAAAGGCGCTGGATCTGGAAGCCAGCGGAGGGGGTACGGGAAGAGGACTCTGTCTAAGCACGCTCAGAGTCCCCTTCCCATCCCTTAGTGGCTGGGCTCAGCCGGACGCGCGACCAGCCGCAGCCCCTCGTCCAGGAGCGTGCCCACATCCACAACGGAGCGAGCGACGCTGTCCAACCGCCACACGACGATTGCGTCCGCCTCCCCTGTGGCCACGCGCCGACGAGCTGCTGTCAGCCCGGGACGGTTGAGGGGTGTCTTGGTCGCGTTTGCATCTTCGTCTGCCTCGATGCCGACGAGGTCCCAGCTCCGTGATCTCACGAACTTCTGAATCTCGTCACGTTGCTTGGCGATCGAGGTCGAGTCCTCCGACGCCCACGAGAGCCTCGCGTACCCGACTACCCTCATGCCGTGACCTCCTCGATTGCCCGCACGTCCCGGCATATGTCCCACAGTGACCACTCGGGGTCGATCCGTCCGTAATGGCACATGAAGCAGAGCATCGACATGACGGGTCACTGCTCGTCTGGCTCGACGCATGGCAGATGCAGTGCTGTGGCGAGCCCTTCTCGGTGGGATCCAGGATCGAGTGGACCCTCCACGAGGAGTCCGACCGAGAGTGGTTGATCGCCGTCCTCGGTGATGACCTCGCAGCCGAAGTCACCCATGGCGAGGAGCATCACGGGGGGCTGCCCGACGATGCGCCGACCACCATCGGCGTCGTCGATCGAATCAGGGCAGTGAGTAGTCGCTTCGGTCCCGACCCCACAAGTGTCAGCGCTGCTGCGCCCAACCACGTGCCGATTCCGGGGACTGCTGTTGTGGTCGAGGTTGCCGAGGCCGATGGCTGGTATGCCGAGGACGGCGACCGTCACTTCAACGGGTATCTGGTCGATCTTGAACGAATGGAGGCTTAGAACATGCTGGTTGCATTCTCGGTGGCACCGAGCGGGTCAGGAGACTCGGATGGCTCAGTATCGGAGGCCGTGGCGGCCGCGGTGCGCGTCGTCCGTGAGTCTGGGTTGCCGAACCGGACCGATGCGATGTTCACGACCATCGAAGGACCGGACTGGGACACGGTGATGGACGTCGTCAAACGCGCGACCGAGGCAGTGCAGGCGTTCGGCCCCCGAGTCTCGCTGGTTCTGAAGGCAGATATCCGCCCTGGGTTCGACGGTCAGATCGACGCCAAGGTCGAGCGCGTGGAGACTGCGCTCGCGCAACCGGAGGTCTCCTGACGATGGGTCGTGTTCTGAAGCCATCGAGGGGGAGTGGGACGAGGTGATGGCCGTGGTCAAGCGCGCCGTCGACGTCGTCGCGGAGGTGTCCCCGCGGGTCGGGCTGGTGCTGAAGGCCGACATCCGGCCCGGCTGGGACGGTCAGCTGACGGCCAAGGTCGAACGGGTGGAGCGCCTGCTGGAGGGCTGAACCCCGCTGGGCCGGGGTACTGGTCGGCCATGTGGTTCGACATCTGGTCCCAGGTCCTGCGGGTGCTGCTGGTCGGGGCGGCGACGTACGCCGGTCTCGTGCTGCTGCTGCGCATCTCCGGCAAGCGCACGCTGGCCAAGCTCAACGCCTTCGACCTCGTCGTCACGGTGGCCCTCGGCTCCACGCTGTCCTCGGTGCTGCTCGACGGCGCGATCTCGTGGACCGAGGGGATGGTGGCACTGGCGACGCTCGTCGTCCTGCAGCTCCTCGTGGCGCTGGTGACCACGCGGGTGCCCCGCGCCCGTGACGTCGTGACCGCCCGGCCGACCCTGCTGCTGCACGACGGCGAGCTCGACGAGGCGACCGCACGGCGCGCCCGTGTCACCCCGGCGGAGGTGCGCCAGGCCGTGCGCAGCAGCGGCCAGGGGGACCTGCGAGAGGTCGCGGCGGTGGTCCTGGAGACCGACGGGACCCTGAGCGTCGTCCCGCGCGCCAGCGCCGGCGACCTCGGCGCGCTCGTCGACTGCCCGGGATGGGACCGGGGCACCGCCTGAGGGGGACCCCACTACCCTCGGCCGCGTGAACGAACCGGTCGACGAGACGTCCCCCGACGCGCCGGCCGAGCCGGCCGATCCGGGACCTGCGCCCCCTCCGGCACCCGTCACGCCGCCGCGGCAGGGCGTGGGAACGGGTGCACGGCTGGCGGTGGTCGGCGTGGCCCTGCTCGGCGTCCTGGTGCTCCTCGCGACCGTCACGCTGCTGCCGCGGGTCGCGGACAGGTTGCGTCCCGAGCCGCCGAACCTCGACGCGGTCGAGGTGTTCGAGGACGTCCCCACGACCCACACCGAGGAGGCCGTGGACTACCCCACCGAGCCGCCGGTCGGCGGACGTCATGCGGGGGAGTGGCTCGACTGCGGGGCGTACGACGAGCAGGTGCCCGCCGAGAACCTCGTGCACGACCTGGAGCACGGCACCGTCGTCATCGCCCACGACCCGGACCTCGACGCCGACGAGGTCGCCCTGCTGGAGGAGCAGCTCCCGCAGAACGGCATCCTCACGCCCTGGGCCGGTCTCGACGCGCCCGTCGTGGTCGTCGTCTGGGGTCGCCGGCTGGCGCTCACCGGAGCCGACGACCCGCGTCTGGCCCTGTTCATCGCCGAGCTCGGCAACGGCGAGACGGCTCCGGAGCCGAGGGCCTCCTGCGCCGGCGGCATCGAGCCGCCCCGGGACCCGGGGCTCACTCAGGTCTGAGGCCCCGCTGCCGATGGGAGGGGCTCCGTCGTCTCGAGGTGGTCCGCCGTGCCTGCAGTCCCGTCCCTCCTGCGCCGTCGGTCCGCCGCGGTGCTGCTCCTCCTTCTCACCGTCGCCGTGGTGACGGTCCTGCCCGGTGGTGCGGCGCAGGCCAAGCGCAAGCCCGCGCCGGCCACCCCGCCTCCCAGCCCCGCCAAGCACGTCGGCGTCAGCACCGAGGGTGCTCCGGGCGGTCCCGAGCTGCAGGAGCTGATCACCTCGATCGGGCAGGTGCCCGACGAGGTCATGTGGTTCGTGGCGTGGAGCGTCCCCGGCGGCTTCCCCACCGCCGACGCCGAGCGCGTCCGGGCACTGGGTGCCACGCCGGTCATCACGTGGGAGCCGTGGGACCCCTCCCTCGGTGCCGGCCAGACGACGTACACCCCTCGCAGTATCGCGGCCGGCCGGCACGATGCCTACCTGCGCCAGTGGGCACGGGGAATCCGCGCGTTCGGCAGCCCGGTCGTGCTGCGGTTCGCCCACGAGATGAACGGCACCTGGTACCCCTGGTCGCCCGGCGTGAACGGCACCACCGCAGCCGACGTGGTCGGCGCCTGGCGGCGCGTGCACGCCGTCCTGGTCAAGGAGCGCGCCACCAACGCCGTCCTGCGTTGGTCCCCGAACGTGCCCTTCCCCGGCAGCACCCCGATGGCCCAGCTGTGGCCGGGCGCGACGTACGTCGGGCAGGTCGGTCTGGACGGCTACAACTGGGCGGGCCACCTGCCCGGCACCACCTGGCTGTCCTTCGGTGACGTCGTCGGCCAGGGTCTCGACGAGCTCTCCGCCCTCACCTCGCTGCCTGTGCACGTCTCGGAGACCGCCTCGCCGGAGAAGGCACTCGATGGCACCGGCAACAAGGCCGCCTGGATCCGGGACATGTTCGCCTCCCTCCGCGACGATCCGCGGCTGGCCGGGGTCACCTGGTTCCACCACGACAAGGAGCTGGACTGGCGGATCACCTCCAGCCCCGCCGCCACGGCCGCGTTCCGCGAGGGCCTGTCGTCCCGGTAGCCGCGCGGCGGCCGGTTCGATCGTGGCGGCCGGTGGGTAGCCTCGCGCTGTGCCGACCGACAGCGCGCCCGCAGCGGGCGACCTCCAGCCCGTGACCCTGCCCGCCGTGGAGGACCTCGACGGCTGGAGCGACTTCCTCGACCAGCAGGTGCTCGGCGGGCTCCAGCGCACGCGGGAGCGCATCGAGGCCCTTCGCGCGACCACGCCCGGGGACCCGGCCACCCTGCCGCGCTGGAACGACGTGCACGTCGACCTGGGCAACGCCTTCGCCGTCGCCGGCCTGCTCTCCCAGGTGCACCCCGACGGGGACCTGCGCGAGCGCGCGGAGGGCTACGAGCAGCAGCTGCACGAGCTACGCACCGCCCTCATGCTCGACCCCGGGGTCTTCGCCGTGCTGGAGGCGGCGCCCACCGACGGCCTGCCCGACGGCGCCGAGCGCGTGCTCGAGGACGCGCTGCGCTCGTTCCGCCGCAGCGGTGTCGACCGCGACGAGAAGACCCGTGCGCGGCTGCGCGAGCTGTCGGCCCGCGGGTCCGACCTGGGTCAGGCCTTCTCCCGCAACATCCGCGACGGTGCGGGGGAGACCCGGGTGCCGGTCAGCGCTCTCGAGGGGCTGCCCGCCGACTACGTCGAGTCCCACCCGGTCGACGAGGACGGCACGGTCACGATCACGACCGGCTACCCCGACACCAACCCGTTCCTGATGTTCTCCGCCGACCGCGAGGCGCGGCACGCGGTGATGCACACCTTCCTCAACATCGGCTGGCCCGACAACGACCCGGTCCTCGCCGACCTGCTCAAGGTCCGCGACGAGCAGGCCCGGCTGCTGGGCTACGACTCCTGGCCCGACTACGACGCCGAGGAGAAGATGATCGGCACCGGGGCCGCCATCGCCGAGTTCGTCGACCGGGTCGCCACGGACGCCACCGCCAGCGCCGAGCGCGACGCCGCGGTGCTGCTCGAGCGGGCCCGCCAGGACCACCCGGACCTCGAGCGGCTCGACGTGGCCGACGCCCGCTACTACGGCGAGGTCGTGCGCCGCGAGCAGTACGACGTCGACGGTCAGGCCGTGCGCGCCTACTTCGACTCCGGACGGGTCCGCCAGGGTCTGCTCGACGTGACGGGCCGGCTCTTCGGCCTGGAGTACCTCCCGGTCGACGCGCCGTCCTGGCACGCCGAGGTGGCGACGTACGACGTGGTGCTGGTGGAGACCGGGGAGCGGCTGGGCCGCATCCACCTCGACCTCCACCCGCGGCCCGGCAAGTACAACCACGCCGCCCAGTTCGACCTCGTGCGCGGCGTCGCCGGGCGGCAGCTGCCCGAGGGCGTGCTGGTCTGCAACTTCGGACGCACCCGGATGGACCACTCCGAGGTCGTCACGCTCTTCCACGAGTTCGGGCACCTTCTGCACCACGTGCTGGCCGGGCGGCACCCGTGGGTGCGGTTCTCCGGCGTCGCGACCGAGTGGGACTTCGTCGAGGCGCCCAGCCAGATGCTCGAGGAGTGGGCCTGGGACCACGGCGTGCTCGCCGGGTTCGCCGTCGACGCGGACGGCACGCCGATCCCCGAGGCGCTGGTGGACCGGATGCGGGCGGCCGAGGAGTTCGGCAAGGGCTACTACGCGCGCACGCAGATGTACTACGCCGCCGTCTCCTACCGCTTCCACGCCGAGCTGCCCGACGACCTGACCGCGCGCTCGCGCGAGCTGTCGGACCGCTACGCCGTCTGGGGGCAGGTGCCCGACACGCACTTCCACTGCGGCTTCGGGCACCTCGAGGGCTACGGCTCGGGCTACTACACCTACATGTGGAGCCTG
>Ga0208331_100286_pt1 | contig 15851 bp, 11 predicted proteins | sample DeeseametaMP1648_FD_184184 | JGI IMG/M metagenome (GOLD analysis project Ga0208331, IMG submission 184184) | Marine microbial communities from the Deep Pacific Ocean - MP1648 (SPAdes) | ecosystem: Environmental > Aquatic > Marine > Oceanic | place: North of Tokelau, South Pacific Ocean... | reverse complement strand
AGAGAAAGGCCCGGACCGCGTCTGTGTCTCCGGCTCATCGAGCTGGAGGTGGGAGTCAGGTGCCCTCCCGGAGAGTGTCCCCGGGGCTCACGCCCCGGGGACCTCCCGTGTCGGTGCGCTCAGTGCGTACCGATCCCAAGGGGATCGATCAGGACTGGGCGTCCTCGAGGTCCTGCTTGGCCTGCTCCAGGGCCTCCTCAGCCTCGGTCACGGCCTGCTTACGCTCCTCGACCACCACCTGCTCGGCCTCCACAGCGGCCTGAGCGATGGTTGCGGCCTCCTTGGCGTCCCGCAGGTCGCTCTTGGCCTTGCGCAGCTTCTTGCGGGTGGTCTTGGCCTTCTGCTTGTTGTCGGCCTTCTTCGCCTTGTTGAGCTTCTTGCGCAGCTCGGCCTTCCGCTCCTGCAGGCGGTCGACCTCGGACAGGGCGATGGAGAGCTCGGTCTGAGCCACGTCCAGGTCGGCCTGGGCCTCGGCCAGGTCAGCCTCGGCGGCTGCGAGAGCAGCCTCGGCCTCCTCGACAGCCTCCTCGAGCTCCTCGATGTTGGTGACATCAGCGATCGTGGCCGACGCGGACGTCACCGAAGCGGGCAGGCCCGGACCGGTGTTGGTCGTGTCGTCGGACTGGATACGGTTCGCCGCGGCACCGAACTGCGCCTTGGTACCCGGAACGGTCACGTTGACGGTGACGGCCGAGCCGGCGTTGTCGTCGAGCCGCACGTTGAGGTTCAGGATGCCGTCAGCGTTGCTCACCGCGTCGCCGTCCTGGAAGCGCCCGGGACCGCTGACGGTCACGTTGAGGTCCTCACGCTTGAACCCGGCGACCGGGTTGCCGAACGCGTCGGTGACCTTGACCGGGAACGCCACCGTGTCACCGCTGACGGCCTCGGCGGGACCGCTGACCGAGACGTTGCGAGCGGTGCCGGAGTTGTCGGCCAGCTTCTTGATGGTGACCTGAGCAGTCTTGCTCTTCCCACCCGAGGTCACGGTGACGTTCACCAGGCCGGTCTTGGTACCGACGATCCAGAAGTCGTCACCGATGACGCCGGTCTGCTCGGCCTTCGCCTGAGCCAGCGTCTTGGTGTCCGTGGCCTTAAGGATCAAGGCACCGTTGTCAGCCGAGACAGTCACAGGCAGTCCGGGCGTGCCGCCGCTGGTGTCCAGCACGATGTGCTCATTGCCAGACAGCTTGCCGTCAGCGGGAACGACAGTGTCATCGGCCGTACCGTCGGTCAGGGGGTTTGCGAAGACGCTGGCAGGGTCGTAAGCAGCGCCCGCCGGGGTCACGTTGTCGACGGTGATGGCGAACTCGGAACCCTGGCCGTCGGCGGTGTAGTAGATCTTGGCCTGGTTGCCGAGGTCGGCCGGCGTGGTGTCGTACTGGTCGGCGTAGCGCAGGACCTTCACGTCGTCCGGCGCCTTGGAGACCGCGGTCGCCTTGGTGTCGGTCAGGGTGAAGGTGGCCTTGCCGTTCTCATCGGTGCGCTTCATCGCCGACGGGTTCGCGTCCTTGTTCACGCCGTTGAGGCGCTGGACAGCCAGGTAGGCGCCGGAGATCGGCAGTCCGAACTGGTCCTTCGCGGTCACCGTGACGTCCACCGAGCCGCCGATGGCGGAGACGTAGCTGGTGGCGTCGGTCTTGGCCGAGTCGAACGTCGGGCGGACAAAGCGGATCTTGATCACGTTGCCGTCCGGCGTGGTGATGTTGATCCCAGACGACTCCTTGATGGTGCCGGCGTCGGGGGTGAAGGTGATCGCGCCCGCGCCGGAGCTGTCCAGAACGGTGCTCTGGGTGGTGGTGGTCTTGCCACCGAAGCGCACGGTGCCGACCGAGTCCGCCTTCAGCTGGAGGGTGGCGTTCGCGTTCTCCTTGGGGTCCGTCGTGGAGGTGTCGCGCACCGCGATCGTCACCGAGGTCTGGTCGATGCGGACCGCGACGTCGTTGGCGAAGTTGTAGGTCGCGGCACCGTTCTCGACGTCGCCGAACCCGTTGAAGTCGTCGACGCCCGCCTGGACGTCGATCTCGGTCGTGCCGATGTTCTTGGCAGCCTTGAGGACGTCCAGGTTGAAGGTGTCGCCGGTGGCGCCCGCCGGAGGCGTGACCTCGAAGGTCTTCAGACCCAGCGTCGATCCCTTGGCGGTGACCTCGGCAAAGCCCTTCAGGGCCTCGTCCTTGGTGATGGTGCCGTCCGACACGGTCGCCCCGGAGAAGCCGTTGGCCAGCGCGATGCCGACCTGCTCGGCGCCGCTGAGCTGGGTGGGCTGGCCATTGGCGTCGACGAGCGAGACCTTGTACTTGCCGCTGTCAGTGTCAAGCGGAGCCGACTGCGAGCCGGGGGACACGGTGACGGCCTTGACGGCGCCGGCGGTCTTGCCGGTCACCTGCACGCGCGCCTCGTCCGCGTCGACGTCGGTGGGGTTGGCCTCGTCCTCAAACAGCGCGAACTTGAAGTCCCCACCGTCGGCGGACGTCGTGATCTTGCTGACCTTGAAGACGACCTCGTCGAGCCCGTCGTTGGGGTTCGAGTCGCCGGCCGCCTTGTCAGCGATGACCTGGTGCACGGACAGGCTGCCGATGGTCTGGTTCGGAGTGTTCGGGTCAAAATCCGCGAGGTTCGAGTCTGCGATCTTGACGTTGTTCTCGTTGATGCCCTTGACGGTGACCTGGATCAGGACCCCAGCGTCACCGCCGTTGCGGGCCGGGCTGACCGAGACGAGAGTCATCGAGTCACCCGTGGCCGCCGAAGCGGAAGAAGCGATGAGCGGAAGACCCGCCACCGCGAGAGCGGTGACGGCCGTGGTGGCCAGGCCCCGCTTGATGCCGCTGCTGTTCATGAAGATTGAACCCTTCTGAAGGTTGTTAGGACTGGCCCGACACAGAACGGGCCACCCGACCCCGAGGCCAGGACCCAGAGCGGGCGCACTAAGCACCTGTCTGGACGAGCGGCACAGTAAAGATCCTGTGAGTTGCGCTGCGGCTTTAATGTTCTTTACTTTTTGCCTTGCAATAACTGTGGCCCAGGTCACTCGTTACTGTCCCTCCCCCCACCCCCAGGGCGACTCGGGTCGACCAAGGAGCAGCAGTTGAGCGCTGATGTGCCGCGTGACGGTGTCCCTCGCCCCGTCGGCGTCCCCAAACCCCGACGCGGGCGGCCCCCGCGCATGCCCGACGACCCGACCCCGATGGCGGAGGGGTACTACGACCCCTGGGCCCGCACGGCCTGGTTGCTCGTCACGTCACGTTCCCTCGGGTCCGACCCGGCGTACGCCGATCGCGCGACCTTCGTCGACGCGCTCAACGACGCCGGGATCAACGCCGACAGCAGTCGGGTGAGCCGATGGGAGTCGGGCCAGCACGCGGTGTCGTTCCGTGCGCTGCGCGGCTACGAGACCGTCCTCGGGCTGCCCGAGGGCGCCCTGGTCGCCGCCAACCGCCAGCTCGTGCGCGACTGCGAGGCCTCGGCGAAGCCGCCGGAGAAGGTCTCCTTCGCCGGTCACGACCAGCGCTCCCCCGACGTGATGGTCTCCGACCTGGTCGACCGGGCCACCGACAAGGACGACCACCTCACCGGCGGCGACTGGCTTCGTCTCGCCACCGAGCTCGAGCGGTTCGAGCTCGTCCTCCTCTCCAACCGCACCTGGTCGCTGGTCTGCGAGCGGCTCGTCCACGAGCTCGCCCGCACCACCGGCGTCGACCAGCTGCGCCGCTTCGAGGCACTCAGCACGCTCGTCACCCACCCGGTGGCGCAGCGCCACGTGCTCCTGGCCCTCGGCGCCTGGCTGACCGACCCCGACGTCCAGGTCGTCTTCCCCATGCTCACCGTCCTCCAGCAGCTCGAGGACCCTGCCGCCAGCAAGCTGGTCTGCCGCCTGCTCGACGCACCCAGCGGCCAGCTGTCCCGTGGCGCGATCCAGGTCGCCGCCGCCAAGCTCGCGCGCGGCCACATCGGCCCCGCCCACCTGGCCCTCATCGAGCAGCACGCCATCCGCGGGCTCGTGACCCCGACGTCCAAGCGCAGCGCAGACCTCCTCGACCTGCTCACCCACCTGCCGGCCGACTCCTTCGCCCGAGTGACCGGCACGCTGAAGGACGGCCCGCTGCGCGCCCGCATCCTCCAGACCCGCGAGACCCACGACCTCGCGGTGCGCGAGGCCAGCCGCGGCATCAGCCGCCAGGTCTCCGCCCAGGCACAGACCATGACCCCAGCGGTCTACCGCTCCGAGCCCGACCAGCTGCTCGACCGCCTCGTCCGCGAGTCGCTCTTCCACGCCAGCGGCAACCGGCGCCGCCTGGCCGGCCAGGTGCTGGGCCTCTCCCCCTACGCACCCGCCGTCGCCGACTGCTTCCTCTCCCTGGCCGGCTCCGACCGCGAGCTCCTCGGCGAGCGCGCCTGGGACGCCCTGTGGATGATCGGGCACGGCACCCGCCGCAGCGACGTCGTCGCCCTGGCCGACACCGACCACCCCTGGACCCAACGAAGGGCGCTCATCAGCCTCGCACGCTCGGCGACCGGGCTCCGCGAGGAGCACCACGGCGTCGTACGCCGGTGCATGGACAGCGCGCACTCGGCCGTCCGCCGGGCGGCTCTCGCCGCGACCGGGCTGCAGGCACCCGAGCACCTGCCCACGCCGCTGGAGACCCAGGGCCATCCCGAGGCCTCGGTCGTGCGCTGGTGGCGCAAGGTCGGGCCGGCACTGCGCGACCTCGACGGCCGCTTCGACCTCGAGCCGCTGGTGGACTGAGCTGGCTCAGCTGGTCCGCGGAGCCAGGGCCAGCTGCCGCGACTGCGCGACCAGTCGGCCAGTCGAGTCCCAGACCTCGCAGTCCTCCTCGAACATCCCGCCCGCGAAGTTCCGCGTGTGGTGCTGCACCCGCAGCCAGCCCGGCGCCGGCTTCGCGCGCACGTGCGCGGTCAGCTCCAGGGTCGGCGCCCACCCGATGAGCCCGAGGTCGAAGGTCACCGGCGGCAGCGCGTCCAGCACCATCAGCAGCGACACCGGATCCGGCTCGCGCCCGTCGGCCATCCGGAACCACGCCGACAGGTGCCCCACGCCCCGCGGCTCGCCGCGCACCCAGCCGGTCTGCTCGACCGGGAAGCGCATCTCGAAGCGGCGCATCATCGGCGCCAGCTCCAGCACGAAGTCCGGCACGTCCTCCGGCCCCGTGCAGTCCTCGGGCGCCGGCAGCTCCGGCGGGGTCGCCGTGGTGCGGACCTTGCCCTCGAAGCGGTCGAGGTCGGCGTACGTCGCCAGCAGGGTCAGGCGGGTCTGCCCGTCCTGGGACAGGTCGGCCGCGACCGTGGCCATCCGGCCGCCCTCCCGTCGCACGTCCACGGCGACCTCGGCCGGGCCCGCGGTCCCGGCCGAGAGGTAGTGCGCCGAGACCGCGACCGGGTCGGGCTTGCCGTCGAGGTGCTGGGAGATGGCCCGGCCCGCCAGCGCGAGCTGGAAGCCGCCGTTGATGCCGCCGCCGACGCTCCAGCCGCCGTCGAGGTCGCCGGCGTAGCGGCCCTCGCCGAGTGCGGTCAGGGACAGGTGTCGGTCGAGCTCGTGGGTCACGTCGGTGAACCTACTGGGCGCGGTGACCCACGTCGGCCAGCTGGTCCAGCAGCTCGCCGGAGTGCCGGACGCCGGTGAGGGCCGCGGGGTGCACGGTCTCCCCCACCTTCAGCACGCTGAACCGGCCGTCCGGCTCGACGACCACGAGCGACACCTCGTGCGGGCCACGCACCCCTGCGCACCGCAGGGCGCTCCACAGCACGGACTCGTCGAGACCCAGCCGCTGCAGCTCGTGACGCTGCACGTGCCCGGCGACCATCACGGCCACCGCACGGTGTCGACGCCGGCGCGACATCCGCTCGCTGCGGCGTACCCGCCCCGCCAGCCCCTCCACCACGAACAGCGTGCCCAGCGCCAGCAGGCCGCCACTCAGCGTCGGGACCTGGCCGAGGATCGAGCGACCCACGATCGCGCCGAGCACCGTGACGACCGCCAGGTCCAGGCTCGAGGGCGAGGCGTAGAGCCGCTGGCCGGCGCGGCTCAGCAGGCTGGTGATCGCGGTGTAGAGGACCACCGTCGAGACGACGACCGCGAGGGCGCCGTGCGCGGGCATGCCGAGGTAGTACGCGAGCTCGTCCATGGGGCCATCGTGCTCCCTCCCGCACCTCGAGCAGCGAGGGGCTGCGGACAGGGGACGGCCCGGGCGCCGCCAGCGGCAAGCGACACCCGGGCCGTTCGTGGGGGCCTAGCGGCCGGTCAGCGCGGCTTCTGCGTGTTGGACTTCGACACGTTGCCGTTCGCGCGGATCTTGGCGATGAACCGGGTCTTCCGGTTGCCGTTGCGGTCGGCCTTCTTGAAGGTCAGCCGGCCGTCCTCGGGGACGATGTCCTCGCGGATCTCGATGAGGCGCTTGTTGCCCTTCGCCTTGGTCCCGCGGATCACGAAGAGACGGATCGTCTCGCCCGCCGCGGCCTCGTCGGCCTGCACCCGCACGATGTCCTTCTTGGGGCCGTTGCTGTCGGCCGCGAGCAGGATCTCGATCGGGTCGCCACCCGGGCCGTCGACCTCGCCGAAGTCGACGGTGTCGTTGGCCTTGGAGTCGGCGACGACCTGGTCACCGACGTACCCGATGGCCGAGACGCGGGCGCGCCCCTCGGTGTTGCCCGAGAAGACGTACGACGCGATGCCGTCCTCGCCCGTGGCGACCCGGTCGTCGGCCGACCCGTCGTCGTCGTTGCCGGGCCCGGTGCGGAAGAAGGCGACGTCGAACTCGATCTCCTCGCCCTCCTGGTCGGTCGCGGTGTAGGTCATGATCACCGTGTCACCGACCTCGCGCTCCTCGTCGCCGACCTGGGTCAGCTCGAAGGTGCTGTTGGCGAAGTCGACCTCGTAGAACTCCGCGGTCGGGCCGTCGCCGGTCACCTCGTCGGTGCCGTCGGTGGTGACGATGTCCGCGTCGTCGTCGGCGTCGCCACCGTCGGCGGCGTACACCGAGGTGTTGGCGTCCCACGTGCCGGTCGGGGTGACGTCGCCCTCGCTGTCGGAGGACAGCTCGAACTCCGGGTCCGCGTCGAAGTCGGAGGTCACGGTGTCGACCGCGTCCCCGTCCTCGTCGACGACCTCGCCGCCGTCGGCGGTGATCGCGACGTCCTCGTCACCGACGAGGTTGCCGAACTGGTCGGTGACCTTCACGTCGTAGGCGACGTCGTCGGTGGTCGGCGCCTTGGGCAGCACGCCGGACTCCTGGAAGCGGTCGGCCGCCAGGTCGATCTGCACGTCGCCGCCGTTGAGCGGGTCGGCGCTGCTCCACGCGACGTCGGCCTCGTCGGAGGTCTCGCCGACGGTGGCGGTGACCGTGTCGGTCGCCATGCCGTCGTCGTCGAAGTCCTCGGACCGCTCGATCCCGACGCCGAAGGACACCTCGCCCTGGTCGTCGGTGACCAGCGTGATGGCCTGGCCGCGCTCCTGCAGGTCCCCGGCCGGCTGACCCACGCGACCGTCGGCGGGACCGTTGGTGAAGAAGCTGTCACCGTCCACCGTGAGGCGCACCGCGACGTTCGGCACCGGCTGGTCGGAGTCGTCGGTCACCGTCACCGTGCCGTACGCCGGGGCGCCGGGCTTGCCGGTGCCCTGGAGGCCCGTGATGGCGACCACGGCACCCTCGGGCGCGGCGTCGTTGAAGAACGTCACGTCCGTGGTGGCCGACGCGTCGGCGTCGTCGGTGTCGGCCGAGCTGTTCGGGTCCTCGTAGGGGTCGGTCTCGGCCGTGACCTCACCGGTCTCGGTGGCCTGGGCCTGGCCCTGCGCAGCCGCCGGGTCGTCCAGGGTCGCGGAGAACGAGCCGTCGGCGCCGGTCTCGACCGTGCGCGTCGGGGCGTCGTCGCCGGACTCCTGGTCGAACTCGGCGTCCCCGCTGCCGTCGGCGGCGTAGGTCAGCGTGACCGGGCGGCCCGGGAGGCCGGTGCCGTCCTCGAGCGCGAGCGTTCCGGACACCGGTGCGGAGTCACCGGCGGCACCGGCGACCTCGTCGTCGTCGAAGGTGATCTCGGCCTGACCGGCCTTGACCTGCAGCACCTGCTCGGAGTCGACGGCTCCACCGCCGGTGACCGGGTTGGCCCGCAGCCCGGCCTCGAGGGTGTAGGTGCCGCCCTCGGGACGCGGCGAGGGCAGCGGGATGTTCGCGCTGCCGTCGGCCCCGACCACGGCGGTGCCCTCGGTCTCCTGCGCGGCCGGGTCGCCGTCGAAGGCCGCGAAGGTCCAGGTGTACTCGACCGTCTGGCCGGTGCCCGAGGCGAAGGGCACGTCCTCGCCCTCCTGGTCCTTGACCTGGATGGAGATGTCGTCGGCGTCGTACTCGTCGTAGTCGAAGACCTCGCCGTTGGCCGAGGTGGCCTCGAGGCTGGACGGCTCGGGGCTGTACTGCCCGACCGTCACGTCCTCGGACCGCTTGTCGCCGAGGCCGGACTCGAAGGCGTCGGAGTCGGTGGCGTTGGCGTAGTAGTAGGCCTCCGTGCCGCCGTCCTGGTCGGTCGTGACCTGGCCGTCGGCATCGGTCTGCCCGACGTAGGCGCCTCCCTCCCGACGCACCTCCGCCCCGGCGATCGGCGTGCCCGCACCGTCGACGACGGTGATGGTGATCTCGGCGGAGCCGGACCCCGGCACGTTGGCGTTGGTCGGCTCCGCGGTGACGGTGCCGAGCTGCTGCCGGTTGACGACGAACGACTCGGCGTCGTCGGTCGCGCCCGCGGCCTTCACGAGCACCTGGTCGGTGCCGCTGCCGTAGTCGTAGTCGGTGATGTCGAGGACACCGCGCCAGGTGCCGGTCGCCGAGCCCTGCGGCGTCGTCGACTCGGTGCTGTCACCCTGACCCGCCCACGCGTCGGCGCTGGGGTCGTAGAAGTCGAGCGTCGGCGTCGCACCGGTGGCCGAGGAGGTGCCCTCGACGACGGCGAACTGACCGGCGTCGGCGTCGTTGGAGTACTGCGCCTGGAAGACGTCCAGCGCCGACCCGTCGGTCACGTTGACCGTGTCGGCGTTGTTGTCGACCGTGACCCCGGTGAGGTCGTCGGTGTCCGGCGTCTGCGCCGCGGTGCCCAGACCGGTGGCACGCAGGGTCACGTTCGCGGACCCGGCGATCGGGGTGGGGTTCCACTCCACGGCGAACGCACCGTCGTCGTTGCGCGAGGTCTGGTTGGCGATGAGGGTCCACGGGCCGCTCCCGATGCGGTACTCGAACCGCACGCCCGTGACGTTGCTGCCACCGATCGCGGTCAACCGCTGGGTGGCGTTCTGGCCGTCCGGCTTGGCCGAGACGGTGGTGGCGACGGGCGAGACGAGGTCGACCTCGTCAGCCCCGAGGGTGGAGGTGTGCGTGACCGCGCCTGCAGGCCCGGCGAGGAGGGGGAGGCCTGCGACGGCGAGGGCGGTGACCGCCGACCCCGCGAGGCCCTTCTTCGTGCCGCTGGTGAACATCAGCTTCCTTTCCACTGGTCGCCCAGGGGGGACCCCCCGAGCAGCCGCGACGCTAGGAAGCCCCCTCTCACCCCTGGGGACTTCTGTGACCTGGATGTAAATTCGCGTCAATGTCCTCGGGAGGCAGTGCGCGTCGTTGCTCCGCTGCGGTCGACCCGCAGCGCGTGGGACGTCCTGCCCGACTGCCGGAGGACCACTCCTCCTGGGACGCCGAGGTCGTCGACGCCGGCGCCCGGACCGGCTGGCTGCACCTGTCGAACCGGGCGGTCCTCGGCCTGACCCGCGCGGACCTGCGGACCGGGCTGGAGGCCATGACCGACCACGCGGGCGCGTCCCTGGTCGCGGACCCGAGCCGGGTCAGCCGCTGGGAGACCGGCCGGCAGCAGCCGCCGGTCGAGGTCACCCTCGGGTACGAGCGGCTGCTCGGTCTGCCCGCGGGTCGGCTGCTCGCGCCGGTGCGAGCGCTGCAGCGGGCGACCGGGCACGCGCCCACCGGCGTACCGGCTGATGCGGCGCAGCCGCTGGAGGGACTGCTCGAGCGGGCGCTCGACGGCGGAGCGATGGACGGCGGCCGCTGGCTGCGGCTGGCGATGGCGCTCGCCTGGCACGACCGGTTCTTCCTGCGCGCCGGCGACGCCGAGGAGATGGCCGCACGGCTCGTCAGCGAGGTCGCCCGCACTGCCGGGTCGGCCCACCACCTGCGCCTCGAGGCGGCGCTCACCCTGCTGCAGCACCCGTCCTCCCAGCGGTCGGTGCTCCGCGCCGTGGGTGCGTGGCTGACCGATCCCGACGTCCAGCTGGTCACGCCCGTCGTGGCGCTGCTCGGGTCGGTCGGGGGCGACACCGACGACCTGGTGGTGCGGCTGCTGCAGGGTCAGGACTCCCGGGTCGCCGAGGCCACGCTGCCCGTGACGGCCGCCAAGCTCGCCGCGGGACAGGTGGGCGCACGTCACCTGGGCGACCTCGCCGACCTCGCCGCCCAGCTGGTGCCCGTGCTCGGCGGCCGGGCGCTCGCCGACCTGCTCGACCTCGTCTGCCAGCTGCCGCGCGAGCACTTCGACCGGGTGGTCCGCGCGCAGCGCGACGGCGGTGTGCGCGACCAGCTGACGCAGATCCGCGGCTCCTCGACACTGATCCCCGACGCGGCGCACCGGCGACTCGCGCGCAGCCTGGCCTGGCGGGCGCAGTGGGGCGCTGAGGACCGTGAGCCCCCCGAGCCCGACCAGATGCTCGAGCGGCTGGTGCGCGAGGCGCTGTTCCACGTCGACGGCCGACGGCGCGAGCTGGCCGGGCGCCTGGTCGCCGCGACGCCGTACGGCCCGGTCCTCGCGACCCACGTCGTCGCCCTCACCGACGACCCGCGCGAGCTGCTCGCCACCCGGGCATGGGAGCTCGTGCACGTGCTGGGGCACGGCGACGCCCACCGCAGCGTGGTCACCCGCGCCCTGGACGACAGCGCACCCCACCGCACCGAGGCGCTGCTGGCGCTCGGGCTCTCCGACGTCCCGCTGACCCCAAGCGAGGCACGGGCGGTCTCGGCCGTCGCCGCCCAGTCACCCGACCTGCGGTACGCCGCCACGCTGGCGCTCGCGCTGGCCTCACCCGACTCGCTGCCGGCCCTGCGCGGCCTCGACGCCGTCACCGACAGGGCGCTGGACTGGTGGCACCGGGCCGGACCCCAGGTCGTGGACCCGATGTGACCGACCCTTTACCTATCGGGTACGACTGTCCCATGCGACTCGGCGCCTTCCCCTCCTCCCGTCCCGCCTCCCGTGCCCCGCGCACCCGCTCCCGTGCGGGTGCCTCGCTCCTCGCGCTCGGGCTGCTGCTCGGCGCGACCGCGTGCAGCGGCGACGAGTCGTCCTCCTCGGAGCCGGAGGGCTCATCGGCGTCCGCGTCGACCGGCGCGGAGGCCGAGCCCGGCCCCGAGGTCGAGGCCGAGACCGCGACCTTCGAGGCCCCCGGCGGCTTCGTGGTGGCCGAGGGCTCGAAGAAGTCCGACGCGATCCTCGCGACCGGGCCCGCCGGCAACCTGGTCTCCGTCGTGGAGCTGGACTTCCCCGGCGACGCCCCCAGCCTGGAGCGCCAGGCCGAGATCACCCTGATGGGACTCGGTGAGAAGTTCGAGGTCCAGGACCCGGTCGAGGTCGACGGGGTGGAGATGTACCACCTGTCCGGCAAGGAGTCGAAGGGCCGCTTCGCCGACGTCTACGGCGCGGTCGTGGACGGCACCGCCGTGCGCCTGACCCTGCGGCTCTCCGCCGAGGAGTACGACGCCGACCAGCGTGCCGCGGTCAACCAGCAGGTGCTCGACTCCTGGACCTGGGACGCCTGAGCCGCAGCGCGTCCCCCTAGGGTTCTGGCATGGACCCCCTGGAGATCGGCACCGGCCCGATCCGCGGGGCCTACCTGCCCTCCACGGTCGAGAACGTCCTGTGGGGACGCCTCCCCTGCGCCGCCGACGCGCCGGTGCTGCGGGTCGAGCCGGGTGACGAGGTCACCCTCGACACGCTGAGTCACGAGGGCATCCTCGAGGACCAGGGTCGCGACCCCGACGGGTTCTTCGCGGCGTACGACGTGCCGGTGCTCGCCGACGCGCGCGCCCTCGCGGCCTCCGAGGCCCCGCACGTCGTCGACGTCGACGGGCCGCACGTGGTGAGCCGCCCCGTGGCGGTGACCGGCGCACGACCCGGCGACCTGCTCGCGATCACGCTCCTCGAGACCGCGCCGAGGGTGCCGTACGGCGTGGTGTCCAACCGGCACGGACGCGGTGCCCTGCCCGGGGAGTACCCGCTCGAGGGCGACGTCTTCTCCGCCTTCGCCCGCGTTGCCGACGACGGCACGCACGCGGAGATGGGCCTGGTCCCCGGCCCGATCGGGGACGGGCCGGTCGTCCGCTTCCCGATGGCGCCGTTCCTCGGCATCCTCGGGGTCGCGGTGGCCGGCGACCAGCGGCCGCACTCGGTGCCGCCCGGGTCCCACGGCGGCAACCTCGACATCTCGCTGCTGACCGCGGGCGCCACGCTCTACCTGCCGGTGCAGGTCGAGGACGCCCTCTTCTACGCCGGCGACCCGCACTTCGCGCAGGGCGACGGCGAGGTCGCGCTGACCGCGCTCGAGGCCTCGCTGCGCGCGACCGTCCGGCTTGACGTCGTGCCCGCGGCCGACGCGGTGGCGCAGTTCGGCGAGGTCGTCTCCCCGCTCGCCGAGACCGTCGACCACCTCGTCCCCACCGGGCTCGACGAGGACCTCGACGTGGCGGTGCAGCAGTGCGTCCGGCACGCGATCAGCCTGCTGGTCGCCCGCTACGGCATGGACCCGCGGATGGCCTACGCCTACCTCTCCGCGGCGACCGACTTCGAGATCTCCCAGGTGGTGGACGTGGTCAAGGGCGTGCACGCGCGCATCCGGAAGAGCGACTTCGCAGGGCTCACCCGATGAGCGGGCCGTCCCTGCCCGTGCCGCCGGGCCTCGTCGAGGCGTTCCGCACCTACGAGCAGGCCCTGATGAGCGACGACGTCGAGGTCCTCGACCGGCTCTTCGCGCCCGCCACGACGACCCTGCGCGGCGACGCCGACGGCCTGCTCGTCGGCCACGAGCAGATCGCCGCCTTCCGCTCCGGACGCGGCGGCGCCCCCGCCCGCCGACTGGTGCAGACCCATGTCCAGGTCACCGACCCCGACCACGCCCTCGTGGTCGCGGTGACCGAGCTCGCCGGCGGCGGCCGCGGCCAGCAGACCCAGCTCTGGGCCCGCACCGACGACGACTTCTGCGGCGGCTGGAAGGTCACCGCCGCCCACGTCTCGGTGCCCGCACCCGCCCTGGACACCCGGATCTGGCGGGTCGTCGGCGACCCGCTCGTGCCCGGCGCCCCGGCCGGTCCGCTGGTCGGCGAGAGCGTCGCGGTCAAGGACCTCTTCGCCGTCGCCGGGCAGAAGGTCGGCGCCGGCAACCCCACCTGGGAGGCCGCCGCCCCCGTCGAGCGCTCCGACGCGACGGTCGTCGACACCCTCGTCGAGGCCGGCGCCTCGCTGCGCGGCATCGCCCGCACCGACGAGTTCGCCTACTCCCTGGCCGGCACCAACGCGCACTTCGGCGCCCCGCCCAACCCGCGCGCCCCGCGGCGGGTCCCCGGCGGCTCGTCGTCGGGCTCCGCGTCCGCCGTCTCCCTCGGGCACGCCACGATCGGCCTCGGGACCGACACGGGTGGCTCGATCAGGGTGCCGGCGGCGTACCAGGGCCTGACCGGCATCCGCACCACGCACGGCTCGCTGCCGATGAACGGCGTCCTCGCGCTCTCCCCCACCTTCGACACCGTCGGCTGGCTGACCCGCTCGGCGGCGCTGCTGCGCGAGGTCGGCGACGTGCTGCTGCCGCCCGACAGCGTGAGCGGTGGCACCGACCTCGTCGTCGTCCCCGAGCTGCTCGCGCTCGCCGAGCCCGACGTCCGCTCGGCCGTCGAGGCGTGGGTCGCCGACCAGGGCCTCATCGTGCGCGAGGGCTGGCCGCTGGGCGAGCTGACCTCGTGGCTGCAGGCGTTCCAGACCTGGCAGGCCTGGGAGGCCTGGGCCGTGCGCGGCGGCTGGCTCGCCGACCGCCTCGACACCCTCGGCGCCGACGTCCGCACCCGCTTCCGCCACGCCGCCTCGGTCGACAAGGCCGACGCGGACGCGGCGTACGACGCCGTCGTCTCCGCCCGCGCCCGGCTGCGCGACCTCATCGGCGACCGAATCCTCGTGCTGCCGTCGTCCTCCTCGGTCGCCCCGCTGCTCGGCCAGGGCCTCCAGGCGGTCCGCGACGCCACCATGCGGCTGACCTGCGTGGCCGGTCTCGCCGGCGCCCCCGCCGTCTCGCTCCCGCTGGCCACTCGAGCCGGCCTGCCCTGCGGCGTCAGCCTCGTCGCCGCCCCCGGCCGCGACCGTGCGCTCCTCGACCTCGCCGTCTCCCTGGGCTGACCTCCCCCGGCTGGACCCGCGATTGACTTGATCGCCTGGCGGCATCATCATCGCCACATGACGATGACAGCGCCGGGCGGCGCATCTCGTGTCGAGCTGTCGGCCGCCGCCTGCCTATTCCACGGGTTCAGCGACCCGCACCGGCTGCAGATCCTCCAGCACCTCGCCCTCGGCGAGCACCGCGTCGTCGACCTCACCGCCCACCTGGGGCTGGCGCAGTCCACCGTCTCCAAGCACCTCGCCTGCCTGCGTGAGTGCGGCCTGGTCACCGCTCGGCCCGAGGGTCGAGCCATGGTCTACGCCCTGTCCCACGCCGACGCCCTGGAGGACCTGTGGGCCGCGGCCGAGCGGTTGCTCGAGCTCACCGGCCACCGGGTGGCCCTGTGCACCAACGAGGCGATGCGCCCCGGGCCCGACGACGCCACGGCGACTCCCGGGGCAGGAACCGTGGCAGGAGCTGGAGCATGACCAACCGCAGCGCGCTGATCCGCCGCGCACGCCTGCTCGCCGGCGCCTCGGTGGCCTACAACGTCCTTGAGGCCGTCATCGCGATCGCCGCCGGTCTCGTCGCCGGCTCCGTGGCGCTGGTCGGCTTCGGCCTGGACTCGACGATCGAGGTGTCCTCCGGGCTCATCGTGCTGTGGCAGTTCCGCCACGTGATGCCCGAGAGCCGGGAGCGTGCGGCCCTGCGGATGATGAGCATCGCCTTCCTCGCGCTCGCCCTGTTCGTCGGCTTCGAGTCGGCTCGGGCGCTGGTGACGGGCGCCGACCCCGACCCGTCCCGCGTGGGCATCGCGCTGGCGGCCGTCTCCCTGCTCGTGATGCCCTTCCTGTCCTGGGCCCAGCGGCGTACCGGTCGGGCCCTCGGCTCCAACGCCGTCGTGGCCGACGGCACCCAGACCCTGCTGTGCACCTACCTCTCGGCGGCCCTGCTCGTCGGGCTGCTCGTCAACGCCACCCTCGGCTGGGGCTGGGCCGACCCGCTCGCCGGCCTGGTCATCGCCGCCGTCGCCCTGCGCGAGTCCTGGCAGGCCTGGCACGGCGAGGGGTGCTGCGCCCCCGGCGCCGGCCCCTCGGACGCTGCTGCCCACACCTGCACCTGCTGCGAGCCGGCGCCGCTGCTCACCATCGACCGCGTCACCGACCGCCCCTGACCCTCCCCCTCCCCGACCCGCACGGGCCGAACCGGCGTATCAATACGCCGGCTCGGCATCATGGGGCAGTCGAGAGGGGACGAAATGGGGCTGAAACACGAGTTCCAGACGCGCTTAACATCGGAGCACTAGTTTCACCCCAGGAGGGCCGGCCCCACGAGGGGCCGGGATCCGGCGAGGAGGGTGCGGTGCGGCTCGGGGAGCTCAACGCCATGGAGGCGCCAGAGGCCGCGCGTGCGCTGCGCGGCTGCGCCGACGTGGAGCGGTGGGTCG